>JAABUZ0100008109.1_pt1 | contig 12461 bp, 16 predicted proteins | sample 5562091 | NCBI WGS metagenome assembly JAABUZ01 (sample SAMN12813069, study PRJNA571459) | rock metagenome | isolation source: Antarctica rocks | place: Antarctica: Victoria Land, Linnaeus Terrace sud | collected 2015-12-21 | reverse complement strand
GCAGGCCGGTAGCGCGATCGAGCTCGAAGGCGCCGAAGAAGGTCGTCGTGCGCAGTCGCCGGGCCGTGCCCAGTGGGTCGTCCGGTCCGAGCTCGAGGCAGCGGCCGGCGATGAGCGCGGCCGCATAGGCCTGGGCGGCGACGTAGTCAAGCTCGCCGAGCGCGCTCGCGCGGGCATCGGCCACCAGCTCCGCCGAGTCTGGCCCGAGCTGCGGCGAAGTGCGGGTCTCCGGGTGCCATTGCACGGGCGCGAGCAGGCCCTCCGGATCCCCGCCCAGCAGGGCCCGCGGAATGCCGAAGCCGGAGACGACCAAGCGACGGCGTGCCCTACTCCGGGCGGCGCAGCGCTACGCCAAGGAGCACTTGGGCGAGTTCGACCTCACCGTTGGCGAGGTGGCGCAGGCCGTGGGGACTTCACCCCGTCAGCTGCAGCGCGTCTTCCGGGAGGAGGCGGGCGAAGACTTCCGCACCTACCTCCTGCGCGTCCGGATGACGCGCGGACGCCGCCTCCTCACCCGCGAGCCCAATCCGCTGCCGATCCATCGGACCGCCCCGCGGGTCGGCTACCGCCAGCACTCCGGGTTCCGCCAGGCGTTCATGCGGTACTACGGTTACAACCCCTCCGAAGTGCAGGCGCCACCACCGAGCTATGACGCCGAGTGGCGGGAACGTGAGCGTCGCACTCACGCATAAAGTTGCCACCTGCCAGCCGAGTCAGTCAGATCTCAGCGCACGTGGCGGAAAGGTGGGCTGAGCAGGACGCATAGGGCCTCGTTGGGCGCGCCTCCACGACAGAAAAGGGCTCCTCCACGATCTGAGTGGGTAGCGTCCGGGTGAGTTGTTTGGCTGCGGATCACCCCGAGCCAGTGATCCTCGAGCATCCGCGCGAACATCTGAAGCGGCGCCAGGTCGCTGCGGTCGACCTCGGCGATCCAGCGGCGCAGGTACTCCTTCGCAGTGTCGGGATCGGTGAGCTCGTAGAAGCTGTCGAACTGCTGCGCCAGCGTGTACGCGCGCACGGTCTGCAAGGGCTGGGCGAGCAGCTCGTCCAGCAGATCCCGCTGACGCTCGGTCAGATTCGCAGGTCGCTTGAGCCACATGTACCGGGTGTTGGCCAAAAGCTCGCGGTGGTGCTTTGACTCTTCACGGCGGACCTCGTCGACGGCCTGGGGAGATGCGCCTTGACGTGGTAGCGGTCGAACGTGATCTCCGCCTCGGGGAGATGCGCTGTCGTGCCCTTCAGAAACGCCTCGGACATGTCCTGGCACCTCGCTGATCTGCTCGGGAGCGCCGCCGAGGGTCTCCAGGAACAGCGAGAACGCCCGCACCGTCTCGTGATCGCGACCCTCGACGACGAACACCCCGCGGCGGTCATCGAGATCGGCGAACACCGACACGTACTCATGCCCACGCCGCGAGCTGGTCTCATCGATCCCGACCCGCTCCACACCCGCGAGATCCTGCGCCTCGACCGCGGCATCGACGTAGTGATGCACCACCCGCCAGACCCGCATGTCCGACTCGCCGACCAGACCCGCCAGGGTCGCGACCGGCATCTCGCTGACCATCGCCATCACCAGCGCCTCGAACAGCAGCGTGAACCCCGAGCGCTCCCGCACCCACGGCACCGCCACCAACCGGACCTTGTGGCTCCGGGCATTCCACCCGCGGCACCCGCGCAGTGAGATACGCCTGGTGCTGAAAGAAGTCCAGATCGCCGCCACGTCTTCTCCTCGGTGTCGCGCGCCTTCAGGCCCAACCGGTCGCACTCCGGGCAGCAGACGGTCGACCCACGCGGAAAATCAAGCCGCAGATCCAGCCGCTTGGTCCCCCCATCAAACTCGACGCCCACGACCCGCCACAGATCGCTCAACCCCAGCGCGGCCTAGAAGAGAAGAAGATCCTGCGCTCGCATGACGGGCTCCCATCATCGACGACCAGAAGCCGATCAGGCAATCAAGCCGATCGGACGCTACCCACCCAGATCGTGGAGGAGCCCAGAAAAGCCGCCCTGACAACTGAGGTACCGTCCTACGCGTGACCATCGATGATCGAGCCCGTAGCAATCTGCGCGCCACGCGTGCACGTCTCGATCACGGGGAAGCCGCCGCCTGGGCCGGTGCCAGCTCTGTGGCAGTCCCAACCAGGCGTACTGGAGCCCTGCCTTGCATTCCGCAGCACTGACGCGGCCTCTGCACAACCGACGCCGGTAACCGTGACCCCGTTATAGCCTCGCACGTTTTGACAACTAGCTGGCGCGGACTGCCCCGAAGGACTGCTGGCCGCAGCACACGAACCTCTCACAACGTGCATGCTATTGATCGTGGCGCGGATGATGTTCGTGGAAACGTGCGCAGTATCGTTGACCCCAAAGCTGTAGCCACACTCGCTCCAGCTATAAGCCCATCCAGCGCTCGTACCGGTGCGCAGCACACTGACGAGGTGCCCACGAGCCTCGAACACGTCGCACGCTCCGTTTACGTATGGCGACGGCTGGCACGGCGTCCCATTATCCGGATTCGCTGCGACAGATCCGCCGACGGCGTACGCCTGGTCGGACGCCGGCGTGCCGGCCGGTAGCGGCGGCGCGATGCTCAGGTTGTAGCTGTCACCGCGCGCAAACGTGCCGCTGACATCAGCTGTGGACGCGCCCCAGGCTCGCGGAACCAGCGTGGGCACGAGGAGCGGGCCTCCGAAGCTTTGAAGCTTGGCCTGCGCCGCAGCCGAGAACACCAAGGGAACGAGATCACCCTGCGTCCCACAGCTGCCAAGGCGCGCGCTCAGGCAGGTCTTGATCAAGAACGCCATCACCAGATCACTCACGCTTCGCCCGCTCCCGTTCCGTGCGCTCTCCGGATTGCTATCGACCTTCCAGTGGGCAACCGGGGAGTGCAGAATGCATTGGCCGGTTGGGCTCTCGTAGGCGAGCCCGAACGCAGCGCTCCCTCCCAGGGGTCCGCCCAGCAACGCGGCATCGCTGAGCGCTGCGGCGGCGGAGGTGCTGAACGGGCACTCGTACGGCAAGGACTCTTCTCGGGCGTTGTAGCCGGATCCCACCTGGAGACGCGCACCCCCGAAATCTGGCCCATGATGCGGATTAGAGTCCCCTGCCGGCACGGCGACGTCGCCAATCGGAATGTCACTGTCAGGCAACCTGAACTTCCCGATCCCGAGGCCATGCTCGCGTAGGTGGATGTCGCCGTAAATTGTAAGGTACGCCGGGTGTGTGGGTAGCGAGCCCGCTGCATTTTGACGTATAACGTCGCTTCCTGGCGAGAGGTCACGGAACGCGATGGCGTTCGGGTTGTCGAGATGCAGGGTCGTCCGCAGGATCGGCATCAGCATGTAGCAAAGACCTGCATTCGTCATAAAGCCGAGGCATAGTTTTGGAAACGGCGAGCTGGCGTCCCGCGCCGCGACGCCGAGCATTGATCCCGAGAGCGCAGAATCGATGAAGGCAACCGCCGCGACACGCGCATCTGCTTCGTCCGGGTTTTGCTCTAAGTAGGTGCGCACGATAAGGCCCCCCATCGAGAACGCCACGAGCATGACCTTGGTGTGCTGGCTATCCCAGAGCGTGTTGATGTAGTCGCGCAGGGCTCGCGCATTCGCGCCGACGCCGCTTTGGCTGGTCCCGCTGGTGGCGACGTCGCCGTCGTTGACGCCTGTCCGGTCGCGGACGTAGAAGAAGTTGAGTGGGTTCGACTCCGGCTGGTGGTCATGGCACGGAGTTGCTCCGGGCCGAGTTTGAAACGCTCCGCGTAGCTCCTGCTGGATCTTCATCCGTAGATCGCCGAGATTGCCCGGCTTACCGCCGTTCCGCAGCTTGCAAGGGGATTCAGAGACGCCATGGACGTAGATCACCGGGGGATTCATGGACGCCGGGCTTGGCGCGGGAAAGAAGGCCGCAGCCCCTGCAAAGAAGATCGCTGTCAGCACCACCAATCTGCGCCACTGCGACGGACGGACCGTCGGGCTAGCCGGAGTGGCTTCCGAAGTTGTCCAGGATGACCTCCACTCCGGTACCCGAACCGTGGCGTGTCGTGGTGACGGTAACGTGGGCGAGATGCCCAGACGCCAGATCCCGATAGACCTCCAGGCCGTCGTCGCGTGGGTAGATTTTCGCACCGTAGAAATCAAACCGTGGCGTGCGGTCCTCTGGAAATCCTCGTGCTGCAAAGGCCTTGCGGTAAAAGGCGAGGACCTGCGGTGGTGAAGCGGAGCTCTCGTACGTGGAGTCGACGGTGGTAGCTGCGCCTTCGCCAAAGAATCCCCAGGGGCAGTCGCGACGTCCTGTGAGGTGGCCGTGCGGTGGGGCCAGGTGGGCGATCGGCACAGCGAGCAGTTCACGATGCGCCATTCGATCCGGACAACGAAAGTCGTGTTCTGCCAACTGGACCTCGACAAACACCACTGCCTCCCGATACGCGACGATGCCCACTACGGTGCCGAGCAGCAACCAGACAGGAAAGGGAATGTGTAACGACCTCAACCACTTCATGATGCGTCCCTAGCATCGCAGTGCCCCACGTAGACTGTCAACACATTTACTTGTGAACCACAGCCTCCATCCGCCGCGCTCAAGAACGAAGTACGCCTTGTAGCGCTGCGGAGACTGCCCGCCGTACCCGATACGGAGGATCAGTGAGCCCAAGCCAGTGCCGCTGGTTGTCGTCCGAGAGCGCATCGGGCCGGAAGCAGCAACGTAGGTTATGGGTCCCGAACTCGCAAGTTGACGCCGATAGTCGGCGATGAAAGCCTGCGGCGAGCGGTATCCGCGAGTCGCGTTTGTCGCGAGCAGGGGATACAGCTCTGCTGGTGCGTTTTGCCGAAGCGTCATGACGACGCGCTGAACCGCGGCCGGATCTAGCGGGTGTGCAAGCGCCGTCGAGTCCGGGGGTGAGGTGGCGCTGAGGAAAACTACCAGTGCTATAGCCACCGCACCCATTAGCGCGAGGCCGACCAACCAGGCACCGACTCGGTGGGACCCGCGGTCACGCGTCCGATCGAGGCCGCCAGCTGGTGCCGCCTCTCGCGAGTCCCAGCGGCCGCGATGACTTATCACCGGTTCGCTCGGGTCAGCTCGCTGCGCTGTCAGGTCGGAATCCGAATACACCGCGGGATCCCTCTCCCGCAACGCCTCGCTTACGACCTCGGGGTGGACGGGGTGGGGAACCGCGGCGGCGACGTGTTCGACAGGACGTTCAAGATTGTCTTGCGGGGGCGGTGACATCCGGCTCTTCACTGGGTGAGCTAGCAATTGCTCGACATCTGGCTCCTGACGAGCCCGGCTGATCGATTGCGAGAGGGCGGCGCCACACGCGCCGCAGTACTTCGCTGCCGGATCCCCCGGAGCACCGCAAGAAGGGCAGCCAGGAAGATCCTCAGCGTGGCGTGCTGCGTTCGCACGTACAGCGACCGCCCTCTCGATTGCTTGCCCGCCGCACTGGCGGCAGAAGCGGGCGCCCACGGGCAGCGTGCTGCCACAGAGGGAACAAGTGCAGTCGAACTGGACTTGGTCAGAAGCGTCAGGCACGGATCTAGCTCGTGCGAGCAAACGTGACCACGGTGGCGCCGTGCACACACCGGTAGTTATTCGTGGCTAAGCCCTGCGGAGAGTCAAGGTGCCCGACGCAGACAAACCCTAGTTTCGAGTAGCCCAGGACCGGCCGACGAGGATCCGGGTTAGGGTCATACGCAGCAGGCTCGCTGGCCCCCGCTACCAGCCGTGCCGTAGCACAGTCACCCGCCTGTACTTGTATGTTGAAAGCACCGAAACTGGTGTGCTGGCCCGGACCGCTAAATGCGACCGACCCACACGGACGCAGTGGACAAGTGACCCCCGAGCCATTCTTGGCTTGCAGCAGCAGACCGGTGACCGAGCCGTGAGTCGCTTCGACGCTCACCACAAGCCCGGGCGTCTGCCGGAGTGGCCCCCCGAAACAACCGAATGCCGACGTTCCTTCTCGTCTTTCGGCTTCGGGCAGACTCATACCCACCCTGGTGCCGTTCTGCGTGGCGAACTGCGGCGAGCTGGTCTCGAAGTCGGAGAGCCTGTCAACGGGGCTGCTGATCCAGAAGGTGCTCTTACACGAAGCATCCTGGGGCGAGCAACGGTATTCAAGCGTGTCAGACCCCCTGCCGCTAGAGTCGGGAGGGGTCGAGCGCTCACGGTCTGGCTGGCCGAACGCGGCAAGGATGTCCGTTGTGGTAGACGCATGAAGCTGGATTCGGTCGCCGATCCGGCCGTCATCGGCGACCGTCAGGCTCGGGATACTGGCGCTGCTGCTCAACCGGGGCTGGGTAGGTGTCACGTCGATTCGATCGATGAGGAGCGTCCCGCGCGAGGGCGCAAGATGAAAGGCAATCGAGCCAGCGGTGCTGAGTCGGCTCCGGTCGGTCACGCTGTACGTCGTGTCAGCCCACGCTGCCCTACCATCCGCAGAGATCTTGGTTTGGCCCAGGTGGTAGTCCGGGCTGTGAACGCCGCTGAGCTGCTGGCGGTACCCCGCCAACGCCTGGATTCTATCCTCGATGGGACTAGTCCCCGGGCGTCGACGGAAACTCGGCGCGAGCAATGCAGCCAACTGTGCGAGGTCCTTGCTGCGGTAGGCGGCGGCGTAGCGGTCAAGCACACTTCGTACGACGGTCGCCTGGCTCGCTGAGGCAGGCCGGACAGTTTTCGACTTCGCGAGGGATCCTGTTCCTGCAGCCGGGCTTGCCGGTACCGGCGTAACGGATCCACCGTTGGTGTTGTGGATTGGGCCACCAGACGAGTCGCCCTGTACCAACGCATACGCCAGGGCGACGCTCCCGATGACACCGATTGCCAGCGCGGCAACCACCGACTGACGCTTCGTGACACTGGGGCGTCCGGCGACGCGTCGGCCCCTCGCCGCAGTTGCTCGTGCGGCCGCTCGCATGGCCTCAAACGCACGTTGGACTGTCTGCCGCAACCGATCCGTCGGATTGTCGGTCGGACCCGAGCCGTCAGACAGGGATCCTGTAGCAATGGGTGCAGCGGGAGGCGTAGACGGGGCTGATGGAGCTGGTGGCGCTACTGTTGTTGGGACCTGACGTCGCGTGGTCTCGGGGGACGAAAGCGCAGTGCCGCAGCGTCGACAGAAGCATGCGTGGGCGGCAATTATCGTGCCGCACGAGGGACAGCTTGGGGCGGGTTGCTCGACGGACGGCGCCTCGTCCACTCGGGCGCCGCACTTCCGACAGAAGCGTGCGCCGTCGAGCGCGGCAGCTCCGCAGGACCAGCATGTCGCTGTCTCATGGTTGGACAAGCTGCTTATTCCGGATCGTGCATCCTACGGAGACGCCGGGAGAGAACGGGGCGCCTGGGCTCTAGGCGTCGTCTGTGGAACTTGAAGCGCCGCCACGATCAGCGCGAGCCCGATCAGCAGCGCAGCAACGACCATCCCGATTCCGCGCACGTGCTCGGCCGGGGTGGGCAACTCACCAAGGTGAGGCCCCAGTCGCGCCTGGGAGGCTTCTCTATCAACTCTCTGCGCGGGGGAGGCCGACCTCTCAAAACTACTCGCAACGAATACTCCCCGTGGCCGACCGCGTCCAGAGCGAGCTACCACTTGGCCACACTCGGGACAGACCGTTATCGCACGGCCGAATCGTGCCCCGCAGTGAGCACATACCTGAGCGCTTATGGAACTCATGGAACCGGCGTCATCGAGTTAGCTACGCGTGCCAGGTCATTATCGCTCAGACCCCAGGAATAGATCTGAAAGTCGAAACCAGCCTCCGCCCACTGCAGCATCCGAAAGTTATGTTTCAGGTCCACTTGTCCGTGGGCACCGCTCGTACTCCACGAGTCAGCTTGGGCGGTTTCGTGATGCACCGATACCGCATGCACGTCGTAGCCGATACCGCGTTTTCCCTGGACGAGCTGTCCATGTGGCGCCATCGTGATCCCAAGAGCACGAAATACCACGCCATGTTGTTGAGGCTCGTCATATTCGTTCAGTACGAAATGCTTAGCAGGCTGTACGTAGTATCCATCTGTTTGGCGCAAGCCTGCTGGTACGTAGACCGGTAACCAGATCTTGTACCCGACGACGCTCGGCAACTCTTTCTGACGATACAAGCCGCGTTGTGGTGTAGAAGCCGACGTGGTAAGACGTAGTACGATAATCGTGGACGCGACAGCGATGCTCGCCGCAACGATCCCAAGCGCCAGCCATTTGTACCCCCGCTGCATGGTCACATTATGAGCCAACTCGTCCTGGACAGACAACAACCTAGACATTACTGTCCCGTCAGTTGTTTAGTGAGACAGTTCCGGAGGGGCGTAGCCATGTACGAATCGAGTTTCTCTTGGTCAGTCATCGTGCTCCACGAGGAGAAACCCTTAGCCTGTTGCACGAATGTCTCGACGTCTTGCTGGTTCGAAGGCGACAGGCGGACAAAACATCGATCAAGCAGCAGCATCAGCTGATGTCGCTGCTTGGCCGAGCCATGACCTGTCGCCGCCAAGCCGTACCACGCCACCTGGCCTAGCCGGCCAAGATCGATACCGTCAGAGACCGCCCCGCCGGTGTCACTACCGCTCCCGTCGGCAATGGCTTTTGCCACGGAGAGCGCGTCAGTGACGCCGCGGCGCGAAATATCGGAAAGGGTTGTCGCCGCGCCGCTGACCTGATTGGCTGAGTCTTGAGCCTGATTGAGCTGTCGTTCAGCCTGCGTCACTTGACGCTCAATCGCCTGCTCATTCTTCGTGAGATCTTCGCCACACCCCGTAACACTGACGGCGAAGATTCCGGCTGAAAGCCACTTCAACACGGCTCGCGTCACGTCTGAACTCGGTCGGGTACCGGGTCGATCGCTTGACGGGTACGGCCGCAGCCACGAAGTCGAGCGGCGGTGAGCCGTAAGCCGACGCGCAAGCCGTGGCGAGAGATCGCCTCAATCGAATAGTCCGAGCAGGTTGGGGTGTGCATGCAAAACGGCTCCGAACGCCAGCGGCGCAAACAGCCGTGGTCCGGTGAGATCGTCCGTTGGTAGGCGCGGGTGAGTCCGATGACGATGCGGCCCGGAACTGATGGCTCAGACATGCCGCACTTCCTTGACACACCATCGTCCCATCTCGCGGTGCACCAGCACCGCCAAACTCTCTCCCTCCAGGAGGAGGACGTGGGCGATCGCCAAGTGTTCGTCAAGATCCACTCGGACGACGCGTACGCCACGCTGTCCCGATGCCTCGATCGCCGCGACCCGCGCCCGCTCGCCGATCTCCGCCGACTCTGCCTCACCCCAGGAAACCGGCGCCGCACGGCGTCTCAGCCGCATCAGCTCACCATCTGTTCCTTACCGCAGGAGGGGCAGAACCGGTGACTGCCCGCCATCTTGGCCCCGCAGTCGTGGCAGTAGACCACCTCTTGAGTGGGGGCCGGCTGGGCTTGTGGTGCCGCTGGCGGAGCCGGTTGTAGCTCAGCCGGTGGGGGTGGTGCTGCGGCCGCCGCTGGCGTTGAGGCCGACAGATGAGCCTGCGGCGGAGCCGCGGCGACGGTGGCCGCCGGAGACTCTGGTGCCGCGTGGCTGGCTTGTGCTCCGACCTGCTGCATCCCCTGGGTAACGACCGGCGTGGCAGCCGGCAGCGCGCGCAGGAAGCGTCGACCTCTCCGCTTCGTTTCACCACCGCTCGCCGACACCTGCACGCTGGTGGTGCCGTCGGGCTCGGGAAAGACGTTGATCGTTAGCGACTGCGTCCGGCTGGCGATAAAGAAGTAGAGGATGCCAGGGAGGATGAAGAAGCAGGTGAAGATGATCGCGATCAGGCAGTTGGCGTGCTGCTTAAACGTGAAGCTGGCGAAGTCGCTGGAGTGGCCGGTGGCCGTGAATCGGCGTTGCGTCCCGATCTCCTGAACGGCTTGCCGGATGATCTGGGACGGCGGAAGCGTCGTCCGGCGGGTGTCCCGGCTGCCCCCCATCTCGGTGGCGGCGTAGACGCCAGCCCCGATGATCACGGCCCCGATCACGGCCGGCAGGAGCCCGGCGGCGAGGAAGAGGACCACGAAAAGAACCAGCGCCCCTCCCCCGACGATCACGGCGGTGTTGTCGCTGGTGGGACTGTCGGTCCAGCGTTCTGCTCCTTTGGTCGAGTTGGGGTTGTCACGCCCACGGGCTTGGGCTCGGCTCCCGCGCCGGCGTGCGCGCCATCCTCGGCGATACACCGGTATGGCGTCAAGTGGCGCGATCGCGAGTCGGGTCCGCCATCTGGCGTATTTCCAACCTGTGCCCATTGGGCGCCGCCGGCTTGAGCGGCACGAGCCCCTCGCGGACCGCCAGCACGGCCAACTCGGTGCGCGTAGCCGTGCCGGTCTTCTTGAGCGCCGCTCGAACGTGCGTCTGGACCGTCCGCGCCGAGAGCACCAGGCGTTCGGCGATCTGCTCGTTGGACAAGCCGTCGGCCACCAGCTGCACGACCTGGGACTCACGGCCGCTGAGGTGCTTGGTGCGCAGCCGCTTCGGCGGCGCGGCACCGCTTGCGGCCATGGTTTGGTGGATGTGAGCGATGTAGCTCCCCAGCCAAGCCACCGGGGAGCTGAAGAAACCGGCGGCGAGCAGGTAGCCACCGGTATTGGCCACCACCGAATCGGCGTCGTGCAAGTGCTTGAACTCGCTCCAAGTGTAGCCGTTGACCGCCAGACCCGCGACATAGCCGGCCGCTAGGAGAAGACCGCATCCAAAGGCCGACCGTCGGCTGGCGGCGACCGCGGCCAAGCCAATCGCCGCGTAGCTGGCGAGGTAGAAGCTGCTGCGCCAGCCGCCATCGATCCACAGGGAGGCGATGCCGATCCCGACCGGGAGGAACAACCACGCCGGTTGCCGCCGCAGGAGGCCGTAGAGCGCACTCCGCCGTATCGTCGCCAACCCCGCCAGCACGAGGAGGGCAAGCCCAATCGTGACCGAGCGCAGGTGGTGATGATCGAAGGAGTTGAAGGGGGCAATCACGAGGCCCCATGCCGCGCTCGCCATGGCGTAGCTGACCGCCGCCGTGAACAATGCTCGGTACAGCCGCTCGGTTGCCTCAACGATGCCGGATGCAGTCCCGATGATCTTCGCCTAGATGTGGTGGTCGCCTACCGCCGGAGGGACCCTAACGACCTCGAGGCCAGCGACGCAAGGATTCCGCACAACGTTTTGTCTTTAGAGGTTTTGTCGGCAGCTCGGGAGCATCCGCGAGCGTGCAGCCGCTCGAACGCTTTGCCCGGAACCTACGGGCTGCACGTCACGCCGCTGGCCTCTCCCAAGAAGCGCTCGGCGACGCCTGCGACCTACACCGCACTGAGATCTCGCTCCTGGAACGCGGCGGTCGCGAACCGAGACTCGGCACCATCATCCGGCTCGCCCGCGCGCTGGAGGTGAAGCCGGCCGTGCTGCTTGACGGCATCACCTGAGCGCCCCGCCGCCCCGGGAACCCCCTGTCGGCCTTTGCTCTGCCCCCGCGCCTGAGGCAGCGGTCGCGACGGTTTGGACCACGCTGAGGCGACTTGCGAGGCTTTGAGCAGGTGCGCGACACTGGATTCATGCCACCCGAACAGGTCAGGCCCGATTTGCCGGTTCCGAAGCGGCCCGAGCAGGGATCTCTCGGGCGAAGGCGCATCTGTTGGCGGAGGGATCGCACTGGTCGGCGACGGGTGAGGTCTTTCACGTGGAGACTGAGCCGATGGGGCGGGTCTTAGCGCGCATGGATCGCCTGATTCCCTCCGGTGAGTACTTCGAGTGGCTGATCCTGCCCCATGAGGCCTTGGGTGGGCGGCGGCCGATGGACTACATCGACGGTGATCTGCTCGAGCCGCTGGAAGCGCTGTTGGACCGGCTGGAGGAGAAAGCCGCCCGCGCCTCGGGCGGTGAGCGAGGGCGGTGAGTCCCGCCCGGTGACGGTCTTCCCTGACTGGCGAGAGCCCGGTGGCACTCCTGCGGGCGGCATACGAGCGCCCACTCACGCCCGCTCAGCGGGCGCTGGCCCGCCAGCGGGGGGGTCGTGCTGGCGGGTGATGAGCCCCCCCGGTGGTCTTGGCGCTGCTCTGGGACGCGCTTGCCGAGCCGCTTGGGCATCGGCTGCCGGAGGCCGCCTCAGCGCGCCAGCTCGACTACCTGCGGGCGCTGCGCGGAGAGGGGGAGTGGCCCGCGCTGACGGGACTATCACGCGACGGGTCGCCTCAGCCTGGATCGACCACCTGCTGGATCGGGAGATGGTATTGATGCTCGAGGAGCTGGCGCTCCGGCGCGGTGACCTGGTCCTGTACCGCCGCAAGGCCTACGGCAGGCCGGTGACACCACCCACGGATGCGTCAGGAGGTTCAGATTTATGGGGCTCCCGGCATCGATGTAGGTCGTCCGGCATCGGGAACCGCCGTCTGAGCGGGTCGTTCGTGGTCTGAGGAGGGACGCGCCCGCCGTCCTCGCGCGGCAAGCTGCTGGCTGTCAAAGGTCAAG
>JAABUZ0100008105.1_pt1 | contig 12465 bp, 11 predicted proteins | sample 5562091 | NCBI WGS metagenome assembly JAABUZ01 (sample SAMN12813069, study PRJNA571459) | rock metagenome | isolation source: Antarctica rocks | place: Antarctica: Victoria Land, Linnaeus Terrace sud | collected 2015-12-21 | reverse complement strand
TTGATCGGTGATCTTCGATCAACCGAGTAGCTCTTTGAGCACCAAAGCACCAGTTTCGCTTTTCTTGATTTTGCCGGAGTGAAGATAGCCTGGTACCGACAGATTGCGAAAGAACCTTGTCTTGCTAGCATTGGCCAGCTTCGGATTTACCTGTAAGCAAGAACCTATCAGTGCGTCTTCAAGCGAGTTGATTGACCCAAGTGTTTTCTTGGCAGACTTCCGGAATTTATTTCCCGGTGTCAATCGTGGAATGAGCAACACGTAAAGGTGTCCGTTGGGAGCCTTCTTCGCAATATCTCCGAAGATCGTGCCTGATCGCTGATGGGTAGTCAGCCGCTTTCTGAATCCCTTGTCGGTTTTCCCCACATACCAAGGCTTTAGTTTGGAGTTCTTCGTGCTTTTCACTGCAAAGATGTAAACGCCTATGGCATCCAGAAGCGTTGCGGCTTCTTCCTCTACAGTGCTCAGACACTCATTAAGATCATCTGCAGTCACTCCGCCCTTCCGTTCGAGTTTGTAAGGCCCGTAGTTTCCGAAGTTGTAGCTTGCCATAGCACTCCCTTTCTTTGGTGCTTCGGTCACTTTTCCATCTTTCTAGGTCGAGCTTTCAGCCCTCGGTTTATCCGGGTACTTTGACCTAGGCCTACGGCCTAGGCTGGTATATGCCGGGCCGTTGGCCCTGAGAGCTGAAGAACAGAGTGTGGAGCTAGCTTTTCGCGGCAGCGACGGCGAGGTCGGCGGCTTCCTTCATGGTGGCGCCGATCTGGAAGTTGAGGCCGGAGTCGGCGAGGATTTTGCGGCCTTCTTCGACGTTGGTGCCTTCGAGGCGGAGGATGATGGGGAGTTTGACGGCGAGTTTGCGGGCGGCGTTGACGACGCCCTGGGCGAGGATGTCGACGCGGAGGATGCCGCCGAAGATGTTGATGAAGATGGCCTTGACGTTGGGGTCGGAAAGGAGGATGGCGAAGGCGTTTTCGATCTGCTCCTGATTCGCGCCCCCACCTACGTCGAGGAAATTGGCGGCCGAACCGCCGGCGTAATGGATGATGTCCATCGTCGCCATGGCCAGGCCGGCGCCGTTGACCATGCAGGCGATGGAGCCGTCGAGCTTGATGTAGTTGAGGTTGAACTTCGAGGCTTCGACCTCGAGGGGGTCTTCTTCGGCCATGTCGCGGAGCTCTTTGAGGTCTTTGTGGCGGAACATGGCGTTGTCGTCGAAGTTGATCTTGCAGTCGAGCGCGAGGAGCTTGTCGTCCCTGGTGGTGATGAAGGGGTTGATCTCCATCAGGGTGGAATCGGTGTCGAGGAAGGCCTTGTAGAGGCCGGTCATGAAGGCGACGGCCCCGTTGATCTGGGTGGGCTTGAGGCCGAGTTTGAAGGCGAGTTTACGGGCCTGGAAGGGCTGGAAGCCGACGGCGGGATCGATGTACTCCTTGAAGATGGCATCCGGGTCTTTGGCGGCGACCTCTTCGATCTCCATGCCGCCGGCTTTGGAGGCCATGAAGACGATCTTCGCGGAGGCGCGGTCGAGGACGATGCCGAGGTAGAGTTCGCGATCGATGGCGGAGCCCTCTTCGATGAGGAGCCGCTGGACCTTTTGTCCGGCGGGGCCGGTCTGGTGGGTGACCAGCTGCATGCCGAGGATGGCCTTGGAGGCGGCGTTGGCGTCGTCGAGGGATTTAGCGAGTTTGACGCCGCCGCCCTTGCCGCGGCCGCCGGCGTGGATCTGCGCCTTGACGACGACCACGGCGTTACCTTTGGCGAAGAGGCTTTTGGCAGCGGTATCGGCCTGTTCGAGGGTGGTGGCCATCTCTCCCGAGGGCACAGGGACGTTGTATTTGCGAAGGATCTCTTTCGCCTGATACTCGTGGATCTTCATAGTCGGGTGGGGTCCCCTGTGGATCTTGAGGTTAACTGGGATGGAGCGCGAGTGGCTCGGTTTTCGATGTTCGGCTGCGAGGAGAAGTTTAGCGGAGGTCGGGAGGAGTCGCAAACGGCTGGGAGTTGTTGAATGGATCGGGGAGGCGGATTGAGAGGAGTGCTGGCTATCAAAGGCAACAGCAGGTTCCTCCGCTGCGCTCCTGAATGACAAGCAAAAGGACCAGGCACAGCAGGTTCCTCCGCTGCGCTCCTGAATGGCAAGCAAAGGACAAGGCACAGCAGGTTGCTCCGCTGCGCTCCCGAATGACAAGCAAAGGACACGGCAACGGCTGTGGGCCAGGGCACGGGTTGAGGGGAGAGCTGGCAATTGCTGAGGGCTGCTAGGCTTCAGGGATGGGAATTCAGGCGCATTTACGGAGGGTGATGGAGGGGCGTGAGACGCTCCGCCGGGAGGAGTCGCGCGAGCTCATGGAGCGGCTGTTGACGGACCCGCCGTCGGATGCGGAGATTGCGGCCTTGCTGGGGGCGCTGGCGGCGCGGGGGGAGACGCCGGAGGAGATCGCCGGATTTGTGGAGGCGATGCGCGCGACGGCGACGACGCTGCCGTTGAGCGAGCGGGAGCGGGACGAGCTGGTGGATACGTGCGGGACGGGCGGGGACGCGAGCGGGAGCTTCAATATTTCGACGGCGGCGGCGCTGGTCTCGGCGGCGGCGGGCGCGAAGGTGGCGAAGCATGGCAACCGGGCGGTGACGTCCAGGTGCGGGTCGGCAGATGTGCTGGAGGCGCTGGGGGTGCCGCTGGATCTGACGCCGCAGGAGGCTGCGGACGCGCTGCGACGGTTTGGGTTTGCGTTTCTGCATGCTCCGGCGCTGCATCCGGCGATGCGGGTGGTGATGCCGGTGCGGAGGGCGCTGGGGGTGCGAACGGTGTTCAATTTGTTCGGGCCGCTCTCGAACCCGGCGGGAGCTTCGCGGCAGGTGATGGGGGTCTATGGGCCGCGACAGGTGGACCTGGTGGCGAGGACGATGGCGCTGCTGGGGACGACTCATGCGCTGGTGGTGCATGGAGAGATCGGACGCGACTTCCGGTTTGAGGGGATGGAGGCCGGGATGGATGAGATCTCGATCAGCGGACGAAGCCTGCTGGCGGAGGTGCGCGGGGGCGAGGTGAGGACGCGCGAGATGGAGCCGGAGGATGTGGGTCTGAAGCGGGCGGCGGTCGAGATTTTGCGAGGCGACGATCCGGTGACGAATGCGGCGATTCTGCGGGCGATCTTTGCCGGTGAACAGGGCGCGCGGAGAGATGTGGTGGTGGTGAATGCGGCGGCGGTGCTGGTGACGGCGGAGCTGGCGGCGGATATCGCGGCCGGCGTCGGCCTGGCGGAGGCGGCCATCGACTCGGGAGCAGTGAGGAGTTTGGTGGCGGAGCTCGCGGGGCAACGGGTGCGGATGCCGATCTCCCGCTGATGGGGAGCGCGGCGGGAGGGAACGGGGCGGTTGGGGATGAGGTTGACGGAGCTGCTGCTGATTGGGCTGGTGCTGTGGACGCTGCTTGGCGTGGCCGGGACAGCGGTGCGGGCGAGGCGCGGGGACCGGAGGGGGGTGCGCCGGGGCGCGATGTGGATGGGCGGAGTGTGGGCGGTTTATCTGCTGGTGTTGACGGCGGTGTCGCTGCGAGAGGGGCAAAGGCAGGTGGCGCTGGGCGACGGGCAGTGCTTCGACGAGATGTGTTTCGCGGTGGCGGGGGTGGACGAGGTTGAGGGCTTCCGGGCGCGGGGGCAGGATCGAGCGAGGCTGGTCAGGGTAAGGGTGAGGGTGACGAATGGGGGCAAGGGGCGGCCACAGAGTGAAGCGCGGGTGCGGGCGTACCTGGTGGATGGGGAGGGGCGAAGGTGGGAGGAGGTGCGCGGCCTGAGTGGGGTGCGGTTGACGACGAGGATCGCGGCGGGGGACACGGTGGTGAGCGAACCGGTGTTTCGCGTGAGCAGGGACGCGACGCAGCTGGGGCTGGTGCTGACGCACGGCCGATGGCAGCCGGGGGTGCTGGTGATCGGCGATCCGGACAGCTGGATGCATCGGCCTACGGTGATGCGGCTGGAGCGCTGAGAGAGGGTTGCGGGAAGAAGATGGGCGGGAATCAGGTGCTGGTGCGGTGAAGCCTTCAGCCCGGCATCAGGCGGAGATGGCCAGCGTTGGGGTGAAGCGGGCTCCGGCGTCGAGGGAGCGGATGTCGAGCTGGATCTCGATCAGGCTGGAGGAGCCCGGACGTATGGGCATGGGCTCCGGGGTGCAAAGGGAGGCGAGTGCCATGTGGGCGTCGCGATGGAGATCCAGCCCAGAGGCGACGAGACTGACGTAGGTCTCCCCTGTGGTGTTTCGGAAGAGTTCAAGCGAAAGCGACGCCGCTTGGCTGGAGCGAATGTGAGGATTTCGGAGAAAGGCACCCGAGGCCTTCAAGCTTTGCCCGAGGCGAAAGAGTACCGTCCGGAGCGGGTGCGTGGTCGATGCCCGGAGAAGCAGGGGGCTGGCGCCTTTGGTCGAGAGTGGCTTCACGGGGAGCTCCGGTCTGATCTGTTGATGATGGTGGATCTTGATGGTGGATCTATCGGAAGACCTGGCCAGAACATGAGGGCGGAGTTGCGGTACGGTGGTCACGTGACGTGACGTGAGCGCGTGGCAGGAGGTTGGTTCCGGGGAGAGAACCGGGGGACAGAAGCCAAGGGAGAGAATGGGAGAGAGGCGCCGCAGATGGTGTTAGGGCTAGGGACGGATCTGATCGAGATTGGGCGGGTGCAGGCGAGTGTGGACCGGTTTGGGGAGCGATTTCTGACGCGGGTGTTTACGCCGGGAGAGATTGAATACTGCTTGCGGAAGAAGAGGCAGTCCGCGGAGAGCTTTGCGGCGAGGTTCGCGGCGAAGGAGGCCGGGGCGAAGGCTCTGGGAACGGGGATCAGCCGCGGGGTGAGCTGGAGGGAGATGGAGGTACGAAGGCTGCCGGGGCAGAGACCGACGCTACATTGGAGTGGGCGCGCCGCGGAGCTGGCGATCGCCATGGGGGTGACCCGGACGTCGCTGAGCCTGACGCATGGACGTGAGGTGGCCATGGCGGTGGTGGTTGTGGAAGGGCAGGACCCGGTGAGCTCCGGGCGATTTTGAAACCCGGAGGTAGGTTTCGGCATCTGCTCAACTTGTACTCGTAATGGACGATAGATTCAGAAGCAGGTGTTGAGGTCATGTATTCTCAACGCTGCGAATGGATGTTGTCGAGCCTATCGAGGCATTGCAGCGTGAGCGGAGACGGATCCGCGTTTATCTGAGTCGTTGATACGAGCTTCAGGAGGGATATGCCCAACCAGCAGGAGGTCCGGTGGTCGCAGCTAAAGGTGGGCGTAATTGTGCTGGTTTCGGCGGTGGTGCTGGTGACCTTGTTGTTTCTGATGACGAGTTCTTCAGGGCTGGGCATCTTCTCGCACAAGATCACGGTAACGACCTACTTTGAAAATTCGGCGGGTCTGAAAGAGGGCGCGGCGGTGGAGCTGCAGGGTGTCACGATCGGCACGGTGAAGAGCATTGTGGTGACGAGCGATCCGGCTCGTAAGCTGACGCCGGTTAAGGCGGTGATGAAGCTGGACACCAAGTATCAGCAGAGCTTGAAGAAGGATTCGAAGGCCTCGTTGAGCACGGTCGGCGTCCTGGGCGATACCGTGGTCGACATCAACAGCCAATATGCGGTCGGTCCGCAGCTGCAGTCGGGCGACGAGATGAAGACGCTGGAGACGCCGAACCTGCAGGACGTGGTGAAGGCGAGCCAGGGGACGATCGAGAGCCTGAACGTGATTCTGGCGAAGATGAATACGATCGTCGACAACCTGCAGAACGGCAAGGGGTCGGTGGGACAGCTGATCAACAACCCGGATCTCTACAACAAGGCGAATGGCACGATCGACGAGTTGCACAAGCTGACGCAGAACCTGAACAGCGGCAAGGGCTCGGTCGGCAAGCTGATGAACGATCCGGAGATGTATAACCGGCTGAACTCGGCGATGGGTCGGCTGGACAGCATGATGGCGGGCGTGCAGAACGGGCAGGGAACGGCGGGCAAGCTGCTGAAGGACGAGACGCTCTATAACAACCTGAACGCGACACTGGCACAGGCGAATCAGCTGTTGAGCGACGCGAATCAAGGTAAGGGCGCGATCGGTCTGCTGGCGAAAGATCCGAAGTTCCGAGCGCAGCTCCAGGACACGCTGACCCAGGTGAACTCGCTGGTAACGGGTGTGGATAAGGGGCGTGGGACGCTGGGCAAGCTGGCGACGGACGATACGGCGTATACGAACCTAAACAAGCTGCTGACCGAGAGCACGACGCTGGTGACCACGATTCGCCAGGATCCGAAGAAGTACCTGACCATCCATCTAAAGATTTTCTAGGGGATCTTTTGGAGAGGGACGGAAGCTCCCTTACGTGGAGAGCAAGAGGTCGGCAAACAGAGGATCGGCGTAGAGCCGGTCCTTTTTTTTTGGAACTGCGCTTCAGGAGCTTCGGGCGTGGGTTCGGGGGCGTGGCCCCTCCTTCACGGGTGAGGGGCGGCGGAGTATGCTGCTGCTACCGTATCTCTGTTCTACGCAGGACCCTTTGAGGAGAGCCATGTTCGTGAAGAGTTTCAGTTGCGTGTTGTTGATGTCGGGGAGCCTTTGTTTCGCCCAGAGTTTGAGTCAGCCGATGTTTGTGGGTGCGGAGACCGCTCCCGGGCCGGCGACGGCTCCGAAGACGCCGATCAGTTTCGACCTTTCGGCGCTCGATAAGACGGCCGATCCGTGCACGGATTTTTATACGTATGCGTGCGGGAACTGGAAGAAGAACAATCCGATACCGGCGGACCAGGTTCGCTGGGGCCGCTTCAATGAGCTCGGCGAGCGCAATGCTTACCTGCTCTACAACGAGTTGAAGGCGGCGGCGGATGCGCCGAAGACGCCCTTGCAGAAGAAGTACGGCGACTACTTCGCGGCGTGCATGAACGTGGACCTGGCGAACAGCCTGGGAGCGAAGCCGCTGGAGCCGACGCTGAAGACGATCGATGGGTGGAATGACAAAAAGACGCTGGCCACACTGCTGGGCCAGGTGGAGAGCAGGTATGGGCAGGGGTTCTTCTTCGGCTTCGGATCGGACCAGGATCAGAAGGACTCGACGAAGGTGATTGGAGAGCTGGCGCAGGGTGGTTTGTCGCTGCCGGATCGCGACTACTACCTGCAGAGCGATGAGCGCATGACGAAGATTCGCGAGCAGTACGTAGAGCATGTGACGAAGATGTTCACGCTGCTGGGGGACTCGCCGGAGAAGGCGGCCGCCGAAGCGAAGAACGTGATGGCGGTGGAGACGGCGCTGGCGCAGGGATCGATGCCGCGCGTGGACCAGAGGACACCGGCGAATGTGTATCACGTGATGCCGGTTTCGGAGTTGCAGACGTTGACGCCGGAGTTCTCCTGGAAGACGTACCTGGAGGCCAAGGGCGAGGGCTCTTTGCCGACCGTAAACGTGGCCGAGCCGGAGTTCTTCCGCGCGATGAACAAGGTGCTCGACACAACCGATCTCCCTGCCCTGAAGAGCTATCTGCGGTGGCACACGGTGCACAGGTATGCACCGTCTCTGAGCGAGCCGTTTGTGAAGGAGAACTTCGACTTCTTCTCGGCGACGCTGCAGGGGCAGAAGGAGCAGACGCCGCGATGGAAGCGATGCACCCGGGCGACTGACGGGGCGCTGGGCGAGGCGGTCGGGCAGGATTGGGTGGCGCAGAACTTTCCTCCGGCGGCGAAAGACAATATGGAGAAGCTGGTGGCGGCGCTCGAGCGAGCGCTCGACGAGGACATCAAGCAGCTGGACTGGATGAGCGCGGCGACCAAGGTGGAGGCGAAGAAGAAGCTCGACGCGTTTCGCGACAAGGTTGGATATCCGGAGAAGTGGCGCGACTACTCGACGTTGGAGGTGAAGCGCGAGGACGTGATTTGCAACCTGCAGCGCCAGGCGGAGTTCGACGATCGACGCGACCTGGCGAAGATTGGGAAGCCGGTGGACGAGAAGGAGTGGGGGATGACGCCGCCGACGGTGAACGCCTACTACAATCCGGCGCAGAACGACATCAATTTTCCCGCGGGGATACTGCAGCCGCCGTTCTACGACTTCAAGATCGATCCGGCGGTGAACTTCGGAGGGATCGGCGTGGTGATCGGGCATGAGATGACGCATGGGTTCGACGACGAGGGCAGCCAGTACGATCCGCAGGGAAACGTGCGGATGTGGTGGACGGCGGAGGACAAGAAGAAGTTCGACGAGCGCACGGACTGCGAGGTGAAGGAGTACGGCGGCTTCGAGGTTGCTCCTGGACAGAAGCTGAACGGGAAGCTGACGCTGGGGGAGAACACGGCGGACAACGGAGGTCTGCATATTGCCTACCAGGCGTTGATGGAGACGCTGGCGAAGGAAGGGCCGAATGCGCAGACGGCGAAGATCGACGGTTTCACGCCGGCGCAGCGGTTCTTTATCGGCTTTGGCCAGGTCTGGTGCGAGAACCAGCGGGAGCAGGTTGCACGGATGCGGGCAAAGGTGGATCCACACTCAAGCGGGCAGTGGCGGACCAACGGAAGCGTGCAGAACTTCGACGAGTTCGGAAAGGCCTTCGGATGCAAGGCCGGGCAGGCGATGATGCCGGCGAATGCTTGTCGCGTCTGGTAGCGCCGAGCAACGGATGTGGGAGGAGCCCGGACTTCGGATTTCGGACTCCGGATTTCGGTTCGGTCCGGGTGTTTCGCTCTCCGGTGGGGCTTGCGCCGGGGGGGATCGCCTAGACGAGCTCCACGGGATTATTCTGCTTCTGCGGTCCCGGCGCGTCTTCTTGCAACGCGCGAACGTCAACATGGAATCCCTGTTCGTCCCCTAGCGAACTCCTTGAGGCTCACATGCAATGTAAGTTCCTTGCTTCCCTGCTTTTACTGTCCAGCGGCAACGGCCTGGCACAGATGTACCTCCCCAGCGACGCCGCCAACGGGCCGACTTCGGTTCCGAAGAAGCCGATCATCTTCGACCTTGCTGCGATCGATAAGACGGCGGACCCGTGTACGGACTTTTACCAGTACACCTGCGGGAACTGGGTCAAGAACAATCCGATCCCGGCGGACCAGGTGCGGTGGGGCCGGTTCAACGAGCTCGCGGAGCGAAATAATTATCTGCTGTACAGCGATCTGAAGGCTGCCGCCGATGCTCCGAAGACGCCGCTGCAGAAGAAGTATGGCGATTACTTCGCGGCATGCATGAATACCGAGACGGTGGACAAGCTGGGCGCGAAGCCGGTCGAGCCGTACCTGAATGAGATTGCGGGGCTGAAGAACGCGAAGGAGCTCGCGGCCTTCAACGTGACCAGCTTCGAGAAGTACGCCGGGGGCGGGTTCTTCCGGGTGGGGGTGCAGCAGGACCAGAAGGACGCGAAGCAGCAGATCGCGGGCACGGGACAGGGCGGACTGACGCTTCCGGACCGGGACTACTACCTGACCGAGGACGACCGCAGCAAGAAGATCCGCGAGCAGTATGTCGACCATGTGACCAAGATGTTCGTTCTGCTCGGCGACACGCAGGAGGTTGCAGCGAAGGAAGCAGCCGATGTGATGCGCATCGAGACGGCGCTGGCCAAGGGATCGATGGGACGGGTGGAGATGCGCGATCCGGCGAACCGATATCACATGATGACGGTCGCCGAGCTTGAGCAGATGAGCCCGGATTATGACTGGAAGCAGTATCTGAGCGGCATCGGCTTCGGGTCGGTGGACAGGCTCAATGTGAGCTCGCCGGGGTACGTGAAGACGGTAAACGCGGTGCTCGAGACGGAGAAGATCGACGCCATCAAGAGCTATCTGCGCTGGCACGCACTGCATGGCTCGGCGCCGCTGATCTCGAAGCCGTTTGAGCAGGAGAACTTCGCGTTCTTCAACCAGACGTTGCAGGGGCAGAAGGAGGAGCAGCCGCGATGGAAGCGATGCACCCGGCTGACGGACCAGGCGCTGGGCGAGGCGGTGGGGCAGGACTGGGTGAAGAAGAACTTCCCGCCAGACGCGAAAGACAATATGGAGAAGCTGGTGAAGGCGCTGGAGGCGGCGATGGCGGAAGACATCAAGCAGCTGCCGTGGATGAGCGCCGAGACCAAGGTGGAGGCGCGGAAGAAGCTGGATTCGATTCGCGACAAGATCGGCTACCCGGAGAGGTGGCGCGACTACTCGAAGCTGGAGGTGAAGCGCGACGATCTGCTGGGCAATGCCGACCGGACGCAGATCTTCGAGGAGAAGCGCAACCTGGCGAAGCTGGGTAAACCGGTGGATGAGCGGGAGTGGGGCATGACGCCGCCGACGGTGAATGCGTACTACAATCCGCCGCAGAACGACATCAACTTCCCTGCCGGCATTCTGCAGCCGCCGTTCTTCGATAACAGCAAGGACCCGGCGGTGAACTTCGGCGGGATCGGTGTTGTGATCGGGCACGAGATGACGCACGGCTTCGACGACCAGGGATCGAAGTACGATCTGAACGGCAATGTGCGGGTCTGGTGGACCCCAGGGGACCTGGCGAAGTTCAAGGAGCGGACGGAGTGTACGGCCAAGGAGTACGACCGCTTCGAGGTCGCTCCGGGACAGAAGCTGAACGGGCACCTGACGCTGGGCGAGAACACGGCGGACAACGGCGGCATCCGGATCGCGTACCAGGCGCTGATGGAGACGATCGCGAAACAGGGTAATCCTGGCGCGGGCTATGTGAACGGGGAGAGGGACGGATATACGCCGGCGCAGCGCTTCTTTATCTCATTCGGCCAGGTGTGGTGCCAGAATGCGACGGAGCAGAGCGCGCGGGTGCTGGCGAAGACCGATCCCCATAGTTCGGGCGAATGGCGCGTGAAGGGCACGGTGCAGAACTTCGAGGAGTTTGGAAAGGCGTTTGGCTGCAAGGCCGGGCAGCCGATGGTGGCTGCGAACGCCTGCCGGACCTGGTAAAGATCTGGCTGCAGAGAGCCCGGGCTAAGGCCCGGGCTCTTTTTGCGACGTACGTCTGCTGGATTGCAGCAAACAGGGATGCCGAGCCGGTAGGTGCGCCGGGGAGAGATCGGGTTACCGCGGAGCACTGCGCCGAGGCGGGGCGAAGTGGCACAAACTACCCGCAGCTTCTACAATAAACGGAGAACTGCAATCCCAGGATTTACTTGTTGGCCATGCATTCGATCGCAGCCGCGCAAGAACGAAGGAAGCACATGAAGTTGAGCAAGATCGGCCGGCTGTCGTTGGCCTTTGCAGCATCGGTAGCCATAGGTCTGGGTATGACGGCGTGCGGTGGAGGCACGGTCGGCTTTATGTGGGTGCCGGGAACGATGTATAACCAGATCGCCGGATTCAAGATTGACGACTTTACGGGAAACCTGACCGCCATCCCGCATTCCCCGTTTACGTCGGGCGGAAGCAATCCAAGGATGATCGTCGTGAAGCCGGGCGGCCGTTACCTTTACGTGATCAATGTGGGTGGGCTAAACCCCCAGGGTCAAGTGAGCGGGCAAAACATCGCGGAGTTCAGTGTTGGCGGCGACGGCATTCTGACCTTTCAGCAGTCGTTCACGAGCCAGGGTCAGACGCCGGTCTGGGCGGCAATCGACAGCTCGGGAAACTTTCTATACGTGCTGGACAGCCTGGCTCCTGCGGGGACGACGTATGCGGCGCAGGGTCTGGGGGACATTACAGTATTCGGGATCGATCCCAATACAGGCCGGCTGGCGCTGGTGACGAATAATCAGATCAAAAACCCGCTGAACCCAGGCGTGAACCTGAACTTCTTTCCCGTGGGCCGGGGACCGACCATGGTCAAGACCGGCGGAGGAAGCTGCCTGTATACGCTGGACGCAGCGACGAACTCCATCTTTCCCTACTCGATCAATTCGAGCACGGGTCAGCTGACGCAGACGACAAACTCCGAGCAGTTCATCACGAACGCGGGCAGGCTGACGTCAATCAATGCGGGAGGATCTTATATCTATCTGACGGATGCGGCGCCGGTCGTCCAAAACGGACAGGTGGTGAGTCCGGGCGGTCAGATTCTGCCCTTTACGCCGGGCACCAACTGCTCGCTTAACTCGTTGACGGGCGGACCGGTGAACAACCTGCCGCTGACGTCGAATCCGGTGTGGTCGCTGACGGACAACCGTGGGAAGTATCTCTACGTCGTGAACCAGTCGACGACGAACTCCAACAACGCAAACAGCACGATCTCGGCGTTTTCGATCGAGAGTACGACGGGCAAGCTGCAGCAGGTTGCCGACCCGATCAACCCGTATCCCACGGGATCGGGGCCGGTATGCATGGCGGAGGATCCGACGAGTCAGTATGTGTACACCTCGAACAGCGTGGATGGAACGATCACGGGCAAGCGGATCCGAAACGACACGGGGCAGCTGGAAGATCTGACTCGCGGATCGAAGTTTACCGCGACGCCGCTTGCGACCTGCCTGGCGGTGAGCGGCAGCCTGTACTAGCTGCCGGGCCGCCGACGCGAGACGTGATCGCC
>JAABUZ0100008104.1_pt1 | contig 12467 bp, 12 predicted proteins | sample 5562091 | NCBI WGS metagenome assembly JAABUZ01 (sample SAMN12813069, study PRJNA571459) | rock metagenome | isolation source: Antarctica rocks | place: Antarctica: Victoria Land, Linnaeus Terrace sud | collected 2015-12-21 | reverse complement strand
GACGCTGATGCGCGAACTGCGGCGATTATGGGAGCACCCGAAGGTCGTAACGCGGATGACGAACTATCCCTGGTGGCGGGAAGGAGTCGAAGCAATAACGCCACCTCTATCGTGAAAGAGTATTAGTAGACTCATGTGGCTCAGTTCATCTTTAGCGCTCTAGCGCTCTCTGCGCCAATCACGTTCCTGATGTCTTGGTGATTCACTCTTTCACTACGTCGTTTGCGTTGGGCCGGTGTTAGGCGATAAGAGGCGCGTGACCTGCACGATTAGGTCATCAATGTCGAACGGCTTCAGAAGCAATCCAACGCCCTTTTCGGTCAGGTATCCCTGAATCTCTTGCGCCTTGCGAATCTCCGCAGTGCAGACGAGGACAGGGATTTTCTCGGTATCGCGGTGCATCTTCATCTTTTGCAGCGTCTGCCAACCGACATACTCGCGATCAAAGACGAGATCGAGTATGACAAGGTCCGGTGCGCCATCAATGATCTTGCGCAAGTCCTCGACGGCGAAGCCGAGCGCGGTGACGCGATACCCCTCATCTTCCAGAATCATCCGAAAGAGGTCGAGGATTTCCTGCGTGTCGTTCACAACGAGAATATGCTTGCGCCCCGCCATCCCCACGGCATCCGGCATTTCCGATTCCCTCCCCGCGCGTAGTGTCGCCAACCGCCACGCATTCGTCAACTATTGTTGTCTATCGAAGATTTACTGCAACCCTACGGCAGGATCAGCTATCTTCCCCGTGAGGCCAGACGGGGCGGAAAAGCACCCACTGCCCCGGGTCGTGCGCGATCACCGTCTCGATGTTCGCGAGCATCCGGCGCATGTTCTCCGCGACATCCGCCGCCGTGTTGCCACTGCGTTGGAGGGGGATATGCCGGAGAATGAACCCGTAGCGGTTTTTACTCACACGCGGTGCCATGACGGTGACGATTTCCGCGCCTGTTGCCAGCGCCATGCGGATATGTCCTGTCGGCAGGGTCGTCGTCGCGCCGAAAAAGGTCACGGGCGCGCCGGTGCCACTCCAATCGCGATCCACGGCCATCCCCGCCACCTTGCCCTCCTTCAGCGCCTTCATCACGCGCCGGACGCTGCCCGCTTCCTCGACGTGTTCGATCTGCCAGCCGCGCGATTTCCGCAGATACGTCACAGAGTCGTGGACAAAATGGGAGGTTGTCCGCCCGACGAGGAGCGATGCATCATAGCCACGGTTGATGATGAATTGCCCCATGATGTCAAACGCGCCGTAATGCGCGGTGCAGATAATCACCCCGCGCCCCGCTGCCAGCGCATCATCAACTGCCGCCCAGTCGCCATCGAAGCGCACTTGCCGATTCAGCCGTTTGAGCGAGACGCGCGGCACGCGCAAGAGATCGAACCCATTGCGTGCCTGCATCCGAAATGCCCGCCGCACCGCGCCTTGCACGGCGATTTCCGGCGCATCCATGCCCATAACGTGACGCATATTGTCCGCGACATTGACGCGGAGATTCGTGTTGCGCCGATAAAAGTAGTCGCCGAACCGATCTGCGCCCCAATAGCCGACTGGCCGGGAAATGCCGAGCAGTAGGACGCTGACAACCTGCGCGGCATAGTTCCCGGCTCGCCGCAGCCAGTGGGGCGGCGCTTCGATCCAGGACCGGATCACTTCTCCCGCCTTCATAGAAAGGCTTCGATCTGCCAGCCGCGCACTTCCGCTTCCCTGCGCAGGCGGTCATCGGGATTGACACAGATTGGGTGCCCGACGAGCGCCAACATCTCCGCATCCGTGTAATGATCCGCATAGGCATAGGAGGCCGCGAGATCGAGTGTGTGATCGTCCGCGAACCGTGTCACGAGCAGAGCCTTTGCCCGCCCGTAGGGGTGCGGCCCCTCCAGTCGTGTCGTCAGTTTCGGCCCGCGCCCCGGCGCTCTGGCGGCTTTGACCGCCAGCCGTGTGGCGATGACATGGTTAATGCCGAGGAACTCCGCCATTGGCTGCAGCAGGAACCAGAGCGAGCCGGAGAGCATCACGGTCGTGTGGCCCTGCGCCGTGTGGGCGGCAACCGCCTCGATCCCACGCGCCGCAAGCCGCGGGCAGATGTCCCGCGCGAAGCAGTCCGCCCCAAGTTGCTGCATTTCGGCGAGGTCCTTGCCACGCAGATATGGGCGGTGCCGCCGGATACTCTGGACGATCCGCGACGGTGTTGGTCGCAGATGCCGGAGCGTGAATCCCGCCGTCAGCAATGCCTCACGCAGGCCAAGTTCCCGCTTTTCCCAGAGATACCGGAGGAATAATCGCTCGGCGGTCGTGCCCGGCAAGAGCGTCCGGTCCACATCGAAGACCGCGCCGATCGAGGATGTTGGGGTTTCGCCGTGTGGGACGATCGGCATTTCGGTCGCCTCAACGACCGCGCGATTGCCGACGAGCGGGACGGTCGTTTCGACGGCTGCAGGGAGATTTGACGGGCCGGAGCGCACGCGGCTACCGGGCTGGTCACTCACCGGATGCCTCCGGTGGCAAAAATTCGCCGTCGGTGCGAGCGTCGCGCCTCTTCCGGAACCGCTCGCGCATCAGACGCTGCTCCGGTGCCTGACCGCGCAGATAATCCCACGAGTCATAGACCACCGGCAGGCCGCGCACGAACGAGAGAATGACCGCGCTGTAGACAAAGAACCAGGTCGTGAGGCGACCCCCCGTGGTGTTGTAGAAGGAAAGGAAGCCGTTGGTATGCGGGAGCCGCGCGCCGAAGAGTCCAGCGAGAAAGCCGAAGGCAAGCACCTTTGCCACGCCATAAAAGGCGCGCATGAAGCGCGATCCGGTGAGCCACTGCGTGATCGGCGAGCGCATCATCGAGTTTTTCCCGAACGCAGTTTTGCCTTCCTGCAATCCGAGGGAGCGCATCGCGTCAATTATGAAGCCGCGTGTCATCATCGCCAGGGGAATCCAGACCCTGATGATGCCGAGATGAGCGAAGACAATCCAGCAGGTCATCTCCACCACTCGGTCCCCAGCGATGTCGAAGACCGCGCCAAACTCGTCCGCCCGGCCCCGCCGCCGCGCGACAACGCCATCGAGCGCGTCCGACGCGATAATGAGATAGATGAGGACAACCGCGCACGACACGACCAATGGCTGCCGCGTGTAGAGCAGCCCGATCGTCCCGAAGAGCACGATGAGCCGGATAACGGTGATCAGGTTCGCCAAGCGCGTAGTCCGCCCCGTTCAGCGCGCCGCGCGGTCGTGCGGCCTCGCCGTATCAATCCCTAACGCGGCACGAGTATAGCATAGGGAAACGCAAAGGACTGAGGACTAAGAGAATCAGGCGCACAAATGCCCTTTTAAGCTGGATGCGCCCTTACATGCATCGCACGTTAGCGATGCAAGAGCGTCAGGAGAACGACCCAGGCGATGGCGGCGACGAGCGCGCAGCCGAGGGTGAGGAGGCGGGCAGCGAAGCGGTCATAGCGGTAGACTGCCCACGCGAGCGCAGTGTTCGCGGCGAGGACGATGCCGACGATGAAGGGAATCGTCCACAGCTCACGCTTCTCGCCGATCCGGTTCGGCTGGCTCGATCCGGCGGGGCCGAAGTGCAAGGCGATCTGGTTCGGGAAGTGGGCATACCGGAGCGCAATATAGGTGATCATCGCGCCGACGAGGACGACTGCGGCGAGGAGAAAGGCGAGCGCGGATCGGTCCACGAGCAGTGACCCGACCCCGGCGTCCGGCGCGATGATTACCCGGCGACTGCCCGTGCTCGTCACTTCCGACGGGTATGGAAGTGGACCGCTTCGCCGCACCGTACCCGACTGCTCGCCTATCCGTGGTATCGGCCCGCTAATATACGGGCTTTCTGGGATTGGGCCAGACGCCGCCACCGCGTATTCGCTCGGCCCCGCCTCTGGCTGCACGGCGTACGCCCCGCTCTGATACACCGGATCGGCGGGCGGCGCGGGGAACGGACCACTCCGGCGATTATCCGGCGAAACCGGAGGAATCGGGAGCGCGCCGCTACGGGAGACTTGCTCCGGCGGCGGGGCCGAGAAAGGGCCGCTCTGCTGGGGCGGCTGCGTTGGAAACTGACCGGAATACGACCGGCGCGGCGGAGCGCCGACATCAGGTGGCACCCGCCACGACGATGTATCGCGCGGGTTCGCACCCTGCGCCGGGGGTAGGACAGGACGTTGGCCATCCCGGTTCGCTTCGGTGTCTTCAGGAATCGGCCACCCGAAGCGATCATACCGCTGTGCTGATTGCGGCGGATCGGGTCGTGCAGGTGTACCGTAACCAGGCGGATACGTATCACCCTTCCACAGTTGGGACGAGCGATTCACATCGGCACGCCACTCGTTTGATGCAGGCGAATCGCGATGCACCGATGGCACGGCATTGGGGTCGGCGGTTTCACCGACCACTTCGGCAGCAGTCGTTCTGGCTTCTTCAGAATACTGCGGCGTGTCTGGCGGCGATTCCTCGCGGATACCGGGTGGCAACGCGCTTCGCTCCGCATCGCGCGGTAGGTCACTGTCGCCCTCACGGGCCTGACGTGCCCGAATCCGCTGGCCGTTTTCCTCCCGGTCGTCAGGCCCCATGGGTGGCATCAGCGTGTGGCCGCCGGTGTTCGCGCGTCCGCGTAGACGGGCGTACACCAGTCGCGGTGCTCCGGCAATTTACCGCGCACGGCCTTGAAGAAGACCGACTGCAACCGCCGCGTGATCGGTCCGACCGCGCCATCGCCGATCGGACGATGATCCACGGAGGTGACGGGTGAAATCTGCGCGCCGGTGCCACAGAGAAAGAGTTCAGAGACGCCATAGAGTTCGCTGCGGTCAATTTGTCGCTCGATCACCGGAATATCGAGATCATGCGCCAGCGTGATAATCGAGGCGCGCGTGATGCCGACAAGGATATTGCCAGCACCGGGTGGCGTGATGAGCGCGCCGTTGTCCACGACGAAGAGGTTTTCGGCGCTCCCCTCGGAGACATGCCCGTCGCTGGAGAGCATGATCGCCTCATCGAAGCCGTTCAGTTCGGCCTCAGTGCGCGCAAGAGCGGAGTTAATGTAGATACCGGTAATCTTGGCCCGTGCGGGCGCGGCATTGTCCTCAATCCGTGTCCACGATGAGACGCACGCTTTCAGCCCCTTGTCTGTGTCGAGATAGTTGCCGAGCGGGCGGGTGTAAATGGTCAGCGCGTCGGCATCAATGTTAATGCGCGGGCCGAGCTCCATCGAGTCCTTATACGCGAGCGGGCGGACATAGATGTCGTAGCGCGCGTCGTTGCGGCGCATTAGTTCAATCGTGAGGTCACAAAGGTCGTCCGCGCTCATTTTCAGGTCAATCATTAGTGTCCGACAGGAGCGCAAGAACCGCTCGTAGTGCGCCTTCAGGTGGAAAAGGTAGAGTTCCCCATCCTGCTCATTCCAGTAGCCACGGATACCCTCGAAGCACCCGGTGCCGTAGTTGAAGGCATGAGTCATCACGCTGATTTTCGCCTCGCTGAGCGGGACGAATCCGCCATTGAACCAACAAAGCGGATCGTTCACCGGTACTGCCATCCTCTGCCATCCTTTCATCCACGCGCCGCTCACTGCACTGATCTCACTATCATACCATTACGGCGTCGGCGTCGCTGTCGTGCCGGTGCTGGTGCCATTTGCCGGGGTGGCCGGGGCGGCGGGTGCGGGCAGCGCGGCGGGCGCTGCCGGGGTCCCAACACCGGGTGTGCCACTCGGTTCTGGCGTCGGCGGGGCAGGCGTGGAGGTCGGCGTGGCGGGCGCGCCTGCCGGGGGTTCGAACCCGGCTGGCGGCGATGGGATCGGCGTTGGCAACGATTGCTTCAGTGTTGCCTTCGCCGCCTCGGCGGTGATCCAGTCCGAGAATGCCTTATCGCGCAGTTGGCGATAGACAGCGTCTTCGAACTCACGATCCGCCGGATGATCGGTCGCTTTGATGATGTTCCAACCAAAATCGGTCTGTACCGGTTCGCTTACACCGTTGACGGGTAACGTGAAGGCTACATCATCGAGGGGCTTAGGCAGGATGCCGCGCGGGAAGTAGCCGAGGTCGCCACCATTCGGTTTCGTCGTCGTGTCGGTGCTCAATTCACCCGCAACCGTTTGAAAATCCTGCCCCTGCCCGATGACGCGATCGCGGGCGCTCTGCGCCGCTTCCCTGGTCGGCAGAAGGATGTTGTAGGCGTGGACTTCCTCGCCATGCGTCGGCGTCTTCGCTTCGAGCGTTTCACGCGCCCTCTGGCGGGCGAGGGCGGGTGTGATGATGAGCCGCTTATAATCGCTCAGGCTCATCCCCGCATCTTTCTGACGTTCCTTAGCAAAGCCGCCAAGTGAAGCCGTCGAGGTAGCGCGGGCCTCCTGATTCGTCGGTGTCTGCGTCGGCACCGGCGTCTCGGTTGGTGGGGCGGTCGCCGTCGGCGGCGTATTCGGCGTCGGCGTCAATGCTGACGCAGTCGCCGTGCCGGTAGCGTTCGCCTGTGCGGTCACTGTCGCCCCCTGCTCGAGGGCGACAGCAGTTTGCGTCGTCTGAGCAGTGGCGGCGTTGGCCGTCGCCTGCTTCGTCGGGTTCAGGGTCGGCGAGGGTGTCGGCGAATTGAGCCGGACGGGGGAAAACCGCTCCGCAACGGTCTCGTCCACCTCGGTGGGCGTGATCGTCACACCAATGCCGGGCAAGCCATCGAGGACGATCCAATCCTCGGTCATCGTCTGGAGGGTTGTGGGGTCCACAGGGGCGCTACGAATGTTTACAATCTCATTCTGCGCGCTCTGCGCCGCGAGTTGGATCTGCTGGCTATTTCCCTGCCCGGACTGTGCTTGAAAGGAATACTGCTGAAGGCGGTCGAGCAGCGTATTGCGACGCACCTTCCAGTAGTCGCTGCGGATAATTTTGTGGCTGTTGACCGTCGCGATGCCCTGATGTGGGATGAGATAGTAATACCGTAGCGTCCCGAAGCCGACAATGAAGAGCAACAGTGCGCCGAGCACGGACATACTCATCAGGAGAATTTTCCGCTGTCGCGCCTCGCGCGCGCGGCGCGACTGTCGGCGACGCGCTTCCGACCCGGGCGGCGGGGCAGCAAGAATTGAATCACGGCGGGAGTTGCGCGGCATGGTGCTCCTGAGTGCTGAGTGCTGAGTGCTGAGTGCTGAGTAAGAACCTGCCGTTCTCATTACTCAACACTCAGCACTCAGCACTCATTATTATTGGCGTCCGCCTGCAACGAAGGGGAGCAACGCGAGATGCCGCGCGCGCTTAATAGCGACGGCGAGGGCGCGCTGGCGCTTCGCGGAAAGGCCAGTCTTGCGGCGTGGCTCGATCTTGCCGCGCTCTGAGAGGAACCGGCGCAGGCGGGCAACATCCTTGTAGTCAATCTCGTCAACGCCATCGGCAGCGAAGATGTCCACGCGGCGACGACCACCGGCACCACCACTGAACCGGCCGCCACCACCGCCACCAAATCGGCTGCCACCGCCACCACCGCCACCAAATCGGCGACCGCCACCGTCACCACCGAACCGACTACCGCCACCGCCACCGCCACCGTCACCACGGCGATCATCGGAACGGGGGGGGCGATTATCACTCGGTGCGCTCTCATTCGATGCCCCCTGCGGGCGTTGCTGGTCAGCCACGGGCTATGCCTCCTACTGTGTATACGTTAGCGACGCCTTAAAAAGGCACATCGTCGAATTCTTCGGATGCAAAGGTCTCCTCATCACCGGCGGGCTTTTTCTGCGGTTGCGGGCGTTGCGGGCGTTGCGATTGCGCGCTCGCTCCATCGCCCCAGTCGTCCGCACTCTCGCCGCTGTCCTGACGGCGATCGAGCAGCGTAAGGTCGTTCGCGACAATATCGTATGATGTCCGTTCGACCCCTTGGTTATCAGTGTATTTTCGCGACTGGATACGGCCCTCGACATACACCTTGCTGCCTTTATGCAGGTTCTGCGACGCCAGCTCCGCCATCCGCTCCCATGCGACGATGCGGTGCCATTCCGTTTCATCCGCCCAATTGCCGTTCGGATCCTTCCGACCGCGCGAAGTCGCAAGGCTGAAATTAGCAACCGGTTGGCCGCTCGGCGTGTACCGCAGTTCGGGCTCGCGGCCGAGGTTGCCGACCAAAATCACCTTATTGACACTGTATCGCGCCATCGCCGTGCTCCTCCCTGCCCTACACGCGGGCGGGTTCGCTCTCGCGCTCATCCTCGGCGGCGGGCGTTTCCGCCGTCGGCGGTTCGGTCAGGTCTTCGCCCTGCGGCCCCGTCGTCAGATCTGTATCAGTATCCATGTTCGCGCCGCTTGGTGCGGTTATCGCCTCATCGACTGTCGTCTCGCTGCTCTCGGTCTCGCCCTCCACCAAGTCGCCCTCAGCACCCTTCTTCAGTTTCTTCGGCTTCGGCGGCGTATAGGACGTCACGAGACTGCGCAGCACCTGATTGTTCAGACCAAGGTCGCGCTCCAGTTCGCCAATCACTTCAGGGGCGAGGTTGCACAGATAGAGGGCATAAAAGCCGTCGCGAAAATCGCGAATCGGGTACGCGAGGCGGCGGCGTCCCCAAGGCGGGGTTGTCGTCAGTTCGGAGACTTCGCCACTACTGGTAGTGATGTAGCCAGAAACCCGTTCGAGGGCACCCGGCATCTCGTCTTCCGCAATGTCAGGGGCAAAAACAACCATCAGTTCATACGTGCGCACCGTTCCTCCCTTTCCGTGGAGTACATCGCCCCATCACAGTCATCGCGCGGCGGTGCAGGCCACGCATGGATGGAGCGGAAAGGCATCGTAAAGGCGGGCCACACGGCCCGCACCACATGGCAGTCTACGCGACTCACATGCCTGTGTCAATCATCGGTTGCCGTCTCACGTCGAGAATGTATACGCCGCGTAAGAGGGGAGAGCACTCTGTAAAATGTCTTCCCGTTCAGCACCGGTCGCGCCATCAGTAATCGGGTGACTACCGGGGAGTGGGCATCGGCGCGGGTGGTCCCCCAACGGGCGGCGGCCCCGGTCGGATTCCGGGCATCACCGCTGGTGGCCCACCCGATGGCAGTGGCCCCGGCCGCACTCCGGGTGCCGCGCTCGGCGGCGTATTGTACTCGAAGGCACCGATGCCGCAGTTTCCCCGAACAAGGTAGGGGCGAGCGATACCCCGCTGATCGACGTTGCCGACGAGCGGTCCGGCACACGCGGCGTTATCGCCGTGATTGATCGCGGCGCTGCCGATGGTGAAGGCCATCGTCTGGGTGGGGCCACCGTTACTCGCCAGCGGGCCGAGCATCGGGTCGCCGACTTGATCGAACTTGGGGGCACCGGGCGTGAACCCGCAGGTGTTGGTCGGAAACTCGAGGTTGTGCTCGTTGTCGGTTAGGGTATTGGTGCAGTTGGCCCCGCCGAGATTGTTCGCGATGATCGTGTTGGTGATCTGCAGAGGCGATGGGGCATTAATACCCCCGACGCCGATCGCGCCACCCGGGCCCGTACCGCCGCCGGGGGTCGCGCCACCCGAACCGGCGACCGCATTGTTCGCAAAGATCGTGAGGTTGACGATCGCATTCGGGCCATCGTTCCAAAGTGCTCCACCAGTAGCCGCACCACCTCTGCCGCCGCCCCCTGCACCACCACCGCCGAAACCGCCCGTACTGCTTGGGGCACCCGTTACGCCTCGGCCACCAATGGTGCCGTTCATCGTGAAGGTACTGTTGATGACCGTGAGGCTTCCACCGGTTCTATTCGCGATCGCCCCACCGTCACCTTCCCTGCCAGTAGGGGAGCCAGACGTGCCGGTGCTACCGATGATGCCATTGAAGGCGAAGACGCAGCCCGTGATTGTCACGGTCCCATCGTTGAGGATCGCACCGCCAGCGGTCGGACCAGCGGCTTGGCCGAACAGGGCACCGTTCCGCAGGGTGATCCCGCTGATATTCGCGGTGACGCCGGGCGAGAGCTGAAAGAGTCGGTCAATGTGGTTGCCATCAATGATCGTCGTGTCGCTCCCGGCCCCGAAGATCGTCGTTGATCCTGTCGTGTTCGTCAGGTTGAGGTCGCCCGTTGTCGCGTCGTTGCTGCCGCTCGACCAGATTGTGAGGACATACGTACCGGCGGGGAGCGCGATGATCGTGTTGGCATGCGCGTTGGCATAGATCACCCCGTCGCGCAACGAGCAGATGCCGGAACCGGTGATCGCGCACCCCGAGGTGCCATCGTGAATCACATCGAGTGTGCTCGTGACGGTGACGGTCGCCGCTCGGACGAGTGGATCGCAACTCGCACGGCCACCTTTTACCAGCAACGGGGCGTATGCGTTCTTGCGGCAACCCCCTCCTATTTCGGAAGGAGGCAGGGGCGGGGATCTCACACGAAACATGAGAACGCATATGCCCTGTTGGCAGTAACAAGTAACGAGTGGAGGCCGGCATTATTCGCTACTCGTTCGTTACTCGTCCGGCGATGCCGCTCCACCAGAGGTATGGGACATCGCGTGCCACCGACTCCGCCGGGTCGCCTTCGCCACCCAGCATCCGGCGATAACTGGCATAGCGGGCCGGTGAAACCGTACCCGCGCCGACCGCATCACGGACGGCACATCGCGGCTCATGCAGGTGGCTGCAATCACCGAGTACACACGCATCGAGATACGGCCGGAACTCCGGAAAGCAGGTGTCAAGGTGGCGAAGCGTCTCCGATTGCAGCGTCAGGGAGCGGATACCCGCCGTGTCCGCAATGTAGCCGCCCGATGCGCCGAGCGGGAAGAGACGGGTCCCCGTCGTCGTGTGTCGCCCCTTGCCTGTCGCATCGCTGACGGCACTGATCCGCTCGTGCAGGCCTGGTTCTAACGCATTGAGCAGGCTGGACTTACCGACGCCTGACGGCCCAAGGAACGCGGAGATGCGGCCCGTCAACTGTTCCCGCAACGCGTCAATACCGGCACCCGACGCCGTACTGGTCAGCAACACCGGATAGCCGAGGCCACGGTAGATCGCCAACTGTGCATCGAGTTGCGGCGAAACGCCGAGGTCCACCTTATTGATGCAGATGACCGCCCGGAGGTCTGCTGCCTCGGCGGTGACGAGGAAACGGTCGAGCAGGCCGAGATGCGGCTCCGGCGCGCGGGCGGCGAGGACGGCGACCAGTTGTTCGAGGCCAACGACCGAACGGAGTGTTCCCTGACCGGCTTCCGGGTCGCGCCGCGTGAACGCGCCTCCGGCCCGTGCAATCACTTCCTCAACCATGCCCGTCCCCCGGCCCGTGACGAGCACGCGTACGCGGTCGCCGACCGCAACCGGATCATGAGTATGCACTTTGACCCGCTGCACGCTGTTGCGGAAGGTCGTGCCACTCGTATTGGCGTAATGGAGTTGCTTACGTAAACGTCCGCGAATCTCGCAGCGCAGCGCCCCCTCAGCGGTTTCCACGCGGTAGATACCGCGGCTGCCATCCACAACCAATCCTTCGAGTAACGGAGATTTATCACTATCAGTTGTGTCTACGGTAGTATCTGAGATAGAACGACGGGTTTTGCTCAACGTGCAATGCTCCTCGTGAAGAACGCTGATCTCCCAAGTGTATTCGTGGAAGACGAACAGACAGCATAAAATCCGGTCAGGCGATGCCTAAGCCGTGATGCATGCACATGCAGCGTCGAGGAACGAGAAAAGGATTACGAGTGTGTAGCCCACTGGTGAGCGGCACAACCACAACGCCGATTATGCAGCACGGACGCAAGCATTGTCATCGTCGTACCCTCCTTCCCGCCCGATCGGGTTTGTTTTCGTATCCTAATGCCCGGAAGCCCGGTTGCGCCGATTGTACCCGCAACGAGTGATAGCGTCAATCCAGGCAGGGCTTATGCGTTCTCGCCGGAATACCCACCCCTGCCCCCTCCCGATACGGGAGGGGTTTCCCCGCGAACCATGAGAACACGTAAGCCCTGCAATCCAGGCGGCCGCCGTTCTTTCAGGGCAGCACTATGGTATCCTAGAGGTATCGCACCGCCGCGCCGTTACGGTCGTGCTCTGCCAAACTGGTGGTCGAAGGAGATCAAAACGATGCCGAAGGTGTACTTTCCGAATGAGAACCGCACCATCGAAGTGCCATATGGCGCGAACCTGCGCCGCGCCGCGCTCGATAACGGCATTGATGTCTATGGCTTTCCTGCCAAGTTCCTCAATTGCGGTGGACATGGCCTCTGTGGCACCTGCAAGGTCGCGGTCGAACCGGAGTGGAACCTGTCGGATCGCACCAATGCCGAAATCCGCAAATTGAAGGCCGCGCCGTTGCGCCTTTCTTGCCAGGCAAACGTCGAGGGCGATATTGCATGCTATACCCAGATCCCGATTGATACGACCCGCGAGATCGAGACAGCGCGTTGCTATATCGTCATCAGTCGGTCCCGGTTGCAAATGGTCCAGGAAGTCGTTGGCAATGAGTTCCAGCGCAATGTCTTCCTCGACCTCACCGAAGCGGAGATGATTGC
>JAABUZ0100008103.1_pt1 | contig 12468 bp, 13 predicted proteins | sample 5562091 | NCBI WGS metagenome assembly JAABUZ01 (sample SAMN12813069, study PRJNA571459) | rock metagenome | isolation source: Antarctica rocks | place: Antarctica: Victoria Land, Linnaeus Terrace sud | collected 2015-12-21 | reverse complement strand
GCTCGGGGCAGAGCCACGGGATCCGAACGATGCCATCGTCCCACCACTGGTCCGCGCTTGGGAGGCGCTCACAGCCCAGTTGCTGGTGGCCTAACCGGGACCATGGCAGGGTTCCTCGCGCCTGACGGCGAAGGCCTACTCCCAACCATCACTCATCCCTGCACTCCCCAATAAAACCATCCACAGTCATAGCGTTTAATGCCGCTATTCTACTGCTTACAGGCGCGTGGCGCGGGAATCGGCGGCGATAGCTTCGATTTCAATCCCTACGTCACGCGGCAGACGCGCTACTTCCACGGTGGTGCGGGCGGGCGGGTCCTGAGGGAAGAATTGGGCGTACGTCTCGTTCATGCGGGCGAAGTTGTCCATGTTTTTTAGAAACACAGTCGTTTTCACGACGTCGGCCAGCGTGAGTCCGGCACCTTCGAGGACCGCGCTGACGTTTTCGAGAACACGCGTGGCTTGTTCTTCGATGGAGCCGGTAACCAGTTCACCGGTTTGCGGATCTGCCGGGATTTGGCCGCTGATAAACACAAAGCCGTTTTGACGGACAGCGGGCGAATAAGGACCCGCCGGTTTGGGCCCTTTGTGCGGGGTGATGATCTCTCTCATGGTTTTATTTTGCAATGAGCGCCCGACGGCTTGCCCAAGCGGGCGGTTCCGATCAAGTTCCGCAGGTGATCAATTCCTTTCTTTTGCAGAAGGCGGTCGAGTTGCCGGGCAATCAGGAGCGGCGCGCGGGGATCAATAAAAGTGGCGGTGCCGACCTGTACTGCTCCCGCTCCCGCGCTAAAGAAATCGGCGGCGTCTTGAGCGTTGGAGATGCCGCCTCCCCCAATCACAGGAATGTTCACGGTTTGCGCGGCTTCATAAACGAGCCGAAGAGCGATGGGCTTTATCGATGGTCCGGACAAGCCGCCGAAACCGGCTCCGATGCGGGGCAAGCCCGTTTGATTATCCAAGGCTAGGGAGACAAATGTATTGACAAGCGAGAGGGCGTCGGCGCCTGCCTGTTCAGCGGCTTTGGCAAAGGGCTGGATGGCGGTGACGTTGGGCGAGAGCTTGACGATGAGAGGCCGTCGGGAGATGGCGAAGCGGGCGCGGTTCACCAGATTGAAGGTAGCGGCCGGATCGCTGGAAAAGAAGATGCCGCCTTCCTTGGTGTTGGGGCAGGAGATGTTCAACTCATAGGCGGCGAGTCCTTCGGCGTCTTCGAGCGTTCGCAGAACTTCCAGGTAATCTTCGACGCGGTAGCCGAAGATGTTGGCAATCACGGGAACATCATGCTTGCGCAGTTCCGGAAGCTTGTCGCGGATGAAAGCGGCCACTCCGACATTTTGCAGGCCGACCGAGTTCATCATGCCTGCTTGGGTGTGCCAGAGGCGAGGCGCTGGATTACCGGCAATCGGTTCGCGTGAGAGACCTTTGGTGACGACCGCTCCCAGTTTTTCAAGCGGGACAAGCTTTGCAAATTCGAGGCCGTATCCAAAGGTGCCTGACGCAGCCAGGACGGGATTGCGGAGAGGGATGCCGCAGAGTGTTGTGGCGAGTCGGTCAGACATGGGCACCCGGAGTTTCTAACGCGCGGCGACCTCGACCGGCTCAGGAGCGGAGACTTTTGCGGCGGCCCGGCCAATGATGTTCCACGCGGCGAGAATATCGTCTTCCGTTGTCATGAAGTTGCCGATCGCGAAACGCAGGACGAATTTTCCGTTCAGCACGGTGTGGGAAAGATAAGCCTGACCGGTTGAGTTGATTTCCGTCAGCAGGCGCTGGTTAAACTCGTTGCCGGAGCGATGACGAAAGCAGACAAGCGAGAGCGGCACGGGAGCCGCAAGTTCGAAGTCTTCCGACTGTTCAATGAGCGACTTAAGTATTTGCGCCTGGCGGAGCGATTCACGCAGCATGAACATCACACCTTCACGTCCGTAGTGCCGAAAGACGTACCAGAGCTTCAGTGAGCGGAAGCGGCGGCCGAGTTGGACACCGTAGTCCATGTAATTAACGACTCTGCCGTCTTCGGGAGTTCTGAGAACTTCGGAAGAAAGCGAAGAAGCGCGCCGGAAAATTTCAGGAAAGCGCGTGTATAAAACGCTGCAATCAATGCCTACGTAGAGCCATTTATGCGGGTTCAGAATGAGCGAATGGGCGCGCTCAACTCCGTCGAAAATATGGCGCAGTTCGGGGAGCACCGCAGCCGGGCCGCCGTAAGCGGCGTCGACATGCAGCCAAACTCCGTATTGATCCGCGATGTCCGCGATGGCGGGAATCGGCTCAAGGGCGCTGGTGGAAGTGGAGCCGACGGAAGCCACAATGCAGCACGGGCGTTTGCCGGCCGCTATGTCGGATTCGATAGCCTCGATCAGCTTGTCAGGGCGCATGCGGAACTGTTCGTCAACGGCGATTCTGCGGATATTTTTCTGGCCGACGCCAAGGGTGATGGCGGCTTTTTCAGCGGAGTTGTGGGTGTGCTCCGAGGTGTAAACGGTCAGGCCCGGACGCATGCCTTCCGTGCGGCACTCCGGGTCCATCCATTCGCGGGCGGCGCCGATAGCCTGCATGACTCCCACAGAGGCAGTGTCGTAAATAATGCCGAAGAACTGCTCGTCGAGCCCGAGCCATTGCCGGAGCCAACTCAGCGTGACCTGCTCCAACTCCGTGGCGGCGGGGGAAGATTTCCAGAGCATGGCGTTGACGTTTACGGTAGCGGCCAGAAGGTCGGCCAGGATCGAGGGCGGCGTGGAGGAGACGGAGAAGTAGGCGAAAAAGCGCGGGTGATTCCAGAGGGTGAGAGCGGGAAAGACGGTGGATTGAAAATCGCTGAATATCTTTTCAAAACCTTCACCGGTTTCGGGCGCGGTTTTCGGCAGCAGCGCCCTGAGTTCTCCGGGCTGGACAGTCGCGGTAACAGGGTACTCGCGAACGTTTTTGAGATAGCTGACGATCCAATCGGAATGCTGATGCAGCGCTTCCTGAAATTGGTCGAGAGTTTCCGATGGTGAGCTTCCGGGGTGCCGTGATTGCCGATCTTGTTCCAACATGCCGCTTAGAACTATCGTAAGCTCACAATTCTTTGCGGACGGCTCTGGCGAGTTGCGTATCCGGAACGGGGGCGGATTGGTGAAGCGAAAAGTTTTGAACTTCTTTCAGGACAAAGGTGGGAACGCCGGTTGCTTTTTGAGATTTCACTTTGTCGAAGTCAATCATATCGACGCTGTCGAGGACGAAGGCGGGACGAGTATCTTCTTTCATGAAGGCAACGGAAATGTTGTTCAATTGAAGTCCTTTCGCGTGGCGGATGAAGAATCCATACGCGGGCAGCAGGCCGAACATGGATGGTTCAGGATATTGTTTTTCACGTTCTGGCGTCGCGTAGGGTTCGCGCTTGGGAACTCCGCCGGAATCGCGGAAGAAAAAGGTGTTGACCAGATCCGCCGGTTGATCCGCGACCTGCCGCAGCGTGAGACCGCCGCGAGAAACAATGCGGATGTTGCTGAGGGTGATGTCTTCGATGTCGTGACCGGGAATGCCGCTGATAATGGAGCCGTAACGCGCGTCGGCATCCGACACAACGACGTTGTTGATGTTGACCCGGCGTATCGAACCGATGGGCGTGCCCTCGGGCGCGCGCATCCGGCTGCCGAGGCGGAGAAACAGAGGGGCGTTTGAAACATCGCGCATCGTGACGTTTGCAATCGTGACATCTTCAATGTGAGATCCATCGACGGACTCCAGCGCCAAGCCGCGGGAGCGGTCAAAGACAATGTTGGAAATGGTGATGTTGCGGAAGTCGCCTTCGGATTCGGTGCCGATTTTCACCCGGCCTGTTGGTCCGTCGCGGTCCGGGGCGCGGGTGAGCGCGCGTCCATAGGTTCCATTGAGCAACGAGCCGATATCGTAGCCGCTGACAAACGAATTCGTAATGGTTACGTTTTCGGTAGGTCTGCGGAATCCCAGCGCATGCGTGGCTTTTAGAACAATGGCGTCGTCATTGGGCGAGTTTACGCTGGTGTTGGAGATGCGCACGTTACGACACGCGTCCACATCGATTCCGTCGCGGTTCGTATCGATTTTGAGATTGTCAATCGTGAGGTTGTCAACGCCCGTCGCCAGCACGCCGAAGTGCCCGCCCGACAAGATGGAGAAGTCCCGCAAAGTCACGTTGCGGCATAACTTGAGAGCAATGGCTTTATTGCCGATATCGTGGCGCTCTTCACGCGTCAATGCCCGCCCGTCAATCAAGCCGCCGCCGAGCAGAGAGACATTTTGAAGATTTTCTCCCCAAATCAGGCTGTTGTGCCAGTGACTGTGTCCGAAATCCTGAAATGGATTGGAGTCGTTTGGCTCCGGCTCGTCGTAGGCGGCGCCATCGCTGGACGCCTGGAGAATCGCGCCGTTGTCAAACTGCAGCGTTATGTTGCTGCGCAGGCGGATGGAGCCGGTTACGTAAGTGCCGGAGGGAAAGAAAACAGTCCCGCCACCCGCGGCGGCGGCATCGATGGCCTTGTTGATGGCATCCCGGTCAGCGGTTTTTCCGTCGCCCTTCGCGCCGTACTGCTTTACGTCGAATCCGGCGGCACTACTCTTACCAGCGCCCCAGCAGAACAAAACCGTCGGCAGCAGGAAAGAAAGCGCTGAAGAATGGATACGGAACATCTTTTGGTAATGATAATCAAATCCGGACTTTCGAAAGCGCGCCGGCACAATCGGTTAAGAGCGGAGGCAGCCAGACCTGCAGCCAGTTTCGAAAGTTGGTGAGTTCGGCTTGCGTCCCGCCAGCGAGAGGAAAAGCGAAATCGCTTTCGATCCAGCCCCGAAAGACGGCGGTCTGCTTGATGGCCACCGTGGCCGGGAATTGATTGACCCAGCGCAGAAATTCGTCCAGTTTTGCGTGGAGATGATGAGCGCGGGAAAGATCCTGGCGGGCCAAGGCGCGTTCGAGGGCTATCATCAGTTCCGGCAAGGCGGCGGCGATGCCCGAGATAGCTCCGTCAGCGCCCGACAAGCGTTCTTGAAAATACAGCTTTTCGTTGCCGATCAGCAGGCTGAACGTCCGCTCTGAACGTAATACTTTTAACGCGTTCCACAGGGGCAAATCGCCGCTTGAGTCCTTGATTCCCACGATTGGCGGCATAGCCAGCAGTTGACGGGCGAGATTGGCGGAAATGGGATTGGTGAATTGCGGCAGGTTGTACAAGTAGATGGGTATGGGATTGTCCAGGGCGCTAACGGCGCTTTTATAGAAACAATCGATATCATCTTCGCCGTAGCGATAGAAATAAGGCGGCATCAGCATGAGGCCGGCAGCACCGGCGGCGACGGCGCTTTCCGCCAATGTCAGCACCCCGGCCAGTCCGGAGTGCGAGACGTTGACCAACACAGGTACGCGGCTTCGCCGGATGGCTAGGTGCGACACGCGTATCCGCTCCTCGATATCGAAATGGACGAACTCGCCTGTTGCGCCAAAAAGCACCAGCCCGTCAACACCCGCACTGACAACTCGATCAAGGTAATCGAGCAGTCCTGCTATATCGGCTTCCGCTGTTGCCGCTTTCCGGGGCGTCAGAAGCGCAGCATATAGTCCTTGGGCGGGAGTTCCAGGGCAATCCTTGGGCATTGACGTGTCACCCGCGATTGTCTCCCATCGGACTCAATTAAGCGTCAAGCTGTTTTAACAAGAGTGGAGAACCGTAGTGGCAGCCGGAACTTCTTCGTGACGCGCCCTCGATTGCTCCACCAGTTCGCGGGGATCCACGAGGTGGTGGGGACGGAAATGCCGGCTCGACCAGCGAGACCCTCTTTCCAATTGCACGCCCAGAAGATGCCCAAATTCTCCCGATTGGCAATAGCGTACCGTTCCGACGAGTTCCCCATCTCCGTACCGGATGGTTAATTGAGTTCCGCAGCCGACGGATTTCTCCATGTGGAGGCAAACGCCCAAGAGAGAGATGTCTTCCAGGTTGGCGACTCGCCGTTGCTGACGGCCGGCCTCGTCCCAAACGACTTCGACCAGCTCGGCGCAGAGGAGACGAGCACCTTTTCTTCGTTCTTGCATATAGGTCTCATCGGATGTTTCCGCTAAAAAACGAAGATTTTCGTGGCGGGTCCGATTTATTTCAGTACAGGCGGTAGGGTGTAATGGTATCGGGAAAGTCTGATCCTGGACTTGATTGTATTGAACGATGGATGCGCAGCCTCTTGCTTCCGAAGACCGGAAAGCGCCTGAAACCAAGCTCAGTGTTGTCATTCGCGTGGTGTTCTTCCTGGCGCTGGCGTTGAGCGGATTACTTGTTATTGCGCCATTGTTGAGTTTTCTGGGTCCCGTGGTGGCCGGGACGGTGGGATTGTGCGCGACCGGATTGCTGGCCAACCTGTTGACGATGAAGATTTTTGACCGGCATCCGCTGGTGGATATCGGATTACAGGGTACGCGCGCCTCAACCATCAATTTCAGCTTGGGCCTGGCGCTGGGAGGGGGCGCGGCGATGTTGATGCTGCTTGCGCCGCTGCTGGCCGGAACGGGACATCTTATGCAACGGCCCAATTCCCAACCGACACCGCTGACGCTTGTGTTTTATCTGTTTACCTTGCTGGTGGCGGCTACGGGTGAAGAACTGATTTTTCGCGGCTATGCGTTTCAACTGCTGGTGGAAAAGCTGGGGCCGTTTGCGACGATTTTGCCCATGGGCGTGATTTTCGGCGCGGCGCACGCCGCTAATCCGCATTCATCGCGCATGGGGGTCGTGAATACGGTGATCTGGGGCATTCTCCTTGGGTACAGCTTTCTGCGCAGCCATGATTTGTGGCTGCCGATTGGGTTGCATTTTGGATGGAATGTAGTGCTGCCGCTGTTTGGGGTGAATCTAAGCGGGCTTACAATCGAAGTAACGAGGTACGCGTATCAATGGGATTTAGCGCCTATCTGGAGCGGCGGGGATTATGGGCCGGAAGGTGGCTTATTGGCGACAATTTTCGTGACAGCGCTCTTCTTTGCGCTCATGAAAGCGCCGGTAAAACCACAGACAGCACGGGTGGCTCCGAGCTTAAACGATCCCTTCGCCTAGCGCTGGCGGTTTTGGCGCTTATCAGCGTTGTTCCGTTTGCCGCGCAAGCGGACAAATTAAGCGTGGATGAGCGGCTGGAAATCGAGCGGGGTTTAAACGCTGAGTTCGCCACCATGCGGGTCGCTTTACCGCGCGCGAAGAGACCACTTTCTTTCAAGAGCGACGGCACTTTCGACCGCAGCGCTTGGGACAAAGCCATGCAGGAGAACGGCCCGGCGGCGCGGCTGGGCGATGAAGTACAAATCACGCGAGTTGAAATTCAGGCAACCAAAATTCTGCTGGAGATCAATGGCGGGACCAGATCCGGCCATTGGTATGACCATGTGCAGGTGGGCATGGGCGGCACGACATCGCCGGTGAGCACAAACCAAAACGGCAGGCAGTCCGTCAACGGCTCGCACATCGCCCTGGTTTTTCCGGAGAGCGTGCCCTCCTTGAAAGCAGCGGATATTCGGCAGATGCTGCACCCGATTTTTGATTTTGAGAAGCATTCTGCCGCCGAGCAGTACGTGGACAAGCTGCCGGAACCGGTGAAAAAGGCGATCAAGGAGCAAAAAGCCATCGAGGGCATGGATAAAGATCAGGTAATGCTGGCTTTGGGAAAGCCTCGGAACAAGAGCCGGGAAACCAACGCCAACGGCGATGAGCTGGAGGACTGGATTTACGGCGACCCGCCGGGCAAGATGACATTTGTGCGATTCACCGAGGGCAAGGTGGTCAAGGTCAATGAATCGTATGCGAATGTGGGCGGCATGACAGCCCCGCCGTTGCCGCCGCCCAGGTAGGTTGTAGGCCGTATCGATTTATCGCTGAATCAAGGGGCGCGATATCGAACGCCTTCGGACCGTCCCCGAAGGGCTACATGCTCCCATTCAAGGGTCCATTAATCATGCCCTGGCTAAAAACGGTATTCATCCAGCCGCAGAGAAAGGCATTTAGCCGCGCCGCCGGACTTCATAAATTCCGTTAACGGTGTTTCCACCACGGAAAATCCACGTTCGGTCAGCCATGTTTTCATCTCGCCCGAAGACTGATTGAGTATCACTTTTTGCCGGATATTTACGGCGTTACAAGCAAAATGGCTGGCGTCCTCCCGGTTAACGGCCAATCTCCGGTTCGCGGGAACGCGAGTTTCGATGGCCGTTCTGCTTGCGTCGGTAAATGCTCCCGGATAGTACAGAAGATAACCGCCTTCCAATGGGCAGAAGCAGGTATCCAAGTGGTAGAAACAAGGATCGCAAAGCTCCAAAGGCTGCACTTCCACGCCCATGAACTTTTCCAGGTAAGGCGTTGCCGCCATGTCCGAACGGAGGCCGTGCCCGAACCAGAGTAACGGCTCCCCACGGTCGAACAGCGCGTCCCCCGCGCCTTCAAAGAGCACGTCGGGCGGCAAAGTATGCACGTCAAATCCGTCCGCCGTCAGCCAATCCGCGAAATAGGGCGTTTCGGGCTGGCGCTGCGGATACCGGAAGCTGCTGACCAGCGCGGTCCGGCGATGGATGACAGCCGCGTTTGCTGTGAAGACAAGATCGGGTAAGCCTTTGATACCCCGCAGCAAGGAAACTTCGGCATATTGCTTCAGAATGGTTTGCAGGGTAGACCATTGATTGGTCACCAACTGATTGTCTGTCGCGTGGACCTGACCATTCATCCATGGATTAATCACGTACTCCACGCCGAAATACTGGGGAGGACACATCAGGAAACGCGGTTGGCTCATAGAATCTGTGTTGCGTAGACGACAAGAAGCTGAAAGAAGATATGAGAGTTCCCGGAAGAACTTCTCTCAGCTTTTAACCTCCGGGTTGCGCCGGGAGGCCAGAGACTGAAGTAAATTCCTTCCCTCCGTAGAATAGAAGTATAGATATGCCAACAAAGGTAGGTATTAATGGCTTCGGCCGTATTGGCCGGAATGTGGTCCGGGCCGGACTGGATCGTTCCGACATTGAGTTTGTCGCCGCGAACGATCTGACGGACACGGCAACGCTGGCTCACTTATTGAAGTACGACTCGATCCTCGGACAGTTGAAGGAAGAGATCCGGGCGGATGGAGATACTCTTCACGTCGGCGGGAAAGCAATCAAGATTTTTGCGACGAAAGATCCGGCGGAGATTGATTGGCCGAGTCTGGGCGTGGAAGTTGTCGTGGAATCAACGGGCCGGTTCACGGATGCGGCTGACGCAAAAAAGCATTTGCGCGGTTCCGTGAAGAAGGTAATTATTTCGGCTCCCGCCAAGGGTGAGGACATCACGATCGTGATGGGCGTGAATGATAACGCGTATGACGCAGCCAAACACAACATTATTTCGAATGCTTCCTGCACCACGAACTGCCTTGCACCGGTAGCAAAGGTTTTGAACGATACATTCGGCATCGAGAAGGGCTCGATGACGACGATTCATAGTTATACGAACGATCAGAGCGTGCTTGATTTTCCGCATAAAGATTTGCGCCGGGCACGCGCCGCCGCATTGAATATGATCCCGACATCGACGGGAGCGGCGAAAGCCATCGGGTTGGTGTTGCCGGAACTGAAGGGCAAGCTGGACGGTTATGCCATGCGCGTTCCGACGCCCGATGTCTCGGTGGTGGATCTTGTGGCTGTTCTGAAGAAAGACGCGACAAGCGCCGATGTGAATTCTGCGTTAAAGAGCGCGGCGGACGGCCCATTGAAAGGCATTCTGGCGTATACGGAAGAGCCGGTGGTTTCAACCGACATGCTGCATAACCCGAACAGTTCCATTGTGGATGCGGAGCTGACGAAGGTGCTGGGCGGCAATCTGGTAAAGGTCGTTGCCTGGTATGACAACGAGTGGGGTTACTCAAGCCGCGTAGTGGACTTAATTGTGTTCTTAGGCGAGAAGGGGCTGTAAGCTCAGCCCTTTTCTTCAGCTCTTCAGGTTTCGGATAACAGCGTCCGTAAACTCTTCCGTGCTGGCGACGCCTCCGACGTCTCCGGTCAGATGCTTGCCTTCACGGTAGACCGATTCAACAGCGGTTTGCAGGCGGTAGGAAGCGTCCGTTTCACCGAAATGCGTGAGCATCATGACAGCGGATAGCATCATAGCGGTGGGGTTGGCTTTGTTCTGACCGGCGATATCGGGAGCGCTGCCGTGAACGGCTTCGAAAACGGCGTGTTCCTCGCCCATGTTGGCTCCAGGAACAATGCCGAGGCTGCCGACAAGCCCGGCGGCGAGATCGGAGACAATGTCGCCGTACAGGTTTGGCAGCAGCAGAACGTCAAAGATTTCGGGGCGAACCACCAACTGCATGGAGGCGTTATCGACAATCAGCTCTTTGTATTTGATGTGAGGGAACTGCTCGGCGGTTTCGCGGCAACAGCGCAGGAACAGGCCGTCCGCCAGCTTCATGATATTCGCTTTGTGAATGGCGGTTACCTGCTTGCGTCCGTTCCTTTGCGCATACTGGAAGGCGTAGCGGGCAATGCGCTCGGAAGCAACGCGGGTTATGACCTTCAGGCCGGTGACAACATCTTTGACAATTTCCTGCTCCAGGCCGGAATAAAGGTCTTCCGTGTTTTCGCGAAAGATGACCATGTCAATGACGAGATCCGAGAAACGGGTTTTCACGCCGGGCAGGGATTTCACCGGACGAACGTTCGCGAAGAGATCGAGAGTTTTCCGCAGTTGCACGTTGACGCTTGGAAAGCCGCCCGCAATTGGAGTGGTGACAGGACCTTTCAGCCCCACGCGCGTTTCGTTCAGTGAATCGAGCAGATACTGGGGGAGAGTTTTACCGGCTTCCAGGATAATGGTTTCATTCAGTTCGGCGCGACGCCAGCGGATGTCAATGCCGGTGGCGTCCACGGCACGCACCGCCGCTTGAGCCACTTCGGGGCCGATGCCGTCTCCGGGAATCAAAGTACAGTAGTGAGGCACATTTTGATTTTAGGTGGATGCTTGCTGTATCTGGGGCTTACTGTCACGGAGCAGAGGGTCCGATGTACTCTGAAAGCAGGATAAGGCGATATGAGTAGAGTTGAACAAGTTGAAAACCAAGTCAAGGACTTAAGCCACGATGAGCTCATGGCTTTCCGGGATTGGTTCGCGCAGTTCGACGCCGAGGTGTGGGACCGTCAAATTGAGGCGGATGCAAAGAGTGGCGCGCTATCGAAATTAGCGGATCGTGCGCTCCAGGACCATAACGCCGACCGCTCGACGGTTCTGTAATTCATCGCGCATCTCCGGAGTTTTGGTCGCAATACCGGAAACTTCCGGTTGAAGTGCAACTTCTGGCGGATAAGGTCTTTGCGTTGCTCAAAACAGATCCCCGCTATCCCTCACTTCATTTCAAGAAAATAGACCGGTTTTGGTCGGCTCGCGTTGGTCTTATTATCGTGTGTTAGGCACGGAATTACCGGACGGAATTCTTTGGTTTTGGATCGGCAGTCACGCCGACTATGACGCCCTTGTCAGATAGAAGTTGTTTCGATGCCTTCTTCGACTTGCACGGGCGCATCGGGTTTCCCTTCTTTTTGAATGCGGGCCCAGCCTTCACTGGCAAGCCGGAACTCGGTTGAACATTTGCAGTAGAATTCTCCGGTTTCCTTTCGCCACGTGAAGCGATCAACAATGACGGCCTTGCCGCCTTCTTTCGCGCCGGCGATTCGCAGGGAGTTGAATGAGTTTGTTTCTCCTTTGTCCCGGTTTGACACCGCCGTGCCTGCCTGGATGAAAGTCATGGCGTGTCCCTGCGTTTTGTAATGCGTTGCCGTGCTGCCGGTGGAACTGAGATGAATGTGACCCGCCAGCAAAATGTCAACCAGCGGAGCCAGCCGGGTGATGGCTTGCCGGGCATGTCCCACGATGAGTCGACGGCCATGCGCCTCGGGCAGATCGAAGGGATGATGGGTGACAAGGATACGCACTTTTTCCTCGGAGATGGCGGCGAAGTCTTTGGCAAGCTGCTCTAATTGCGCCGAACTCAGGCTGCCGCCGCGGATGGTCCACACGCGCGACGTGTTTGCCCCGATAATGGCGATTTCGTCATCCTGATACTCCGGCTGCAGATTGTCCGTAATGTGCTTTTTGTACGTGCCGAGCCCGACGGTGACTCGCTGGAAAAAGTTGTAGAACGCCAGATCGTGGTTGCCCGGAATCACCATCTGCGGTTTTGGCAAAGCACGCAGGAAATCGCGGGCATTCTCGAATTCCGCGTTGCTGGCATGCTCCACCAGATCGCCGGAAATAATCAGGACGTGCGGCTCGATGCTTTCAATCGCTTTCTTTAAAGGCTGCAGCAGCGCCGGATCGTTATTGCCGAAATGAAGATCGGAAATTTGAACGATGCGCCGCATTTACTTCTCCGGTTGCGGTTGCGCGCCGCTTACATAATTGGACGGCGCAATCACGCGCAATGATTTCGGCAAGGAGCGATATTCCA
>JAABUZ0100008102.1_pt1 | contig 12470 bp, 20 predicted proteins | sample 5562091 | NCBI WGS metagenome assembly JAABUZ01 (sample SAMN12813069, study PRJNA571459) | rock metagenome | isolation source: Antarctica rocks | place: Antarctica: Victoria Land, Linnaeus Terrace sud | collected 2015-12-21 | reverse complement strand
GGCGTGCCTGCAGGTTCTCTGGCCAGCGCCGCAGGTCTGCCTCCTTCCCTGTGAGCGGCAGCTCTATCGCGCCCAGCAGCAGCGACAGGCGTGCAACATCCGAGCGCGGCGCGTCCAGCTGCTTGCACACCTCCTCCTCGACCAGCGCACAGCAGCTCTCGCGGCAGTAGGCTGCCATGTCGCTGCCTGGCTTTGCGTCAAGTGGTGTGCACCGACCACCTCAACATCTGTCGGAGACCTGCGCACACATCATGCCTGCTTAGCTGGCACGTGCGCATCACCCTTGCGCCGAAGGCGCTGAGACCTAGACGACCAGGCCGCCTGCAGCAGAGCTGAGGTCGCACCTTGCCAGCCAACCAATCCTTCAGCACGCGGTTCTGATTAGGCCCGCGGCCTTGGGGGGACAGCGACCACAAGGTGGAGCGGATCTATGCGGTGTGCCTCCCACTGTGCTGAGATTAACAAGTCTCTCCCCGCAGGTGTTCACAGGCTCTGAAGCAGAGCCTTGCGCTGCAGCTCAAGCAGCGCTATGGGGTGCATGGGGGCAGCAAACCTGAGAATAAACTAAACGAAATGTATTTCAAGTGAATGCAAGGCATGCTGCATGCGCTATGCCACACAGACAGGCTGACCGCAGTGTGTACATACATGTAGGGAGGGCTTGCAAGTCTAGCGTGGGATGAGGTGAGGTGCAGAGTCACGCTGACACGCTGAAGGTACTCTGTCATTACAAAGGGCATGTGCAGCTCAAGCACAGGCGGCAGTGGCACATGCCGCCTTCACTGCCTCCAGGTAGCTAAATCAAAATGTTACGCTGGTGCTGGAGATCACGGCCGCCGGCCAGACCGCCGACATCATGCTGTATGTGCAGGCGGTGGCGCAGCAGAGCCGTGACCGCCGTACACGCACTCAGCAGGCGTGCCGCTAGGTGCTGCAGCCCCGCTGCAGCACCCCAGCCGCAGATCTGCAGAGTGCGTGTACGGTCAGCAGGCGCCCAACACCGCCACCCGCGCATACAGCATGATGCCGGCGGCCTGGCCAACGGCCGCGGTCGCCAGCACCAGCGCGTTGCCGGGCCATGCTGGCAGCAGGCGCACGCGCAGCTTGTCGCACGCGCAGCTTGTTGCATGCCCAGGCCAGGGGGACCTGCGGCAGGGCGCGGCGCGCAGCGCAACTCTGATGTGCCGTGAGCCACAGGCGTTGGCAACGCTCCCGCGTGCAGTGTGAGGCCCGTGCATGCGCTGTGCGCAGGTGCCGCTAAGGCTGGTCCCCGCCATGCGCGCATGCGGCGGTCATGCACCTGCATTACGCTTACTGCACAGGGCTCAAAGGCGCCGCATGCGGTTTCTACAGCGGCGCTGGCGCACGCGCGTGCACGTGGGCAGCCGGGCAGGAGGCATCAGCGCGCCTTCGCGAGCATGCCGAGCGCGGCATGCGGCATGGCTGTGACGCGCAGCGGCACGGCCACCGCCAGCTCGCGCACGCGCCCGTGCTGCGCGCCGGCGCGGGCAGGATGGGCGCGTCGTTGCGCGCTTCGCGCTCAGCTCGCTCCTGGCACGAGCTGGCGGTGCCACGACGCGCAGCGGCACGGCTACCAGAGCCCCGTGCAGGTGCAGCACTCGCGCACTGCGTGATGCGCTACACCCGTGCATGCATCGCTGCACGAGGCGCTGCCTCCCCCGGCCAAGCAATTTCACACTGCAGAGAAGCATGTGCGCTGGTCCGCCCACGCATGCGATGCCTGGACTGCAGCAGGCGTCCTGCGACCTCCTGACGAACTGCTACGCAACATCCCTGCACTCTCCTGGGCGGCCTGGCCAGAGTGGTCCGCCGCTGAGGAGGTTCATCACGCTGTCGAGCTCCACAGCGTGTGCAGGGCGCTGCGTGCGTCGTTGCGTGCGCAGTCGCTCGCGCTGGTGTTGGACTTTTACGATGCGCCGCTGACCCCGCGCCAGCGCGCGTAGCCGACGCGGCGGGTGACGGCCGGGGGTGTCGTCAGCCTGGAATTCCACCACGACGACTGGCGGGGCTCGGGCACGATCAACGTCATCATTGAGCAGCATTGCTGCATACTGCGGCAGCTCGTCGACGTGCCGCTGCAGAGCCTGGCCAGGCTCGAGTGGCGCTTCCCGCCGGCTGTGGACTCTAGCAGCGCGCGTGCTCTGACGCACCTGGAAGCGCGGTGCTCGTGGGGCCGCCCGTCCAAGGTGAAGAACCTGAGCACCGCACTTCCAGGTGTGTCAGAGCACGCGCGCTGCTAGAGTCTATAGCCGGCGGGAATGCGCCGCTCCAGCCTGACCAGGCTCTGCAGCGGTACATCGTCGAGCTGCCGCGGTGTGCGGCAATGCTGCCGGATGATGATGCTGATCGTGCCCGAGTCTCGCCGGTCGTCGCGATGGAACTCCACAGGCTGACCACAACCCCGGCCGTTACCCGCCGCGTCAGCCACGTGCGCTGGCGCGGGAACAGCGGCGCATCGTAGCAGTCCGGCACCAGCGGGAGCGGCTGCGCACGCGGCAGCGCACGTAGCGCCCTGCACGCGCCGTGGAGGCCGATAGCGCGACGAACCTCCTCAGCGGCGGACCACTCTGGCCGGGCCGCCAAGGAGAGTGGCGGCGGGCGCGCACTGCGTAGAACATGCGGTCGCCAAAGCCGATCGCCTCGGCCGCCAGGCACACGCCCAGCTCGAGCACGCCGTAGGACAGCATCAAGCAGGTGGCCAGGGTAGGTTAGGGTTACCCTTAGCCTGGCGGCGGCGATGCTGAGGAAGCCGGCCGCCGCGGTCGGCCGCTCGCGCGCCGCCAGCGCGGCCGGCGCGGCGGCCAGCGCCGGCGCGGACGCGCTGGCCACCAGCGCCAGGCCCGCCAGCGCGCACAGGCCCAGCTGCGCGGGAGGCCTGCCGCAGCGCGCCGAGCCGGCGGTCTGACCCTGACTCGCACCAGGCACTTGACACGCTGCCAGGCAGGCAGGCAATGGGGCCACATGTCTGCTGGCGGTCTGAGCTGGATGCCAAGCAAGCGCGGCTGCGCACGCAAGCCCGGTGCAGAGGCCCTGCACCGGGATGTGGAAGGCCTAGTGCGGCCGGCCGCACCAGGCAAAACAAGCCACATGAGCGGGAGCCCGCCAGCGCAAAAGGCGCGCGGGGTCGGCAGGGCGCAGATGGCCATGCGCGCCGCGCAGCGCGGCGCGAGCGGGTAGTGCCCTTGGTACGTGAGCGTGGGCGCGGCCAGGTGCTACGCCATGTGGCGCTGTGTCGGGCGCGCCGTCGCGACACCGCCCGGCCCGGCCGCCACTGCGCGCTGCGCCTACGCCCAGAGCCGCCGACAAGCGCGGTCAAGGACAATACAGCCGCCCGTTGTCTGCAGTGTGTCTGCCAGGGCCCCACCATGCTGCATGTCGCCATGGTGCTGCGCAACGATGGTGCGCGAGCGAGCGCTCAGCGCGCGCGGCCCTGCTTGGAGGCCGATCAGGGAGTGGGGCAGGCGCGCGCCCGCGGTCAGCGCAGGCGTGCACAAAGCTGCTCCGCTTAAAGCAGACGACGACGGTGCCGGCGAGGGCGATAAAAGCGTCATTTGTCGCCCTCGTCGGCGCCGTCGGCGTACCCTTTAAGCTGACCAGCTTTGTGCACTTCTGCGCCAGCCGCCGGCACGCGGCCTGCTTGGAAGCCAGTCAAGGAGTGGGGCAGGCGCGCACCAGTGGCTGCGCAGAAGTGCAAAGCTGAGCAGCTTCAGGCATGTGATGATTGCGCTGGCGAGGGCGTCAAAGGACGCCAGCGGCCCTGGGTCGGCGACCAGCACCGCGGCCGCCAGCGCTAGCAGCGCGAGCGCCGCGGTAGCGGCATTGAAAATACAGCTGTACAGCTGCCGGCCGGACTGCGCTGCCTGCGGGCAGCCGGGCGCGCCATCTGCACGCATGCATGGGCACGGTGACAGCGCTCCGGTGTGCACAAGCCTCAAAGCACTCGTCAGGCCAGCATGTGCCCTGCATGAAGGCGTGCGCATGCAGGGAACGCACCAGGGCATGGCAAAACCCTCAAGATCCTGCGGCGCGTCTGGCAGCGCGGGCAGCACCTGCCCCGCGGCGCGCGCGCACGCGCGCGCCTCGCCCGCGAGCGCGGCGCCGGCCGCCGCGGCCAGCATGGCCGCCACGGGCGCCAGCGCAGCGGCGCCGCGCAGCAGCTCGCGCAGGACGTCCGCCGCCAGGCCCAGGCCGCTGTTGCGGCACGCCATGCCCGTGGCGCACACCAGGAAGACGAGGCGCCACGGTGCGCGCGCTCACAGCCCCTGTGCGGTGTTTAGTGACCCCCAAGGACTAGCAGTAGCATGGCTGCAAGACTCACTAATCTCCCAAGCAGAGTGTGGGCGCAGACGTCCTGGCAGTGTGTGGGGCAGGACTGCTGCCCAGGGTCACAGAGGACTGCAGCGTGTCCTGCATCATGCGCAGTGTGCTGCTTGCCGCAGCGGTCGCGGGCGCCGGGTATCACGCCTACGTCCACCGGCGCAAGCTTCCAAGCAGGCGTGCAAGGTGTGCCCGCCCTGGGTGCCTCTGCCTATCAAAGGAGAACACGTCACGTGACATTATGTCACGTGACATCATGTGACTACAACAGGCCCCCAGGATAGGACACCTTGCAAGCCGCTCAGCAGCTTGCGCCCATCTATGTTAAGCGTGGTAACTTACCTCCGCAATAACAGCAATGAGCAGCGCATTGCGCATGGCGCGCGCCACGCTGCAGTCCTCTCTGCATTGGGCAGTAGTCGTGCATCACGCACTGCTGCTTTTAGTCTGTGCCCCACATTGGAAAAAAAAAGGTTCTTTATCAAGTCTTTCAGCAGCATGGTGCCATGCCAGCATCAGCCCTAGGGCAGGGTACAATGCACAGCCAATGACTTCAATCCACTTTGTAAGCCTACAGCTGTGCTCAGCTACATGCACAAGATGCCCTGCTTGGCAACTCAGGGCAACGCTTACACTCCCAGCTCAGTGCTGGTGTATCATGGTGGCGCAGGCTGTTGCCGCTGTGCGACAAGAGGACGCATGTCTTTCAGCTCACCACACCTATACTGTGAAGAGCACGTCACCCAAGTGCAAAACGCCTGCATCCATGCATTGCACATGCTCCAGCATGCTCGTTGCATGCATTTGCAAACATCTTCTAAGGCATCAGCTGGTTCTGTCAGTGCATTCCAAACCAATACGTCAATGCCCCGATGTCCTATGGTAAAGTCAACCCAGGCCCGCCGCACCAAGCGCAGCTTCTGTCAGTCTCTCCTGCGGGCCCCCGTGCACATGCTTCCACGCGCCCCATGACAGTGCTGATGCACAAGTAAGCCCCATCCACACATTCTGTGCAGCCCGACATGGCGCAACAATGTGGAGCACGGCAAACGCCATCCTCTGCAAGGGGACAGATGGTTGGGCATAGATTCTAGGGACTTTGAAGCGCTCTTGTTATACAGCCCGAACAATAATAATCTGCATGACCAGCAAACATGCACACGTTTCCCATGGCGGGTCCTGCCTTAATCAGGCATGCGCTTAGCAGCAGTCTCAGTGTGCAGTTCATCATGGCTCATGCGCGACATGCTGTACTGAACCTCAAAGTCCCAGGACTTCCATACTAAGACGCGACTTCAAATGTGCACGCATACACCTGCACGCAGGAAAAGGCTCCGCGCCCTGCCCGCAGCAGGTTCGCTGCAACCCAAGCCAGCATCCGGCATCACGGGGTCGCGGCGCACGCGCGCCGCGGCGGCTCCGCGCGCCACTCCTGCAGGCAGTCGCCGGCATTGGCCCAGGCGACGCGCAGCGCGGGCGAGCCGAGCGACAGCTGCAGCCGCGGCCGCAGCGCGCCCAGCCAGCCGCCGCCGGGGCTGGGGTTGGGGTCGTAGGCGGTCAGGGTCTCCGGCGCGTGCAGCGTGTTGGCGCCCGCGCACACCGCCAGCCGCACCGGCTCCAGGCCTGCTCGGCGCGCGCCCGCAGGCTCTGCGTCACGGCGGGGGCGGGTGTGCGGGCGCCGCCAGGCGATTGTCAGCATGCAGGCCATGCTCACCGCCATGCGGGTTGCAGCGCGCCTACATCAGCGCCGTGAGGGTGCCCAGCGCGTGGGCGTGGGAGGGCGAGCACCAGGGTGCAGGCCCACAGCACAGCGGTGCGCAGCCGCGCTCTTCATCTCCACTGCTAGGGTTACCCACTCACTCAACGGAGGTGTCTAACAGCAGCGTCATGGAGAGCGTGAGCACTTCGTAACCAGCAGCAGCACTTCGAGCAGGGCGAGGCCCCGCTTGCTCAATTAAGTTAGTGGCTAACCGTACACTGCCCTACCCTAGCTCTTGCTTTGGTAAGCACACGGCTGCCATTACCTTATGCAGGCGCACAAGGCACGCAGAAGCGCCGGGAAGCGCAGCGCGCCCGTGGGCCACGAGCAGGCCCGCCAGGCAGGGGCGCGACCTGTGAACATGTTGTAGGTGCCCCAGAGCAGCGAGTCCTGCGCGGCCGTCCGCGACGTGGGCCATTCGCTCTCGCCGATGGACGCCGCGTCCAGGCACCGCTCCGTGGCGGCCTCCCAGCCCAGCCGCCTGCGCGCGCCATGAGCGCATCGGAGCCTGCCACGCCCGGCTCAGCGCCGCGCGCCAAGGCTGTCATCAGATGGCGGCCCTTTGTCAGACGGCGGCCCTTTGCCACCAGGCGCCGTCTGCAAACACCTGCGCTGTCAGAGAGCTCTCTGTAGGCGTGCCACGCCAGCGTGCCTCGCATGCCCATGCGTTGCAGCGCTTCATTGCGACGCATGCGCCCGGCGCAGCAACCATAGAGCAGAGTCTGCCGACGCGGACTGGGCAGCCCTGCAGGGCGCGCTGAATAAATCCTCCAAGACACATCGATACGCAGCCCCAAGCAGGCGGAGCGCAGGCCCGGCCGCGCGCGCACCGCAGCTCCTCCTCGCCCAGCGGCGGCGGCTCGGCCGCGAGCGCGCGCGCCAGGTGCGCCACAAACTCGTCCGGCGAGCGGTACACGAGCGCGTTGCTGAAGCTGGCGGCCCAGTCGTTGCAGGCGTGCTGCGCGCAGATGAGCCACTTGCCCATGGCCAGCGCCTCCACGCTCGTCGTGGCCACCACGTCGCTGGTGCTCGCGTTGATGAAGACCTGCGCAGCAGCCAAAGTCTCCTAACCCTGCGATCATACCCCAGCAAAGGTTTGAGGTGCGCGGCTGGGTGCGTAAGGTTGGCGTGCGGTCCCACAGGCGCGCATCACGCACGGCGCCAACATGGTGCCTGAGGTCACTCGCATCAGCTGCAGCACGCGCGGGGGGCTGAGGCCTGGGTTCTCTCACACACACACTTGCGGCAACAGAAGAGCTCTACCACCTGGTTTACCAAGCGTCAGGCAGCACTCGTGGGCCAGAACAGCAGCAGGGCTGCGGGGCAGCGGCCGGGCATGCGGCGCCCGTGCCAGTTCAACAGTCAAGTCCTTGTCTATGAAGCACAACCTCCTTTTGACCTGGACTCTGGGTCCCAGGTTGCGGGGGACCTACCTGGTAGTCCGCGAGCGAGGCGTCCAGGTGGTCGCGCTTGGCGTGGAACGTCAGCGCCAGGCCCGCCGCCTCCGCCTTGGCGCGCACCGACGCGAGCGCCTCGCCGTCGCCGTACGCGTCCACGTGCGCGGGCGCCTGGGCGCGGTGACCCTTGCTCATACACAGGCCCCCGGTGTGCGTCGCAAGCGCCAGCACATCACCAAGGTCTTTTGCTTTTGCTTACATGCAATCTTTGTCGTTGCAGGCACAGCAAGCAACCTGACCACCAGGTGGCGGATCGCACCCCTGCAACTCGTCTCAACAAGGGGAAGGCAAGCAGCTTGCTGCAAGCACACTGGCAAGCGCCTCCAGTATTGCAGTGCGCGGACGACAGGGGCTTTGGCAAACGAAGCGGGGCACAGGGAGCGCACCTCGCCGCGGGCGGCCGCCACGCGGCCCTGGTACTCCATCAGCTCCAGCAGCTCCTCCCAGCCCTTGCCCCAGACCACCTTGGCCAGGCAGTAGGCGCCCTTGCTGAAGCGCCGCCCGGCGCCCTCCCCAGCGCCGCGCGCCTTGGCCGCGCCCGCGGTCACAAAGCCCGGCGCGGCGCCGTGCACGCAGCACGTCACCTGGCGCGGCAGCGCCTGCACCGCGTCCGACAGCTTGATGACCTGCGCGCCGCAATGTTAGGGATCAAATTTCGCGCCGCGGTGCCAGCCGTCAGAGCACCGCCGCCCGCACTGCGAGCGCGTGCTGAGGCGCCGCCCGCTGCCCCTCTGCCCTGCGGCCCCGCAGCCGCGGCACCGCAGCGCAGGGCATTAACGGGCACACACGCTGCGCATGCACGCGGCAGGTCGCGCTGGGCGCGGGCCGCGCCTTGTGGCAGTGGATGCCGCAGAGCCAGGCGTTGATCACCTCCGACACGCCCGCCATGACCAGGCCCGCGTTGCGCTTGCTCAGCTCCTTGTACGAGGTGTGGATGATGCCCACCTGGCGAACCGCACGCGCCCGAGTCAGGCGGCGCACGGGCGGCGGCACGCCCTGCGCCCAGCAGCGCTGCCGCGCTCTCCCGATTTACTCCCGCCCTGGCGTGCTGTGGGGCGTGCCGGAGGCGCTGCTGGGCGGTAGGCGCCCCTGAAAACCAGAGCCAATGTGACTGCATGGCGGCCTGTGAGCTGCGTGCATGCTGTGCAATGCACATCGTCGTGGTCGTGTGCACCGTCTATCACATGTCACCAGGCCATCCGGATCCCTGTTATGCTGATAGTGTGACTGACATGCATTGGCAAGGCTCTTACCACGTGACCAAAGCGATCCGTCCAGCGCGGCCCATGGTGGAACCACGTCACTGCGAGCCATGCACGCCTGGTCAGAGGACCGCTTGCAGCTGAAGCGTATGCTTCCTCCAAAGCCGGACGTCCACAGAGACCCGACGACTAAACATGTCAAGCACCAGCTGAATGCAGACGCTCCGGGCTCATGCGGGGGTATGCTGCGGATGTAACGTCCACAGTGGCCCAGTGACTAGACATGTCAAGCACCAGCTGAATGCAGGCGCTCCGGGATCATGCGGGGGTCCTGCGGCGCATGAGCAGGCCCAAGCAACGGCAGGGGTGCAGAGCGCGGCAGCCGCTTGGGCGCACAGTGCTCGGGCTCCTCCAGGATGACCGCGCTCGCGTCCGCATCGGCCTCCACGACCTCGGTCAGGTCGCCGACGGGGAAGATGCCCAGCATCGTCCGGTCGTACCTGCCTGCGCCGCGGCCCGCGCGCACGTCCACAGCAGCTCCCCGTAACACCCATCACACAGGCTGTCAACGGTAGGCTCAGCACGTGCTGCAGCAGAGGCTGCCAAGGGTGCTTGCTGGGCGTATCAATGCGCAATCGCAAAGCACGTATGCCAGGTCGCTGCAGTGCGCGGTGGTACCCGGCTCACCCCCTCGCGCGAACGGGCGGCTGCCGCGACATGAGGGAGTGTACCAGGGTACCACACGATCTCAAAGTCTGGCGAGAGGCCGGTGCGCTTCCTGATCCACTCGCGCATGCAGGCCTCCTGCTCGGCCGGCTCCTCGAACGTGCGCGCGTTCGGAAAGATGAGCGCCTGGTCCGACACCGCCAGCCAGGGCACCACCAGGATGACCTGCAGCAGCGGGGGCCGGTCGGCGCATGCCGCCCAGCGAGCAGCACAGCCTGCACACCAGCCGGTGCTGGCGCGCCTCTGCGCGGCCAGGGCCGCACCAGAGTGGCAGTGGACGGCTGAACCTGACACGGTGCATGTACTGGTGTGAATGGCATGCTCTGTTCAGAGTGTAGGGGTGCTGTGTGTGCCAGCCACAGCCCGATCAGGGTGAGCAGTATCCTAGCCATGCAGAGAAAGGCGGGAGAGAGCACGAGCACAGCATGCTAGAGCCGCCGGAAAAGCATGGTAAAGCCTCACGCCCCCGACTGACTGCTGCGCTTGCTGTGCCAAACGAACAATGTGATACAAACTCGCCTTGAGGTCAGTGCAGTGCGCCATGTACGCGGCGCGCAGCGTGGGGTTGACCGCCGTCCCCGTCATCCAGGGGATGGCTGCCGTGCTCACGACCGCCACCCGCCTGCACCGCGCGAGCCCTTCTGCTACTTGAAGGGCCGTACTTGCGCACAACAACAAGTGCGCACTGTGGCTGCGCAGCTGGCGCACATGCAAGAGCGCTGCGCGGCGGCTCTCGTCCTAACAGTTGTGCAGCACCCTGGAAGAGAGGGCAGCGGTGCAGTCTCCTGACAGACGCTGTCACCCGCGTGCCACACAGGGCCGGCAGCTCTGGCATACAGCTGCGCCGCACCTCCCTGGCACCCGCAGGCTGCTGGCTGGCCGCGGCTTGCCCCACTCGCGGCGCTCCTGGGTCATGGTGTGACGAGTCCGTCGCCTCCCCTGCACAAGCGCAAGCGTAGTCTACATTGCAGTGTGCGAGACCCGGTGCTGTTGTGCCTGGCTTGCCAGGCCTGGCTGGGGAAGCTCGTGCAGAGCCAGAATACAGGCAGGCACCAGACAAGTAGTTGCTCCTGGCACAGCACTGCCAAGCCGCTGCTGTACAAAAGCAGCTCTAACGGCACCAAGCAGACAAGTCTCGCTGGCACACACTTGCAATTGGGACCCCCAAGCGCTCACAACTTGGAATATACAAAGGCGCTCCCAAGCAGAGCAAACATCTTGCTTCTAGCTCAGCTATGGCAACCTGCTCTGTCCACCTTCTCTGAGCTAAATGCAAGGTCGTCATACCTTTGAAGCATGCGTCCTTGCGCCGCCGATGAACGCCGCCAGCGCCCCCACAGAAACCAGGGCGGTGTACAGCAGGCTCGCGGCACGGTCGAGCACTGCCATGGCGAGTGCAGACAAACGCGCGTGTCCTATGCGTGCCTAGCGCTGCTCCAGCATTGTTCAAGTACCTCGCCCGTGAAACGAGTGCAGGAGAGCACGGGGCCTGCAAGTCCCGGACGCTTTGCCTGAACTTGTAAACACCAGTCACTGAGTAGGAAAATAAATAATCTGTGTAACAGCCTTGTTTCTTGAGAGCGCCTCTAGCGCAGAGCTGGGGAGGCACAGGGGGCAGGGCGCTGATGAGCTACTATGACATCCTGGGAGTAGACTCCAAAGCCTCCCTAGGAGAGATTAAAAAGGCGTTCCGTGAGCGAGCGTTGCGCCTGCATCCGGACACAGCGTGCGCCCTGCCTGCTATATCTGCTGGCAATGTTGTTCCTGTATTTACTCAAGCCGCGTGCGACACGCTGAGGCCACTCCGTCCTGCGCCAGAGAGCGTGGCCGAGTCTTGGAGGATGATGCTGCCTTCAAGCGGCTCACAGAAGCCTATGAGGTGCACGGCCTATTATTTTAAAGGAGCGCTGTGATGAGCATCTACTGTGGCATGTGCTCAGACCAGCCACTGCCGACCCAGCCGCAGTCGGCTGATACACGGGCGCTCAGGTGCTGCGGGACGATGGCCGCCGTGCTGCGTACGATGGCCTGCACACAGACGGCCCGGACTTCACGGGCGCTGGGCGGTGGCGCGGCGAGGCCGACATCGATGAGTGGTTTGCAGAGTGGTTCAAGCGGCAGGGGTGGGCGCCGCCCGCCCCGCCCGCCTGCGCCGCCGCTGGGAAGCCTGTGAGCCCGGCTCTGCTGTCTGGAAATCCATGCAAGCTGAAGGGGGAGAGCGCCTGTCCTGCGGCTTGCTGTGGCGCGTCGCCCGGGGCGTCAGCGAGGGTAGGCTGTCGCCCGGGCGGGCGAGACCGCGCAGCGGATGTGCTGCCGTGCGCCTGCGTGCCCAGAGGCCGGCCGTGAGCGGCTGCCGCGCTTGCGCGCAGCTTCGGGCCGACCGCCGAGGAGGAGTTCCGCGAGCAGCGGCGCGAGGCGCAGCGCGTGGCGGCTGCGGCCGCCTGGGAGGCGGAGAAGGCCGAGGCGCGCGTGAACAGGGTTCGCATTCCTCAGCTGCCTGCTGCCTGGGTTAAGGTTAGGGTAGGGTAGCAGCTGCAGCCGCCTGGGAGGCGGAGAAGGCCGGGGCGCGCGTGAACAGGGTCAGCGCCCCTGCTCGGCGGCCGCACGCGCGCTGGGGGGCAGGGGCCGCGCACCTGCTTGGACGAGCGCGTGCGGCATCACAGCCTCTTGAGGTTTGAGAAAGGCATAGGCTTAAGCCCATTCGCTTGTATCTGCTCACGTCTGCATCATACAGGCTCACACTTGCTCAAGCGTTTGCAGAAACCCTGGCAACTGCATTTGATTTTTTTTAAAAGCACGTTATACGCATGTCGCACGCATGTTGCACACACCGCTGCCGTCGAAGCACGAGCCAGGACCTGTTGTGGGGCCCGCAGGAGCGCGGCGCGCGGCTGCGCGCGCGCGCGGACGCCGCGCGCGCGCTGCGGCACGCGCGCGTGCTGCGCCGCTTCTGGCACACCAGCGCCGGCCTGGTCTGGCAGGACGCGG
>JAABUZ0100008101.1_pt1 | contig 12473 bp, 13 predicted proteins | sample 5562091 | NCBI WGS metagenome assembly JAABUZ01 (sample SAMN12813069, study PRJNA571459) | rock metagenome | isolation source: Antarctica rocks | place: Antarctica: Victoria Land, Linnaeus Terrace sud | collected 2015-12-21 | reverse complement strand
GTTACAATAGGATACAGAGGGGTGAGGAAGAATGCAAGGGGACACCATTTCCGCCAAAACTATGAGCGGAATGTGTACCCCCTCCTCTGACGAGGTATGCGAGTAGAGTAGGCGCATGAATCAACCGCGCTGTACCGACGAAGCAGGATGGGTTTAGCGTAGAAACCAATCATCTCGTGCTCTACGGCATCCGTGCGGCTTGCCAGAGGCGACAGTAACTGGCAGGCCCATCGTCGGAGATCAGGTTTCGGGGTTAAGGCGACCTATACTCCGGTATGGGCTTCGTTCTGATTGGAGGATTCCTCATGCGCACCCGTCGCCTGGTTCCGATTGTCGGTGTCGGCCTTGCACTCATCCCTGCCATCTGGCGCACGGTCCATCGCTTGCGCCAGTTACCGTACCCCTTCTGGATGACCGTCACCCCGTTCACCGATTGGTTGTACGGCACGTCAACAATCCTGGAACGACTCGATCTGCATCCCGGCCAGCATGTCCTGGAAGTCGGACCGGGGCTGGGGCGCCTCCTGCTCCCTGCTGCATCGCGGGTTCTCCCTGGGGGGGACGTGACGGGCGTGGAGATCGCCCCTGGTATCGCGGAGGCACTGCGGGAACGTGCAGCGGCGGCGGGCATCACCAACCTCACGGTCATCGAAGGCAATGCGGCCACACAGCAGCTTCCCGTGGAACACGTCGACGTGGTCTATCTTGCGGCGGTGCTCGGGGAGATCGGGGATCGCGTAGCGGCGGTGCGGCGCCTCCACGATGCACTCAAGCCAGGTGGGATGCTCATCATCATCGAGGGATGGCCCGATCCGCATCATCAGTCACTGGAAGCGGTCGAGTACCTTGTCGCCCCAATGGGCTTTGCGCGGGTCAGCGTCTCGCGCGCAGGGGGGCGGTACACCGCCAAGTTCAAGCGTCAGTAATTCCGAGATTCATGGTACACACCGACGCTGATGCGTAGTCCAATTGCGATGTGGCAGATGATTGTCGTGCGCTTGGAGCCATCTTTACCATCTTGTATGATGGCGATACAGTTTCGAGCGGGGAAATGAGACATCAGATGGCGGACACCGCACTCTTCCCTGGCCTTGGCGCCCTGAATGCGGATTGCGGCAATGTGCCGCCTATGCGCCCCGCAGTTGCGCGATACCACGGAAGTGAGCAAGCCCATGGCAAGCACGGAGGTCGTGATCATCGGTGGGGGAATCAGCGGCACGGCCGCCGCGTATGAACTCGCCCGCGCCGGGGTGCGGGTGGCGCTCATCGAGAAGGGGGCGCTGGCGAGCATGGCCTCCGGCTGGACGCTCGCCGGGGTGCGCCAATCCGGCCGGCACCCGGCGGAACTGCCCCTCGCGCAAGCGGCCGTGCGGCGCTGGATGACGCTCGACACGGAACTGGATGCGGAGACCGAATACCGGCAGGGCGGCAACATACGCCTGGCTCGGTCGCCCGATGAGGTACCGATCATCGCCGCGATGGTGCGCGAGCAACGGGAGCGAGGGCTTGACCTCGCCTTCCTGCCGGACACCGCCGCCGTCCGCGCCATCGCACCCGCAGTCGCGGAGACGGTCCTCGCCGCCAGTTTCTGCCCAACGGACGGCCATGCCAATCCCATACAGACCGTCCGCGCGTTCGCCGCAGCGGCCGAGCGGCACGGCGCGACGATCCTCACCGAGACAGAGGTGACGGGGATCGAGACGGCAGGCGGCGCGATACGCGGCGTGGAGACGACACGCGGCCCGATCGCGGCGGACGTCGTCATCAACGTCGCGGGCGTTTACGCGGACCGCATCTGCCGGATGGTTGGCCTCGATCTGCCGATCACCACGGCGCACGTCGCTGCGATCCAGACGGTTCCTGGGCCGTCGCTCATCGCTCCGGTGATCGGCGTAGCGAACGCCGACTTCGCCGGGCGGCAGGAAGTGAGCGGCGCGTTCCGCATGACGGGTGGCTCGGGTCCATGGCAATGGCCGATCGGCCCACTCGCTGCGGAGGATGTCCAGCCACCGATCCATGCGGTTGCTCCGGTGCTGAAACGTGGCTGTGCGATACTACCTGCATTGCGAGAGATGCGCATCGCCCGAATATGGGGTGGCCTGCTCGATATGATGCCAGACGGGTTGCCGGTGATCGAGGCGACGCCGGTCACGGGCTTCATCGTCGCGGCGGGGTTCTCCGGGCACGGCTTCTGCCTCGGGCCGGTCACGGGGCAAGTGCTGTGCGAACTGGCGACACGCGGTGCGGCATCGCAGCCACTGGAGCCATTCCGGCTCGCGCGCTTCGCAGGCATGCAGGCGCAGGTAGCGCCGACGCTTCACGGATGAGGGATAGTCGTTCGGTTTATTGGAAGGATGGGGAGATGAGCGAGCAGCAGCGAGTCACACGGCGGTCCTTCCTGCATTGGGCTAGCGCGACGGGGGCGGCAACGGCGGCGGGGAGCATCCTCGTCGCGTGCGGCGGCTCGAAGTCTGCGCCCAATCCGGGTACGAGCGCCCCAACGAGCGCCCCAACGAGCGCCCCGACGACAGCCGCGATCAACCCGACGCGTGTGGCTACAACGGGTGCCGCCACAACCACAAGTGGGACCGCCGGAACGACCGCCGCGACGACGGCGAGCGGCACGGCGACAACCGGCGGCACGACGGCCGCGGCCGCCATCTCCGGCCTACCGACCCCGATCACGACGCGCATCCCCGCCCCCGCCGGCAAGCGGGATCTAATCCTCGCGCAGGGCGCGGATATCACGACGCTCGATCCGCAACTCTCGACCACCGGGAACGACGATAACGCGACTTTCAATCTCTACGACAACCTGACCTTCCGCGACCTCGACTATTCGCTCAAGCCGATGCTGGCGACCGAATGGAAGACGACCGGCGACAAACAGTGGACGTTCAAACTACGGCAGGGCGTCAAGTTCCACAACGGCGACCCCTTCACCGCCGCCGACGTTAAGTTCACCATTGAGCGCACCTACGATCCGAACGCCAAGACGCTCGTCTCGACGATCTTCACGACCGTGGACACCATCCAAACGCCCGACGATGCTACCGTCGTCTTCAACACGAAGGGCCCGGATCCCCTCCTGCCCGCGCGGCTCGCCAACTATGGTGGCCAGATGATGCCGGCGAAGTACTTCCAGCAGGTGGGCGCGGCAGGGTTCGGCGCCAAGCCGGTCGGCACCGGGCCGATCAAGTTCATCGAGCAGGTCAAGGACGACCACACAACCTTCGACGCGAACAAGGATTATTGGGGCGGGGTGCCGGGCTATGATCGTGTCATCTTCCGGCCCCGGCCGGAGACGGCGGCGCGCATCGCATCGCTCCTCTCCGGCGAATCCGACATCATTGCCAATGTGCCGCCGGATCAGACCGATCAGATCAACAAGGGGGGCAAGACGCGGACGGAGGGCGCGATCTTTGACGGCCTCTACGTCCTCGCCGTCAACTCAAAGGTGCCGCCGCTCACGAACAAGTTCGTCAAACAGGCGCTCTCCTACGCGACGGACCGCGCTTCCCTCCTCAAGGAGATCTGGCGCAGCCACGGCATCATCCCGAACGGCGCCATTTCGAACGGCGATTTCGCCTACGACCCGAGCATTCCGCCCCTGCCCTACGATCCGAATAAGGCGAAGGATCTGCTCAAGCAGGCGAACTACAACAACGAGGAGATCATCATTGAGACGACGCAGGGCTACCTGCCGAACGACCGCCAGATGGCGGAGGCGATCGCGCAGATGTGGAAGGTGGCTGGGATCAACGCGAAGGTCGAGCTGATCGAAATCTCCGTCCGAGCCCAGAAGAACACGGCGAAATCCTTCAAGGGACTCTGGTGGAGCGATCCGGGGAGCACGACGCAGGACCCGGACGGCATGCTGTGGCGGCTGCTCGGCCCCGGCGGCCCGCAGGATTACTGGCGCGACCCGGAGTTCGACAAACTCGGCGCGGAGGCGCGCGTCTCGCTCGATCCGAACCTGCGACAGAAGGACTACCGACGGATGGATGAGATCTTCCGCGAGAATCTCCCCTGGGTGCCGATCATCCAGCCGTATACCTCCTGGGGCGTCGCGAATTACGTCAACTTCAAACTGTACGGCACACTCAACCTGAATCTTCGCAAGGAAATCACCACCTTCGTAACGAGCTGAGGGCGGGCACATGGGGAATTTCCTGCTCCGGCGCCTCATTCGCACGGTGATCGTGCTCTGGGGTGTCAGCACCATCGTCTTCGTCGTCACCCGGCTCTCGGGCGATCCGATCGCGCTCCTCCTGCCGCCGGACGCGCCGACGGCGGTGGTGCAGCAGGTGCGGGACCGCTATGGCCTCAATGACCCGCTGCCTGTGCAGTATGGCGTCTTCCTCAGCCACGCGGTGCGGGGCGACCTCGGCGAGTCGCTCCGCTTCCATCAGTCCGCCGTCCGACTGACGGTGGAACGGCTCCCCGCGACGCTTCTCCTCGCCCTCGCGTCGTTCGTCTTCGCAGTGGTTATTGGGCTGCCGCTCGGCATCCTAGCGGGCGTGCGACCGCGTGGCTTGGTGGACAACCTGACGATGACAATCGCCGTCGTCGGACAAGCCTTGCCAACGTTCTACCTCGGCATCCTGCTCATCCTCTTCTTCTCTGTGCGCTTCCACTGGCTTCCCGTCGGTGGGCGCGGCGGCCTCTCGCATCTCGTCATGCCGACGATCACCCTCGGGACGTACGCAATGGCCTCGATCGCACGGCTCACACGCTCCTCGATGCTGGAGACGATGGGGCAGGAGTACATCCGCACGGCGCGGGCGAAGGGCCTGGCGCCGCGCGTGGTCGCGATGACGCATGCCTTCCGCAACGCGCTCATACCCGTCATTACGATCATGGGGTTGCAGTTCGGCGCGCTCCTCGGCGGCGCGGTCGTCACGGAGACGATCTTCTCGTGGCCGGGGATGGGGCGACTGGCGATTGACGCCATCCGCAACCGCGATTACCCCGTCGTCCAGGCGACGGTCTTCATCGCCGCCGTCGCCTTCGTGCTCGTCAATCTCGCGACGGATCTCCTCTATGGGCGGCTCGATCCGCGCATCCGCGCAGCGTGAGGAAGGGACGGATGCGCACGCGCCGCGATGCCGTACAACCTGTCAGCAGCCCCTCCGCGCTCCCTGCCCTTGCGGACGAGCCCGTGGCGCGCGTCGCCCGCCGCCAGCGGCGCATTCCCCTGCCTGTCTGGCTCTTTCTTGGCGTACTCGCGCTTATCGTGCTCACGGCAGTCTTCGCGCCCCTTCTGGCACCCTACGATCCGGCTGTCGGCGCGCTCTCGGGCCGCCTTGCCAAACCGGCATTCCTCTCGGGCGATCCCACCTACCTGCTCGGCGCGGACGGCCTGGGGCGCGATGTTCTCTCCCGCATGCTCTGGGGCGCGCGCATCTCGCTCACCGTCGGCTTCGCGGCCGTACTCGTCGGCGGCCTTTCCGGTTCCCTCCTCGGGCTGCTCGCGGGCTATTTCGGCGGCTGGCTCGACGAAACGATCATGACACTCGGCGACATGCAACTCGCGTTCCCGTTCATTCTGCTTGCCATCGCCGTGATCGCGGTGCTCGGACCGTCCCTGCGCAACCTAATCATCGTTGTCGGCATCAGCGGCTGGGTGACGTACGCGCGGATCGCCCGGGCGCAGGTGCTCACAGTCAAGGAGCAGGAGTTCGTCACGGCGGAGCGCGCCATCGGCGGGACGGCGAGCCGCATCCTCTTCCGCCATATCCTGCCCAATATCGCCGCCTCGCTGATCGTCGTCGCCTCGCTCGACCTCGCGCGGACCATCATCCTCGAAAGCACCCTCTCTTTCCTCGGCCTCGGCGTCCAGCCGCCGACTGCATCGTGGGGCGGGATGCTCGGTGAGGGGCGTGAATACCTGAACACGGCATGGTGGATCAGTACCTTCCCGGGTATCCTGCTTACGCTAACGACGATCTCTATCAGCCGGATCGGCGACTGGCTGCGCGACGTGCTGGACCCGACGATGCGCAACGTGTGAGGAGCAGATGATGAATGGCGAGATCGTGCCCGTCCCGAGTGACCGGCCCACATTCCTCGCGATGCCGCGCTGCACGGACCTTGACACACTCAATGCAGACATCGCGATCATCGGCATTTCCTACAGCACGCCGTACGACATGGCCGCGTCGCGCGGTGATTGCAGCGCCGCGCCCGATGCGATCCGCGCGCAATCGTTGCGCCCGGCCCGGTTCCTGACGCACTATGACTTCGACTTCGGCGGCGACATTTTCGCGGGGCGCACGGTCCGGATCGTCGATTGCGGCGACGTCGCGATGACGCCAGGCGCGTACGAAGCGAACAACCACACGGCGACCGGCGCGATCCGCGCGATCCTGGATCACGGCGCGATACCCATCGTCCTTGGCGGGGATCACGCGATCCCGATTCCCGTGCTGCGTGCGTACGAGGGGCGCGCGCCGATATGCATCGTCCAGGTTGACGCCCATCTCGACTGGCGGGACGAGCGGAACGGCGTGCGCGCGGGGTTGAGCAGCCCGATGCGCCGGGCCTCGGAATTGTCCTGGATCTGCGGTATGGCCCAGATCGGGTTACGCTCCGTTGGCAGCGGCCGGCAGAGCGAGTTCGATGACGCTCGCGCGTACGGCAGCGTCCTGATTGGCGCGGAGGAACTGCACCGGATCGGCGTTGAGGATGTCCTGGCGCGGATTCCGGCGGCGGAGCGGTATTACATCACCTTCGATGCGGACGGCCTCGATCCATCCATCGCACCCGGCACACGCGCCCTCGCCTTCGGTGGCGTGACGTATTATGAGGCGACAAATCTCCTGCGCGGCATCGCTGCGAAAGGCACGATCGTCGGCCTCGATTTCGTCGAAGTAGCGCCCGCCATTGATGTCAGGAACATGACCAGTTTTCTGGCAGCGCGGCTGATCCTCAATCTGATCGGGGCACTTGCCCACACAGGGCAGATCGGACACGGCCCCTGACAGTAGCGGCATGCTGTCCGATCGTGCATCGGGAGGTCGCGCACACCGGGGGTGGGCAGTTCCGCTAGCACGTCGACGAGCGCCACGACGAGCACGCGCGTCGGCGGGGATGCCGAGGTGATCGAGGGCCTGGCCCATCGTCACGGTTATCGCGGGTCTCCTTCCCGTTGCGCGTCATTTCCCCGCAACGCAAAGTAAAGTATAGATGTGGTTGAGGATCGGGCCGATCGGTCGCTTCACGGCTCAGAAGGATTCAAACTGAGCCATTACCCTGGTGCTGCTCTCCTGACGTGTTACTCAATCGACCCCTTATTGATCGCTCTGCACGACACCGGCGAGCGCATAGATGACGATATACTGCATGATCCAATGCATCGTCATCGCCGCGAACGGAATTGCGGTCAGGGCGACGCCGCCGAAGCGCTGGCGTCCCGCCGCCTTACCGACTTGATATGCTGCCCAGCAGATCTCCTCGGGGTAGAGGCCGAGCGGCTCATCGCCGAACTCCGGACAGACCGACATATCGAGTGAATCGGGGTCTATGACGATCCAGGCTTTCGCCGCGCCCTCAAGCACCGGGATGACGACACTCGCCGCCCATTCCTCAAATCCAGCACGACGTGCTTTGACGACATCGCTGTAGGTATAGATATGATCGCGCCGCACCCCCTTCTCGAGAAACCGCTCGATCGTCCCCGCGTTGTTGCGCGGTCCGCGGAGCCCGATATGCAGGTAGCGAGCCGGATCAACACCGGGAAGATCGTGAATACGTCGGGCCCAGGTACCGCCCCAGGGAGGCAGTTTCGGATCGTCGTCCGCGATTTCACCTGCCTGATTGTCGCCGTGCGCATCGAAGATGATTACCGCGACGGGTCCATCCGCAGCCGCCGCGACGCCCTTCACCACCGCATAGGTCGAGTTCGCGATCTCGCGCACGAGTTCAACGACGGGGCCACCGTGCGCTCCTCGACATCACGGCTCGCCAACCTCTATCACCGTGCCGACCTGTCGATGGACGATTTCGTTGGACACCTCTACGCCGCCCGCATGACCACCAAGGAGCGCACCGCTGCGATTCGTAAACCGGCGCGGGATGCCACCGCCGACGGGAAAAAGAACAAGATGGCGTACTTCTACGCCGTGTTGGAGCGTCGCCTCGGCCTGCACGAGCCGCCATTATTGCCAGCCCCTGTCTTCACACGCCACCACCCCAGCTAGCGCGCGCTTCTCTCGGTTATACCGGCACGATGAACTGGAAAACGAAGCAGATGAGCAGCGCGCCGAGTGCCGCACCAATCAATGAGGCGAGTACGGCATTCAGCCCGCCATGGGTGGACCAACCGACCGCGCCCCCGATGAGCGCGCCGACGAGACTGAGGATGAGCGTCAGCGGGAGATCGGCGCGCTGTCGCTTCGCGGGCCACCGGACGAGCGCGACAAACGTCAGCCTGCCGATGACGAGCCCGATCCCGATCCAGCCGACCAGGCTCACCAGCAGCGGGGCATCGACCCGCGCGATCATCCTCCATGCCGCACGCCGCACGTCGGTCCCGGCGATGGAGCCATCGGTGCCAGCCGGTGGGGCGCGACGCTTCGCGTGGGGCGCATCGCTGGTGCGTCAACGGTCAATGCGATGATATTCCTCCTGGACAGACACCTCGCGAAGGAAATTTCGCGCGGCGCGGGGCGGAACGGTGTCGGCACCATCGCGATCAAACCACCTCTCGCTCATCCATGAAGAGCACGGCCACAGGGACGCCGAGCGCCCGCGCGATTCGGGCGATATTGAAGAGCGCCGGATTGCGCACCCCCCGCTCGACGTCGCCCAGATACTTGTAATGCACGCCAGCGTGCTCGGCGAGCTGTTCCTGGGTCCAGCCTCGGGCAACACGGAGTTGGCGAATCCGCGCCCCCAGCTTGCGCGCCTCTTCCCGGCCTGCCTCATCGGCTCGCTCGTCCTCCATGCGCGATAGCGTCACGGCTTACGGGGGGGATGAAAGCAACTTATAAGTGGCCTTCAGATCGAAGGACAAAATGGGAGTGAGCAGTGAGGGATATGGAGGGATGCAGCGTGACCTATCCCGCCATCCCCACACCGCATCGCCAGCAATGCAGGCGGCTCGGAGAGGCAATAGATCCCTATCTAGAGCACGCGGGCAACCCGACGGTCCCTATCGCTTCCCTGCGGAACATCACCCACACGTCTGCATCGCGGTGAGCCGGCATGACTGATTCAGCACGCGCTCAATCTGACGCACTCGCCACGGATCGGTCCGTCTCCTTGCAATCCCCCAGGCCGCACATCTCGCGCAAGACGCGGAAGAAGTAGGGCATCTTGCTGCGGACCTTCGTCTGGTGTTTCGTCTTCTGTCGCGCCTGGTACACGTACCGTTCGACGAAAACCTCTTCAGTGATATCGAGTGCCGCGAAGACGTTGCGGGCCTGCTTGCAGTTGGACGCGAGGTGGGCAGTGTCGCCGAACTCCCGGGAGATGTCGACGACGAGGTTGTCCAGATAGCCGGTTATCCCCAGGTTGTCCACAATTTTCATTCGGGGGAGGTCATTCGAATGTTCGAATTGCCCTTGTTTGACTGTCTCTTGTTTAACTGTTTCTTGTTGGTTCGTTTCGGGAACCAGGGATAGTTCGTTTCGGGAACTGGGGTGGTTCGTTTCGGGAACTACCTGCTGCGTGAAGCGCAACCCGTAGCTCGTCGTCGCTTGGCTCCCATTTGTCTTTTGTGACTTGGCGGCAACGATGACTCCCTTCTCGATGAGACTCTTCAGAGACTTGCTGAGATGCCCCCGGCTCCTCACACCGCACCCGTTGTCGAGCACCCGCCCGTCGTGCGTCGTAATGCCTGCGAGGAACTGCGAAAACGAGATCGGGTCCGCCGCCTTCTTGAAGCCAAAAGTGCGGCGGATAATATAGAGCGTGACGCGCAACTCTGCCTCCGACAGGTTCGGGGCGAGCACGTCGAAGAAGTCATCCGGCACGGCAGTCGTGTTCGGTGACGCGAACCCATCGAAACGAAACGGCGCACCATCGGCTGACATACATCCTCCCTACGCTGTTAAGCATAGCGAGGCGGTCAATCCCGCTGTCCACACCGGTATTTCATCCCCACAGGTGGGAAGCATCCTACCAGTATGGCCATCTTACTCATCCTACTGGTAATGATGGTGTGAATGGTATTGCGGGTGTGGATGGTGTCAGGAGCACTACTGGCCGGAGATGGCGGACTCAACCTCTTCGACGTGCCGGAGGCCGCACTCGATCAGCTCCTCGAGATAGAGCGCTTTGAGGACTTCCTTTGGGTAGTTGGCGTGATTGTAATCCTTCCACGCCTTCGTCGCTCGCTCCAACACGTCCTCGTCGATGAACACGCTCGTTTTGATCCGGTTCTTCTCCTGCGCCGGTCGCCTGCCCGAACGCTTCTTGAACCGCTCGGCAAGGGGAGATCTAGCGTCGGACATAGGATGTCTCCTCAACGCGGCTGGCCACGTATTCGGCGAGCTTGCCGTACATCTGCATCACGGCTTCTTTCTCGTGCCGCTTCTCGCTGGATTGTGGCTGATAGGCGAAGATTGAGCGCCCCGAGCGCCACGCTTCACCGAGGATGACGCGCTTGGGCATCTCGAAGGGGGCGACCCCCGGCACGTCGCGCCGGAGTTCTGCGAGGATTTCGCGTCCCATCGTCGAATTTTGCACGAGATTCGGGATGATGGCGAGAATCTCGACCTGGATTCTCAGCTCCCGCTCGATCGTCTCGATCTGATCCAGCAGAAGTTCCAGCGCCCATGTCGACGTCCCCTCGGCCTGCACCGGGACGATAACGTTGCGCGCCGCATTGATCGCGTTGTCGGTGAGCGCGCCGAGGTCGGGCGGACAATCGATGAATATCCAATCGTAAGGCGTGACGATCATCTCCAGAAGGTTGCGCAGTTTGTACTCCCGATTGCGGGCACGGTCCAATTCGCGCTCTGCCAGGAAGAGGTCGGCGTTGGCGGGAATAAAATCGAAGGTCTCTGTCTCGTGGTGGCGGATCAGGGTGTTGATCGCCGCGAGATCCTTTCCCGTAATCACTTGGAAGAGCGTATCCTCACGATTGTCGTAGATGTCTCGCTTGCCGATCCCCGTGGTGAGGTGGCCCTGCGGGTCGAAGTCGATCATTAATACCCGTGCCCCACGATGTGCGAAGGCCGCCCCGAGGTTCGTTGTCAGTGTTGTCTTGCCAACGCCGCCCTTTTGGTTGGTGATGGCGACGGTATGAGTCATCCTACCGCTCCTTCCGTTCCTACCGGTACCATGTGTCGCACCGTTCCTACCTATCCTACCGAATGTACGTTCGGTGTCAAGCCTGAAGAGAGCAATGTAAATAAACCGATGGAAGATTGCATCAAGTATCTCTATGAGGCACGATCGGTCACGAAAGAATGCATCCCTATCAGCCGCACATCGGCAGGGGATGCCATCGCCGAGTGAAAAAAGAACAAGATGAGCTATTTCTTTGCAGTCCTGGAAGATCGCCTCGGAATCCGTGAGCGGACCTATGGCGGCACAGAAACCGGGAATGGGGTGCTACATCCATAATGGCCCGCAATCGGCTAGTGGGTCACTTGTATTGAAGGTTGCCATTCGAGGGGTGGAGTGAGAGCATGGGGGCGTCTGTCCCTGTCACGTCTCACGAGGAGTCTTCCTATGCCCCGTCCCCAGAAAGATCCGCTTCGTCTCCTGACCACCGAGGAGAAGGTCGCCCTCGAACGCCTGCGTCGCGCCCAGACCGACCCCGCCGCCTGCGTCGCGCGTGCCACAGTCCTGCTTGCCGTCGCTGCCGGTCAGTCTTACACCGACGCGGCGCGTGCCGCCGGACGCAAGAGCGGCGATGCGGTCGCCCACCTGGTCACGCGGTTCAACCGCGCCGGACTGGCAGCGATTCAGCCCGGTCATGGCGGCGGGCAGCCAAAGCGGTATCGGGCTGCGGAAGCCGCGCGGATCCTGCGTGAGGTCCACCGCGCGCCGGATCGGGATGCGGATGGCACCGGCTACCTGGTCGCTCGCCACCCTCCAACGGGCGCTGCGGCGGGCACCCGACGGGCTGCCAACGATCAGTACCGCCACCATCGGGTGCGTGTTGCATGATGCGGGCTTCTCTTGGCAGCGAGACCGGAGTTGGTGCGCGACCGGGACGGTCGTACGCAAGCGCAAAGCGGGAGTAGTGACCGTCACCGATCCCGATGGGTAGCACCCCAGTGAACCGTGGAGGGTGGCAGAGTTGAAAGGAAACGGGTTCTGCGGCAGTCTTGCTGGTGTTCGACGTCAGCAGGAGGAGCCGCATGAACCCGCAGGAACAAGTCTGCCACAATCCGCAGTGTTGGGTCTACAGTCGTGCCGGGGAGGGCCACATCGTCATCCACAGCCAGCGCGAGCAGCGGTATCGGTGCAAACGGTGCGGCAAGACCTTCAGCGCGACGACGGGGACGGCGCTCTAC
>JAABUZ0100008100.1_pt1 | contig 12474 bp, 19 predicted proteins | sample 5562091 | NCBI WGS metagenome assembly JAABUZ01 (sample SAMN12813069, study PRJNA571459) | rock metagenome | isolation source: Antarctica rocks | place: Antarctica: Victoria Land, Linnaeus Terrace sud | collected 2015-12-21 | reverse complement strand
GCGCGCAGGTCAGGCGGCAGCTGGCGCCGCTGCTGCCGCGCGGCGGCCTGTGGCCGCAGGACCCCGCGCTGCTGCACGCCACGCTCTTCCACGCGTCGCCGCACGCCGTGCGCGCCCGGCCGCACCCGCGCCGGGGCGCGGCGGCCGGCAGCAGCCCCGCGCTGTCCGGCAGCGGCGCCGGGGCTGTTGCAGCGCCCCTGGGGTTGTGCAGGGTGGCCCCAAAGACCCCGTTGGGCATGGCCAGCTGCGGGCTCTGTTCGCGCACTGTGCACAGGCACGGCTCAAAGCTGAGCGCGCCCAGCAGGTGCAGGCTGCCGGTCCATCCGCGAGGGCCGCTCCGCGCATGGCGCCGCGCTGACGCGTCCGGCAATGCCGCGCGCGCAGCACCCCGTGCGCGCGACGGGCACGCAGGTCGCGCTGGAGGTGGCGGCCGTGCGCGCTGCAGCCGCGCCGCTGTGCCCGCCCGCGGTTGTGCTCGAGCGCGTCGTGCTGACGCCGTCCGGCAACCTCCTCGCCTGCTGGCAGGTCGCCGGCGGCGCCGACCCGGCCGCCCTGCGCCGGCGCGCCCCTGTCCCTGATTCTGAGTGACCCCCCGGCGTGCAAGCGCGTCGCCGGCAGGTCGCCGGCAGCGCCGGCCCGGCCGCCTTGCGGTACCGTGGCAGCCATGGCCGAGCCCATGCCTGGTCAGTTTCAGCAGCAGCGCTGTCGGGCGTCGGCATGGCGCACCGACAAGCCTGCCTGCCGGGCGCACTTCATGCCTCGCACCGTCAGCTGCGCTGCTTGTGACAGCAGCTCTACGCCCGGCAGCGGCATCCCCCTCTCACCTGACTCGAGCAGAGCACGCCGCGCAGGGCGCTGCGGGCCGCGCTGCCGCGCGCGCCGCCGCCAGAGCAGCAGACCGTGACCGAGCTACACATTCTCTACACCACGCTCGCGCGCGTCGTGGCGCCGCCGGATGACGCCGGCTCCCGGGCGCCAAAGGGCGGCGGCGGCAGGGACCGGGCCCGGGACCGGGGCAGGAGCCAGGGCGACAGGCCGGGCGGCGGCGACAGCAAGCACGCGCGCGCCCTGCACGCGCGCAGCGGCGCCGGCGCCGGCATTCCCGCCGGCAACGGGAGCGACGCGGCGGGGGCGGTGCGCGCGGCGGTGGACGCGATGTCGGCGTCGCTGTGCGGCCTGCAGGCCACGCTGCCCGAGCTCTGGTGCGCTGCAACTGGGTGTCATGGCCGCACTGTTGACGGATTGCCTCCCCCCTGGGTTCCCGCAGGTCGCGTCGCAAGCCAGAGTGGTGGGGCGCGCGATGCGGCAGCGGTTGCAGTCCTGCTCACGGCCCAGCACCAGCTGGCATGCGGCCGCATGCCGCTCGGGCTCCTGACCCTTGGCGTGCAGCGGCGAGGTGCCACCGCATATGTGGCGTCGCTGGTATGTCCAGCTTCACCTGTTGCTGTAGACACACTCTCCTTTCCCCAGCATGCCTGGAGGCAGTTCCTGTCTAGCATGCGCTGGAAAGTATGCTGCCGGGTTTCAGGCATGTGGTGGCTCGCAGGTATGTGGAGGAAGAGGACATGCTGGCACTCGCGCTCGGCGGCCGCTTTGTGCAGCACTCGGCGCCGCTGCTCTGCGATGCCAGCCTGGCTCAGCCTGATGCACAGCAGGTGCAACAGGTGTGAAATCTTCCCTGTCACGCCCCCCGTTTATGATTCTTCTGGCTTCAGCCGGCGGCCTGCTCAGCCTGCGGCCGCAGGCTGGAAGAGAAGATAGCGTTTTGCGGCGCCTCAGTGAGGTTGCAAATTGCAGGGTTGATAGGGTGTTCATGCATGTCATGTTGATATCTTCACGCTAGCTGTCCAGTTTGCACAGACCCAGCTTTCAGAATGAGCGCAAAGCTGCTCATGGGAACCTTGCCTGCTGTGTAGTCGATTTGCGGGTCAATCATCAGTTCAGCATGTGTTCCATGCTTATCCTGTGCCTGTTCTTGATGTTGGGAATCCCAGAATGCCTGGTAGCTGCAAATGATGCTTCTTTCATACAGTGCCAGGAACCTGGCACATGCGCATGCACAAAGTGGTAATGACCTGTCGTGCCTTAACTCAGTGCCGTGCTGTGTAATAGTATCAAAGGATGCAAAAGATCCTTTGATGTTGATTGCAGATGCGATACGGTACACTCCCTAGAATGCCACGGCATGCACCATCACACGCGTCACAACGGCCCTGTTCCTACACGCCTTCATACGTGTCATGTAGTACTTACTGCATCTCCATTAACACTCTGCATGATGACCACGCAACACCAGTGCGCATAAAGAATGGGCAACGAGAGTAACATAAGAATGGCAAGGGGGACGCTGGAGCAAGGCGCACCAGCTCGAGCGCACGAGCGCTCAGCATGATAACAGGCAGACCTAGACCACATTCAAGACATGGCCTCTGACCCATCAACCAGCACGGCACTGTTACAATGCATACTGCGTTGCATGCGTTTTATCATAACATGCTGTGTGTGCAATGAGCGCAACTCGCATCACGGTAAAGTGGCTCAGGGACCGGACAAACAGGCGCCTGCAACAACTAATCTGTCACCCCTCATATGCCGTTGCCTGGTGCAGCAGCGGGTGCCGCAGCATGCTGTGCTCTCAACCTGTGCCAGGCCGGGCAGAGTCCGGCCGAGGGGGGGTCGGGCCCATTAAGGTGGGCCGCTCAGAGCGTGCTCGCCTGCCACCCCAGCGTGTACTCCAGCTGCTTCTTGGGGTTGAAGTAAAGCGTGCTGATCAGGAAGTCGCGCAGCCAGATCATCTGCGCGCACGCGCAGCACTTCACATCAGCGAGCCGCCAGAGCCAGCCTGAGGAGCATACGCCCGACGGCGCCCAAGCATCGCTCGGACAGCCTGGAGCCCTGAGGTGGTCACCGAGGACAAGCAAGGCGCCGTGCAGGGGCCGTGCAGGACAAGCAAGGGGCCGCCGGCCTGTAGCAAGCCACAGCACAGGAGCTGCAGCGTTTGGGGACTGTAAGACGCCAGCCCAAACTAGGATGCGCCGAGTCATCTCAGCGCAAGCAAGACGGTGCATGCGCGGCTTCTGTGGCTGCCAGCGCGCCGTTCACGCCAACGCGACGCCCGCAGCGCACCGGCAGCGGCTGCGGCATGACGGCCCGCTCGGCGTTGTTGTGCGCGAGGTCCACAAGCGGCGCGCAGCGCGCCGTGCGCCGGCGCTCCATGGCGCGCAGTGCGTCGGCGATCGCCGCCGGGTCCGCGGCCGCGAACGCGGCCGCGGCATCGGCCGGCGCGCTGCCCGCCGCGCAGCACGCATCGCGCAGCGTCGCGGCCATGTCCACGGCGTCCTCCAGCGCCATGGCGCCGCCCTGGTCCGGACAATGTCAGGCACCACGGCTCAATCACTGCATGGGTCTGGATGTCCATAGCACCTGGGCTCGGTCTTTTAAGTCGTGTGGAGCTGCACTGTAGAAAGTTGGCGAAGTAAGTTGCACGGCGTCACTCCAAATGGCTTTTAGAAAGGACTTTTGAGGCATGCAGGATGGCGTAGGCAAGAATTACCCATCAGGGTGTGAGTCCTTCATGCATGAGTATGTTAGTATGTCATGTAAATTTGCATACCAAGGCAGTGGCGTATACTGTATTGCCCAGAGCGCTCTGTGCCGCCCGCGGAGGAGCGTGGGGCAGGCCGCCCTCACCTGGCCCACCGCCGGCGTCGTCGGGTGCGCGGCATCTCCCAGCGCCGTCACGCATCCGCGGCCAAACGCCTCGCCAGGGGTCAGTTTGCTGCCGCATGACACACAAAGTTCAGACATGGGTTTACATGCATGACGCCCGTCAGCCAGTGTCTGCAGGAATAATTGGAGCAGTGAGCGGCGCTGATGGTCTCGCCCACGGACAAGTCGCTTGCTTCGCAAGCTTCACGAGCGCTGCAGCATCAAGCGTGCGGTGCCGCCACACGCTGCCTGCAGCACGCAGACAGGCGCGCCATGCCCTCATGCACGCGCCATGCACTCGCACAGATGAGCACTCGCAGGCCGTGCAGCAAGGGGGCGGCGCACCGGTCGCCCACAATGGACAGGTACAAGTGCTCGTCGGGCGTGTTTGTGACGTAGTCCTGGATGTGCAGCGGCAGGCCGACCACCCACCGCTCCAACTCCGCGCGCATCGCGCCCTTGTCCTTGTGCTCGTGCACGAAGCTCTGCGCGCGCAGAACGGCGGGACTTGGCTGCGGTGCTTGCCGTCCAGCGAAAAATACCTCGGCTGCGCAGGAACGCAGGCATAAGGAGCGCACGGCTTGCCTGCGCCTGGTCTGCAAACGCACCGGGCAGGCCAGCCTCGACACGCAGCTCGCAGCGGGCGCAATGACATGGACATGTACATGCAGACTTCAGCTGGCGAGCATGTCTGCGAGCGCCGCGATGTTGAGCTGGGGGGAGAGCGTGCGCTCCTTTTGCGACTCTCACAGCAGGAGAGCCCTGGCCCCTCGCAGCGCAAAAGCCCTGCACCCTCGGAGCAGGAGAGCTGCGGAGCAGGAGAGCCCGGGAGGGCGGGCGCGCCTCTGGCACCGGTCGGCAGACAAAATAGTACGCACGGTCGGGTGACACCGGGTATGTGCCCACCATCAGGCCTTCGGGGCCGCCCATGACCACGCGGAAGGCTGGCCGCGCGTCCGGCAGGCCCTGCTCGAAGTCGGCCATGCCCCTGCACGCGGACCGGCGCGGGCCTGAGGGCAAGCGTGCGCGCTCTGGGCCATGCCTCTCACATGCATGCAGCACCCACACAAGCGCCCACACAGCCAGCTCTGAGCATCGTATGTGAAGGCAAAGTGTGGGTATGGACCCCGCAGAGCGAAGCACAGCGTACTCTACTTTACGCAGGACACAATATATGGATTATCGAAACACGACACACACAATTCCGCATGCAGCGGCTGCAAGCGGATAGCGAACCAAACAATGTGTTTGTCTTGCACCACGCACAAGCCAAACACTTCCTAACAGTTGAGCGTAGGTGCTTGGCACTACCTCAACAACAGCTTGATGCCGCACTTGGTCCTGGTTCAAGCCTTTTCTAGAGCACACATACGGGAGAATGAGTTTACATAGCTAACAGCCAAGCAGGACCGAGGCGGGGCCGCACCGGAAGCAGGACCAGCCCGCGTACTGCGGCTTGGGCAGCCCGAGCGACGCACCCACCTGCGGGGCATCGCAGGGCGCCGGTAAGCCCGGCACGAGCACAACGGGCCTGACACGCGGGCAATACCATGTGCGTCAAATCAACACGCTCGCGGCGGCCCGCCCACCTTGCTCATGACGCCGTCGGCGCCCACGACCACCTTCGCCCTGATGCTCGAGCCATCCTCCAGCTCCACGACGGGGCCTGCATGCCACAGGGGCACGTGTCGGAGCCAAAACAGGCACGACCCTGCAGCGCGCAGCAGCGCCACGCACGCCCTGCAACGCACGCCCTGCACGCGCGGCGGTCGGCGGGCCAGGCCGCACCCTCGTCGAAGTGGGTGACGCCCTTGACGCCCGTGCTGGTGCGGACGACGCCGTCGGCCAGCTGCGCCGCGAGCGTGGACTGCAGCTCGTTGCGCACCAGGCCGCGCAGCTCGTGCGGACCGCCCGCGCAGTCGGCGATGTTCAGCCCGTTCAGCTGCTTGCCGCGCTTGTTGTAGGCCTCCATCCTGCGCGCGCAGCCTGGGGCTGTCGCCGCGCGCACCAAAGTGATTGCAAGGACTGAAAGCCACTCTGGAAGCTACCTGTTGAAAGACTGACTGTTCTGTACACTGCATACGAACCATGACAATCTGAGCATAAGCGAAAACGGCACATCGTCAATTATTCCCAGCTAGAACTCGAAGCTGCTTCCACACCTGCTGCAATTGGTAGGCAACACCGCTGCTGACTCTCAAGCAAAATGGCCACGCACCGCTCAACCTGCATGGTGTGCTTGGCGCGGAGCTCGTCCGCGACGCCCAGTGCGGTCAGCGCGCGCCAGGCGTTGCTCTGCATCATAATGCACGCGCCGGCCTCACGCAGGTGGGGCGCCCGCTCCAGCACCGTCACGGGGATGCCCACCTGTGAGGCGCACACCGCGAGCGTTACTCAAAAGCGCACGCAATTCCCGGTAGTAAGTACAGACATAAACATCAAGCACAGAACACGCGAGTCCTGGCAGTAAGTACAGACACACACTTCACGCACAGAACACTACGAGTGAAGCTGCCTTAGGCATGCTCACGCTTGGACCAAAGAACGCGCCGGCATTAAGTATGGTCACAAAGTGCACACCCGCTGCAGGCCGACCGCCGCTGCCAGGCCGCCTATTCCGCCGCCGACAACGACAACACCGTTCTCCATGTCTGCACAGGTAGCGCAAATTCTAAGCACATCCACTCAGCACAGCAGGAACCAGACAGAATTTCTGATACGACCAAAGGCATATGAACGTGCCTTTGTTTAGTGGCCAGAGTTTCTCAGTTATTTCACCTGTACTACTTTACTACTTTTAAGTGCAAGCGAAGCATGGCAGCCAAGATCCCCGCTGACATCGGCAATCATACTGCAGACAAGGCCAGGCTCAAATAATACATACTGACACCTATAGAAGCGGATGGGCTTACAGGCGCAAGCAGCCTCAAGTGCAAGCCAACGGGTGATCAGGACCTTTGGGCGCAAAGAGGCCCCGCACCCCCAGTTGACGCCCGTGTCTGCAGACATATTCTGCGCTGGGCCCTGCTGCTTCTCCCTGTACGCACATCTGCCTTGAAGCTAACCGCAGGTGCGGTGGGCAGAAGCAGACGGTTCATGCTTTACTTGGCTGCACAGAGCTGCAAGCAGGTTGCAGCGCTCAGTCAAAGGCTACATTCAAGGCTCGGTGCGGTTTGCTATGCTGCAAGTTACGTAAATGTGACACAACCTAGCGGGCCATGCTGTGTGCCCAGCATGCCCACGGTCATCGGTCAGGGTGGCATGCTGGGTGCGCAGCATGTGAGCTGGCTGCAAGTGCCGGCATGTGTGCGCATGGCGTGCGCATGAGCGTCTGCCATCTAATTACAATCATCACACATCCCATAAAGTCTCAAGGTGACCGATGCTTACTACCAGGACAAAGCTGGCACCGTCCGCTCACTCAGCCACGCGCAGTGCTGGTTGGCAGCGGAGAAGACTGCACATATCACTCTGCCCACATAAACAAGAAAATACTTCGGTGTGTGTGTACCGTGCAAAGATATACTTCGGCGTGTGTGTACCATGCAAACCGTATGCATGCAACGCATAGCTGCAACAAAACGACCCCACTGGCTTCTCTATGTCCTTCCTGCCACGGCAGCGCATATACCCGTATAAAACACCACATACCACTATCTAGTGCCCCGGTCCAGTGACCATGCGCAGATGCTAGGACCTGGCTGGCACTTCAGCTCGCCGCACTCTTAGACCGCCAACGTGGCCCCCCCTACAACCCCTCGTGCACGCAGCTTTGTCATGAGCAGCACAGCCGGCCACACAGCAAGCTGGCAGTCGGTAACTTTAGGAGCAAACAAGCGCGCACCACACCCAAGGCCCTGCCGCAGCAGCTGCGCGAAACGCGCCAGGCCGCACACGGCCACACGCTCGATGTGCCCGCAGGGGCGTCCTTTACGGTGCTTCCAGTGCAGCGCAGTCAGCGCGGCTTGGGCTCAACCGCCGTCATGGCGCGCCGCACCGGACGCCGCGGCCGCGCGTCAGCCCGGCCGTCAGGCTGCCGGGCATCACCGCGGCAGGCGCTGCAGGTCGTCGGATGACCCGGGCTTGTCCGCGCGCGGCTCCGGCTTGGCGGTCAGCGTGGCGGGCGGGACGTAGTACAGCACGAGCGAGACGGCGGCCGTCAGGATGCCGAGCAGCAGCTGCAGGCTCGGCTCCAGGCCGAAGAAGGCGACTGAGATGGCCATGGTCACCAGCATCGCGGACGAGGTCGCGTACACCTGCGGGCGCGCGGGGAGGATGTGGCGCCCAGGCCCAGTGCGGCGCGCTGCAGCGACTCGGGGCTGTCCCACCACCAGTGGGTGTCCTCAGACTGAGAATACCCACTTGCGACACGAACCAGAGGCGCAGTCCTCACAAGCCTGACACCGGCCGCCTGCCTGTGCGTGACGGCATGCATAGCGCCCCCAAGCTCGACAGGACTCGCAGCGCATTTGCTCCATGCCTGCGCAGCGCAGCCTTACGGCGCACTGACCGCACAGCAAGAGAGTACTGGGCCCTGACCCTGACAGGGCGCAACACCACTGCAAGAGTACGCCGGGGGCGCGGCGGATGCTGCCGGGCGCGCGGGCCGCGCGCCTTCATAATGGAGTCGGCAAACTTCATGACCCACGACACGAGCAGCCCGCTGAACGCCAGGTTGGCCACCACCAGCACCGTCACCCAGTTGTAGCCGCGCACCAGCGCGGTCAGCCAGGAGCCGTCCACAAAGCCTGCGCGCGTTGCCCGATTCAAGCGAAGCGACACACCATGCCAAGGCAGCGCAGCACGCGCGACGCCCGCCAGATGCTGAGGCTGTGCACCCAATAGGGTAGGGTACAATACTGTAGGTGAGGGTACGGCTACTCCCCATCACACCGTATGCAGGAGAAAGTGCACCCAGGAGGTGCTGGCAGGCGCAGGGCGGGTGAAGGACGGCCGCGGCGCGGCGCGCCTGAGCGCGCGTCGGCAATGGTGAGCCCGAGCGCGTTGAACGCGACGCCGAAGGAGTACAGCTGCATGTTCTGCCAGTACAGCGAGTCGCTGGTGCGCTTCATGACCCACTCCGTGTACACCGCGGCCAGCGCGCTCAGCAGCGCGCTCAGCACGCCCAGCGCGTAGCCCTGGCGCGGCGCGCACGGGCGCGCGTGGGGGCGCGCGGGGCCGGGCGCGCAGCGTGCCGGGCGCCGGGACGGCGGCAGGTGCCAGCGCGCCAGGACACGCGCGTACCTGTGTGTGTTCGTCGTCCAGCCGAGCGGGAGCAGGCCTGACGAGGAAAATCCGGGGTGCGCAGGCACATGCATGAATCGCAAACAGGGTTCGGCGCGCAAACAGGGTGTGGCGCCCACCTGGAAGGGCGCCGTGAACAACGACTTGCCCTCGCAGTTTGTGTTCACCTGCCGCGTCGCCGCGCAGCCGTCAGCGGGCTGCCGCCTCTGGCGCGGCGCGTGCGGAGCACTGCACGGCCATGCAGACCTGGCGGCCCCGCCGCACAGAGGCGCGCCCTTGCTCGCATCGCAGACGCAACGCAGCGCGCTTCTAGCATGCCAATCGGCTCCGCGCAAGCGGAGCATGCCAGCCGCGCGATGACCCTGCACGCATCGTGCGTCCAGCCCGAGGCTGAGGGCCTTCTGTGGGCTGCCTAGCCGCCCGGCGCGCCTGGCTGATGGTAGCCCCGATCATGAGCAGCAGCAGCGCAAGCGCCTGCAGCAGGCTCAGCGGCCGGCGCAGGCAAGCCCACAGTAGCAGGCCGGTCGTCACGATCTTGAGGTTGCCCAGGATCTGGTACGTCGCGGCGTCAACATGCCGCAGCGTCCAGAACTGCGCGCGGCGCAGGCCCGCACGTCGGCCACCACATGCGCCGGAGCGCGTCCGGGGCATGTCAGCGCCGCTCCCCGGCACGACCGCACCCTAAACAGGTTCAAGCGAGCCTGTGCGCGTGCACGGATGGCGCGATGCAGCATCGCCTTGCAGCCACGTTAGGGGAAGCGTGCGCAGGCTGGCGCCACATCAGCTCCCAGCGTGCACGCGGCACGGCCAGCCATGGCTGCAGCCTAGCAGCGGCTAAAGCAAGCCGGCGCCTGGAGAGCGCAGCACACGCTGTGCCACTGCTGGCGGCAGGCAAGGCGAAGCAGCAGCGATGCATGCTGGTATATGAGCATTGGCAACAGGTGCGGGGTAGACACAGGAACGCATGGAGTCGATTCGGGCATGCAGCCTCCATGGATGCTCCATGTCAGGCACTCATCTGTACGGTCGTCCAGCAGAGTGCAGCTGCTACACGCATGGCATGGCTGTGCGGCGCGCTGCGGCCGCCGGCCGACCCTGAGCCCGGCGCGGGCCGCGGCCGGGCGCGCGCGCCTGCACGTTGTTGTGCAGCCAGTAGATGAGGCTGGGCACGACGAACAGCGCGGCGCCGCGCAGGCTGCGCGTGGTGCGCGCGGCCTCGGGCGCGACGCGGCGCTGCCGCGCGAGCAGGTATGTGCTGACCGCCAGCTTCAGCGCCTCGGCCAGCAGCGGCACGCTGGCCGTGTTGTACGCGTAGCCACCGCCGGGCGCCTTGCTCGCTGTGGTCAGCAGGCCCTGCGCGGCGGGGCGGCGGGCGTGCAGCGCGCCGGCAGCAATACCCTAACGGCGCATACTGCCACCGCTAGGGCTGGCAGCCTGGAGGAGGCGTGCCAGCTGTTCCGGCTCCAAGTGGCACTGTTGCGAGTTGTGCGCGGTCACTGGAGTTACAACGTCGTGGCACAGCTGTGCTATGACTCCCTGTGTAAAACAACAAGCGCGGTGTGTGGGTCGATGCAAGAAGCAGCAGGCTCAACAGCGGAGTAGTGGCAGAGGCAACCTTGCAGGCTGAAACCACTCAGTCAACAGGCCAGTGCTCCACAAAGTCATCTCTCTGCCTGTGAGTCAGGATCACCTCTGACGGTGCTGGGGGAGCCCGCGCCTGCGAGCTGGTTGTCAAGGTCAGAATGGTTGCCATCATAACCGTCTGGGCTTGCCCGCCTGCCATCAGGGCACTTGGCACTTGGGGCTATGCTTTGCTGCGCACTAGCGTACATGTTGCATGCCCACTACGCGCCTAGCACGCTGCCTAACAGATCGCTCGTGTGCTTTTCGTATGATGAAAGCGCATATGTTGTGGTGCAGTGAACACTGCAGATCACTTGTGCTTTTGTCTCGGGCTTGGCGTGTGGCTCTGCCTGAGGGTTCAGTCATCAGGGCCGGGCCTCCTGCAAATACGAGGTGGAGCTGTTGCCTGGAGGTCTGCATCGCTGCCCGTGCGATCAAGGTCTTGCCTGTAAAGGACTCTGCCAGTTGCATCAGCGCTTGGCTTCTTGTGGCATAGACAAACGTCTCGCACGCACGAGGCGCTGTACATCACACCTCTGTTGCTACACCAACCGCCCGGCTGCGCTGCGCGCCAGCTCGAACCCCGCCCGGCGATGGCCGGCAGTGCCGCGCTGACAGGCGTGACAGCGCTGGTCGTCGCGCGGTCCGGCGACGCGGTCGACTACCGGCGCGTGCTGGAGGCGCGACTGGCCAGCCTGGGCGCGCGCGTGGCGCAGCGGCTCGGCCGCGAGGTCACGCACGTCGTGTTCCGGCGCGACTGCGGCGCCGAGCGCGCGGCCGAGGACGCGCACCTGCGCGAGCTCTTCGAGCGCGCCGCCCGGGCACAGGCGCGCACCGTCGTTTTGCAAGTGATGTTGACGTCGAGCCTTCCGTTTGCAGCTCAAGGCAGGACGGTTGCCTACTATGGCGGACGGGGCTGCTTGTGTGCAGGTACTATGGTTGCGCGGTCGCGGTGTTGCGCCCGTGTGTCTGCTGCATGTGTACCCAGTGCTTTCCTTGTGTGCCCTGACGGCGCTGAGGTCCCAGCAGCTTGTGATGCAAGCATGTGTGCAACCTACGCAGGTGTCCCAGCTGCAACCCGCGCATAGCAAGCAAGTGAGGTTTGGAGCAATTGCGCGCGCAGAGCAATGTCCCCATCCATTTTATCGAGCCGCTCTGGGTGGACAACTGCGTGCGCACGGACAGCCGCGCACAGGTCTGGCCTCAGCTTTTGCCCCATGCTGTGCTGCGTCTGCACTGTACGAGGGCGCCGCGGCTGACCCGTGCCGACCCTGGCCGCAGGAGCAGGCCTTCTCGATTCCCTGTCCAGCAGCCGCCCTGCTCAAGGCTAGGACGCCGACATCTGGCACAGGCACGCCCCCTCCTTCACCACACTTGGCTTGGGGACAAAGGCGGCTGCTTGGGGCGCACGGCGACAACAGCTGCTGCGCCCCAAGCGCCGCTCTGCACCACGTAGCGAAGTTGTCAATGCCAGGGTTCCTGTTTGCCGTTACGCAGCCCGCTGGGCGCTTCCGACAGCGCCCCGCGCGCGCAGGCAAGAAGCGCAAGCGCTCGCTCGCGCCGCGCGCGGCCGAGGAGCTGGCGCTCGACGTGACCGCGGCGGAGCTGTCCAGCTCGCAGCAGTTTGCCGCGCCGCTGGCCGCGCTGCCGGGCGCGCGCGCAGGTGCCGGCCCGCGCGGCGCTGGCGCAGCGCCCCGCTTTGCTGGGGCACGCGGTGGCATCGCCCTGCTCTGCTCTCGTCCTGTCGAACCAAGCGCCGCATGCGTGCGCAGCCCTTGCCATACCACCAGTGAGGCCCAAACCTGGAGGCTGCGGGCGCAACGTTACACCACAGACTTTGGAACTCACCCTGGATTGCAATGACCAAGCGGCAGCACCGCGGGCCGCGCAGGGCCGGCG
>JAABUZ0100008097.1_pt1 | contig 12476 bp, 11 predicted proteins | sample 5562091 | NCBI WGS metagenome assembly JAABUZ01 (sample SAMN12813069, study PRJNA571459) | rock metagenome | isolation source: Antarctica rocks | place: Antarctica: Victoria Land, Linnaeus Terrace sud | collected 2015-12-21 | reverse complement strand
GCTCGGCGAGGGCGGCGCGGAGGCGTTCCGAGACGTCGGGCGCGTCGCCGCCGAGGGCGAGGGCGAGGAGCGCGCGCATGGCCTCCCCGAGGCCCGCGATGAAGAGCGCGAAGTCGACGCCGCCCTCGGCCAAGCGCGCGACCTGGGCAAAGACGTCGCCGGCGCGGCGTTCGGCGACGAGGTCGAGCACGGCGACGTATTCCTCCTCGGGCACGAGGCCGAGCGCCTCGCGCACGCGCTCGGCCGTGACGCGGGCGTCGGCGCCTAACGAGAGGACCTGGTCGGTGAGCGAGAGCGCGTCGCGCAGGCCGCCGTCGGCCGCGCGGGCGATCGCGCCTAACGCGTCCGGCTCGAAGGGCACGTGCTCGGCCTCGAGCACCGCGGCGAGGCGGGCGCGGATCTCGCCGGGGCCGATGCGCTTGAGGTCGAAGCGCTGCAGCCGGCTCAGGATCGGGGCCGCGGCCTGCGCGATCTTCTGCGGCTCGGTGGTGCAGAAGACGAACACCACGCGCGGCGGCGGCTCCTCGAGCACCTTGAGGAGCGCGTTCCACGCCTCGCGCGTGAGCATGTGGGCCTCGTCGACGATGTAGACCTTGTAGCGGCCGTCGCCCGAGGGGGCGTACATCGCGCGCTCGCGCAGGTCGCGGGCGTCGTCGACGGAGCGGTTGGAGGCGGCGTCGATCTCGACGACGTCGAGCGACGAGGAGCCGCTCCAGATGCGGCGGCAGCTCTCGCACTCGCCGCACGGCTCGCCGTCGGGGTGGTCGGCGCGGCGCTCGCAGTTGAGGGCCATCGCGAGCACGCGGGCGAGGGTCGTCTTCCCCGTACCGCGGGGGCCGCAGAGCAGGTACCCGTGGGCGACGCGGCCCCGCGCGATGGCGCCCTTGAGCGTGTTCGAGACGTGCGACTGGACGGCGACGTCGGCGAACGACTTCGGGCGGTACTTGCGGGCGAGGGCGACGGACATGCGGGGCGGGGCGGGAGGGGGCGCGGGTGGGTAATCTCGCGGCTTTGGGGAGGGGGGGCTAGCGTCGCCGGGCGGCAGACGAGGAGGGCGAGCGAGCCGGCACGGCAGACTCGGGTGGGGCGCCGGGTAGGGCGTGAACCTTGGAGAGCGTGGACGGTGGGGCGTAGCGGGACGGTCGTTGGGGCGACCCGGGGCGGACGGGGCGGGAACGGCGCCGGGAACGGCGGGGCGGGCAAGGCGGAGGTCTCGATCCGCGTGGTCGCGACGACAGTCGGCACTCGCCCGCGCTGATGCCGCCACGGCCCCCGGCATAGGGTGTTCGTACAGTGGGGTTCGCGCTGTCCGCTCGCCCGTCGTTCAGCCTGCTCATGCGTCTGTGCTCGCGCCCCCTCCTCAGCCGTCGGCTCGTGCTCTCGACTGCCGTGCTCGGCAGTCTGCTGAGTGTGGGCTCGGCGTGTAACGATTGTCGCGCCGACGAACCGGGCGTCGGCAGCGTGATCGATCGGCCGGTCGCTGTGCTGAGCGCGTCGGCGAACGACCTCACGACGATCGAGCTCTACTTCGTCAGCGAAAACGGCAGCACGACCGTGAAGGTCCCGACGTTCGCCGGGGGCAAATTCGAAGTGCGGTGGTCGGGCGACGGGCGCCGGATCGCGATCGCGGGGAACACGTTGGGCCCCACGTCGCGCGAGGTCGCGAGCACGTCGAACATCTGGGTCCTGAACGCGGACGGGACCGGGCTGCAGCAGGTCACGTACGACGGACACTCCGGCTCGTTGTACTGGCTTGCGGACGGGCGGCTCGTCTTCGTGAGCGCCCCGGCCAATCAGACCATGCAGTGGTTCGCGGTGCCGGCGTCGGGCGGGGTGCCAGTCCTGATCACGCTGCGCAACGGGAAGCCCGTCTACACGCCCGACTAGTCTCGCGCGGGGTCGCAGATGACGTTCAACGCTGATCTGACGATCTACGCCGCCGCGGTCGACGGGTCGTCGGAGTCCGCGTTCGCCTCCGGATTTCTCCCACGCCGGTCGCCGACCGGGGACCGCATCGCCTACGCCGGCTCGTCGGGCGGCGTGCCCCGACTATTCGTGGTCCGCGCGAGTGGCCAATCTCGCGCGCCGGCGATCGCCGACCTGTCCGACCTGACGGACCGGCCGAGCGGGTTCACGTGGTCGTCAGACAGGTCGCGTATCGCGTGGGTGCGGCCGACGGCGAACAGCACCCCGGCGGTTGTGGGCCCCACGGACGGGTCGAGTGCGCCCGTGCCGCTCGTGCCGCGGGCCGACAACGTGGTCGCGTTCGACATCGACGTCGACTGGCGGCCGACACCGACACCGTGACCTACGGCGCCGCGTCGGATGGCGTGACCACCGCGGCCCACCACGCCGCGTAGGGCGTGTTGCGCGCGAGGTGCCGGTTCCAGTCGGGCGCGCCCTCGTCCCACCACACGGGCCCGCGTTCGCCGAGTGCGACTTTGGCTGTTTGCACGTCTGCGGCTCCGCACGCGCAAACGCGAACCGGCCGGCGCCGCCCGGCGCGCACGGGGTCGGCAATCGGCCGGGTACTCCAGGTCTGACGGAGCAACGCAAGACACCACACGGCGCTGCTACCTGCGGGGTCCTGACGCGGTTAGCGGGCTTACGCCCTCCGGGACCTGGAGCACCCGTATGTTACCGCGGCCCATCGCCGGCCACAACCCGCGCCCCACGACGACGAGCGGTGCGCCGCTTGGGAAGTGATGCTGCCGAGCTCTGTCGCACGCTCCCGCATGTTCTCGCTGCCCGTCTTCAGCCTTCTCGTCGTGCTCGCGATCACGCTCGCGCTGCCGCGGGCCACGGGCGCGTATGCGCGCTGGGTCGCGCGGCGGGCGAACCGTACAGGCTGGGGTGACCCCGTGCCGCGCGCTCGCGACGCGGCGGAACTCCTGGGCTATCACAACGCCGTCCGCGACCGGGCGCGCGACGGGATCGGCACTCCGCTCGACGTGCGGACGTGGGACGACCTCGACCTCGACGCGGTGTTCGCGCACGTCGACCGCGCGAGCGGGGCGCCCGGCCAGCAGGTGCTCTACGACTGGCTCCGCACCCCCGCACAGTCGCCAGCGCCGCTCCGCACGCGCGAACGGCTGATCGCCGCGCTCGGCGACAGTGAGGCGGCGCGCGCCGCCGTGCGCGCGGCGTGCGAGCGGCTCGCACGGCGGGGCGCGCATGCGCTTCCACTCCTGATCTGGGGCGCGCTGCCGCTACGCCCGTGGTGGGCCTCGCTCCTCGTGCTGCTCCCGGTCGGTGCGGCGGCCGCCTTCGCCGCGGCGGCGGTGTGGCCGCGGCTGCTCGTTGTCGCGCTCGTGCTCGCGCTCGCGGGGATGGTCGTCCGCGCGGTCGTCCGCCCGCGTGTCGACGAACTCGCGGACGCGACGCGCCACCTGCGCGCGCTCTGCCGCGGCGCGCGTCGCCTTGCGGCGGACCTCGGCCCGCACCCCGCGTTCGCCGCGGAGGTGGCGGCCCTCCGCGCGTGCACGCCCGCGCTGCGCCGACTCGAGCGCGCGAGCACCTGGGTCGCGTTCGACGCGGGAGACGACGCCACCGTCGCGGTCACCGGGTTCGTCAACGTCGCGTTCTCGCTCGACGTCGCGACACTCTACGCCTGCCTCAGCGAACTGGCGCGCCGCCGGCTCGCGCTGCAGATCGCGTTCGAAACGCTAGGCGCGCTCGACGCGGCGTGCGCGGTCGCGTCGTGGCGCGCGGGCGCGGGCTGCTGGACGCGGCCGGTTCTCTACGCGGGTGCCACGGCGGCGGCGCGCGTGGCGGCGGTGCGGCACCCGCTCGTACCAGGCGCCCTGCCGAACGATTACGCCCCTGCCCTACCCGGCACCATCATTACCGGCGCGAACATGGCCGGGAAGTCGACGTACGTGCGCGCGGTCGGCCTCGCGGCCGTGCTCGCGCAGACGCTCCACACCGTGCCGGCCGACGCCTACGCGGCGCCGTTCCTCACCGTGCGCACCAGCATCGGGCGCGCGGATGACGTCACGCGCGGGACGAGCTACTACCGCGCCGAGGCGGACGCGGTGCTGGCGCTGATGGCGGCCGCGCGCGACGGGGCCGCCGCCGGGGACGCGCATCTCTTTCTGCTCGACGAGCTGTTCCGCGGCACGAACGCCGTCGAACGCGTCGCGGCCGGCGCGGCGGTGCTCGACGACCTCGCGACGCCGCGCGACGGCGCCCGGCACCACGTGATCGCCGCGACGCACGACGGCGAGCTCGTCGAGCGGCTCGCGGTGCGGTACGCGCCGTGGCACTTCCGCGAGCAGGTCGCGGGCGGCGGCCTCACTTTCGACTACGTGCTCCGCCCCGGTCCCGCGACGACGCGCAACGCGATCGCGCTCCTCGCCGAGCTCGGCGCGCCGGCGTCGGTGGTCGCGCGCGCGCTCGAGACGGCCGCAGAACTCGACGCGGCGCGCGTCGCCGATCCGCGCGCCGCCTAACGGGGCGCGGCGGCGAGCGCGTCCTCGAGGGCGCGCGCGACCACGTCGCCCGCGCGGCGGGCGCCCGCGTCGTCGACGTCGAGGTGCGTGACCATCCGCACCCGCGACGGCGACCAGACCGAGAGCCGGACGCCGACCTCCGCCGCGCGCGCCGCGACGTCGCCCGCGACCGGCGCGGGGAGGTCGACCATGACGATGTTCGTCTGCGGCTGGACGACGCTCGCGCCCCCCGCCCCGTCGACCGCGTCGGCGATGGCCTGCGCGCGCGCGTGGTCGTCGGCGAGCGTCGCGTAGTGATGGTCCAGCCCGTGGAGCGCCGCCGCGGCGAGGATGCCCGCCTGACGCATCCCGCCGCCCATGCGTTTGCGCACCACCCACGCGTCGCGCATCGCGTCCGCGCTCCCGGCGAGCACCGCGCCGACCGGCGCGCCGAGCCCTTTCGAGAAGGCGACCATCACGGTCTCGGCGTGGCGCGCGAAGGCTGCGGGCTCGGCGTTCATCGCGACCGCGGCGTTCCAGAGCCGCGCGCCGTCGAGGTGCAGCGGGAGGCCGGCCGCGCGCGCGACCGCGGCGATCTCGCCGAGTGCGTCGGGCGTGGTGACCACACCGCCCGCGCCGTTGTGCGTGTCCTCCGCGCAGACGAGCGACGCGCGCGGCGCGTGCGGGGATGCGGGGCGGATCGCGGCGGAGAGCGCAGCGGCGTCGAAGACGAGGCGGCCGGCGGCCGGCGCGACGGGGCGGATCTGCACGCCCGCGAGTGCGGCGAGCCCCGCGTGCTCCCAGTGGACGAGGTGCGCGCCCGCGTCGAGCAACACCTCCGTCCCCCGCTCGGCGAGCAGCCAGACCGCGGCCTGGTTGGCCATCGTACCGCTCGGGAAAAAGAGCGCGCGCTCCTTCCCAAGGATCTCGCATGTGCGCGCCTCGAGGCGACGCACGGTCGGGTCGCCGTCGAGCACGTCGTCGCCGACCTCCGCGTCGGCCATCGCGCGCCGCATCGCGGGCGTAGGCCGGGTGACGGTGTCGCTGCGCAGGTCGACGGGTGCGAAGTGAGTCATCCCATAAAGAAAGGGCGCCCACAAGGGGCGCCCTCGCCTACCCGCGGACACGCGCGATTACGGGTTCTTCGGCGCGTTGACGGTCGGGACCTTCACTTCGGTCTTCTTCGTCCCGACAACCGGCCGGTCGACGACCAGGGTGTCCTTCTTCGTCCCGACGACCGGGGTGTTGATCGTGTCGGTCTTCGTCCCGACCGTCGGCGTGCTAACCGTGGTCGTGTTCGTGCCGACGCTGACCGCCGGCGTCTTGACCTGGTACTGGCCGTCGCCGGTCTTGGTGCACGCGCCGAGCGCGGCCGTTGCGGCGATGGTAAGAGTGAGAACGAGTTGACGCATGTTTAGCCTCCAGGGGCTGGACGGGGGTGGTGCCGTCCCCTCGGGCAACCTCCGGGCCAACGGCTCAGTTGCCTTACGCGGGGGAGGTCGCGGGCGCCGGGCGACCGCTCAATCCTCGAGCACCGCGCGCTGCGAGCGCCACACGTGCCGCAGCTCGAACACCTGCGCGACCTCGCCGCCGAGGATGAAGACGACCGAGGCATAATAGACCCAGAACACGACGATCACGAAGGCGGCGAGCGTCCCCGTGTACAGCGACCCCGGGTTGAACGAGCGCACGTAGACGGCGAAGACCATCTTGGCAACCTCGAGCAGCACGCCCGCGAACGACGCGGCGAGCAGCGCGGTCTGCCACCGGATGCGGCGGTTAGGCAACGTCTTGTAGAGGCCGAAGAACATTGCGGTGATGAACGAGAACGCGACCGCGCGCCCCGCCCAGTACTCGACGCCGCCCATCACGTCCTGCCGCACGCCGAGGTTGATGAGGACGCGCACGCCCGACGACGTCGCGAGGCTCAGGTAGGCCGAGAGCCCGGAGTAGGCGACGACGAGCAGGATCGAGACGACGGTCACCTTGACGTCGAACACCTTGCCGGCGACGAGGCCGCGCTCCTGGTCGATGTCGAACACCTCGGCGAGCACCGAGCGGAGCGAGCCGAAAAGGCGGGTCGAGAACCAGACGAACGACACCGCCGAGACGAGCCCGACGCGGCCGCGCGTGCGGATCGCGTCGGCGATGACGTCGCGCAACAGGCCCGTGCCCGAACTGAGGCCGCCGGGCAACAGGCGGTCGAGTAGGACCGCGACCTCGGCCGTCGACGCGTCGGCCGTCTGCCGCAGCACGTACGCCACGCCCGTGATGAGGAGCAGCGCGAAGGGGACGACCGCGAGCAGGATGTTGAACGCAATCCCGCCGGCGAGGAAGAAGATGTCGTCGTCGCCCGAGTTGTCCCAAATGCGGCGCGCGTAGTCGCCGAGCGTGCGGGCGAGGCGAACGCGGAGTGGCCGCCGCGCGCCGGAGCGCCGCGCCTGCGATTGCGCGACGGAGGCCGTGGTCAGCCTTCGAGGCCGTCGTCGTCGAGCGGCTCGTAACCGTCGGGCGCGACGCCTACGCCGGCCTGGTACGCGGCCTTGGTCTCCGCGATGCGGCGCTCGAGGTCGTCGCGCGCCTGTGCGGCTGCGACGCGCCCGGCTTCGACCGCGCGCTGCACCTGCTGCCGCTTGAGCTCGACCGCGGAGCGCGCGCGATCGATGCGGCCGTTCACCCCCGACGAGACGTCGTCGACGAGGCCCTGCGCGCGGCGGCGCGCCCCGTCGCCCGCGTCCTGCGCTCGGCGCGCGAGCTGGCGGCGCGTCGCGCCGCCCGACTGGGGCGCGAGCAGGAGCGCGGTCGCCGCGCCGAGCCCGAGCCCGAGGAGGAACGAGCCGATGCCGGCGCTGTGCTTCTCGATGACGACGACGCGCTCGTCGTCGGGGAGGTCGTGGCGCATGGAGGTACGGGGTGCGGGAGCGCGGTCAGGACGACTTGCGGCCGCGCGCGGCGACCGGCGTCTTCGGCATCTTGCCGACCGGAAGCGGCGCGTCGTCGGGGAGCACGACGGGCGGCGGCAGCGGCGCCGGCGCATCCGCCGCGACCGCGTTCGCTGCGACCGGGGGCGCCGCGTCGCGCGCCTCCGCAGACCGTGCGCCGCGGCGCTCCAGGATCGCGAGCAACTCGGCGCGGACCTCGGCGACCGTGAGACCGGCCTCGCGCGCTGCGCGGTCGATGTCGCCGCCCGACGCGGCCAGTGCCTTGACGACGATCTGCCGCCGCGCCTCGGGCAGGCTGTTGGGCCCGAGCGTCACCGTGATCGTGGAGTTCGCGTCGGCGAGCAACCGGTGGCGGCGGGAGACGAGGTCGTCGACGGTGATCTTCGGACCGCGAGACATGATGACCGCCTTCTCAACCGCGTTCCGGAGCTCGCGGACGTTCCCGGGCCAGCTGTAGCTGTTGATCCACTCCAGCGCCGCGTCGTCGAAGCCGTCGAGCTTCTTGCCGTTCTGCTTCGCGAACGTCGCGAGGAACTCCTTCGCGATCAGCTGGACGTCGGCGCCGCGCTCGCGCAGCGGCGGGAGGTCGATCTCGACCACGGCGAGGCGGTAGAAGAGATCCTCGCGCAGCTCGCCGTCGACGATCGCCTTCTGGAGGTCCTTGTTGGTCGCCGCGACGATCCGGATGTCGACCGGAATCTCCTTCTTGCCACCGAGCCGGCGCACCATACGCGACTCGAGCGCGCGGAGGAGCTTGACCTGGATGTCGGGCGGCATCTCGGCCACCTCGTCCAGGAAGATCGTCCCGCCCGACGCCTCTTCGAACGCGCCAGGCTTCTCGTTGGTCGAGCCGGTGAAGGCGCCCTTTTCGTGGCCGAAGAGGAGGTTCTCGAGGATCTCCTTCGGCAGCGCGGCGCAGTTGAGCGGGTAGAAGACGTTCTTCGCGCGATCGCTCTTCTTGTGCAGCGCCTTCGCGACGAGCTCCTTGCCCGTACCGCTCTCGCCGAGGATGAGCACGCTGGCCATGCTCGGGGCGACGCGTTCGATCGTCTGATAGACGGCCTGCATCGGCTCGCTCTGCCCGACCATCTCGCCGAAGCGCGTGAGCGTCTCGAGGCGCGTCTCGAGCTCCTCGTTCTTCTGCTGCAGCTGCGCGCGCTCGAGCGCCTTCGGGATCAGCGCCTTGAGCTTGGCGAGGTTGATCGGCTTCTCGAGGAAGTCGTACGCGCCCTGGCGCATGGCCTCGACGGCGAGATCGACCGAGCCTGCGCCCGTGATCATGATGACCTGGGCCTGGTGCTTGCGCTGGCGGAGCTCGGTGAGCAGCGACATGCCGTCGAGCTTGGGCATGTTCTGGTCGGCGAGCACGACCGCGTACGCGTCGCCGCCCGCGCCGGTGAGCAGGTCGAGCGCCTTCTGCCCGTCGGCCGCGCTCTCGACCGTGTAGCCTTCGGCTTCCAGGATCGCGGTCAGCGGGACGACGGACTTCTGCTCGTCGTCGGCGATGAGAAGTTTGGGCGACATAGCCGAAGAATAACCGATACGGGGCCGCCGGCGCGCGCCCAACTCGAAGTAGTTCGAGCGCTACGTCGGCCTACGGGGACGGGAACACGAACGAGTGCGCAACGGGTCCCGGTCGCACGCCCGCGCGTGCGAGCGCCTGCTCCGTCGCGTGGTGGTCCGGCGTACGTGGCTCCGCGGGCGCGAGTGTGAGCGACGGCTCCGGCTCGGCAGCGACCGTGCACCGCCACTCGCGCGCGGGGACGAGTGCGGCCTCGGACAGCAGGCTCGCCGTCGCGAGCCGCACGGCGGCGGCGGGCGCGCGGGTCCGCGCCGGCCCGCCGTCGCCCAGCACGAGGGACCCACCCTTCGCGCGCACGCCGGGCGCCAACAACGCGACGACCTGCGCCGCGATGTCGCGCACGTCGCACGCTGCGTCGAGCGGACCGCGCGCCAGGGCCATCAGCGCGCGCACCATCGCGATGACCTCCTCGTGCGACTCGGCCGCCGCTGCGGCGAACGGGGCGATGCGCCCCGCGTCCGCGCCTGGCACCGCGCGCAGTTGGGCGACCTCGAGGTTCATCGCCACGGCGTTCAGCGCATTGTTCACCTCGTGCGTCGCGGCGCGCACGAGGTGCTCGTACGCGCCGCACCACGCGAGGGACAGCTCGGCGTCGCTCAGTCGCTCAGGTCCGCGTCGTCGGGCGCGGCCTCGACCGCCGGACGGCCGTCGACCGGCATCTGCCGGTGCAGGTGCGGCGCCTTCACGAAGCGGTCGACGTAGGGCTTCGTGTCGCCGACGGCGAGCTGAGTGAAGAGGAACGAGAACTTCGCGTCGTACACGGCCGCCATCTGCGCCTTCACCTCGGCCGGCAGGTCCCACACGCGGCGCTTGAACGGGCCGATCGCCTTCTTACGCGACTTGTAATAAAACTGCTCGTCGGTGTCGGTCGGCTTGCGCTCGTCCTTCGCGTTCACGTCCAGCCACGCGTACATCTCCCGCCGCAGGTCCGCCGGCAGGTGGTCGTAGAGCATGTTCTGGAAGTTGGTCGCGAGGTGGATCTCAGCCGTCTCGACCTTCGGGAACTGGTCGAAATCGGAGTCGGGGAGCGTGGACGCGCCGTGCTGCACGGCGCCCGCCATGCCGTACTCGCGCCGCGCGATCTCGCCCAGGTCGCGCAGCACGGTGAGGTCGAGCTTCACGTCGGCGATCGAGCCGTCGGCGAGCACGGTGCCGCCGTGCGACGTGCCGCTCTGCACCGAGATCTTCGCGAGCCCGGGCGTGCCCGGCGCGACCTCGGAGAGCACCTGGTTGAAGCCCTTCATGTAGGCGTGCAGCTCCTCGGGCGTCGAGTTCTGCGTGCCGACCTCGCCGATCTCGCCGCCTAACGAGATGGTCACGCCCTGCGGCTGCAGGCCGCGCACGTGCCGCGCGAGGTCGACCGCGGTCTCGTAGTTGACGCGCTGCTGCTCGTCGAGCGACTGGTACGACAGGTCGACGAGCGTCGAGGTGTCGATGTCGATGTTGTAGAAGCCCGCGTGCACGGCCTCGGTGGCGAGCTGCTTCACGCCGTCGACCTCGGTCTTCGGGTCGACGGCGAACTTCTTCGCGTTGACCTGGAAATGGTCGCCCTGGATGAACAGCGGCCCGCGGAACCCCTCGCGCAACGCGGCCCCGATCATGACCGACACGTACTCGGCCGGGCGCTGGTCGGTGTAGGCGATCTCGGAGCGGGCGATCTCGAGGATGAACGCGCCGGCGTTCATCTCGACCGCGGTGCGGAAGATCGCGCGCGCGGTGTCGTAGGTCGCCATGCGCACGTTGATGGCGGGCGCCGTGAAGCCGTGCACCTCGCCGCGACCGCGCGCCATGTAGAGCTCGTAGATCGACGCGGGGCGCACGCCGACGGCCTGGCCGATCTCCCAGAGCAGCCAGCGCGCGTACTCGCGCTCCTGGCCGTCCGAGAACACGGCCGCGCGCACGAGGGCGTCGAGGCGGTCGCTGGCGAGCACCGACGCGTCCGTGACGGTGACGTGGCCGTCCTGCACGGACACGGCGCCGGGGAAGTAGTCCGCCCCGGGCGAGCGCGCCTCGGGGGCGATCTGGGTCGTCATGAGAAGAGAGGAACGGGTGTGGACGGAGGCCGTGGCAGCCCTGCAATTTCGGCGGCGCCGGCGAGGGACGCTAGACGCGCCGCTTCGGGTCGGCCTTCGGCAGCTGGTCGAACTCGGTCCGCGACTGCTCGAACCCCGGCCGGCCGATCATGCCGTAGGTGAAATGCTTGCCCAACTCGACGCCGGGCTGGTTGAACGCGTCGATCCCGTAGAACTCGCCCGAGTACGCGGTCGCCGCCTCGAGCAGGAACATGAGCCCGCCGACGTGCCACGCGTCGACGGCGTCGAGCGTGATGGTCATGTTCGGCCGCCCGCGCGTGGCGAGCGCGCCCGCGGTGGCGCGGCGCTCGACGTCGAGCAGTTCGCCGAGCGTGTGCCCGCCGAGGTAGGCGAGATCGGGGACGTCCTGGTAGAGCGCGGGGATCTTGCCCCGGTCGGTGCGCCCCTCGACGGCGACGAAGGTGACGGTCTTGTCGGCCGGGCCCTCCATGAACAGCTGCACCTGGGCGTGCTGGTCGGTGGTGCCGAGCGCGGGGACGGCAGTCGGGCCGACGTGGGTGCCGTCGGGGCGGATCTTGCCTAACGACTCGTCCCAGAGCTGCACGAACCACGCGGCGAAGTCGCGGAGCGGGTCGGCGTAGGGCATGAACACCTGGACCGGCTTGCCGTGCGCGCTGGCGGCGAGGTATTGCAGCGCCGCGTACACGCCCCCCGGGTTCTGTGCCAGCTCGGGCGTGTCGCAGCGCCGGCGCATGTCGGCCGCGCCCGCGAGCAGCCCCGCGACGTCGACGCCGAGCAGCGCGGCGGGGAGCAGGCCGACGGGCGTGAGCACGGAGAAGCGGCCGCCGACGTTGGGCGGGATGTCGAGCGCCGCCAGCCCCTCGCGCTTCGCGATCGGGCGGAGCGAGCCCTTCTCCGGGTCGGTGACGAAGACGAGGTGCTCCCTCGCGCGGTCGCCTAACGCGGCGTCGAGCGCGGCGCGGACGAGGAGGTACTGCGCCATCGTCTCGGCCGTGCCCCCGGACTTGGAGATCACGAGCACGACGGTGCGCGCGAGGTCGAGGCGCTCGAGCGTGACCGTGATCGTGTCGGGGTCGACGTTGTCGAGCACGTGGAGCCGCGGGTAGCCGTCGCGCTCGGCGTCGGAGAGGGTGTTCCACGCCGGCGGGCGGAGCGCGGTGCGGAGCGCGACCGGGCCTAACGCCGAGCCGCCGATGCCGAGCAGCAGGACGTCGGTGTAGCGGCCGCGGGCCTGCTCGGCGAAGGTCGTGGTCTGGGCGAGGAGCGCGGTGTCGTCGGGGAGGTCGAGGAAGCCGAGCTCGCCGCGGGTGCGCTTCGCGGCCACCGCGGCGTGCGCGTCGCGGAACCGGCCCGTGATCTCCGTCCACTCGGCGTCGGTGACGGCGCCGGGGAGGAACATGTTCGTGTAGTCGAGGGAGATCGGCATGAAAATCGGAATCAGGGCGTTGCGAGGTGGCGTGTCGTCCCG
>JAABUZ0100008091.1_pt1 | contig 12481 bp, 9 predicted proteins | sample 5562091 | NCBI WGS metagenome assembly JAABUZ01 (sample SAMN12813069, study PRJNA571459) | rock metagenome | isolation source: Antarctica rocks | place: Antarctica: Victoria Land, Linnaeus Terrace sud | collected 2015-12-21 | reverse complement strand
GTGCACAACCGGCCACTGAGGGTGAGATCCGCATCTTTGGGGAGGAGGTGACCTTCGCCGGCCCGCGCCAGGCTCGGCGCTTAGGGGTCGTAGCTGTATATCAAGAGTTGGCTGTTCTGCCAAATCTGACGGCGCTGGAGAATGTCTTCATCGGCCAGTTCATCCGTCGCGGGGCCGTTCCGGATATGCCAAGCATGCGAGCTGAGTTCGCCGCCTTAGCGAAGCGTATGGATGTGGAGTTACCTCTCAATGCGAAGGCTGGCTCGCTGTCGATCGCTGATCAACAAGTGCTCGAGATCATGCGAGCGCTTCACGCCAAGGCCAGGTTACTTCTGCTCGACGAACCAACCGCGTCGCTCGCTCTCCACGAGCGGGAAGCCTTAGGCAATACTATGCTCACGCTTGCAAGAGAGGGCGTTAGCGTAATCTGGATATCCCACGACCTTGACGAGGTTCTGGCGCTGAGCGACGATATAAGCGTCTTCCGCGAAGGAAGCTATATTGAGACTCGGCCTGCGTCCGAATGGGACAAAAGGGGGCTCGTCCAAGCGATGTTAGGCGACCGAGACCACGTTGTGCCATTCATCCGCACACAGGGGACCAACCAGAGGCGGGTCTCCGTGCGTAGTCTCGTCGTCCCCGGCGTGTTGGACGCGATCGACATTGATCTAGACCGGGGAGAGATTCTGGGCGTGGCGGGTTTAATGGGGTCGGGTCGAACCGAGCTTCTACGAGCCCTCGCCGGACTCGATCCCACCGCAACAGGCAGCCTGACCATAGACGACGAAGAGGTTCCCCTACCCAGGTCTCCTCGGACTGCCGTGAAAGCGGGTATCGCCCTAGCACCCGAGGATCGTAAAGGGCAGGGTCTGGTGCTCTCCATGACGACTGAGGAGAACATCAGCATGCCGGCTTGGAGAAAACTCCAGCGGCTCGGTGTACTTCGCCCCGGCAGCGGGTCCGCCTATGCGTCCGACGTCGCTAAGCGGGTAGGGCTGTCGCAGGGCTACCTGAGAAGAACCATACGCACGCTATCCGGCGGCAACCAGCAGAAGGCGGTTCTCGGCAAGTGGGCCGAGCAGAACTTGCGTCTCTTTCTGGTCGACGAGCCTACGCGCGGGATTGATATCGCAGCAAAAGGCGAGGTCTACCGTCTTCTCGACGGGATCACGCAGACGGGGGCGTCGGTCCTACTGGTCTCCTCCGAGTTCGACGAACTCGTCGAGGTCTGCGACCGAGTCATAGTTCTAGCCGCCCACCGGGTTGTCGGCCAGATAGGCAAGCGGGAACTCTCAGAGCAAGAGATCCTTAGCTCAATATTCCAGGTGGCGTCATAATGGTTCAGGCGACGGTGCCCTCGCTCAGCAGGTCGACGGGAAGATGGCGCCGGGAGCTCCCAATGCTCGCTATTCGCCACGGCATGGTCGTAGTGTTCGTACTACTTGTGGTCATCAGCGTCGTGAGTGATCCCAACTTCCTGGCAATAAGCAATATCTGGAACCTGACTCTTCAGTGGGCTCCAGTCGGCCTGATGGCTGTAGGGATGACTTACGTCATCCTGGCTGGAGGGTTTGATCTGTCGGTAGGCGGCATGTATGCCGCGGGTGCAGTGCTCTTCGCGGGACTCGCCAACTCGGTGGGATCCGGACTCGCGCTGATTATCACGCTTGCTGCTGGCGCAGCAGTCGGTCTGGTCAATGGCCTGATCGTCACAAAGTTGCAAGTGAACCCGTTCGTCACCACTCTGGGAACCGGCTTCGTGCTCCGCGGAGTGGCTCTTGTTACCACAAACGCGACCCCCATAATCGTAACAGCGGGAGGGTTTGACGCTCTTGGCTCCGGGGCCTACTTGGGGGTGCCGACCCCAGTGATCCTGCTGTTGATCGCGCTCGTCGTGGGCGGGCTGGCGCTGAAGTTTACTGTCTTCGGCAAGAACGTTTACGCAGTAGGCGGCGGCGAGGAGGCAGCGCGTTTATCGGGAGTCGCCGTCAAGCCCGTGAGGGTCGCGACCTACGTAACCACTGGCCTGGGCGCTGCTCTAGCCGGAATGATTCTTGCCTCACGCCTCGGGTCTGGACAGGCGGACGTGGGACCAAACATTGAGCTTGACGTTATCACGGTGGTGGTGGTCGGCGGAACAGCCCTGGCTGGCGGCGAAGGCGCTATGTGGCGAACCGCTGTCGGCATCGGCATCCTCGCCGTGCTCGGGAATTCGTTCGATCGCCTTCAGGTCAACCCGTTCTGGCAGTTAGTCATCAAAGGCTGCATCGTCGTCTTCGCCGTCGCCGTCGACTCGTACGGTCGCCGACGGAGGCAGCAAAGCCCTTCCACATGAGGAGGGGGATACTGCTCGCAACCAGGGGTTAGATCGAGAGAACCGAGATGGAGGGGGGGAATCAGCAGACGGGACACCTCGTCCGTCTTCTAGGTGGGAGGCACGACCACATAAGCAGATCGCGGACATGCTCGGCTCTTCGTCGAGCGCAAACTCCAGCCAGTGTTGGTGCAATCAGAAGGGGAAGGGATCTAGAATGGGACATCTCCAACTGCCGGAGGGCAAGAAAATTGCGGTCAACCTCGGGACGGACTTCGATGCCCAGTGCCTTTGGCTAGGGGCCTTCAACCGCCCCACGCCGGCATTCATGTCGCGCGGGGAGTTTGGAGCCGAGGTAGGCGTCCCCCGCCTTCTCGAGCTCTACAAGCGGTATGACGTGAAGTCCACCTGGTTCACACCAGGGCACTCCGTAGATACGTTCCCCGAGTGGTGCAAGAAGATTCTTGACGCTGGTCATGAGTTTGGGCATCACGGCTACTACCATGAGATCCCACCGGCCATCAGCCGCGACACCGAACGGCGGCTAGTCGATCTGGCCTTCGCTAGCTTCAAGAACGTCCTCGGCTTACGTCCGACCGGGTACCGGTCGCCCTACTGGGACTACAGCGAGAACACTCTAGACATCATCGAGGAGTCAGGGTTTCTCTACGACACGAGTCTGATGGCACGAGACCTCGTTCCCTACCACCCCCGCCGGTGGCAGGTTAACTGGGAAAAAGGGAACGTTGCTGGCAAGGCGAGCAGCGTCTTGGAAGTCCCCGTCAGCTGGTACCTGGACGACTTCCCGCCGCTGGCCTACACGGGTACATCTGTTGGTATGCAGGACAGCGACACCATCTTCAACCGATGGAGGGACATCTTTGACTACGGCTACAACAACGTCGAGAACGCCGTCTTTGCCAGCTGCGTGCACCCGCAGATCATCGGGCAAGCCCACCACATCATGTGGTATGAGCGCCTGATTCAACACATCGCATCCAAGGAGGGCGTCTGGTTCGCGACCATGGATGAGATTGTCCGCACCTGGGTCGACGACGAGACCGACAAGGAGCTCATGGCGGGCGAGGACATTCGTGGCGTCGAGCCGCCGCCGGCGGACTCCAGCTTCGCTTAGTCCTCGCGCCGGGGCTCCTGGGGGGGAGCGTAGAAGCAGTCTCCCCCAGGGGCCCTGAGGCCGTCCTCTGTCGGCCGTTGTGTCGGCACGGTGATAGCGTGCCGGCGTCTGATGGCAGCGGACAGTGTGCGCCCAGTCTCGCTGAGGTAGGAGAAGAGGCGACGAAGCCCCATGCGTGCTCAACATACGGAGGAGGTCTACTGGGCGGACGGGGCTGGGTCTCGCGCGGTCTTCGACTCCCTGCACGAAATCCTCACCGAGCTCCGGGCTGCCGTTCACAGCGACCGGGCCGTGGCGCTTTATCGGCCCGCCTCGGTTCGAAGTGGTTGGTTCGTGCTGTCTGACAGTTGCCGCCCGGAGGCGCCCCCCGCGCTAAGCAACGAGGTCTTTCTACTCAACAGACCTCTCGGTCAGAAGACGCCGACTCATGTAACTGCGTTGGTCGCCAAGTCGACACTACGGCCCTTTCTCTTGTCATTCACGTCAGCACTCGCCATACCATGGAGCGACGCCTTCGGTCACGGTGTTGTGGTGATTGGCGTGAATGATGGCGGTGCGTCGGAACAAGTGCTCGAGCGGATAGACGCCATAGCCAACACACGTAACCTCGTGGGAACGCTCAGCCAGTCGCGCCTAAGCGGAACGCTCACCCTAGAACGCCAGGTCAGTGCAGCACTGCGAGAGTCTCTGGCTGCAAATATGGCGGCTGCTGGGCCCATGGGGAGGTTGAGTTCTCTCGTTGCAACCGCACGCGACCTACTCCAGTCGGACACCGCATACTTGGCGTTGCCCGAAGAGGGCAATGATACCCACTACTTCTTCGCCTCCTTCTCGAACGTCACGACGCCTCAGTTCCGAAAGCTCCGGATGTCGTTCGGGCAGGGGCTCGGGGGGCTGGCAAGACGCGAGGGTAGAGTTGTTACCTCAATGAACTATGCGCAAGACGAGCGACTGGTTGCGGCGCCAGTTACTGAGACTGTCGACGAAGGAATCATGTCCGCCGTAGCGGCACCACTTATCGTCGGCAGCGATGTTCTTGGTGTTCTATATGTAGGGAGTCGGTCCCCTCGGCCATACAGTGAGACGGACGAGCTTGTACTGGCAGGGTTCGCGGACTATATGGCCCTTATGATGGACCTTCCAGAGATCCGAACAGAGAGTCGGACTGCTCGGCTGACGCGAATGCGTGAGGACTTCGCTCATGCCATTCACGACTCGGTTGTCCGTTCGCTCGTGCAAATAGGGTTCACCGCTGAGCAAGCCGCATGCGCCGCCGGCAATGAGTCGGCGTCGGCCTCCATCGACGCGATTCGTAGGGCTGCGGAGGAGGCCTTAACGAATCTGCGGAGAGAACTGAATGGAATCGTAGTCCCAGAGGCAACTGCCATGAGCGTTGGGCAGGTCTTAGAGCAGGTCACACGCGTACCAGCAAGGGTTGGCGTATCTCGAGACGTGCTCGTCTTCGGTTCGGTCGAAGAGACCACCCTTCCTGCTAGCATCGCTGAAGTGCTCATCCAGATCGGAGCGGAGGCTCTCACTAACTCGTTGAAACACTCGGAGTGCAGTCACCAGACCATTGAGGTAACCACTTCTGGAGAACAGGTTGTGTTAAGCGTGTCAGATGATGGGCGGGGTTCACCCCTCCTCTGCCTCGAGCCATCCCGACTGTCGGGGATGGGGCATCTGGGCCTGGCTTCCATGCATCGCCGAGCCCGACGTGTCGGGGCCCAGCTTGCAGTTGATTCTGGCGTTGACTCTGGCACGATCGTCAAGCTTATAGTTCCCCGGACCTGGTGACAGGTGGAGAGCGAACCCATCCGGTTCGGTGCGGTAGACGACCACGACATCGTTCTGTACGGAGTCGAAGCTATGGCTGCACGAGAGGAGGACCTGTTCTACTGTGGTGGGGCCTCCGACGCACGGACGGCCATAAGCATTGTTGAACAACATCACCCGAGCATCATGCTCTTGGATCTCCGGCTAGGGAGCAGCAACAGTTTCTCTCTCTGTGAGGAACTAGTTGCCCGGGACCCAGGGCTGGCGATTGTCATGTTTACTGCGTTTGGCAACGAGGACCTGCTGGACGGCGCGATCAAGGCTGGTGCAGTCGGTTATCTGCTTAAGGACACGTCGACTGCCGGACTACCCGATGTGCTCCGCACAGTGCAACGTGAGGGCGCGTACTTCGACGCGCGGGTCGTGAACCAGGCTCTGATTGCTTCCAGAACGAGTAAACCGCGAGCTGCCTTGAGTGAGCGCGAGCTCGAAATACTACGGCTGGTTGCTGCTGGGCGGGACAACTATCAGATCGGTGACGAGCTGCATCTGAGCGTGCACATGGTCAAGTTTCACATCGCACAGCTTCTGAAGCGTTACCAGGTTCATAGGCGGGCAGAACTAGTCAGGGTGCTTATGGAGCGGCAGGTCCTGCCCTAGTGACGCGTGAGCGTGTTGACTTCACCTTGTGTGGTGGTTCCCGGACGATGGCTCATGTCGTTGACTGTTGCTGTGCAGGTGCCGCCGGCCGACCGTGAGCAGCTGGGGCCTGGCTGCGGGCGCCTTCGATGCGGGCGGGTCTGGCGCAGCGGGCGCGGATCGTGCTGCTGGCCGCGGACGGTGTCGGGACCGGTGAGATCGTGCGCCAGCTTCCGAGCAACCCGCGGGTTGGCGGGTTGGCGGACCGGGCGAAGTCTGGCAAGCCGCGGACGACCGTGACGTGGCGGTGGTGCTGGCCACGTTGGAGCCGCCGCCGGCTCGGCTGGGGGGGACGCACCGGTCGAGCGGCTGCTGGCCCGCGAGTTGGGGCTGTCCAATGTCGAGGTCGCCAACGTGTGGCGCGAGTACGGGCTGCAGCCCTGGCGGTCCCAGACATTCAAGTTCTCCACCGACCCCGAGCTCGACGCCAAGGTCCGCGACGTCGTCGGTCTTTACCTAAACCCGCCGCAGAAGGCGGTGGTGCTGTGCGTGGACGAAAAGAGCCGTGTCCAGGCCCTGGACCGGACCGCCTCGATCCTGCCGCTGCGCCCCCGCATCCCGGAAAAGCAGACCCATGACTATGTCCGGCACGGCACCGCCACCCTGTTCGCCGCGTTGGAGGTCGCCACCGGCAAGGTCACCGACGCCTGCTACCCGCGGCACCGCCACCAGGAATTCCTGGCGTTCCTCAAGCAGGTCGCCAAGGCCTACCCCCGGCGCAGGCTGCACATAGTCGTCGACAATCTCCCTTAGTGTCCGAGCCACACGAGAGCAGCGACAACAAGGGCACAAGTACCGGTATCAAGAGTGGGCTGAATGACCGGCGCGAAGTGGGCAGAATGGTTCACCGGTATGTTTGAGGATACGCAGCCTTGCTGCTCGGCCAATTGGTAGATCCTAGGCTCAATACCCCCGAAACCCCAGTAGGTGTAGGGGACGTCTAGCACGTCTGGGATGTTGCTGAAGTCCTCACTTGCCGTCTGCGGCGTAAGGACCTCTGCACTGGGCCCGAAGAACATCGCGAACGCCGCGGCGACCAAACCTGTCGTTGCAGCATCATTCTGGGTCAGCGGAAACCCGTCATATAACTCGAACTCAGGATCCTTCGGTGCTCCCGACGCCTGGCACTCCGCCACCACGATGCGCCGGATCGCATTGAGCAGGACGGCCCGAGTCTCCACGCTATAACTACGGATGTTAAGTTCCAGGACGGCTGTGTCCGGAATTACATTGCTCTTGGTGCCCGCGTGAATGGTGCCGACGGTAACCACAGCCGTCTCACCGGGTTGGGTCTCGCGTGAAATCACAGTCTGTAACCGGACGACTATCAGCGCTGCCAGTACCACTGGGTCAACTGAGGCATGGGGCATCGACCCGTGCGCGCCGCGGCCGTGCAAAGTGATCCGCATACTCTCGCCCACGGTGAAGACTGGCCCGGCGCGGGTGGCCACTCGCCCTGCCGGGAAGGGCAGTACGTGCTGTGCCAGTGCGACGTCTGGCATGGGGACGATGCTGAAGAGCCCATCGTCGACCATTCGCCGTGCGCCGTCGGCTGTCTCCTCCGCTGGCTGGAAGAGCGCAATCAATGTCCCGCTCCAGAACTGCCTGCCTTCGGCAAGCAGCTGGGCGGCTCCGAGCAGGCAAGTGACGTGTATATCGTGTCCACAGGCGTGCATAACCGGGACCTCGACGCCTGCCGCATCGATAGCGGTGGCCACGCTCGCGTAGGGAAGGGCAGTTGCTTCGCGAACGGGTAGGGCGTCCATATCTGCTCGCAAGAGTACTGTCGGCCCCTCGCCATTGCGTAGGATCCCAACGACGCCGGTCTCGCCGATGCCTGCGTGAATCTCATACGCGAACGACCGCAGCCGCCAGGCCACGAGCCTCGCTGTCTCGTGCTCCTGGCGGGATAGTTCCGGATTCTGGTGCAGGTGCCGATAGAAACTCTCCTGCCAGCGACGCACACCGGCTAAGCCCGCGAGCACGGAACATGCGGAAGACGTAGAAGGCGCGGCAGCATCCATTAACTCTCCGTTGGCTTTGCGGCTCACTAGTGACCAGCGCTGATCTTATGGCCACCACAAGCAAAGCGCTTGAGACACGTTGTACAACTAGCAATGCCCTCGGTCCGCCGACGCCCTCGCCCTAGCCGCTCGCGGCGTTCGAAGAAGTTACATCGAGTGTGATGATCTGCTCTGCCGCAGCTTCGACGCTTTCGCGCGTATACAGCAGCGGGATGGCCTCGCCGGCCGCCCAACCCGCGAAGAGATCCTGTGCGTGCGGATCTCCCGGTCGCCCGGACTGCCCGGGCGAGTTCATTGCCAGTGATTCGTCCCAGTTTCCAACATCCACGACTACTCGGAAGGTGGAGCCAGCACTCTGCACGAAGTTCGGGCCGTACGCCGTGTTGCCAACCGTGTCACCGCTGCCGCCGCGGGGGAGCGGACCGGCAGTCACCAACTCGTCCGGAAGGGTTCCCAGCAAGGCTCTTAGGGGGTGCGCTAGGCGAGCCACGTGCAGTTGACCCCAACGCCACGCCGCATGGTCAGACCCCAAGGACTCGGTCACCTCGCCCATGGCAGCAGCCAACGTCTTCCTGACGATGGAAGCGATTACTTGTTCGGGATCCGGGCCAAGTCGATCCCCCGGCTCCTCTAGCAACTCCAGGTCGACTCGCGAGTCCGCGAGCAGGTCCTCTTTTGGTGAGATGCGTTGTAGTGCTGCCTCCCGCTCGTTAGGGCCGACCGTCTGCTCAAGGGCAGCAGAGAGCAGTGCCGGGCGCAGGTGTCGGCGGTACCAGACCTCAAAGAGCGCGGCGGCGGCGGAGTCGGGATTAAGTTCACCGTCCCAATCGAGCAATAACTGCAGTCCGTCCAGCGAACTCAGGTCAACGCTGAGCCGCCGCAGGCGGGCAACGATTCGCTGCGCTGGGATGCTGGTGAAGTCGCTTTGTAGCTCCATCATCTCCCGTACCGTCGCTGCGGTTGTCCGACCGAGCACGTCATCTAGACGATGCCGCCGCACCGGTGCGTACCAGTCGTAGGTGATGGTGCGGTCCGGTGGGAAGTCAGACGGCAGGTTCATCTCGTTCGCGGTGGCTAGCCAGCCGTCCTTGGGGTTGAAGGCGCCGGGTAGCTCGTCCATGTCATAGAAGCCAGCCCATTCGTAGCGTCCGTCGCCTGGGACTGGCAGAGTGCCGTCCCAATTGGGCCGGATCGGGGTCAAGCCGCCAGTCTTCCAACCGATGTTGCCTTCGGAATCAGCGAATACTTGATTCTCGGGCGGCGCACCCCACCTGTTCATGGCTGCTGTAAACTCGTCCCAGTCCTTGGCCTTCATGTAGTCCATGCTGCCGAGGTACGGTGCCATTCCAGGCTGCAGCCAGGCAGCACGAACGGCGAACGCAGTGCGTCGTTCCGGGTCTGTGCGAATTACAGGACCGTGCCGGGTGAAGAGAAGTTCTACCTCCACTTGTTCACCATCACGCACATCGATCGTCTCGCGCTCGACCCGCATAGGTTCCCAGCGACCCTGGTAGCGGTACTCCCGTGGGTCATCCGGGTTGGTCTCGTAGACGTAGAGGTCTTCTTGGTCAACAGCGAAGATAGTTAGGCCGAAGGCAATTCGGCCGTTATGACCGATGGAGATACCGGGGAGGGCCGGCTCACCGCCACCTATGACGTCAAAGCCCGGTGCGCTCAAGTGCGCGAGGTAACGCAGAGACGGCAGCCCCAGAGCGCGATGGGGATCGTTGGCGAGGATCGGCCGGCCCGTGGCTGTGCGGTCGCCTGCGACGACCCAGTTGTTGCTGCCCTCGGGAAGTACTTTCCCCTGCGCCTCGTCGGCTGCGGGTGGTGTGAAGACGGGTGCCGTGGTCGCGAGTTCGTACACCGCCAGCACGTCATCGGGTATGAGAGAGGGATCCAAGCCCTCCGGAACCTGCAGCGGGTGCGGCGGCTCACGGCGGCGGCGTAGCTCCTCGGTATCTGGACCATAGTCGCGTAGCGTTAGAACGCGAGCTACTTCCTCCCGTACGTTGTAGAAGAGCCCGTGACTCCGGATACGGGCGACGTCGGTGGGGTCCCAGAAGGCTGGCTCATAGCCAAGTTCGCGAAACTCGACGGGCAGGAGATCAGGCTGGTCGCGAGTCAGTTGCACAAAAGCGTTCACGCCTTCTACAAATGCGGTCGAGGCGCGCTTGGTATCAGAACCGTACGCAAGCCACTCCGCGTGCATCTCACCGCGGTAGAGAAAAAGCCGGGCTGCACGATCACGATCCACGTGTTTGGAACCGAAGACCTCTGACAGGCGGCCGAGGCCCCGGCGGCGCCAGAAGTCGATTTGCCAGAGTCGGTCCCGTGCCGCGTTGAAGCCCTGCGCGCGGAACGCGTCGTACGTCGTTGCAGCGTAAATGTGCGGAATACCCCAACGGTCGACGACGATCTCTGCCGGGCTGGTGAGCCCCGGAAGGACGTACGACGTGCGGGTCACATTGGGATCCGTAGGCGAGACCATCAGCCAACTCCCTGGTCGGTTCGTCGAGAAGCGCTGCGCCCGCCGAGCAGGATCACCGCTGGTAAGAAGCAGTCAAGCGGAGTCGTGGCAAGTCAGGCGGGCAAAGTCCGGCTCCCCGGATGGCCAAAGGAGCCCTACCCCTGCGGCGGATCGACGACAACTGCTCGCTCGGCTTGGGCCGGGGCCGGGGGACGGGCGGGGCGTTGCCGAGGTGCTGCTGGCCCTTCTCATCCAGCAGACGGCCAGTTGGCCAACGCCTGCCAGGCGTCTGGAGACCGACCTCCGGAAGATCACCGACGATCTCGAGGAGCTGATCGCCTTCTACGACTTTCCCGCCGAGCACTGGATCCACTTGCGGACCAACCCGATCGAGTCGACCTTCGCCACCGTCCGGCACCGCACCAAGGTCACCTGCGGCCCCGGCTCCAAGGCCGCCGGGCTAGCGATGGCATTCAAGCTGATCGAGACCGCCCAGGCCCGCTGGCGCGCCGTCAACGGACCGCACCTTGTCGCCCTCGTCCGCGCCGGCGCCGTCTTCTCCGGCGACCAACTCGTCGAACGACCTGACGAGAAGCCCCTCACCCACCTCGACCCAGGCGACCGAGCACCCAATCCCCGACGCCCCTAAACAATCTTCATCCACAGGTCTTGACTATTGCTCCCGACCCCGATCGATCGGGCACTGGTTCCCACGGTCCAGCCATCGCTCGGCGCAGGATGGCGGCTTGTGCCCGTCGAAGAAGCAACCACTGCGACGCTTTCCAGCCTTTCGCAGATCCGTTCGCGCCTCAGGATCGACTCATCGGTCAGCACGCACCGGCTTGCTTGTGCCGTGTCCGGGTGACAACGCCATACTGCTTCAATGAGGGTCCGTGAGGTGCAGCCTTCCGATGAAGCTCAGTGGCGCGTGCTGTGGGACGGTTACAACTCCTTCTACGGAGCGGCCGTTAACGCGGACGTCACCAGCGCTCTATGGCGGCGCCTGACGACGCCGGACGACACTGTCTTCGGACGGGTTGCAGAGGACGCCTACGGTCTATCCGGCTTCGCCCTGTGCGTCCTACATCCCTATACCTGGGGAACGAGCCCTGCGTGCCTGCTAGAAGACCTCTACGTAGACCCGCGACGGCGCGGTGGCGGGGTAGGCCGGTCCCTTGTGGACTCGCTGATTCTAGAAGCAAAAACTCGGCGCTGGGCGCGTCTCTACTGGCACACCCGCCAAGACAACGCCGCCGCGCGGCGCCTCTATGACTCCTACACCGCCTCTGACGGCTTCGTCCGATACATGCTGTCTTTCAGTGGCGCCGTCCCCACCACTGGTGGAAGTTCATTGCCCTGATGGGGCCGCCAGCGCAGTCGTGCTGCGGGTCCAACCCGGCAGGACCGCCCTTCAGTGTCCCCAGTCGCTTCAGGCGCTTGCGGACACGGGTGACAAGCGCCTTGGCTGGCGTGCAAGCAGACGGTCCTAGCCCCCGTGGGCTTGGAGTGCAACTGCGCCGAAACATGATCATTCTCATGTGTCCGTCAGCCACAGCTGGTGCTGCGCCACTCGGTGTATTTGCGATTCCCGCGGAAGCGGGAGCCCAGCGCAGTGCAGGACCGAGTCCTTGCCCTCGATCCACGCGAGCACCTTCACACAACCCATCGATCCGCGATAGCTGCCGAGCCAGGCCGCAGGCCTCAAGAAGGTGGTCGCACTGCAAGGCTTGCGCGGCGGTGCTCTCGGAGCCCGAAGCCCCCCTTGGGGGCAAACCCCCCCTGACCAGCACAAACACAACCGCCGATAACCAAACTTTCGTCAACTGAAGAGATCTTGGGAGGACCCGTTCCTCTCTGCTGACCGAGGGCTGAGCCGGACACCGCGGTTCGGCTGCTACTACCGCAGGCGACTCGGCTTGACGTCCCTCGTGCCGCATGACGCTTCTGGTTACCGAAGACGGCGTGGCCCACAAGCCGGTCCGCTGCTGGCACCGATGCGCTCTGGTGCGAGGGAGGCCGCTCGACCGCCGGCTGGGGTGATGACGAAAGGGATCGTTTGACGA
>JAABUZ0100008090.1_pt1 | contig 12481 bp, 1 predicted proteins | sample 5562091 | NCBI WGS metagenome assembly JAABUZ01 (sample SAMN12813069, study PRJNA571459) | rock metagenome | isolation source: Antarctica rocks | place: Antarctica: Victoria Land, Linnaeus Terrace sud | collected 2015-12-21 | reverse complement strand
AGTAGTTTAGCGCGAAGCGCGCTAAACTACTTTGAGCGATTCGATTCCAAAAAATCGTCGCAACCCGATCTTGGCGCCAGGTCGAACTAGAGGAATAATATCATAACTTGACTCGACGATTAGTCTACTATATATAAAATAAATTATATAAATATATAATAATATTGTTCGAATTTACAAATATTTTAACAATATATTAGAAAATAATTAATAATATATTACAACAATATTTGAATCAATTTGTTATAATATATTTAAATACTATTATAATTTACTTAAATATTTTAAAAGAATATATAAATTATACTTTCAAAATACTAAAATATCTAAATAAATAAAATCTATATTTTAAATTAGAGAAATGCAAATTCTTTTAAAAAAAAATTTAAATTTATTGTTAAACAATATAGAATATATATAAATTTTGAAAAACTACAAATAGTTAAAGAATAAAAACTATCTATTAATATTAAGAAAGTTTAATTCTTTCTAGATTTTATAAACTACAATAAAATTTTTATTAAAAACTATTTTACTAATACAATATTACTATCAAATTTTATAAAAAAAGAAATATTATAAATATAGAAATTAATAAAAAATTTTTTTTTAAAGTTTTAAACTAAAATATTTAAAAAATTAGTGTTAAAAATATACAATTTACAATTGTTAAATAAAATTAAAATCAATATATTAGATTTAGCTATTAATATATATTTTAATTAAAAATATAAAAATATATAGTATTTAAAAATATATTTCGCGAGAAAACTTTTATTAATTAAACAAAATTATAAAAAATATATATTGAAAAATTATTAGAATTTACAATTTTTATAGACTACAATTTTTTTTTATATTTTACTACTATTAAATAGTTTAACAAAAAATAAATATAATAATTAGAGTAACTCGAATAGTACAAATTTAAAATATATTATATATTAGATAAAAATAACAATAAAGCAAATATATTTAGCAAAAAAAAAAATTATATAGAAGCAAAGAAATTGTTTAATTACAATATACTTAAAATTAACAAAAACAAATTACTATTAGCAAATAAATATAAACTAAATACTATTTTACAAATATTTAGAAATAATAAGAAAAAAAATTTAATAAAAAGAAAAAAAATATCAAATATTTATTAACAAAATCGACAAATATATATAAAAATATTATAATAAATTATTCCAAAAGTATTTGAAAATAATTAATATTTTTTAGTTTTTATATTAGTATTGTTAGTTTTCTAGATAAAACAAATTGTCAAAATATGTATTAAACAATATTTTAGCTATTAGCAAAACAAATATAGTATATATACAAATTATAGCAAAATTTAATATTAGAAACTATCTAAATTGCTATAAAATAAAATTACAATAAATATCATTATTAAGTTATTTAACTTGATAGATTTAGTAATTGAAAACAAATACAATTTAATACTAATATAGTTAACAAATTTATTAAATATTTATATATTATTGTATGTAAAGAAAAATTTATAGTAGAACAATTAAAACATATTGTATTAAATTAATTTATACAATATTATAATATATAAAAAACTAATTAATAACAGAAATAAACCTTTTATATTTAACTATTAAAAAATATTTCTATTAATATTAGAAATAAGACTTAAAATATTTACTATCTATTATTCGATTACAAATAATTAGATAGAATAAAAAAATTAAAATCTAAAACAATATTTGAAATATTATATTAACAATATTTATAGTAATTGAATACTACTTCTATTTATAGTACAACTAATACTAAATATAAAAATTTCGAATATTACTAATTTTTTTTTGTTAACTATAGCAAAGAATTTAAATTTTTCAAAAAAAAGTAAAAATATTTGTTAGTTTAGTTAGCTATTAAAAAAATAGCAATATAGAAAAAATATAGAAAAAATTGATTAAGTATTAGAACAAAAAATAAAAAACAATATCTTAACTTAAAAAAAGAAATAAAATATATCTTTTTATAAAAAAAATTAAAACAAAAAAATAAAAAAAAATTAAAATTATATTAAAGTTAAATTGTTTCTTGTTAAAAAGATAAAAAAAATCAACTAATTACAAATTCGATTTATTTAAAAATATTAAAATATTTGCAACATTTTATATCTTATTATTAAAATCAACAAATATAACTATATTTTTATAGAATATATTTTATTTTTATTTATAGAAAAAGAAACAATATAAAATTGAGAAAATTCTATAACAAAAAAATAAAAAATATTTTATTAAATAAAAAAAATATTCTATTTTCGAGAATATATAAAAATTATTTAAGAATCTAAAGAAATACTTTAATAGATTGCAACAATTTTGTTAACAACAAAATTACTTATAAAAGTTGACAAAGTATTAGAAAATAAAAAAGAAAATAGTAAAAAATCGATAATAGTATTAAACAAAGTTTCGAATATCTTTTTAGTATATTCGATTTTTTTTTTATTTTTCTTGAATTTCAAAATATTTTTCGACTTTATATTATTTATATTTTTTGAACAATAAAGTTTTTTTTTTGTCTTTTGCGCAATTTTTAGATACAACTTTGTTATTTTATTATTTAATTTTTTAGTTTTCTAAATAGTTTTATCTATTTTCTAATAGTTAGAAGTTAAATTATATTTTCGATTCTTTCGATAATACTTTTTATATTTAAGATATTTTCTATTTATTTAACAAAATATATTAAATAAAATGCAAACTCGATAAGAATATATTAAAAAAAAATATACTTATAGCAACAATTAACAATCAAATTGCGATATTATTTAGTAATTAGTTTAATTAATATAATAAAAACAAATTAATAATTTCGAAACAAAAATTCTTAAAAAAAGAAAATAATATTACAAGTTAAATATTAATAGATACTATTTGTTGCGTATTACTTTTTACAAGATAATTAAAAAAAAAGATCTATCGACAAAATTAAAATAATTAAGATAGCTTAATTTTTAAGTATTTTTAATTTCGAATTAAAATAATTAAGATAATTAAGATCTTAAATATTTTAAATGTCTTAAATGTTAAATAATAAAAAGATATATAGTTTTCGAACGCAACTCTTTTATAGATTGTGTTTAACTTATTTCAAGTCTTAATTTACTATTACAATTACTAAATTGCAACTTTTTGTTATCAAGTAATTGCTTATATTGTCTAAAGATATTTACAAATCTCTCTAATAATATAACTTTCTCTAATATCTATTACGAAAGTATTAGTGTAATATTGTTGTATAAAGTCTTTCTTTATTGTTATTAGATATTGACAATTATTGTCGCTTATGCTTTTTGAAGATATGTTTCTTTTTAGTCGAAGCTTTCTCGCATTTATCTACTTATCTTTAGTTGCATATTTGCAATTATATTTGTATTAAAATATTTTATTATTTATATCGAAATATTACTCTCGATTGTAATTGCTTACAAGTCTTAATTGAAAGATATAATTACGCTATTTAAATAACTATCTTTTCTATTAGATTCTAGAAGATAAAAGTCTAACATTACGTTAATATATAAATTCTATCCATTAATTTTTTTGTTTTTCTGCAAAGCTATTTGTTTACTATTGTATTCTAAAGAGATAAACAATCGATCTCTCTTAAACTAATTGTCGAAAATCGAATTTTATGCAAATTCGATTCTTGATGCAAATATTACGCAAATGCTAATTATATTAGACTAAAACATAATCTAATGCAATTAGAAATTCGATGCAATTTCTAGATTTAAGAAAAGAATCGAATCAAACGATTAATCTATTTTCTCTTAAGATTTTAATAAAGTTACAAAGCAATTTTACGCAAAGATTTTTAAATTGCGTCAATAATTATTAGAAAGACAATAAATTATATATAAAGCTACACAACAAATTTAAAAGAAGAGTTTTTAATTTTGTTAGAAACTATTTAAGTTAATTCGAATTATTCGATTTTCGAATTGCGTTAATTAGTAGATTCTATAGCTTAATCGCTTTTGTTAACAAGTATAATAAAGTAATAATAATTGTTAGCGACTTTAATATCGCAATATAGTTACTATTGTTAAAAAAATTAATACAAGAATTTAATTGTACTAACGTACAAACGCATAATATTTGTTTAATATAATAATTACAAAATCTTGATTTATCTATTTTTTGTTTTTTTGACGTTAATATTCTTTAACTTTAGTAGATAACAAGTATTTGACAAACAATCTACTTAACAAAATGCTAAAGAAGAATATCTTAAACTATAGCTATATAAGTAAGCGAATATTCTTGAAGTTCGCAATACTTAGACTAACTAAGTTGTGCTAGTTATTATTTACGCGATTTAATTTTCTTTGTTAATGCGTACTTAGATCTAGATTCTTAATATTTGGAAAAGAATTAACGCGTTGTTTATTGCAACGAAAAGTTAAATCTTTTTAGTCTATTATATAATTAAGTCGATTCAAGAACTAATTATAGAATAAAGAGAATTTTGATTACAAGTTTGTAAACAATCTTTCAAAAAGAACTTTAAACTAATATTGCTTGCAATTTCTACAAACAAAAGTATTTATAATAAGATATAAAATCTAGTTAGACTACGTCTTTAAGAGAGTATAAAACTATTAGAACTCGAATATTAGTTCGCAAAGAAACTATAATATCTATAATTTTTTATTTGAAGATTTAAAAGCATCTTATAGCATTTGATTTTATTAGAGTATTCTATTAGATTAAAATCTTTGTACTATATACAAACAATTAAATATTAAAGTTCTATATTAATAAAATAGTATTTAGAATCGCTAGCATCTTTTGCATCTATGATTGAAGCTAAATTGTTATACTTACTTTATAGGAATAATCTATATATAATGTATATTTATTTCTAATTTCTTAAGTATCTATTTTGATTTGTAGAGCGCAAAGCAAGATATTATAAGATATTCTCTAGAATTCGCTTTATTCTTAAGTTCTTTAATATGTCTAGTAACGAAAGACTTATTACTTAAATCAAGAATTATTAGACAAGACTTAAGAATAATAAAGCTAGTAATAAAGAAGCAATAGAGCACGTTAATTCGAATATCTCGATAATATTGTTTTCTTTTTTAGTCTTCGAGAATCGCAAAAAGACAAGTAATTTCTTGAAATTATAATTTTCCAAATTTAATTACAAGAGAAATAATGTTACAGTTTTAAGAGTATCGAAAGACAAGAAGTTTGTTAGAACGTTTTTCAATTAATTTTATTATTATCTTATAACTATTAAGTAAACTAGATTTACAATTATTGATGTCAACAATATTGATTGTTGAAAACAAATATCTATTAAACGAATAAGAAAATTCGAGAGTTCTATCTATTAAGTGTTACTATTTACCTATAATTAGATTGCCAATATCAAAGATATATATATCGAAAATAACAATATTGTCTTTGTTTATAAACAAATAGATATATTGTTGCAATATATAACAAATATTTTGCAAGATTGTTTATTAAAAGTCTTTTAGATTGTAGCAATCTATTAAGAGATAAATGTTGATATTTATCAATTTGAAGCTTATTATATTTACGATAAACAAATAATAAATAGTTCTCTTTATATATATAAAGAGCTTAACCTAACTTATAAAGTTAATAAGTTTTAGAGAAAGATTAAATATAGATAATTGCTAATATATTAAGCGAATGTTAACAATTCTTTTATCGAAAAGAGACAATTGAATTCGAATAACGAACGCAATAATGTTTGTAGTCTCGAAGCTATTATAATAGAGTTATTAAAGTCTACAATATATATTCTAGATATTTAGTTTACGAAGCCAAAGAACTTAGAGAGATAGAAAAATTGTTTTGAAATAGAGAACTTTCTAACAACAACGTAGTACAAGTTCTTACAAGAGCTAAAACAAATAAGATTTTTAATTGTTCTAGATCTAGAAATATATTCTAATATAAACAAATATAACTTTCTATTTCAAGAATCTCTTAAAATATATCTTGTGTCTTATATATTTTGCGCTCTAAGAGCAATTAGATTAGAAGATTGAAATATCTTGTCTATAATATAGAAATTTTAGAGATATTATTTTTGTAGAAAGTAATATATTGCTTAAACACTTAAATTTTATTTAGTATTTGTTATTATATTATTGTAAAAGCAAATATTGTAAAAGTCAATATTATAAAAGCAAATATTGTAAAAGATGATAATGTAAAAGCAAATATTATAAAAGATAATATTGTAAGAGCAAATATTATAAAAGTAGATATTGTAAAAGCAAATATTGTAAAAGCAAATATTGTAAAAGTTAACATCGTAAAAGTAGATATTGTAAAAGATAATATTATAAAAGCAAATATTATAAAAGACTATATCGTAAAAGATAATATTATAAAAGTCAATATTTTAGAAGCAAATATTGTAAAAGATAATATCGAAAAAGATTATATTGTTAATACAATATTAAGAACAATATATTATCGAAGTTCGATCTTTGACAAGACAATAAATCGAGAAGTAAATATTTAGAAGTTAAATATTGATATTAGAGAAAGATTATAATTAGATGTTTAAGAGTTAATTGTAGAGCTAAAAGAGACTTAAAAAAGCGATAGAAATTTTAGAAATATATTGATATTTTTTTATCGCTTTCTTGCTTAGATATTTACTAAAAAATAGTTGCAAATTAATTAAAAAGCTTATCTACTAAATTACAATATATAGATTATAACATCTTTGATTATTAAACTTCAAATATCTAAAAGTAGATCTTCGTATAAGAGCTTCGAGTATACTCCTGAAACGCACACGAGATATTTTATCTTTTTATAGTAACTCTAATCTTTAAGCTAATTATTTTTAGCTTTTTTAATAACTTCGACTACTCTAATATCAAAGTTCCCTTTAGAGCGATCGGAATCGAAATTTCTACTTATTGAATAATTCTTGTATATCAAAGTTCTTATATTTATAACAAACTTCTAAAAAATCTAAAGAGCAAACTTCTTTAGATAAGTTAATCTACTTGAAGCACATATTTATTTTGGAGAGTTTTCCAATATATATATAAGAAAAGATATTTCTTATAATCTACAGAAACTTTTCGTAATATAGATAGATCTTTAAATCGAAATATGTCGAAAAGCATTAAAAGTACTTTTTAGAAAACAAGTTAAAGTTATTTAAACACTCAATTGTAGCTCTTATTGTATATAATTTTCAAATAGACAACTTGGAAGTGTTTGCTCTTAAACGATTTAAATCTTAACTACACTAATTAATTAATAAACTTATTAATTGTATTTAAAATATATATAAGTCTCGATATAATTATGCAAGACAATTAATTATTATAGAAATAGCAAAATTCTATATACAAACTTTAGATCTAGCTAGACTAATCGCGAGAAACCAAATATATTACGTGAGAGCGTCAAGATTCGATTTCTCGTTTTTTTTTGAAATCAAATTGCTTAAAATAGTAACTTTTCGATTAAGCTAAACTTACTATAGTAATAAGCTAGCTTCTTTAAACAATTTAATTCTATTCAATTTTTTAACAATTCGATTCGATTCCAAATTTGGAATCAAATATCGAATTAACAATTAATCTAGATTTAGCAAAAGCTCTTTAGAAGACTATTTAAGAGATTGAAGAATTTGCAGTAAACTTGATAGAAATATTGAGTAGTCTATGTTAGCAACAAGAAGATTAAGAATTTCGAAATCTTGCTATAGTATAATAGGAACAGATTGTTACATTGTTATCTTATCTAGAACATAAAATAGTTCGAACAATTAAGAAAATAGAATCTATTCTGTCGAAGTCAATACTATTAAGAGTGTTACTCTTGTTTCGCAGTTTTAATTGTTATGCTCGTAATTTTATTTACGAACTTGATACAAGTTATAGGTAGATTCTCTGCTAGTTTAACTAAAAAAATTTAAAGACTTTAATAGTCAAACATATATCGGAGAGAGCTCGAGCATGCGGATTGATTAGCGGAAATCTAAGTTATATGGGACAAGAATTCTCTAGAACGTGTCTATTTTGTTCAAGCTTAATTTATGCAAACGCGCATTAGGAACGTTAGAAATAGAGAAAGTGTCAAAATTAAAGAGAGTGTTAGTTTTGAAGAGTATTAGTTTTGAAAAATATTAGTTCTACAAAGAATGTTAGTTCTAGAGCAAGATAAAAATCTAAGATTTAGTTTTCTATACAAATAATTTTAACGTTCAATCTACTCTTAATATGTTTTTGTAAGTTAGAGAATCTAATTTGCATCTCTTTTCTGCATCTATAAGAGTGCTAATTAAATAATTTTATTTCGATTAAGTAACTTGAATTGTGCAACTTATAGAAAGAAGTATCGTTAGAAATTATCTAAGCACATCTATATAATTCTACTATTTAGTAAAGAATATTATCTGCTAACAAAGTCTTCAAAGTAATTAATCTTGGATTCTTAATTAAGTTAGCAGAAGTAAAACTAATTACAAGTACTAATAATCTATATATCTAACAATTGTTGTCGAAAAAGAGTATTTATTCAAGAAGTATTTAAACAAGTATTCGATCGAGACGTATAGAGAATTGTGTCGAGAAGTTGATATATTATTTAATATTATCTTAATAATTAAGTTAAGCAACGCTAAGAAGATAAAATTGCTTATAGAAAGACGAGAAATTAAAATAGACGTAATATCTCTTACTTAGTTATAACTAACGAAATAAACAGAATTTTTCTAGTCCGAAAATTAGCTTTAACATCGTAATTGAACAATTAAAGACAAAGAAGCTCAAAATAACTTCTAATCTCGAATTATTAAACATTAAGACGAAAAAAGCAACAAAAGAAAGAGAGTTAACTAAAGAGAAAGCGAATTGATTGCAATTGATAATGCAAGTAGCCAAAATAAACAAGCAAATATTATAGCAAACTGTGCAAAATCTAGCGAATATAGTAGAACTTTTAAGAATAATAATAGTTAAGTCTTTAGATCTTGATCTAAAATATATTACAAATAGATAAGTTATTAATTAAAGAGTTTTGCTATATTGTGCTAGCTATTTAATAGATTTAATATAAAGTTGTGTTAGCTAAACATTAATCTTATTAATAATTAATTGCAAATTAAGAAAATTAGAATAAATTAACTTTGTAAAAAAGATACTTAATATATATGCTATCGAAATCAAAGACTAAACTATCTTATTATTCTAAATAAGATTTTAGAAAATAGATTTGCTTGCGACGCTTTTATAAGTTGCGTTATTAATAGAATACTAGGAGAATTCTATAATATAGAACTATTTAGACAAATATGTAGATTAATTTGTAATAAGCAGAATTAAGACAACAATATTGTAGATATTATAGTATCAATAGAGTTTTATTAGATCGCAATAGATAGCGACTACATAAAACGCAAGTTCGTTATTATTTAAGATAAGTTAAGTAATCGAAGCTTGCGCAATAAGTTGTTCTTAAACTCTTAAGCAAGATTTAAAAGAATTCTAGAAGTCGAAGAGATATTTAATAGAATTTTTTAAGTAAACAATTTTTTCGACAATATAGTTACAAGCTTTAACATATTTAACAAATTAGTCGACGTAGTTGTGCGCAACAAGAATTTCTTAAAGATTTGTCGCAAATAGAAATATAGCAAAAATATAATAACTTGAATATAGTTAATGTTGGCGAAGACTTAACTTTAATTTGTCAATATTTAATATATCGATAGTTCGCAAATAGACAAGCTAGTAATTATTATATACTTAAATAAGCTAGTTAGTAGACGAATTTCTAGTTAATATTTCTTGTTATTAGAAGATATTCTTCGAATAGCTTGTTAATAGTTTAGAATGTAGTCAATATCTTACAACAATAAACTTGAAGCTTAGTAACAAAATCTATATAAGAATTGACTACTATTAGACTATAGTAAGAACAATAAAAATCGAACATTTCTCTTCTATAATTAATCGAGATCGAAGTCAAAGAAGAATTGATAAAGATATTATTCTTCTCTTAATGCATATAGATATAGACTTCGTAAAGATAGTTAAAGATAGAAAGATTAACATATAAGAGACGTTTTCTATCTAATTGTTTTTATTGTGTATTGTGTTAATAGTATCTATAGAAATTTTGGAAGCAATTGCATTCAAAGTATCTCTTTTAATTTCTCTATCTATAAGAGAAATATAAATAGATAACAAGAACGAGTAAGAAGCATTTAACAAATAATCTATAACGTTAGAGATAATAGAGACTTTGTAGATTGTCTTGAAAGCTAAAATATTCGAAGTAATGTCTTCGATAGTAACGTCTATCTTGTAGATACAAGTAATTACTTCTAAGATATTTAACTATTGTTAATTATAAAAAGAGTAAAAGTATTTAACTAATTGTTCGAACTCGCGATGTAGAGACTATAGATAATAATTTAGTTCTATTTGATTGCTAGTTGCAAAAATACTTACAAGTAAATAAAAAGATATTCTATACAAAAAAGCGTTCGAAACAAAACAACAACGCAAGTAAGAACAAATTAAAGAGACAATTATACAACGTAGTCTTGCATATAATTGTAAAGCTTATTAAGCTTGTATTGCAAAATTGTATTTGCTAATTTATTGCAACTAAATATCTATCTAACTTGACAAAAAAGAGAAAGATATTGAAATAGTTATTTCGAACAAATATATGTGTAGAACGAATATGCGTAAAGTGGTTGCAATAGAGAAATAAATAGTTTTTATTAACTTAAAATGCAATCTCTCTTTTAGTGTAATCGTTAAGTCGAGTTGAACACTTTTTTCTCAACTCGACTCACTCTCTTGGGCCCCATAGGATTAGGCTAGATTTAAGGCGCGAACTCGATTCTAGGATTGAGTTTCGTCGAATCAATGCCAAGAACTCAAGCTAACTTCGTCGCGTTAGCATTCATTTATCTTATCTTATCTTATCTTATCTACGCGCTAACTCGATTGGGCTAGCGCAAGGATTCACGCTAATTATATGAGACTAACGTAGATCTTGCGCTAGCCCAATTGGGTTAGCGCGTCACGTGACGTCACGTGATCGAGTAGATTGAATTAGACACTCGACGCGCATTCTTCGTTCGCTCCACCCTATTAGACTAGGAATTTGCCTAATTCTAGGGTCAAGGTTGAGCGAGTTAACTCAATTGAGTTGAAACTTGATCTACGATCACACTACTCTCTTTAAATTGAAATTCTATTCTCTAATTTCCAATATATATTCGCTCTATAGATTTAAAGATTCTGCACACTTTAATATCTACGTATATTCGTTCGATCAATCTATGCTTTACAATATTATAGTAAGCTTGTATTATCTCTTGCATTGCTTATTAGTTTAAACAAACTATTAATTAAGTCGAGCATTTCTCTTCCAAGAATATTTGCATAACTATCAAAAACTCTTAAATTATCTAAAGATTATCTTTTGTATCAATTCTTGTAACTAACTTATAATAGATATTATATAAACAATCTTGAAGCACAAAAACAACAATTAGTTAAAGAAAGAGAATAAAATTACTAGATTAATCGCGAGGAATCGAATATATTACGTGAGAGCATTAAGATTCGATTTCTCGATTTTTTTTTAAAATTGAATTGCTTAAAATAGTAACTTTTCGACTAAGCTAAACTTACTATAGTAATAAGCTAGCTTCTTTAAGCAATTCGATTTTATTTAATTTTTTAACAATTCGATTCAATTTAAAATTTGAAATCAAATATCGAATTAATAATTAATTTATTATTTATTAACTAATACGCTATATAGAGTTTCGATCGAAAAATTATCGAAAAATTTAAGTAAACTAATTGCGTCGAATTAGATTATCGAATTCGAACTAAGATTCTTTACTTGTTAAAATTCGAATTAAATTAAGATTTTAATATCAAAAAGTCGATTTAAGTTATAATGTTAATATTAAGTATTTAAATTAAGTTACAATATTAATATCAAGTATTAATTCGAATTTTTAATTTAACTTGTCAAAATATAAAGCGATTTAATAGTAGAATTTGTAGACATAAGTTATATGTTAAATTTTATAATTTTTTTCTTAAAATATTGTATAGTAATGCAATTAAATAATATGTTTAATTTCTTTGTGTAATAACTAGTTTAAGATTATTATAATCTCTCGATTAACTTTATTGTTATTAGACTAGTCGCGTCGAGCTAGGTCATCGAGTTCGAGCTAGGTTCCTAGCTCGCCAAGACTCGATTTGGGTTAGAAATCTTGGCCCAAGTATTCGAGTTGAGTCAAAGAGTAGATATGAAGTACTTAGCGTATAACTCGACTCGACTCGCCAAGACTCGAAAAATTTAAATTATTTTTAAAAAAGTGCATTAATCAACTTAATCAAATTGATTAATTTAATTAATTTGTTTATAATATTATATAGTAA
>JAABUZ0100008086.1_pt1 | contig 12485 bp, 5 predicted proteins | sample 5562091 | NCBI WGS metagenome assembly JAABUZ01 (sample SAMN12813069, study PRJNA571459) | rock metagenome | isolation source: Antarctica rocks | place: Antarctica: Victoria Land, Linnaeus Terrace sud | collected 2015-12-21 | reverse complement strand
GTCGCTCACCGTCGCCGTCGCCGTCGCGGTGCTCCTGCCGTCGGCAGTGATCGACGCCGGCTTCAGGCTCACCTTGACCTGCGCAGCAGGGCCCGGCGTCTGGGTCAGGGTCGCGCTGCCCGCCACGCTCGGGTTCACCGAGCTGTCAGTAGCGGTGATCTGCGAATCGCCCGCCTTCTTGGTCGAGGTGACGGTCGCGGTGTAGGTCCCATCCGACTGGGCAGTAACCGGCCCGATGCCCTGCCCGCCGCCCGAGAACGCGACCGCGTCATTGCTCACGCGGTTGTCGTTGGCGTCGGTCACGGTGGCCGTCGCCGTAGAAGTCGAGGAGCCATCCGCCACGATCGACGACGGATCGAGGGAGACCGCGACCTTCGCCGCCGCACCCGGCGTCTGAGTCAACGTCGCACCGCCCGACAACGAGCCATCCGTCGCGGTGATCTTGAAGTCGCCCGCCGTCGTCGTCGAGGTCACCCGCGCCGTATAGCTCCCGCCCCCGTTGTCCTTCTGAAGATCAAAGCTTTGAGTACCAGAAGAAGAAAACACGACGCCCTCGCCCGACACCCCGTTGCCGTTCGCATCCGTGACCATCGCCGTCGCCGTCGAGGTCGACCTGCCATCCGCCACAATCGAAGCCGGGCCGAGCGAGACCGCGACCTTCGCCGCCGCACCCGGCGTCTGCGTCAACGTCGCGGAGCCCGAAACCGACCCGTCGAGCGCTGTGATCGTCGCCGCGCCGGCCTTCGTGGAGGACGTGATGGTCGCCGTATAAGTCCCGTCACCGTTGTCGCTCACGGGACCGGCCTTCTGGCCGCTGTCGCCGTTGAATGCGACGGCCTCACCGCTCACCGGCTTGTTGTTGGCGTCGGTGACGGTCGCGGTCGCCGTCGCGGTCGAGGAGCCGTCCGCCACGACCGATGCGGGACTCAGCGTCACCGCGACGTGAGCCGGCCGAGTGGCCTGGGGGCTGATGACGACGGAGGACTGGCTGCTGGAGGTCGCGGCGATGCTGCCGCCCGGGGAGTAGCTCGACCCGCCGCCGGCACCGGAACCGGCACCACAGCCTGCGCCGCCGCCGCCGCCGCCGCCGTAGTAGCCGCCACCGCCACCGCCACCGCCACCATCGAGATCGCCCTGGCCGATGTTGCCCTCACTTCCGCCGTTGCCCCCGTTCCCGCCGTTCCCCAAGCTGCCATAGGCGCCGTTGCCCGACGAGGAGCCGCTGTTGGAGCCGCCCTGCCCTCCCGCCGTCTGGCCGCCGGCGCCGCCCACTTCGTTCGCGAACTGGCGGTAGCACGACTGTCCCAGGCCGCCATCCTGGCCACCCGCACCACCCCGGCCGCCCCTGAATCCGTAGTTGACCCCGCCGTTGCCAGTCGAGCCGCCGGCACCGCCACCTCCGGCGGCCACGAGCAGCCGGTCATCGACGTTGAAGGCGGAACCGTAGGGACTCATGACGAGCGCGCAGGCACTCGCCGAGCACGTGCGCACGTCGGAGCCGCCACCGCCACCGGCCCCGGGACCATTCAGGCTCGAGCCCCCGCTGCCGCCGCCGTTGAACCCGCCGCTGCTGCCCGAGCCGGCGCCACCCACCTCGACGTAGAGAACCTCGCCGGAAGTGACGGCCAAATCCCGAGTGGCACGGGCCCCGTTCCCGCCGCTCGTCGCCGCCGAGCCCGCCCCGGGCGCACCCGTCGCCGTCACGTGCACGCTGCCCACGCCCGGCGGCACGATGTAGCACTGCTCGTAGCCGACGGGCGAGAAGGTGGATCCGCCGCCGCTGGTGCACACGAGCGCCTGAGTCAGGGTCGCGCTACCCGACGCACCGGTGGCCGAGTCCGTCGCGGTGATGGTCGCCACGCCAGGGATACTCGTGGCAGTGACAGTCGCGGTGTAGGTCCCGTCGCCCTGGGGAGTGGTGGCGGTGACCTTCTGGGTGCCGCTGCTGGTGATAGAGACGGGATCCGCGCCAACGGCGTTGCCGTTGGCGTCGGTGACGGTCGCGGTCGCCCGTGAGGTGCTCGACCCGTCTGCCGGGATCGACGATGGGTTGAGGGCTACCGAGACATGCGCCGCTGGCCCGGGGGTCTGCGTCAGCGTGACCGTGCCCGACGCCGCTGGGCTCGCGGAGGCGTCGGTGGCGGTGATCGTCGAGGTGCCGGCCACCGTCGAGGAGGTGATGGTTGCCGTATAGGTCCCGTTGCTGCCGGCGGTAGCTCCGCTGATCGACTGCTTGCCGTCCGTGGTGAACTTGACCGAGTCGCCGGAGACCGGATTGCCGTTCGCGTCCTTGACCGTCGCCGTCGCCGTCGAGGTGCTCGATCCGTTAGCCGTGATCGACGACGGATTGAGCACCAGCGACACGTTGGTGGCGCGCCCTGCCGTCTGCGTGAGGCTCGCGCCGGCCGAGAGGGATCCGTCATTTGCGGTGACCGTGTAGCTGCCCACTGTTTTCGAGGACTTGATCGTCGTCGTGTAGGTCCCGTCGTTGTTATCGGTGACCCCACCGACGACGGACTGGCCGCCGCTGGGCGAGAAGACCACCGTCTCGCCCGGCACGCCCCGGCTGGAGGCGTCGGTGACCGTGGCGGTGGCCGTGGTCGTGCTGGAGCCGTCGGCGACGATGGAGGGGGGACTGAGCGTGACCGTCACCTTCGTCGCCGGGCCCGCCACCTGGGTGAGGTCGGCGCTGCCGGAGGGCATGGCCAGGGCGCTGGTGTCGGTCGCGGTGATCGTCGAGGTACCGACGGTCGAGGTGGCGGTCACCGTCGCGGTGTAGGTGCCGTTGCCGTTGTCCTTGGTGGCGCCAATCTGCTGGGCGCCCGTGGTGGAGAAGGCGACCGTCTCTCCTGAGACCGCGCGTCCGCTCGCGTCGAGGACCGTTGCCGTCGCGGTCGACGTCGACTTGCCGTCGGCCCTGATCTTCGACGGGCTCAGCGCGACCGACAGGTTCGTCGCCGGTCCCGAGTCGCTGATCTGCACCAGCGGGCTGCCGGTGGTATCCGCGGTTATCGTCCCCGCCGGCGCGTAGCTCGAGCCGCCGCCACCTCCTCCGCCGCCGATGTCGCCGTAGCTGCCGCCACCACCGGCGCCACCGCCACCGCCACCGCCGTAGAGGCCGCCGCCTCCGCCGCCTCCACCGCCTCCCGAGTAGTTGCCGGGGAAGAGTCCCACCGACGCGCCGGCCCCGCCGGCCCCGAGCGCGCCGGCGTTGCCGGCCGGCGTCCCGAAGCTCGAGGCGCCACCGGAGCCGCCGGAGCTCGTGCCGCCCGCGCGCCCACCCTGATCTCCGTTGGCGAGGTAGCCCGCGCCGCCATTGCCGCCGGCCGCCCCGCCGCTTCCCGGGTAGTACGTGTTGTTGGGCCCGCAGTAGGTGCAGGCCGGCGTGTTGTCCCCGTGACCGCCCGATCCGCCGCCGCCCGCCGCGACCAGGGCGCGCGTGTCGCTGGCGCTCAGCGCACATGTCGCCGCCGCGCACGTGCGCACGTCGGAGGCACCGCCACCACCGGCGCCGGGGCTGTCCTTCGAGAGGCTGGTGCTACCGCCGCCGCCCCCGCCGTTGAAGCCCCCGGTGCTACCCGAGCCGGCGCCGCCGACCTCGACGTAGAGAACGCCGCCGGGGGTGACCGCGACCGTACGGACGACCCGGGCCCCTTTGGCGCCGTTCGCGCCCGGCGCGCCGACGGCGGTGACGCGAACCGAGAAGACGCCCGCGGGCACCGTGTAGCACTGCTCTGCACCGGTGTAGGAGAACCCAACGGCATCGCCACTCTGGCACGCCGGCGCTGCGGCCGCCGAGCCGGGAAGCGCAACCGCCGAGAGACTGGCGAGCAGCACGACGAGGGCGAGGACAATACCCACGCGTCGCGGCATCGAAACATACTTGCGCACGCGAGCATCCTCGCTCCCCGCGGCCCCAAAGACATCGCTTAGGTGTGCGATCTTCTAAATATCGCTCAGGTGCGGGATGTCTCGCCGGCGGCGGTCGGCCAAGGTGCCGTCATGCGGATCGAGCTGACATTCGACGAGCAGGAGCCTCCGACCGGATCCGTCGTATCCGAAGGCCGGGCGCCGCTCCCGTTCACGGGCTGGCTTGGGCTCCTCCGCCTGCTCGGCGACCTGCGCACCGACGACGTCCCCGGTCCAGCTGCCGCCTCAGTCGCGGCGGTCGGCGGCGCGGGCGGCGGCGAGCTCGAGCCGCGAGCGTAGCTCCAGCTTTCGGAGCACGTTCGAGACATGCGTGACGACCGTGTGGCGGGAGAGCATCAGCCGCTCGGCGATCTCCCTGTTCGAGAGACCTTGGGCGGCGAGCTCGGCCACGCGAAGCTCGCTCGGGGTCAACGACCCCCAGCCGGTGGCGTCGCGGGCACGCGACCCGCGTCGCGCCCGGCGCACACCGGCGCCTCGCAGCCGGCCGTGCGTGCGGGCGATGTCGCGCTCGGCTCGTAGCTCCACGTAGACCGAGAGCGCCTCGTCGGCCAGAGCCTCGACCTCATCCATCCGCCCGGCCTCCGCGAGCGCCACGGCGGCGTCCTCGCACGCCAGCGCGCGCTCGTAGGAGCGCGGAGACGCGCGGTAGAGGCTCACGGCGCCGAGCAGTCCGTCGACGTCGCGCGCGGCCAGAGCCCGGCAGCGGAGCGCGAGTGCCTCGAGGCTCGTCAACCCGGGGTTGCGCGCGGCCAGCGCTTCGAGCGCGCTCGCCACCTCCGCGCCGCGCTCACGATCGCCGGCCGCGGCGAGCATGCGCGCCAGCTCCGGCGCGAACACCCGTTGCTCGTAGGTCGTACCCGCCGCCGTGGCGGCGTCCCATGCCGACCAGAGCCCGGCGAGCGCCTGCTCCAGGCGCCCAGCGCCCTCGTCCACAAGCGCCTGGGCCCAGGCCAGCCAGCCGATCCGCCACTCGAGCGCTCCGGCGTCGCGATGGGCCCGCGCGCGGTCCACGAGCCGGCGCGCGTCCTCGAGCTCGCCACGACGGGCCAAGATCACGGCGCGCCCGGCGAGCGTGTCGACCTGCCAGCCGGCCCCGATCTCCTCGCCGAGGGCGGCAGCGGTCTGCCACTCCGCAAGCGCGTCGTCCCACTCGCCCGCCCAGAAGAGCACGTACCCGGCGTAATGGGACGACATGCCCATCGCCTGCTCGAGTCCGAGGCGGGAGTACGTGCGCCGGCCGGCGGCCACCGCGCGCACCGCCTCATCGAAGCGGTCGCAGTCGGCCAGGGCCGTGGCGTGATCGACCTGCGGGACCGACTCGTGGGCCTGCGGCGTGCCGTCGCGCTGCGCCACCGCCGCCGCCTCGCCGATCAACCGCTCCTGCTCGAAGAAGTCGCCTCGGAAGCCGGCGACGTGCCCGAGGATGTCCAGCGCCTTGGAGACCACGCCCGCGTGGCCGGCTCGCTCTCCGGCCTCTCGGGCTCGCGTCGCCGCGGTGACGGTCGCCGCCTGGTCGTGGGTGAAGAACGCCCCCGCGGCGAGCCAACCCAGCGCTCGCGCACGATCTCGCTCGGAGAGCTCTGGCGACTGCGCGACCCGTTGGGCCTGCTCCAGCGCCTCCGCGACTCGGCCCTGACCCAACAGCGACTCGGCCAGGCACAGCCGCAGCGCCCCCTCCGCATCCGCCGCCGGCTGATCCTCGAGTGCCTCACGGCACAGCTTCTGCGCCCGCGCATGGCGTCCCGCCGCCGACAGGTTCAGCGCCAGCTCGGCGACCAGGCGCCTGCGGGCCGGATCGTCCGGGTCGGAGAGGCTGAGCGCCTCCTCCAGCAACTCGGCGGCAACCTGCGCGCCGCGGGGAGCGGCCTCGCGTGCCGCTCGCTCGAGCCACGCCACCGCCTCTCGGTCCCCTCTCGGCGCACCGCGGACCAGGTGCTCGGCCACCATCCCGGGGGAGGCGCCGGCCGTGGCCAGCGCTCGTCCCATGTCGAGGTGCAATCCCGCCCGCACCGCCTTGGGGAGATCGCCGTAGAGCGCCTCGCGCACCACGTCATGGCGGAAGGCGAGCCGGTCGCCGCGCTCCTCGAGGATCCCCGCGGCCAGCGCCTCACGTAGCGGACCCCACAACGCCGCCGCCGGACGAGCGCTCAGCAGCGACAGGTCGGCCACCGAGAACGACGACCCCAGCACCGAGGCCAGACCGAGCACCTCGACCACCTCGCTCACCAGGAAGCTCAGCCTCGCGAGCACCGTCAGGGCGAGGGTCGAAGGCACTCCGCCCGCAGCCACCTCGGCCCGACCTCCAGCGTCGAGCTCGATCGAGCCCTCCGTCTCGAGCGCGCCCACGAGCTCCGCCACGAACAGCGGATTCCCGCCGCACGCCGAGACACGCTCACTCAGCCGCGGCCCGGGCTCACCGCCGGCCAGATCCGCGGCCATCGCCGCGCACGCCGCCTCATCCAGCGGACCGAGGTCGACCCGAACGCCACGCTGGGCGACGGTAGCGGCGAGGAGGCGCTCGAGCTCGGCGCGCCGCGGCAGCGGGCGGGCCGCCCCCACCACCGCCAGCGGCAAGTCGGGCAGCTCGCGTGCCAACCGGCCGAGGAACATCAGCGACGAGGGATCCGCCCACTGCAGATCGTCGAGCACCAGCATCACCGGCGAGCGGGCGCACCCCTCCTCGACCAGCCCCAGGAGATCCTCGGCCAGCCTGAACTCGAGCCCCCCGCCCTCGAGCAGCGTGTCCGAGTCGGCGCTCGGCGTCGCCGACAGCGCCCGGGCGATCCCCGCCCGCCGCTCGTCAGGGGAGCGGCGGGCGACTCCCAGGCAATCGGCCACCACCCCGAACGGACGATGCGAGTCCAGCTCCTCCGCGCTCGCCCCCAGCACACTGAAGCCACGGCGCCGGGCGAGCTGGGCCGCCGCCGCCATCAGGCTCGTCTTGCCGATCCCCGCCTCGCCCTCGAGCCACGCCACCGCGCCGCCGCCACCCATCGAAGCGTCGAGCGCACCCGACAGCACGGACAACTCATCCTCCCGGCCGAGCAGTCGCTCGGTCGCGGAGGCCGGAACGGTCGGCTCAGCCATCGTTCTCCCGGCGGGCGGCCCGCGCCGCGAGCTCGAGCCGCGAGCGCAGCCTGAGCTTGGAGAGCACGTGGGAGACGTGCGTGACGACCGTGTGGCGGGAGAGCACGAGCCGCTCGGCGATCTCCCGGTTGGAGAGCCCTTCGGCGGCGAGCTCCGCGACGCGCAGCTCACTGGGAGTCAGCGAGCTCCACCCGCTGCTCGCGCGCGTGCGGGCTCCGCGGCGCGCGCGGCGAACGCCGGCGGCGCGCAGCCGGCCCTGGACGCGCGCGATGTCCCGTTCGGCGCGCAGGGATCCGTACAGGGCGAGCGCCTCGTCGGCGAGCGCCTCGACCTCGCCGAGGCGACCGGCCTCTGCGAGCGCGACCGCGGCGTCCTCGCAGGCCATGGCCCGTTCGTGGGACCGCAGCGTCGGGCGGTAGCGGCTCGCGGCACGCAGGAGCCCGTCGACGTCGCGCTCGGCCGATGCCCGGCAGCGAAGCGCCAGGGCTTCGAGGCTCTCGAGCCCGGGGTTGTGAGCGCAGAGTGCCTCCACGGCGCTCGCCACCTGGGCGCCGCGCTCGCGGTCGCCCGCCGCGGCCAGCATCCGCGCCAGGTCCGGGGCAAAGGTACGGTGCTCGCACACCGTGCGCGCGGCCGTGGCCGACTCCCACGCGCTCCACACGAACTCAAGGGCCCGCTCCGCGCGGCCCGCGCCATCGTGCACGAGTCCCTCGGCCCACGCGACTCCGCCGATCCGCCACTCGATTCCCCCGGCCACCATGTGGCGCCGAGCGTCGGAGACGAGCGCCTTGGCCTCCTCGAGCCGGCCACGCCGGGCCTCGATTACTGCGCTCGCCGCGAGCACGTCGACCTGCCATCCGCCGCCCGCCTGCTCGCCCAGGCCCGCCGCGGTCTCCAGCTCGACCAGCGCGTCGTCCCACTCTCCCTTCCAGAAGAGCACGTATCCCGCGAAGAGGTGCGACCAGAGGAGCGCCACCTCCATGCCGAGCCTCACGTAGGTGCGGCGAGCGGTCGCGATCGCCGCTCCCGCCTCCTCGACGCGATCCGAGTCCGCGAGCGCCATCGCGAGCATGAGATCCGGGATGGCCTCGTGGGCGGAGCGAGTCCCATCCTCGTGCGCCAGAGCGGCGCTCGCGGCCAGCACCCGCTCCTGCTCGGCGAACTCGCCGCGGAACCCCGCCACGAGGCCGAGGTACGTGAGCGCCTTGGTGCGCACGCCGGTCACGCCGGCCCGCTCGGCCGCCGCCAGCGCCCGCTCGGAGGCCACCGTCGCGGTCTCGAGATCGCGCAGGAACAGCGGGGCGATCGGCGCCCAGGCCATCGCAGCGGCGCGCTCGGCGTCGGAGACGCCACTCGACTCCTCCGCTCGCTTGGCCTCGGCGAGGGCCTCGAGGAGCTGGCCGCGTCCGAGCAGCGAGTGAGCGAGGCACAGCCGCAGCACTCCCTCGAGCTCCGGGTGGAGCCCGTCCTCGAGCGCTCGTCGGCAGAGCTCCTCCCCCGCCTCGTGCCGGCGCGCGGCGACGAGGTTGAGTGCTAGCTCGGCCGTCAGACGGCCGCGGGATGGATCATCGGGCGCCGCCACCTCCAGCGCGGCCTCGAGCAGCTCGGCCGCCGCCTGCGCCCCACGCGGCGCTGCCTCGTGCGCCGCCCGCCCGAGCCACTCCACTGCCTCGCGGTCTCCCCTGCGAGCCCCGCGCACGAAGTGCTCGGCCACCACCCCGGGATCGGAGCCCGTGGCGGCCAGGGCACGCCCCAGGTCGAGGTGCAGTCCGCTCCTGACCGCTTGGGGGAGATCGCCGTAGAGCGCCTCGCGCAACACATCGTGACGGAACGCGAGCCGATCGCCGCGCTCCTCGAGGACCCCGGCGGCCATCGCCTCACGCAAAGGACCCCACAGCACCGCGACCGGACGAGCGCTCAGCAGCGACAGGTCGGCCACCGAGAACGACGACCCGAGCACCGAGGCCAAGCCGAGCACCTCCACCACCTCAATCGCCAGGAAGCTCAGCCGGGCGAGCACGGTCAGGGCAAGGGTCGAAGGCACCTCACCCGACGCCACCTCGGCGCGACCGTTGGAGTCGATCGCGAGCGAGCCCTCCTTGGCCAGCGCGGCTACGAGCTCGGATACGAACAGCGGGTTGCCCCCGCACGCGGCGACCCGCTCGCTCACGCTGGGCCCGGGCTTGCCGCCGGTGAGTCGGGCGGCAAGCGCCTCGCAGGTAGCCTGGTCCAGCGGACCAAGCTCGAGGCGCATGCCGCCGCGGGCGACGAGCCCGGCGACGAGGCGCTCCAGCTCGGTGCGTCGCGGTAGCAGGCGCGCCGCGCCCACCACGACGAGTGGCAGGCCGACGATCTCTCGGCTGAGGCGGTCGACGAACGTCAGGGACGATGTATCCGCCCACTGCAGATCGTCGAGCACCAGCATCACCGGTGAGCGAGCGCACGCCTCCTCGACCAGCCCGAGCAGCTGCTCGGACCGCCCGTACTCGAGCTGCCCGCCCTCGGCCGGGCGGTCGGACGCGGTGCGCGGAGTGGCAGACAGCGCGCCGGCGATCCTCGCGCCGCGCTCGTCCGGGGAGCGTCTTTCCGCCCCCAGGCAGTCGGCGACGACTCCGAACGGACGGTGCGAGTCGGGCTCCTCGGCTCGAGCGCTCAGCACGCGAAACCCACGCTCGCGGGCGCGCGCCGCCACCGTGGCCACGAGGCTCGTCTTGCCGATCCCCGCCTCGCCGTCGAGCCACGCTATGCCACCCACGCCGCGGAGGGATTCCTCGACGAGGGCCGACAGCACGGTCAATTCCCGCTCGCGGCCGAGCAGGAGGTCATCCGCCGAGACTCCAACCGCCGGTTCAGCCATCCACCCACCTGCGGAGCGCTCTCCCCCGCTCGCAAAGCGCTTCGGCCGCCGTCATCGGCGGATCAAGCTAGCCGATCGTCGAGCGCCCACCCCCGGTTGGCAGGCGCGCCCCCCCTCGAAGGTTGCCTGCACAACGACAATCCCACAGGTAAGCGATGTCTTTGGTTCCGGTGCATGTGCATATGCACGCCGACGAACCGCTCGCATTCGCCGACCGATGAGCCCACTTCCCCCCACGCGCTCGGCTCGGAGCGCATCTCCCCCCGGATTCTCCCGCGCGCTCGCGTCGCGCACCCGAGTACGTCGGCCCGATCGTGGGCTTGCCGTGCTGGTCCCCGGAGTGCTCGCGACGATGCTGCTCGCGGCGTGGGGGGCGGCGCCAGCGGGCGCAGCCGGCGCGACGGGCGGATGCCCGACGGGCCTCGTGACGTACCTCTCGACGAACGCCGAGCAGTGCTACACGGTGCCGGCCGGGGTCACCACCGTGCACGTGGTGGCAGTCGGCGGCCGGGGCGGTGATGGGCGCCCGGGCAGCGACGGAACCGCGGCGCCCGGAGGCTTCGGGGCGCGGGTCGCAGCCGACGTCGCGGTCAGAGGGGGCCAGATCCTCTACGTCGCGGTGGGAGGCAACGGAACGTCGGGCTCGAGCGGATCCGCCAACGGCGCCGGTGGCTTCAACGGCGGTGGCTCGGTGACCTTCGGCTCGGGAGGGGCGGGGACGGGAGGGCCGAACACCTCGGGCGGCGGCGGCGGCGCATCTGACGTGCGGACGGCCTCGTGCGGCACGAGCTGTCCGGGCGATTCGACATCGTTGGCCTCACGGCTCATCGTCGCCGCCGGCGGCGGTGGCGCCGGAGTCGACGTCTTTGGCGCCGGAGGCTCCTTCGAAGGGGGCGCAGGCGGCACGCCCGACGGCCAGAGCGGCCAGAGCGGTCCCTTCCTGCTTGGAGGACAGGGGGCGAGCCAGTCGGCGGGTGGCACCGGTGGCCCAGGCGGCAGCGACGGAGCCCTGGGCGTCGGAGGAGATAGTGCATTCGGCGGCGGTGGAGGAGGCGGCCTGTACGGCGGTGGCGGCGGTGGCTTTGGCGAGGCACCTCCGGGCGGTGGCGGCGGCGGGTCGAGCTTCGGACCGACCGGCAGCGCCTACGCGCTCGACACCACCGGTACGCCACGGGTGACTATCAGCGCCCCGCCGGTGGCCACCACGAACGTCGCGAGCGACGTCACCCCGGCCACCGCGACGCTCAACGGCACGGTCAACCCCGACGGCCAGGCGACCACCTACCACTTCGAGTACGGCACCTCGACCGCCTACGGCCAGGTCACGCCCGACGCCTCCGCGGGCGTGGACAACTCCGAGCATCCCGAGTCGGCGGCCGTGTCCGGCCTGCAGCCGCTGAGCACCTACCACTTCCGCGTCGTCGCGACGAGTCCCGGCGGCACGAGCATCGGCGCCGATCAGATCTTCACCACCACCGGTCTCGCGCCGACCGCTCTCACCACCGAGGCCAAGGGCGTCACGCAGACGACCGCAACGATCACCGGCACCGTCAATCCGCGGGGGCTGGCCACGACCTATCGCTTCGACTACGGCACGAACACCGCCTACGCGGCGACCGCCTCGAAGCCGGGGACGAGCTTCACGGCAACCGCCGCGACGCCGACCCAGAGCGCCGGTTCGGGCACCGCTGATCAGGGCGTCTCGGCAGCGCTCAGCGGGCTCCGACCGAGCACGACCTACCACTACCGGGTTCTGGCCATCAGCGCGGCCGGCACCACCAGCGGCGGCGATCGCACCTTCCTCACGCCTGCCGTCCCGCTCGTCCCGCCGCCGACACCGTCGACGCTGAAGATCGGCTCCCTGCCCTCCGGCTGCGCGCCCGCGAGGTTCACCGTGCCCATCCGCGTCACCAGCAGCACGCCGCTGCGGAGCGTCCGGGTGCTTCTCGACAACCGGGTCATCGGGACCACCACCAGATCGGTCTTCGCGGTCCGCATCGCACGAGCCGACTTCGGTCCGGCAGCCATCGCCTCCGCGTCGACGCGCGCAACGCCTCCTCGCAGGCGGCGACCCGCTCCGCACGCTTCCGCGTCTGCCCCGCCGCGCGCCCGCATCGCCGGCGACCGGTGCGCCCGCGCTTCACCGGCTAGCGCCGGCCCGGCGTTCGCGCTACTCGCGGTTGCCGGGCAGGAACGGCGCGACGATCCGCGCGGTAGCGGCCACGAGGACGAGGGCGATCACGACGAGGAAGGCGTCGAAGGACTTGACGCCCTGTGCCCACAGGACGATCCAGATCGCCAGGCCGGCGGTAATGGTGAGGACGACTCCCATAGGAAGGCGGATCCTAGAGGACGAGGGCGTCGGCCATCGCGGCGACCACCTCGGCCACCGCAGCGGGTGGATCGGCGGCCTCGCCCGCCGCACGTACGAGGCGCGAGCCGACGATCACGCCGTCAGCCCCCGCGCGCGCCGCCGCCGCCGCATGCTCGGGGGTGGAGATCCCGAAGCCCACCGCCACCGGCACCTCGGTGTGCGCGGCGGCGCGGGCCAGCACGGCGGCCAGGTCGTCGGCCGGCCCGGCACGCTCCCCGGTGGTGCCCGCCACGGAGA
>JAABUZ0100008084.1_pt1 | contig 12487 bp, 13 predicted proteins | sample 5562091 | NCBI WGS metagenome assembly JAABUZ01 (sample SAMN12813069, study PRJNA571459) | rock metagenome | isolation source: Antarctica rocks | place: Antarctica: Victoria Land, Linnaeus Terrace sud | collected 2015-12-21 | reverse complement strand
CGTCGGTTGTGTTATTCGAACGAATGAGTAACATAAGGGCGTGACAATCCCTGCACGAGTCGGCGACACGCGGGACGCGCGGGGCGAGGAGACGCGACAGCGTCTCCTCGCCGCCGCGCTGTCGGCGTTCGGCGCGCGGGGCTACGACGGCGTGTCGACCCGCGAGCTCGCACGAGCCGCCGGCGTGAATCAGGCGGCGATCGTGTACCACTTCGGCGGTAAAGAGGCGCTGTACACCACCGTGGCCGACCACGTGGCCGCACACGGCCGCGCCGCGCTGGCCCCCCTCCTCGACCGGGGGACATCCGATCCCCCGTCCACCCGCGCCGCGGCGCTCACCCAACTCGCCGCGGCGCTCCACGGCCTCGTGCGCGGGCTCCTCGACCTCGCCGACGACGGCGCGGCGGCCGCCTTCGTGCTGCGCGAGCAGACGCACCCGGGGCCGGGGTTCCCGCCGCTGTACGACGGCTACATCCGCCCACTCCACGAGCACGTCACGCGCCTCGTCGCGGCGGCCACGGAACGGTCGCCTAACGCGGTGGAGACCGTGGTCGACGCGCACGCGGTCGTCGGCCTCGCCCTCGGCTTCGCGGTCGCCCGCGCGACGCTGTTGCGCCGCACGGGGTGGGAGGCGTACACCCCCGCCCGCATCGACCAGATCGCCGACCGCGTGGCGCACCTCGCCTGTCGCGCACTCGCCGGCGGCGGCGGACGGATCGATGACCGATCGTGAGGGCTCGCGGTCCACGTCGCCGCTCGCGGCGGTGCTGGGCCTCGCGGCGGTGCTCGTGCCGATCTGCCCCGCGCTCTACATCTCGGCCGGGGCGGCGGTCGCGATCCCCCCGGCCGCCGCCACGACCGTCGCGTTAGGCACGCGGGGGGCGGCGCTCGTCCGCCGCGCGCGCCGGTCCGGCGGGAAGCGGTGGCCCGCGCGGCCGACGCCCGTCGCATTCCAGGCCTACATCGCGACCGTCGTGTTGCTCATCGCGCAGCACACCGAGGAGTGGCTCGGGCACCTGCCGCGCACGCTCGGGCACCTCTTCCCCGCCGCGTTCCCGCCCGGCGTGACGTTCGACGACCGGACGCTCATCGCGGCCTTCCCGCTCGCCGCGTCCGCGCTGTTCCTGTTCGGCGCGCTCGCGTACTACCACCGCCTCGCCGTCGGCGAGGGCGCCGCGTGGGTGCTGTTCACGTGGGCCATCATCGGCGGCGCGGCGCATTTCGTCTATCCGGTGGTCGGCGGGGCGGGCGGGCAGTACGTCGGCGGCATGATCACCGCGCCCGTGGTGATGACCCGCGGCGCGTTCGGGTTCCGACAGCTGCTGTCACGCGCGGCCGAGCGAGCGCCGACGGCGGGGGCCCACGCGGGCACGCCGACGTGAGCGCTCGCCGGGCCGACGCGTCCACCGTCTCGCCGCCAAACGCCTCGCCGCGGGGCGAGCGCCGCACGCGTCGCGCCGCCCCCCTGAGCCGCGAGACGAAGCTGTCCGCGGCCCTCGTCGTCACGTGCGCCGCGACGTACGCGACCGTGCTCTACCGCCAGGCGGGGCCGGTGCCGGTCGGGATCGTCTGTGGCGCGATGGCGGCAGGGTTCGTCGTCTGGCTGCGCACGACGGCCCACCGCCCGGCCGACCCGGCCGTCGTGCTGCCCCCCTACCTCCTCGCGCTCGGCCTGTGCCTGCTCCACGTCCTCGAGGAGTTTCGCTTCGACTTCGCCGGCCGGATCTCGGCCGCCGCCCACGTGCACTGGCCCGAGCACGATTTCACCCTCCTCATCTGGATCGCCGGCGCGATCGGCCTCTACCGCCGGCACCCGTTAGGCAACTACCTCGCGTGGTTCATGTTCGTCGGGATGATCCTCGGCGAGCCCGTGCACCTGCTCGTGTTCCCGTTCCTGGAGGGCGGGCGCTACCACTACTTCCCCGGCATGTGGTCGGCGCTGCTCCCCATGGTCCCGGCCGTGTACGGCGCGGCGCGGGTCCTGCGCGACCACCGCGCCGCGACGGTGCGCCTCGCCGTCGCGGACCCGCGCGCCGCATGAAGACGGCCTGGAGGGCGGCCGCAGCGGTCGCGGCCCTTGGTCTCCCCGCGGTCGCGTCGGCCCACGGCTTCGCCGGCGACGGCGGGCCCGCCGCCGGCATGCTGCACCCACTGACGGGCGTCGACCACCTTCTCGCCATGCTCACCGTGGGCGTCCTGAGCGCGCAGCTCGGCGGGCGCGCGATCTGGGTCGTGCCGACCGGCTTCGTCGCCTGCATGGTGGTCGGCGGACTGCTCGGGGCTGGTGGCATCGCGCTCGGCGGGCGTCGTGCTGCTCGCCAACTGGGAACCGCGGCCGAAAGCGGCGAGACGGATCGAGCCGGGCGCGATATCGTTGTCCCCCATGTCCGCCTCGACCGTGGTGACCGCAACCGAACCGTGTCCGCCGGCACCGCGTCGCTGGACGCGGCGTGCGTCGCTCGCGTGACCGTCTTCGATACGGTGTCCAGCCCTGTGGGGACGCTGCTCCTCCTCGCCGAGGACGCGGGCCTCATGGGCGTCTACCTCGATCCCCATCGCCACGGCCCCGACCGACGTGTCGAGCGGGTGCACGTCGCCGCGCGCCCTGGACCCGCGGCGGACATCATCGCCGACGCGCGCGCGCAACTCGCCGCGTATTTCGCAGGAACACGTACGACGTTCTCGCTGCCGCTCGTCGCGCGCGGGACGCCCTTCCAGGCGCGCGTGTGGACGGCGCTCCAGGGCATTCGCTTCGGCGAAACGATCAGCTACGCCGAACTGGCGCGCCGGATCGCCGCGCCCACCGCGGTGCGCGCGGTCGGGGCGGCGAACGGGCGGAACCCGCTGAGCATCATCGTCCCGTGCCACCGCGTGATCGGCGCCGACGGCTCGCTGACGGGCTTCGGCGGCGGGATCGAGCGCAAGCGGTGGCTGCTGCAGCACGAGGGCGCACGCGACGTCTCGGGGCAGCAGCTCGTCCTCGTCTGACGGACGTCGGACTACCACCGGTCGTTCACCCCGGACCGGACGCGTGCTACGCCCCCCGCGGTCGCTGCCCCCCGGCGCGAGCGCGCGCAGCACCTCGCCCAGCGTCGTGAGTGCCGCGCGCGTCGCGACCTCGTCGAATGCGGCGTAGCCGAGCAGCAGCCCCCCGCGCCCGCCCGGGACGGCGGGAAGGGCCGAGGACGCGACGGGCGTCACGACCACGCCCCGCACCGCGGCCGCCCGCGCCACCGCGCGGGCGGCCACCTTCGCCGGGAGCAGGCCTAACGCCCGCATCCCGGCGGGGGCCGGACGCACTTCCAGCAAGCCACCGGTCAGGCGCGGCGCGAGGTCGACGAGGTACTGCTGACGCGCGCGGTACAACTCACGGGTCCGGCGCACGTGGCGCGCGAAGTGACCGCCGGCGATGAAATCCGCCAGCACCGCCTGGTCGGGGACCGCCGTGTGGAGGTCGCTCGCGGTCCGGATCCGCCGGCTCGGAGCCTTCCGATGCGCACCGAATACCCCGTGGCCCCCGCGCTGCGCCCCTACGTGCGGTGCCTCTGGTCGGTCGAGCGGACTTTCGTGCCCCCGGCCGACACGTTCGACCTCCTGCCCGACCGCTACGTCGAACTCGTCTTCACCGCGGGTGCGCGCTTCACGATCGACGCGGGGCCACGCACCGCCGGGACGTCCACCGCGGAGTCGCCCGTGCTGCCGCGCGCGTACGTGGTCGGGCTCCTCGACGGCCCCGTGCGCCCGCGCGCCCGCGGCACCGTCCGGGCGGTCGCCGCGCGCTGCGACGCGTGGAGCGCCGCGCCGATCGTGGCCTTGCTCGTGGCCCCGCGGCTCGAAGGCCCGGCGCGGACCGCGCGGCCCGGCGGACGCACGCCGGCCGCCGCCTGCGGGGGCGTGCGGCCGCTCCACCCGGCGCACGCGCCGCTGGCCGACGCGATCGCGGCGCGGCTCGACGCCGGTGACGTCGGCGGGGCGCTCGGCCTGCTGCAGGACGCACTCCGCGCATTCGCGGCGGACGCGGCGCCGGCGCCCGTCCGCCGCGCCGGCCTCGCGTTAGGCGGGCCGCCGGACGATCCGTTAGACGCGGCCGGCGTGGGCGGCGGCGCGACCGTGCGGGCCGCAGCGGCCGCAGGCGGCCGCACGCCGCGGCAGCTCGAGCGGCAGTTCCGCGCGCTGGCCGGCGTGACGCCGAAGGGCTACGCGCGCCGGGCGCGGTTCGAGCGGGCGCGCGACCGGCTCTGGGCGGCGCCGGCGACGCGCCTGAGCGCGCTCGCGGCCGAGTGCGGGTACGCCGACCAGGCGCACCTCACGCGCGAATTCACCGCGTTCGCCGGGCAGCCGCCCGGTCGCTGGGCCGTCGGCGTCGCCCGCACACGGGCGCTCCTGCGCCCAGAGCCCTCGCCGCGCGTCGCGTTTCTGCAAGACGGCTGACCCGCGGCCGCCTACCCTCCGTCCGACCTGGCGTCCGCGGCCCGCACGACGCGGGGCGCGGGCGCGCCCGCTTCCCCGCGCTTCGTCGTGAGGCCCCATGTCGGACACCACCGCCGCCCCCCACATTTCGCCCGCGGTCCCCGTCGCCGCGCGCACGTCGCTCGCCAACGTCAACCTGTTCGTCCGCGACCCCGAGCGCTCGCGTCGCTTCTACGTCGAGGCGCTCGGCCTGCGTGACGACGCGCGCTCGGCGCCGCCGGACTTCGTGTTGCTGGACGCCGGCGGCGGGTGCACCCTCACCCTGCAGGCGGCCGGCCCGATGGGTGAGCCGCTCGACCGCCTGGGCGGGGTGGAGCTCGGCTTCGAGCTCGCCGACGCGGCGGCGCTCGAGCCGGCGCGCGCGCCTCGCGGCGACCGGCGGCAGCGCGGAGGCCGTGAATGTGATGGGGTGGGCGCGCGGGTTCGACGGCCGCGACCCGGACGGGCACCGGCTCAGCGTGTTCGTGCGATCGGCCGAAGGGCGGCGGCGGCCCACCGCAGAGGAACACGCGCCGGGCACGGCGCCGCTGGAAGGCCCACCTTGACGCGCTGGGCTCACTCCGGTGCTGTCGAGCGCATCCTTCGGACGAACGTGAGACGTCCGGAGAGGAGCATCGGACGCGCATCTCGTGCGGCCGCCCGACGAGCGGTCGCGCGTCAGCCCCGGCCTGCGTCCGCGCTGCTCGCTCCGGGGCCGGCCGTGCGGAGCCGGACCGCCGTGCCCCAGGGGTCGCGTACGATGACCGCGTCCGCCGCTGCCGCGTCGACCGCGTAGCCCGCGTCCGCGAGGCTCCGGCCGGCGGCCGCGACGTCCGCCGTGTGAGGCAACTCGATCGTCCACTCGAGCAGCCGCGCGTCGTCCGGCGCTGGAGGCCGCGCGCCGGCGCCGGCCCACGTGTTGGTGCCGAGGTGGTGGTGGTAGCCGCCGGCCCCGAGGAAGAGCGCGCCCGGGTAGTGCCACACCGTACGGTCGAAGCCGAGCGCGTCGGCGTAGAACGCGGCGGCCTGCCCCACGTCGCCCACGTGCAGGTGCACGTGTCCGACCACCGTCCCGGCGGGCATCCCCGTCCAGGGCCCGTCGCCGCCGGGGGCGGACGCCGCGGCACGCATGAGGTCGGCCACGTCGACTGGGTTGGTCGCCATCATCAGCTCGCGCCCCGCGCGCCGCCAGCTTCCGCGCGGCCGGTCGGCGTAGACCTCGACGCCGAGCCCGTCGGGGTCGGTGAGGTAAAAGGCCTCGCTCACGAGGTGGTCGCCGGCGCCGGCGCGCACGCCCCGCTCGGCGAGGTGGCGCACGAACCGACCTAACGCGGCGCGGTCGGGGAGGAGGATCGCGGTGTGGTAGAGCCCGAGCCGGCCGCGCGGCGTCATCGGCCGGGCGCCGGGCCGCTCGACGAGCTCCATGAGCGGCGCCGGGTCGCCGAGCGCGCCGAGCACGGCGCGTCCGTGCACGGCGCGTCCGGCGCCGGACGGGAGCCTGCGAAGCCCGAGCACGCCCTCGTAGAACGCGAGCGAGCGCTCGAGGTCGGCGACCTGGAGTTGGACGCGGCCGAGTCGCGTCGCGGCGGGCAGGCGGTAGCCGTTGCGCGGCGGCTCGCCATAGCTGCCCGGGGTGGCCGGAGCGACCCCGTCGGCGGCGCCGAAGATGTCGTCGGTGGTGACGCCCACGGTGGGTACCGGGCGATCAGCGAGCGGCCGCGAACCCGCCCGCGGCGGCGCGTCCAGAACGGCGACCGGCGAGCACGTGGTCGAGCGAGTACCGTCCGGCGCCGGCGATGGCCAGCGCGGCGAGCGCGCCTAACAGCGCGAGCGGGTACTCCGCGCCCTGCGGCGCGAAGAAGCCGTTCGCGAGGTGCACGAACGCGATGGCGCCGACCATCACGACGGCGAGGCCGAGCCCCGCCAGGCGGGTCAGGAGGCCGGTGACGAGCGCGAGGCCGCCGAAGAACTCGACGAGCGCCGTGAGCGGGCCGGTGACGCCGGCCGCCGGGATGTGCATGCCGCCGAAGGCGCCCGTGACGCCGCCGAAGCCGTACACGAACAGCTTCTGTGCGCCGTGGGCGAGAAAGATGCCGCCGACGACGACACGCAGGACGGCGAGGGCGAGGTCGAGGCGGGAAGCGTCAGAACGGGGCTGCATCGGTGGTGGGGTCGGGTGGTGTGTGGTGTGACAACACGCATTGGGTCGTGCGAATGCCGACGGCGGCGAGCGCCGTCGGCCAGCGGCGCTACGGCGGGTCCGCCCCCCGCTGGTCGCCCTCGCGGGCGAGGGCCAGCAGGCCGATCAACGTCCGCAGTTGCCCCTGGCTCAGGCGCGTGAACTGCCGAGCGTGCAGGGCGGCCAGCGGCGTCTCGATCCCCTCGACCAGATCGAGTCCCTCGGCCGTGATCCGCGTCGCGACCAGCCGCCGGTCCGCCGCGCTCCGCGCGCGGGTGACGAGGCCGGCCTCCTCCATGCGGTCCAGCAATCGCGTCACGTCCGGCACCTGCGCGACGAGCCGGTCGCCGATCTCGTAGCGGCAGAGCCCCTCGGCCCCCGCACCGCGCAGAATGCGGAGCACGTTGTACTGCGTCGGCGTCACACCGAACGGCTTGAGGGCTTCGGAGAGCTCGTGCCGCAGTACGACCGCCGTGCGCTCGACGCTGAGCGACGCCTCCTGCTCGAGGCTCGCGACCGGCTTCGTCTGCCGCAGTTCTTGCTGCGAGCGCGATTGCATGTCATAACACTATTCGTGACGGCGCGGTTCGCAAGGGCGACGCCGGCCGGCCGCTTATTTCCACGGCGTGCCCGCCCGCCGCCACCGCCGCCCCGCGCCGGCGAGCATCACGCGACTCGCCGCTGGCGTACGTCGACTCCGACCGGGCCGCTTCGAGCACGCGGCTGAGCGCGCGCAGCCTTCGGGGCATACCGCTTGCCGCCGATCGGGGCGGGCGTCACGTCGATCCTCCACGCGCCCGCCGCGCCACACCAGAGCACCGGCCGTATGCACCTGACCGGCATCCACCACCTGACCGCCGTCTCGGCCGCCATCCGCGAGAACCACGGGTTCTACACGCGGGTGTTAGGCATGCGGCTCGTCAAGCGCAGCGTCAACCAGGACGACGTGCGCGCCTACCACCTGTTCTACGCGGACGCCCGCGGCACGCCGGGCACCGACCTCACCTTCTTCGACTGGCCGGTGCAGCGCGAGCGGCGCGGCACGCGCAGCATCACGTGCACCGGGCTGCGGGTGCGCGGCCGCGACGCGCTCGACTACTGGGCGCGTCGCCTCGCGGAGCACGGGGTCGCGCACGGCGAGATCCTCGAGCGCGACGGGCGCCTCACGCTCGACTTCGAGGACCCCGAGGGGCAGCGGCTCGCCCTCGTCGACGACGGCGGCCGCGGTGATGCGCCCACGCCGTGGGAGCGGAGCCCGGTGCCGGCCGTCTGCCAGGTGCGCGGCCTCGGCCCGATCATGATCAGCGTGCCGACGCTGAACCCGACCGACGTCGTCCTGACGCGCGTGCTCAACATGGCCCCGGTGCGCGAGTACGCGCACCCCGACGACACGGCGACGCGGGTGCACGTGTTCGCGATGGGCGACTCGACCGCCGCGCCGTCGGCGGGCGAGTCGGCCGGCCAGTCGCCGGGCGCGCACGCCGAGTTGCACGTCGCCGTGCAGCCCGACCTGCCTGCCGCGCGGCAGGGTGCCGGGGGCGTACACCACGTGGCCTTCCGCTGCCCGGATGCGGAGTACGAGGCGTGGGCCGAGCGGCTCGCCAGCCTCGGCGTGCCGAACAGCGGCGAGGTGGACCGGTACTGGTTCCGCAGCCTGTACCTGCGCGAGCCCAACGGCGTGCTGTTCGAGATCGCCACCGACGGCCCGGGCTTCGCCGTGGACGAGGACCCCGCCACACTCGGCGAGAAGGTGGTGCTGCCGCCGTTCCTCGAGCCGCGGCGGGCGACGATCGTCGCCAACCTGAAGCCGATCGACTGACGCCACCGCCTAACGCACCGCGCAGCGCCGCACCGAAGACGCACCATGTCGCAGGTATCCGGGATTCATCACGTCAGCGCCATCGCGAGCGACCCGCAGCGCAACGTCGACTTCTACGCCGGGGTGCTCGGCCTGCGGCTCGTGAAGCGCACGGTCAACTTCGACGATCCGCAGACGTACCACCTCTATTACGGCGACGAGGTCGGCACGCCCGGCAGCATCATGACCTTCTTCCCGTGGCCGGGTGCGCGCCGCGGCGGGCAGGGGACGGGGCAGCTCGCCGTCCCGTCGTTCGCGGTGCTTCCCTCCGCGCTCGGGTTCTGGGTCGAGCGGCTGCTCCGCGCCGGCGTCGCGTACGAGCGGCCGACCAAGCGCGCCTTCGGCCGCGAGTCGGAGAGCGTGCTCGCCTTCCGGGACCCCGACGGGATGCTGCTCGAGATCGTGGCGGCCCCGGGCGCGGAGGCGCGGCCGGCGTGGGCGGACGCGCCGGGCATCACGCACGACGATGCGATCCGGGGTTTCCACTCCGTGACGCTCTGGGTGGACGACGGTGTGCCAACGGAGCGGGTGCTCGTGACCACCCTCGGCTTCCGCGCGGTGGCGGAGGCAAAGGGCGTGCATCGCTTCGCGGCGGGCGACGGAGGGGTGGGCACGCTCGTCGACGTGCGTGCGACGGGCGGCTTCGTGCAGGGGCGGAGCGGGGCGGGCACCGTGCACCACGTCGCGTTCCGCGTGCCCGACGACGCCGCGGAGCTGGCCGTGCGCGAGCAGGTGGTTGCCGCCGGCCTCCACCCGACCGGCGTGCTCGATCGCCACTACTTCCGCTCCGTCTACTTCCGCGAGCCCGGGGGCGTGCTCTACGAGCTGGCGACCGACATGCCGGGCTTCGCCGTCGACGAGCCGGTCGACAAGCTCGGGCACTCGCTCCAGCTGCCGCCCCGGTACGAGCCCCACCGCGCGCAGATCGAGGCCGCGCTGCCGCCGATTCACCTCCCCGTCCCGGCCGGCGCGGCCGAGCTGCTCGGCGCGGAGGACGGGCCCGAGAACGTGAGTGGCGAGACGCTCGGCTTCGTGCACCGGTACGTGCCGCGCAGCGACGAGGCGGGGCGCGCCGGTGCGACGACGTTGCTCCTCCTGCACGGCACCGGAGGCGACGAGGAGGACATGCTTCCCCTCGGCCGGCGTCTGCTCCCGGGCGCGGCGATGCTCAGCCCACGCGGCCAGGTGCTCGAGGGGGCGATGCCGCGCTTCTTCCGACGGCTGGCCGCGGGCGTGCTCGACCAGCAGGATCTGGAGCAGCGCACCGGAGCGCTCGCCGAGTTCGTCGACGGGGCCGCGGCGACGTACGGCTTCGATCGGCGCGCGGTGATTGCGGTCGGCTTCTCCAACGGCGCCAACATCGCCACGAGTCTCCTGCTCCGGCGGGGCGCCGTCGTCCGCGGCGCGGTGCTGCTGAGCCCCATGCTGCCCTTCGAGCCGGAGGTCGTGCCGGATCTCAGCGGCACGGCCGTGTTCATCGGCGCCGGGCGGACCGACCCACTGGTGCCGACGGCGCAGGTCGAGCGGCTCGTCGGGATCCTTCGCGAGGCGGGGGCGGACGTCACGGTTCACTGGGAGCCGGGCGGCCATCGGATCACGCCGGGCGAGGCGGACGCGGCCCGCACGTGGCTTGCGCGCGTACCCCTCGCGAGGTCCCGTTAGGCGGCCCCCGGCGCGGCGGCCGCCCCGGCGAGCGCCGCGATGAACCCCTTCGCGTCGCGCCAGTCGCCGTCGTAGCGCTGGCCGTTGACGAAAAAGGTGGGCGTGCCGTTCACGCCGCTCCTCACGCCGCTCAGGAACTCGGCGCGTACGGGCTCGGCGTACGCGCCGGCCGCCATCTCGCGCGCGAAGCGGTCGACGTCGAGCCCCACCGCTGCCGCGTGGCGTGCGAGGTCGGCGTCGCCGAGCGCGCGCTGGTGCTCGTAGAGTGCGTCGTGCATCTCCCAGAATCGCCCCTGCACCGCGGCCGCCTCCGCGGCCTCGGCCGCGCGCTCGGCGTGCGGGTGCGCCTCGCGCAGCGGGAAGTTGCGGAACACGAAGCGCAGGTTGGCGCCCATCGCCTGCTGGACGGCCTTCACGATCGGGTAGGCCATCCCGCAGTACGAGCACTCGAAGTCGCCGTACTCGACGAGCGTCACGGGCGCGTCGGCCGGCCCCTGGACGTGGTCGTGCGCGTCGACGGGCGCGGAAAGGTGGGCGTGGCTCACGGGCGGGTCTCAGCGGTCTGGGCGGCGTGGCTGGTCTGGGCGGCGAGCGTGTCGGACGGCACGTCGGGCCGCGCGGCGGCGCGTTGGCCGCCCGCCTCCTCGCCGCCGCGCGGCGCGCCCCGCTGCTCGGGGGTGAGGGCGTCGAGGGCCGCGAGGATGCCGTCCGCCCCCGGGTTCTCGCCCACCGGCGACACGTAGCTCCAGCGCACCACGCCCTCGGCGTCGAGCACGAAGAGCGCCCGCTCGCTGAACCCGTCCTCCTCGCGGTACGCGCCGTAGACGCGCGACACGGCACCCTTGGGGTGGAAGTCGGCGAGCAGCGGGAAGTGCAGGTGGCGCGCCTCCGTGAACGCTTGGTGGCACCAGACGCTGTCGACCGAGATCCCGAGGAGATGGGCGCCGTACGCGTCGAACGCCTCGCGCACCTCGTTGTAGAGCGCGATCTGGTCGCCGCAGACGGGGCTCCAGTCGGCCGGGTAGAAGGCGAGGATCACGGGCTGGCCGCGCAGCGCGGCGAGCGTGACGGTGCGGTCGGGCGCGACGTGCAGGGTGAAGCCGGGCGCCGGCGTGCCGGCGGCGAGCGGCCGCGACCCGGCGTCCGGCGGTCGTGCGTCGCGCGGCGACGCGTTGGGGGGCGCGGTGGCCATCGGTGTGCCTCTCTCGTCTCGGACGCGGCTCGCGCGACGCGCGCAAGCCGGCAGGAGCCCCGAGCAGAACGCGAGCCGCCGGCCCGTCGGACGCCGGATTCTTCTGCTCGGGTGCCCGGGTTCGCCTTCTACCCGCCCTGGCCGACGGCGGCGTGCGGTCGCGGTCTTGCAGGCTGCCGTTTGTCTGCACACCGGTCTGCAACCATGCGGTCACGAATCCCGCCGCGTCCGGGTACCGGCGCGGGGGTGGCACGTGCGCTGCCGCGCTGGTCCGGCGCCCTCACCCCACTGCCCATGACCGCCACGCTCCCCGCGGCCGCGCCCGCCGGCCCGGCGTCCGCGACCGACGCCCTCGCTGACGAGCCGCTCGCCGCCGAGCCCCTCGCCCCCGACGAGCTCCGCCTGCTCGACGCCTACTGGCGCGCCGCCAACTACCTCTCCGTCGGGCAGATCTACCTGCTCGACAACCCGCTGCTCCGCGAGCCGCTGACCCTCGCGCACGTCAAGCCGCGGTTGTTAGGCCATTGGGGCACGACGCCGGGGCTCAACCTCGTGTACGCGCACATGAACCGCGCGATCACGCGGCACGGCCTCGACGCGCTCTACGTCGCCGGCCCCGGGCACGGCGGCCCCGGCGTCGTCGCCAACGTGTACCTCGAAGGCACCTACAGCGAGGTCTACCCCGCGGTCTCGCGGAACGAGGCGGGGATGCGGCGGCTGTTCAAGCAGTTCTCCTTTCCCGGCGGCATCCCGAGCCACGTCGCCCCCGAGACGCCCGGCTCGATCCACGAGGGCGGGGAGCTCGGCTACTCGCTCCTCCACGCCACGGGCGCGGCGTTCGACAACCCCGACCTCTTCGTCTGCTGCGTCGTCGGCGACGGCGAGGCCGAGACGGGGCCGCTGGCGGCGAGCTGGCACTCGAACAAGTTCCTCGACCCGCAGCGCGACGGCGCGGTGCTGCCGATTTTGCACCTGAACGGATACAAAATCGCCGGCCCGACGGTGCTCGCGCGCATCCCGCGCGCGGAGTTGCTGCAACTGCTCTCCGGCTACGGCTACCGCCCCCACGTGGTCGAGGGCGACGACCCCGCGCGCGTGCACCAGCAGATGGCCGCCACGCTGGACGCGGTCGTCGCCGAGGTGCGCG
>JAABUZ0100008083.1_pt1 | contig 12487 bp, 6 predicted proteins | sample 5562091 | NCBI WGS metagenome assembly JAABUZ01 (sample SAMN12813069, study PRJNA571459) | rock metagenome | isolation source: Antarctica rocks | place: Antarctica: Victoria Land, Linnaeus Terrace sud | collected 2015-12-21 | reverse complement strand
CTTCGCCTTGAAGTAGCAGGAAAGCAGGTGTAAACCGGTTGAGTCTTCATTCTCTCGCTCTGCTGGCATCGTTGTATCCTCCCGAATCGAGCGCCAGACCTTCTCTGATTTCAGAGAACTCGGGTTGGCCTTATTGCACGTACCGCGCCATCTGCGCGGCACCATTCTGGAATAGGAAGCGTTTTCAAAAAGTCAGGGCTTAGCCCACAACGTCAACTTCGATGAGACTCTCTCTTACCGTTTTTCATGGACCGGAGGATAGCGCGTTTTCTCACCGAACGTCGTAAATCGTACGCTAATCAAGACCAGTCAGGCCCATACGTGATGCTGTCTAGGTCAGCATGGGCGTAGCGAAGTTGGCCGGTGGCGCAATCCTGTCGGGCCGAGGGTCGGGCATTATTCCGGGGTTGACGAATGGAAGAAAGCCGTTTCGGGGACGGGCGAGAGCGGAGTGCTAGGTCCCTCCCACATGAGGCTGAACGCGCTGTCGCCGGTGGTCTTTGTGAATTCGAGGTGAATCCGGTGCAGCCCGGCGGCAAGGCCTACACTGCCCGATGCGGATTGCACGGCGTTGCCTACGGAGCCGCAGACCTGGGGCCAGGGTGCGCCACTCTGGGCGATGCTTGTGCCATCGATGTTGAGGCGGCTGCCATCACGTGAAAGCACGCTAAAGGTGTAGCCTCCTGCCGCGGTGATACGAAGAAAGCCATCGAAGACGAGGCCGAAGTTTGTTGCATTTTGGTGCGGAGCCTCGTTGAGGGAGCGCGCTACGCCGCGTTCCAAGGGTGTCTGCTGTTGGAATCGGGGAAGGGATGGCCATGCTCCTTTGTAGTAGGCAAACTCGAGGCCTGGTGCGGCTGATGGACTGGGGGCCAGCAGGGCGGCGGGCATAATAGTGGCCGGAGTGACGACGGAGTGAATCGTCCAATCCGCGTTGCCCGCCGCATCGCTGACGCGCAGCATGACGCGATTGCGTCCAGACCCATCGAGCAGCGTTCCCTGAGCATCAGGGAAGGTGTGGTTTAAGATTCGGCCAGTCCCGGTGGAGCCATCGCCGAAGAACCAAGCGTACGCCTTGGGTTCGCCTTCGCGAGAGGTCGAAGTGGATGCGTCAAAGAGGACCGTACGATCTGTGCCGCTGGTGCGGTAGGAGAACTGCGCCTGCACGGGGGCGGAGTTTGCGTTGACGAGCGGTGCGGATGCGCCTGCCGAGGTGAGGAGCTTGAGGTCCTGGGCGGTGGATGCAAGGTGGTCGCTGAATTTGACTGCGTCGAAGTGCACGCCATGGACGGAGCCGATAAGTGTGGAGGGTACGAGGGCGGAGCTTTCGGGAGCCCAAATATTGCGGAAGGTGACGTCATCGATCCCGGAGCTTTGCTGTTGAAGTTGCACGAGCGAGTACCAGTCTTCGAGGCGAACATCGTCGAAAACATAACCGATGTGTGTGCCTTTCGCGTCCGGAACACCCCAGATCTCAAAGAGCGCGAACGGGATGCCGCAGCCTCCGCTACCCATGTGGATGACGTCGGAATCACGCATGGTGAAGCCGCGACTGTTGAAGATCTTCTTAGGCCAGCCTACTCGGACGACGTTCGAAATGCTGGTGGAAAGCACGTTTTTTTCGACAGTGATGTTGCTTACGTCGTGGCCGGGGATCGAGATGACATCGGGGGTATATCCGTCCCAGTTTCCGTACATGGCGAAGATGTCGTCGGCTGCGCGTATAAAACTGTTTCGCACGATAGTATCTCCACCGCCAAGCCAGTCCATGCCGTCCTGATTGGCATTGCCGGGGCTGCCACCGATAACCTTAACGTTGTCAAAGAGGATGAACCTAGAGTCTCGCATCTGGATCATCCAGGTGCGGCTGCGCACGATGCAAGTGATGCCGGTGATCTCGACGTGGTGGGCATTATGCATGACGATAACGTGCCAGTTCTTCTTGTTCATCCAGCCTTCGTCGTGGTCAGGATCCTGAGGTCCGTCGTAGAGGATTGTGCCTCTGCCGAAGACTTTGACATCGTCTACATCCCAGATATTGAGGCCGCCGAGGATGACGGCCCCAGGTGCGAGGTAGATGCGATCGCCGGTGTGTGCGTCGATGTTCTCGCGATGAATGCCGAGCCCGTAGAAGCGGATGTTCTTTGCCGAGGCTGAGGGTACGTCGCGCTCTGGCTCGTTAGCGAAGAGGAAAATCATCTCCGCACGCGCGAGGTGGTCGCCGGGACGGCTGATTGAAAGCTTGGCTGGGTGATCGAGTGTGAAGGTGATGGTGGCCCCCGTGCGTACAGGCCGAATGTTCTCGCGCCAGGGCTGTACCTCGACTCCGCGCGCCCAATAGTCGAAGGTGGGTGCCGTAATTGAGATCGTGGTTGGCCCCTTCAGGTCGAAGTTGAGATCGTAGTAGTTTGCGGCGGCGTTGAGGAGGTAAGCGGGCTGGCCGTCGATAGTGACAGAGAAGTGGTTAGACCGAAGCTGTAGGGGAACGGTCGCGATCGAGCTGGGGCTCGTTGCAGAAGCTTGATGGAATGGTAGGAGCAGGAGGAGAACGAAGATCGCGGCGGAGAGGATCGAGGGTGGGAAGCTGTGTTCCAAATGTGGGGGCATGCTGAATTCCGGACCCGGATGCGGCATGGGTCAGTCGTCCTCTCCTAAAAAACTTCTGTGTTCAGTTTGCGTTATAGGACCATCACCAGGTGCTATGAAGGCAGAGTGGGCAGTTTCCCAGGCGGTGCTTACCTGAGGCTGCGGCACTCCTTCTGTTGCCATGTTTGCACGGAGCCGTCTCTGCGCTTGTCTGGTTCTCGATTTTCCTCTAATTCTTGCCCTCGGCGAACTTACCGGCGCGCCGATAGAACCCGATCATTGCAGGCGAGACTGCCATCCCGATCGCTGGGTAACTCGAGGAGCTTGAGCGAAGCTCAGACCAAAGGCAAACAGTCGCGCTCGTCTCAGCCAGTCCCAGTCGGGCTCGTCTCAAGGTCCACATGCCGCCATCTCCCTGCTGTGCAGACTGGTGGTGACATTGCCGGCTCGAAGAGAGGTGATAAGAAATCGCGCGGTAAGGTGCGTTCAGGACGTAAATTTGTCCATTGGCGGATGATGGAGGTACTATGCGCCCCGCCTCGCCTGGCGGGATCAAAGTGAAGTTCCACGACAAGGGGCCGGGGACCGGCTTCGGTGAAGACACGCCTGGAAGCTGGTGCTGTGTCTTGTGAGTTGATTTGTGCGGACCTGTATAACCTAGCTTGATCGTCGCAGGATCGGATACTGCGACGAGATATGAACGACAGAGACGATGAGAGCAAAACAGAGATCAGAGACTCCCCTACACAGGCCAGAGCACCTTGCGAGGGGCGCGAGCCGCTCGGTAACAATGCGAGACGTTGCCGAGCTGGCCGGCGTTGGCACGATGACGGTTTCGCGAGTTCTGAACAGAACGGCTCGGGTGGCCGAAGAGACGAGCAGACGGGTTTACGAGGCGATCGAGAAGCTGCAGTACAAGCCGAACCAAGTGGCGCGGGCATTGCGCGGCTCCCGGTCACACACTATCGGCCTTCTGGTTCCGTACCTCTACGATCCATTTTTTGCGACCTGCGCGCATGCGGTCAACGAAGTGGCGCAGAGCCACTCGCATTCCGTAATTCTGACGACTACCAACGAAGATCCCGCGACGGAGCTGGAGGCGGTGCGCCAAATGGCGCAGCGGCAGGTGGATGGGTTAATTGTGATCCCCACGGAGCGAGGTGGATCCGCGTTGACTGGACCGGAGTTTCGTGATCTGCCGATCGTGACGCTTGACCGGCCGATACCAGGGTCAAAGTTTGATAGCGTGCAGGTCGAGAACAAGGACGCGGGCGCACTTGCGACCAATCACCTGATCGCTCATGGGCATCGCAGGATAGCTTTCATCGGCCTTTCAAAACGACTATTCACGATGAGGACACGGCTGGCGGGATACGAGATGGCAATGCAAAAGGCTGGGTTGAGGCCGGAGGCTCACTTCGACTGCAGACCGCAAGAGACTGTGACGAAACTGCTGAGCCGTCTTTGGAAGAGACGTGACCGACCGACTGCGTTGTTTACGGCAAATGGGCTTACGACCCGGTATTGCCTCCAGGGATTGGCTGTGCTCGGCATTGAAATTCCGAAGGAGATGGCCCTTATCGGCTTTGACGACTTTGAGTTGTCCGAGGTGATGCGGCCGCCGTTGACGGCGGTACGGCAACCGGTGACCGAGCTGGGGAAGAGGGCAGCGGAGCTGCTGTTCGCCCGGATACGTCGAGCCCCGGGCGCAGAGACGCAGCACCGGGTTGTGCTTCCGCTAGAGTTGGTGCTGCGCGGCTCGTGCGGATGTTCCGAGCACGCGGGCATCTCTGAAGCATCGCGTTTGAAGGCGCGAAGTGTCCTTGCCTGAGAGTGCGGTACCGGCAGGCCTCAAGTGATGAAACAGTGCGCGTTGCGGGTGCCTGCACGAACTTCAGACTTCGCTTTGCGTCTTGAACGGTCGGCAGAACAGGCGCTTTTTGTATCTGATGGACAGCGTTGCGGGAACGCTCTTGACAGGAGATTGTTCGAAACATATAGTCCTGCCCGGAACCTTGATAACGTGATCACGGCGTCTTTGCTCTACTGTCCTCGATGACCTCAATCCGGGAATCCTGACAAGAAGGGGCCGAGGAGCCAAATACTGAAGGGCAATTTTGAGGCCGCAACGGGTGCACGGTGAGCGTGTGTGCACCAAGGAAGGAATCGATATGCAAAGAAGAACTAGCATCGATCTTAGTGATATTACCGGGGGTCTGGAGGACTTGGGAACAAGAAGCCAGAGTCGGTTTGAGGCTTCGAGCAGCTTGAGCCGGAAGTTCGCACGTCTGATGCTGCGGGTTGCGATCTGCTGTGTGGCAGCATGTCTGCTTTCACCGGTATCCATGCTGGCGCAGCAGAATGGCGCCATCCTGGGTACGGTCACGGATGCACAGGGCGCTGTCATTCCCAATGCGAACGTCACCGCGACTGATCAGAACAAGGGCGTTCTGATTCGTTCCACCAAGGCGAACGAATCGGGCAACTTTCAGTTACAGCCGCTCGGCCCGGGTCTCTACGTCATCGAGGTGAAGGCGGCGGGCATGTCTACCCTTCGTCGAGAGAACATCACGCTCGATATTGCCCAGAATCTTGACCTCGGCAACCTTGCTGTGGCGGTTGGTTCCGAGGCACAGGTCGTCACAGTCGATACGCAGCCTGTCACTATCCAGACCACGGACTCCCAGCACGCGGATGTGATCACGTCGAAGGAAGTTACCGAGATCAGCATGAACGGCCGGGACTTCCAGTCGCTTATCCGGACCCTGCCCGGCATCGTTTCGAACGATCAGTCGGACTTCCGCCTCGCCTTCAACAACACCGATGCCTTTCACGTGAATGGAATGCGTGGTAGCGCTAACAACGTCTTCCTGGACGGAAGCATTAACACAGACGTTGGCGCGAACGACGGCCAGTACACCCAGCTCTCGGTGGACGCGGTCGGAGAGTTCCGGGTGCTTACCGGCAACTTCAATGCAGAGTACGGCCGCAGCCCGGGCGTGCAGATCCAGATAAACACCAAGGCTGGCGGACGCCAGTTCCACGGCACGGCCTACGAATTCAATCGCGAAGACGGCTTCGATGCGAATTTGTTCGAGAACAACCTAAGAGGTGCTACGAAGTCCAAGCTGCGCTTCAACCAGTTCGGCGCAAATATCGGTGGCCCCATTCTGATCCCGAAGTTCTCCTCGGGCGATCACAAGAAACTTTTCTTCTTTTATAACTACGAGGGAACCCGCGCCACCCAGCCAAGGAATGCACCGAGCACGGGCCGTGCCGCTTTCGATATTCCCGCCCCCGCGCAGCTCACAGGCGACTTCTCTTCGCTCTACAAGCCCAGTCAGATCGCCACAGCTCCCCAGTTTCAGACTGGCCAGATCTTCGTCCCCGGCACGATCAAACGGGATCAGGCCGGCAACATCACCGGGGGAATACCTTTTGTCGGAAACATTATTCCGGCTTCGCAGTTCAGCAAGAACGCTCCTGCCTGGGTGAACCTGTTCAAGCGCTCGTACACACTGGGCGTCAACAGCGCCGTTAGTGGGGATCCTTCGCAAACGGAGGTGAATTTCCAGGATAGCTACCAGTTCACGAAGAACCAGAACGTCGCCCGTGTAGACTACACCCCCAACGACCACCTCAACATGTTCTTCCGCTGGGTGAACGACTCGCAGCGTGAAAGCCAGCAGTTTGGCATTTTCTCCTACGATGCCTTTCCGATCCTGCCACAGTATCGCGAAAAGCCAGGCGCCAGCTGGTCGTTCAACGTCGACCAGGTAATCTCGCCCACCATCACCAACGAGACGATCTTCACCTTCAATCACCTCACACAGCGCGTGGACGTTAACACCGCGCAGGGCAACTACGACCAGAGCACCCTTGGCTTCAACTTCCAGCAGCTCTATCCCGGCACCAATCTGCGCAACAAGTATCCGGGGTTCAATTCCGGTGGCTTCTTCGCCTTTGACTTTCCCCCGGGCTGGCACAGTGAGGGCCGCACCCTGGGCATCACCGATAACCTTTCAAAGGTACTGAGCGCGCACACACTGAAGACGGGCGGCTTCTTCAACATCGTCAAATCGGGTCAGCAGCCCTCCTTCACGGAGGCTCCGTTCTTCGACTTCAGCTCCGGCCAGTCGAATCTAAGGGACAGCGGCAACCCGCTCGCGAACACACTGCTCGGCAACTATCTCAACGTTTCCCAGACGAACGGAGTCTTCTATGGAGCGTTCAAGTTCTACCAGTGGGAGATCTTCGGACAGGACACATGGAAGGTTAGCAAACGTCTGACGCTGGACTACGGTCTGCGGTACGCCTACCTTGGGCCGACCTTCACCTACGGAAAACTTTTAGCGAACTACTTCGACCCGACGCTATACAACTCCGCCAATGCAGTTCAGATTCAGACCGCTTCGGGTCTGACCCAGGGAAGCATCATCCCCGGCTCCGGCAATCCCTTCAACGGTCTTGTCCAGGAAGGAACAAACGGAATTCCCGCAGGCTATGCCAAGCACCGGTATAACAACTTCGAGCCGCGCGTCGGCTTCGCCATTGATGCATTCGGAGATGGCAAGACCGCGGTCCGAGGCGGTGCTGGTATCTTCCATGAGCGCGTTCGTCAGAACATCAACAGCTTCGACCTGCTTGGCAATCCTCCGCTCTCCTACACGCCCCAGCTGTTCAATGGCAATATCGACAACCTATCGCCGGCACTGATCGCGAGCGGTACCCGCTTCCCGGTCGGCATCAACGCCTTCGACAAGGCCGGCCAAGTTCCGACGACGTATGGCTATAACCTGGGCATCCAGCAGGATCTCGGGCACCAGGTCGTGCTCGGTGCGACCTATGTCGGCAATACCGCCCGCCACCTGCAGTATCAGGTCAACCTAAATCAGCTGCCGGTGGGGACTACGGTAAACACGCCGCTACTCACGAATGCGAATGGCGTATCAAACGCGATCGTTCCCTACAAGGGGTTCACAAGTGTCGGCTATACCAAGTATGGCGCCAATAGCTCATATAACTCGTTGCAGGCCACTATCACTCGCCGGTTCAGCCGCAGCCTTTCTCTTACGGGGGACTATACCTGGAGCAAAGCGATCGATCTAACCGACGACGACAACAATACAAACGAAATCCTCGACACCTACAATCCCAAGCGCGACTATGCCGTCGCCGGCTGGGATCGGACCAACGTCGCGAATATCACCTATGTCTATACCGCGCCCGAGTTCCGCAATCACAACACGCTGTTTCGCTATGGTCTTGGCGGATGGGAGCTGACCGGCATCACCCGCTTCTGGAGCGGCCAGCCTTTCACGGTCACCTCGAACGGCAACCCGGGAACGCTCGGGGCCGGTCCAAGGGCCAACTACAATGGCGGTGGACAGCTTTACACTCACAGGTACGGAGAGTGGTTCAATCCGCTGCTCTTCTCACGTCCTCTAGATGGCAGCCTGGGCAACACGGGACGCAATCAGTTCCGGGCACCCGGCTTCCAGAACTGGAACATCTCGCTGTTCAAGAACTTTGTGTTCAACGAGAGCACACGTCTGCAGCTGCGGCTTGAGACCTTCAATACTTTCAACCACACGCAGTTTGGCCAGGTCCTAAGCAGCATCAATGTGCCCGAAGGTCCCGGAGCGCCAGTCAACTCCGGCAATCGGGGTAACGCGGGCCAGATCGCTAATACGCGCGATCCTCGCAACGTGCAGATCGGCGGGAAGTTCTACTTCTAACCCGATGATGCCCCCCGGGGCCGCAGACCTTCGGGGCTGCGGCCCTTCTTTTATTCTGGTCAAGCAATGAGACGGCTTCTGCTCAATACGCTTTTTTTCCTGCTCTGCAATGCAGGCGTTCCAGCGCTCAGAGGGCAGGAGACGGAGGCGGCCGTCTTTGAGAGAGCCTCGAAGGCTTTGAGTGCAGGCGAGTATACCGAGGCGGAGCAGGGGTTTAAACAGGTGCTCGGCATGGATCCGCGAAGTATCGCGTCGTTGGGAAACCTGGGTGTGATCTACGCTCGCACGCACCGCTTCGCACGGGCCATCGAGGTGTATCAGCAAGGGCTCAAGGTTGAGCCCGGCAATGAATCTCTGGCACTCAATATCGGCCTCGCTTACCTGAAGCAGGAAGACTATGCGAGTGCTCGCCCGTACTTTCAGACCCTGGCGTCGATCCATCCTGAGGACGGCAGGTTTCGAACTTTGCTGGCTACGTCGATGATCCTGGGAGACGCGCCCCAGGCCGGGCTCGATCGACTCCGGGTGGAGCAGCGTGGAGATGAGAGCAACCCCTCGACGCTTTACCTGCTCGCGGTCGCGTATGCGCGGACTGGGCAGATGGATGCGGGCAAGCAGATTTTCGCGAAGCTGCTCGCAGGAGCGGCGACGCGTGCCCAGGCGAACTTTCTTCTGGGCCAAGCCTTTTATGATGGGCAGAGATTCCAGGAGGCGGAACGGGCGTTCCAAGAGGTCCTGACCCAGAGCCCTGACTATCCTGGCACCCATAGAGAGCTGGGGAAGGTTTACATCAGCATGCATCGCGATGACGATGCCGAGCGCGAGCTTCGGGCCGCTATCGCACGAGACGGTAAAGACTCAGGCGCGACTTACTTTCTGGGTGCGCTGCTGGTTCAGACCGGGAAATACGCGGAAGGCATCTCGTATCTCGAAACGGCAGAGGCCGAAATGCCAGACTCTTGGTCGATTCCCTTTTACCTCGGGAAAGCTCACGTGAGGCTCGGACGAGCAGAAACAGCCGTTCCCGAACTAAGGCAGGCTGCTGCGTTGAATGCCGATGAGGCACAGGTGTTTTACCTGCTGGCGAATGCCTTACGGTCAACGGGCCATGCGGCCGAGGCAAGGCTCGCGATGCAGCGGGTGGAGGAGCTGCATACAACAGCACTCGACGCGGAAAAGACGAGCCTGCAATCGAAGATCGCCGGGAGCCGCTGAGATGCGAAACACACGGCTCAAACCTGCTACGTCTACCGAAGCGAAGGAAAACGTTCGCACCGGCGAAACCGAGGAGCGACACAAGGCAGCTATAACCCCAACCATCTCCGGATGGAGATAAAGAGAGCACGGTCTACCGGCCGGAGACCCGCTAAATTGCACTTGGGAGCGTGTTCAGTTCACAGCTCCCGACCGAGAAAGCCGCATCCGTACCGGCGACCTCGCCACCGCCGAGCAGATTGCGGACGATAACGCAATGACCATTCGACTCGATAAAGGCGGCTTCGTCGGCATCCGGAACACGTAGGTGACTGCAACGAGCAATGATTGCTGGTCAAATGAACCTCAGCTGTTTGACAGGACTCTCGAAGTTCGTTGGAAGGGACACCCTCTGTGGAACAGCCTAGCGGTCATTGTTGTCCAAAGCCTTGACCACGGCACCTAGAATTCCGCTCCAGCACCTTAGGAACCGGCTTTTCTCGCTAATCTCTACCTTCTGCAGTTAGGCTCGATTGCTTCGACCTCCGCTCAGAGCCACTCTGAAGGTCGCTCGACTGATCCTGAAAGACAGAAGCCTCCGGAGCTTGCGCTCCAGGCGGCTTCTGACTGACAACACCTTTCGGCCCTGTCAGCGGGTGAAACCAGTGTGATCGATTCACTTCTCGCAACAGAAGATTTTTTGCTTCGGAAAGCTGACAGGAGACCACGACACAGGGCTGCGACTTGGAACCCTCGTACTTCGTTGAGTGGGCTTCCGCGTATGCAGCGTGTTAGCGGTCTAACCTACTAAACGGCTGGTACGACGTTCCCATTTGGAACCGTCTTCTGCACAAGGCCTGTGCACATTGGCTTTTCCGCTTCAACATGCGCTACGCTAGGCTTCGAAGAAGCGAAGGTAAGGCGAAGGCGAAATGCAAGGCCAGGCAGCACTTCTAAAGCGCGAGATCGAGGCGAAGCTGGCCAACCGCATTCCTGCGGCGTTGTCCCCAATCGCCCAGCAAGCGCCCCGGCTGCATCCCATCGGCAACATCAGACTCGACAGTCTGCTCGGGGGCGGTTTTCCGCTTGGCTCGGTCTGCGAAGTGACCGGACCGGACGGTTCCGGGCGTAGTTCCATCGCACTTTCTTTACTGGCGAGCGCTTCCACAGAGGGAGCCTGCGCCTACATCGACGTGAGCGATATGCTCTTGCCGCGGAGCGCGGCTGCGGCCGGTGTCGAGCTGGCCAACCTGCTCTGGGTGCGCTTTACGGCTTCTACGCAGGCCCAGGTTCTTCCCGGAAAGCCATCTGCGGAGTCGAAGCCCTTCGCGGTGGAGAGCGCCAGCCACAGGCCCATCCACGGCGGCTGCGGCAGCTCGCACCCGCGCGGCGAGACGAAGGGCCTGGCCCCGGCGCTGGAGCAGATGCTTTTCGACAAGGAAGAGCGGCGCAGGGGGAAGGTGGAGGGAACGCCCGGCCACCCGAACCAGCCACTCGGTTTGCACACGGCCTCTCAAGATCAAGTCGAGTGGGAACGCTTCAACTTGCGTAAGGTGGACGAGACCGACCCCTTGCGACAGATGGACAGGCAAGCAGCGGAAGCGGCGCGGTTGCGCGCTTCGTCCTCCCCTGCCTTCAAGACAGCACGGATACGCGAACAGAAGCCGTGGGACCGACTGGACGGTGCGCTTCGAGCAACCGACCAGGTGCTCCAGTCAGGTGGTTTCCGGGTGGTGGTTCTCGACCTCGCGTCCGTCGAGCCGAAGCAAGCTCTGCGCATCCCGTCCGCGACGTGGTTCCGCTACCGCCGCGCGGCGCGGGAGAGCGATGCCATCCTACTCCTGCTTACGAAGGAGTCCTGCGCCCGTTCGAGCGCGGCGTGCGTCCTCGAATGCTCCACAGGGGAGCCACCGAAGATGCAGGGCGTGCTCACGGCAGCTCCGCACATAGCGGAGGTCGCACGGCAACGAACCGGACCAGACTTCGGCAGGAAGGCACCCGGACGGGCCACGAGTTGGGATGCGGCACCGGCATGGATGCGGGCGGCGGGGAGATAACGTGTCCTTTGCCGCGATTCACATACCGGAGTTCCCCGTAGCCGCATGGCGGCGCAACTGCCCGGAGCTCCGGGCTCATGCATGTGTGGTGCTCGAGGGCGTTCCGCCGCAGGAGAAGGTCGTCTCTCTGTGCGAGAGGGCCAGGGCCGCAGGCATCGAGCACGGCATGAGCAAGGTGCAGGCCGAGGCAGGCTCCCCCGCACACTTCCGCGCACGGCAGATGGAAGAAGAGAAGGCATCGTTGGCGCTTGCTGTTGAAGTCGCGGAGCGCTTTTCTCCACGCGTGGAAGCGATCGCCTCGCCGATGAACGGATACGCGGAAGCCCACCGGCCTTCGGTGGTGCTGCTGATCGACAGCTCCGGAACCGGCACCCTCTTCGGTTCGGCCGAGAACTACGCGAGACGCCTGTACAGCGAGCTTCGAGCCTCTGGTTTTCCAGCCAACATCGGTGCGGCCCCGAACGCCGAAGCTGCGCTCATGCTGGCACGCAGCGGTCAGAAGGTCATCTGTGCGGACCGGGACAGCGTGCGGGGCAAGCTCGCCAGGCTACCCACTTTCCTACTGCCTTGCGAGGCGAAGACGCTGGACGTGCTATCCCGCTGGGGCATTCGCACGTTGGACGAGCTTGCAGCTTTACCAGAGACGGCACTCATCAGCCGTCTGGGGCAACAGGGCCGGAGGCTGCAACTGCTCGCCCGTGGCGAGGCCGATGAGCGAGCCTATGACCTCGCCCGGGGACAAGCAGCCGCCCAAGGAGTGGTGGCTGGAGAACGCCTTTCGGTTGCGGCAGCAGCGATACATGAGCGCCAATACCGTTCCCATCCGGGAGCAGGTGCGTGATTGCGTGGAGTTCGTCCGCATCGTCTGGGAGGAGATCGAACAGCATCTCGGGGAGGAAGAACCATGATGAA
>JAABUZ0100008082.1_pt1 | contig 12489 bp, 6 predicted proteins | sample 5562091 | NCBI WGS metagenome assembly JAABUZ01 (sample SAMN12813069, study PRJNA571459) | rock metagenome | isolation source: Antarctica rocks | place: Antarctica: Victoria Land, Linnaeus Terrace sud | collected 2015-12-21 | reverse complement strand
ATCGGCCAGTCGTCCGGCCCCAGGCCCAGGTAGCGCCGCACCGCCTGCGGCTGGCCGGCACCGTGCAGCCAGGGTCGGCTGCGATAGCGCCACGCACCCTCAGCGCGCGCCTCCTCGGCGACATGGCGCACCTCGATCCGAAAATCGGTCCAGCGCCGCACCTCCAGTAAATGCCCGCCCGCGCGCAGACCCCGCCCCCCCCCGAAGGCCACACCGCTGGCGATCGGGCGACCGGTCGCCTCATCCGCCACCGTCGCCCCGCCATCATCCTCGATCGTCGCATGGATATCGCCGTAGGGGACGCGGGCACGCCATTCCTCGCCGAGTCGCAGCCCGCTGGCGTCGGCGCTGAGTTCGTCGTTGGCGAGCATCGTGTCGAGGAGGGCGCGGGCGAGTACGGGCGAGGCACAGCCGTCGAGCAGGTCTTGAAGCTGGGCGCGTGGCCGGGCGATGCGGCGCCCCTGGAAGATGTAGGAGGCGACCTGCTGGCGGGCAACCGCGCCCTCTGGCCCCCGCGCGCCCTCCCCGAGCCACCCGTCGCGGGCGGCCTCGATCATCGCGGCGTGGACGACGGTATCGAGGAGCGTGTCGGCGCAGGCGAGCACGCGCGTCGCGCCGGTGCGCCGGTTGCCGCGCCCGATCCGCTGGAGCAGCGCCGGGACATCCGGCGCGGGGCCGTCGAGGACGACGAGATCGATGTCACCGATATCGATCCCGATCTCCAGCGTGGACGTGGCGAAGACGACGATCCGGCGCTCGCCGCGCGCCGCCGCCTCGGTCGCCTCGCGTTCCTCGCGATCGAGGCTGCCGTGGTGTGCGCGCACGGCGTAGCCGAGTCCGCGGAGGTCGCGCCGCAGCCGCGCGGTGAGTTCGTCCACGCGCTGGCGGGCGTTGGCGAAGACGAGCACCTTCTCCGGTGCGCCCGGCGCGGCGAGGAGGCTCGGTAAGGCGACCTCGACCCGCGCGCTCGCACCGGGTGCGCCGATCGTCTCGATCGCCCGCGCGCCGGGCACGGTGATCACCGTGCCGTCCGGCAGATAGGCATCGCGCACCGCCGTCGCGTCCGGCACGGTCGCACTCAGCGCGACGATCTGGACGTGGTCGTCCGCAGCCCACCCGCGCGCCCGCGCCTGCCGCCGCAGCCGCCGCAGCCGTTCGAGCAGCCAGCGGGTCTGCTCGCCGCGCGGCCCGCCATGCAGCAGGTGGATCTCGTCGAGCACGACCGCCGCGACCCCGGCCAGCGCATGGCCGTCGGGTCGCCGTCGCCGCCCGCGACAGAGGAGACTGTCGAACGACTCCGGCGTCGTCAGGAGTACCTGGATCTGCGGCACCCGCTCGGCGTCGGCGCGGTGGTCGCTCGTGCGCCGGTCGAGGCGCAGGCCGAGCGTCGCCAGCGGCGTGGAGAGCCGGGCGTGGAGATCGTTGATCAGGGCGCGCGTCGGGGAAATATAGAGGATCGTCCACGGCGCGGCCCGCCCGATGAACCGTTCCACCAGCGGCGCGCAGGCCGCCTCCGTCTTGCCCGAGGCGGTCGCGGCGCAGAGCAGCACATCCGCTCCGGCCACGATCGCCGGGATCGCCGCGCGCTGCGGCCCGGTCAGCCGCCCGAAGCGCGCGAAGAACGGATCCCAGGTGCGCGCCAGACTGCGCGCGATGGCGCGGTCGATCGCGAGCGCGGCTTCGGGCGCGTGGGGGTCCGCTGACGGCATACCGGACGCTCGCTTTCTCGGCTCGCCCCGTGTGCATCGCGAGGGCGTACATGGTGCGCCGTGGTTGGCTGGCCGTGGTTTGCGGCGGGAAGTACACCCGATTCGTACGCAACGACTACGTTCCTGGCCGCTTCACGACGGGTGCTCCGTTGGCGCACCGGATACGTGGTGAGGAAACCGACCATTCATCCCCGAGCGTCGGCTCCCGCTTACCCGACCGCTCCCGCTGGTGGCCCGTATGCCGCATCGAGCGCGGCCACATAGCGCTTGATAAAAGCGCGGATGAGGCCGCTCTCGTCGAGGGCACCGTGTGTCAGGCTTCCCTCGACGCGATCCACCAGGGCCGGGTCGAAGTCCGGCTCGCGGCCATAGGCGGCGGCGTAGAGTCGCCCGATCTGCCCGGCGAGTTCCCGGCGCAGCGCGGGGGGCCACGGTGCCAGCCGATAGCTGCCGCCGCCGGTCGCCGCCAGCATCGGACCGACGACCGCCTCCTCCCCCGTCTCGTCCTCGTCGACCGTGGCGAAGAAGAGGCCGAGCGGCGCGGCGCGGTGGGCAGTCTCGCCACGCAGGTAGGCGGTCAGCACGCCGAGGTGTGCCCTGACGCGCGCGTAACTCGCCCGCGATGGCACCTGCTCCACCTCGAACTCGTCGATCGTGACGACCAGACCGGCCAGCCGGGCGACCGTCGCGTGGCCGGCCAGGGCCGCGACGAGGTCGCAGGGACGCTCGGCGACGCTGTTGCCGAGCATCCGCCGCAGATGTGCCGCCCCGTCGCGCGGCTTGCTCCGCGCGCCAATCTGCCGCGCCACGTCGGCGGCGGTGAACTCGGGGCTACTCGCGAGGAGCGCGTCGAGGGCGTAGGCGTGCGCGTCGAGTTGCTGGCGGCGGTGGAGCTCGGCCATGACCTGATAATTCTGACGGACGCGGTCGAGCACCCCTGGTGCGTCATCGGCTTCGTCCAGGATCGCGGGCGCGGGCTGCCCGGCCTCGATCGCCCGCGCGTAGAGATCGAAGACCGGCGTTGCCGAATCGCCGCCGGGGGTGCTCAGGCTGCCCCAGAGTTGGCGCAGGAAGGTTTCGGGCCGCGCGAGGCTGATCGTCTGGCCGTCCACCTCGACGCGCGCCGTCGCGTAGCCCTCCCGGCCCGCGATGTAGCGGATGACCGCCATCGTATGGCTCTTGCCGGTGCCGAACGGACCGGTCACGGCGGCGACGTGGGGGCGGTCGCCGAGCGTCGCCGGGAGATTGGCGAGGGTCCAGGTGCGTAGGTCGGCGAACCCGAGCGTCAGCTCCTCGATCGCGCTCTGCGGCACCAGCCCGAAGCGTAGCGCCTCGATCGCCCGCCGCGCGACGATGTCGCCGCGCGGCGGCGTCGCCGCTGCTTCAAGGACCGCATCGGGGATGATGTTCGCTGCGGCGGACGTATCCAGCGCCACCAATTCCCCCGTGAGTACCGCTACCTCAACCCCGCCGAAGCCATCGAGCCGCACGAGCGCGCCGCTCTTTGTCACCCTGACAACGCTCCCCGGTCCGAAGTGCGCCGTGCCGACCCGCGCGCCGATCCGCAATGCCCCCGCCTCGTTCATCACACCTCGTCCCACTCGCCATCGCCACGAGCGCGCACGACCTCGCCCGTATCGAGAACCCCCTCGTCGTGCAGGCGGATCAGCATCGCGCAGGTGCGTTTCACCATCGTGCGCCGGTTCGCGCTCGTCGGGTCGGCGTCGGCGATCTCCCGCGCCAACTCCTCGACGATCGCCATTACCCGCCGCTGCTCGGCCCCCAGATCGCGCGCGGTGTGTTGGTAGAGGAGACCGGTCAGACGCAGGCCGATCGCGCGCAATTCGCGCTCGGGATCGCCCCGAAATGTCAGGTCGATCCGTGGGGCCAGCGTGTTCCCCTCGAAGAAGCCGTAGCCGGGTCCGGGATCGACCACGCGCTGCTGCAACGCCGGGAACTGGTCCAGCCGCTCCACCAATCCCGGCTCGAAGGCGTAGACGATCAGCGCGGAGCCGTTCCGCAGATCGGCGACGGCGTTGATGTTCGACTGGAGCCGCGAGAGGATTCGCGGCAAATCGCGCCGCGCCACGTCCAGCCCCTGCTCGGCCTCATCGTAGCTGACGACGGTGCCACGGAAACCCGCGATGCGGACGAACTGGAAGAGCGAGAGCAACATCCGCCGCCCGTACAGGTTCTCCTCATTCTTCGCCACCGGGGTCAGCCCCAGCTCCCGCGCCAGCGTGCGATCGGTGATCGCACCATCGAGCCAGCGGCAGGCCGCCGCGAACGTCGCGTCATCCTCGCGCAAGTGGGCTTCGAGTCCGTGACGCAGCACCCGCCCGAACGCCTCCAACTCGAAGTCGGCCTTGTCGAGCCCCGCGATCCAGCCCGCGATCAGGTGATCGCCGAGCGCGGCATTCCCCGAGGCTCGGCCCTGGATCTGCGCCAGCGCGGCGGCCAGCAGCGGGCGGATGCCGCGCTCATCCGCGCCGGGCGGGCGGATCGCGCGCGTCACTTCGCGGTAGACGATCAGGCTCTTCGTGAAGTCGAGATCCTTGTTCAGCGCCACCTCGGCGGTGACGCACTCCAACGCCCGCGCGATCTCCAGTAACTGCCGCAGGAAATGGGTCTTGCCCGAGCCGAATGGCCCGACGACGAACTTCTCCGCAGAGTCGCCCCGTGCGAAGCGCGCCTCGAGGTATTTCTCCCGCAGCCGCACGAACGCCTCTTCGTAGCCCACGCCGAAGAGCGCGCACCCGTCGCTCGGTGCGGTCCCATATTCGGCCATCCGCTCGATCATCGCGATCACATCGACGGGCATTGGCTCACTCCGTTGGCAGTCGGCAGTCGGCAGTCGTCGTTCGGCAGTCGGCAGTCGGCAGAAGGAACGATAGGGGAGTCGTTGGTCGTCGGTCGTCAGTGGAAGTGCGAAAAGCAACAGCAACCGACCTATCCTCCACGGACTACGGACTTCTCACTCACGACTCACGACTCGTCCAGGCGTAGCGGAGCCTTTCGCGGTTCAATCCGCCCCCTCTGGCGACTGACGACCGACGACTACCGACTCGTCGATCCGCTCCAGCGTCAGCGCGGCCAGCCGCCGCATCAGCGGGCGGCGATAGCCCTCGCCGGCGTGCTCGGCCAGCACCGCCTGGCCCGCCGCGTGCAGCGCGTCCGCCAGGCCGTCGGTCGCGGCACCCGCCGCTGCGGCGAGGTCCACCAGTCGCGCGGCGATCCCGGCCAGGAATGCCTCGGGGGCCGGGGTCGTGCCGACCGCCTCGATCGGCAACACCGGCCAGCGCCAGGCGGGTGGTGTGTCGGCGTCGCGCCACATCTCCAGTCGCTGACCGAGGGCGGGGTAGAGGCGCGTGCCCTGCTCCAGGAACCCGGGGAGCACGGCGAAGACCGCGACGGTGCCGACGATCCCGCCGGTCGTGCAACCGTCGATGAAGCGGCGCATCACATTCGCCGCCGTTTGCAGGCGCTTCGAGAAGGCCGCGCGACCGGGTACGAGCGTCCGCTCGTTCTCATCGAAGAGGAGGATCGTCCCGCGCAGGCCGAGGTGATAGAGGCCGCTCAACGCTGTGTTCAACACCTGCTCGGCATTGCGACGCGAGAGGGGTTCCTTCACCCCGTCGATACCCGCGCGCTTGAGTTGCGCCGCGCCGATGCGCTCGCCCCGCAGGTAGGCCCGCAGCGGCGCGGCCAACTCCGGCTCGCCGACCGCCCGGAGCATCGCCGCGCGGAAGCCGGCGTGCGGCAGGTGCGCCCGCCGCAGCGCCGCCACGCCGCTCAGGCCACCCTGTCCCCAGGTCGAGAGAATGTCGGGCAGCGAGCGGACGATCACGCCACCGCTCGTCACCTCGACCCGTTCGAGGATGTGCCGGGTGATGAGCGACCAATCCTCCAGTCCCAGATCGCGCGATAACTCGGTTTGCACCACGGCCAGACCGCGCGCGGCGGCGCGGTCGCCGAGGAGGCGCAGCAGATGGGTCTTGCCGGAACCGTAGCTCCCCTCGAAGAAGCGACAGGTCGCGCCCCCTTGCGCGACCAGGTCGCCGAAGACCTCGCGCTCGATGTGGGCGAGGAACGGGGCGGTGCCCACATCGAGGAGTTCCGCCGCCGTGTGGCCGAGGACACCGTACTGCGCCACTTGTTCGAGGGCGGCGCGCACCACCGCCGGGGCGGGCGGCGCGTCCGCCGACCGGGCCACTCCCCCCACGCTCATGCGTCCCCTCGCCCACCGTCGAACGGCACGATGAAGCACATGGTCCGGTAGTCCTGCGTCGCATCGAGGCCGTTGACGACCATCCCGAACTGGCGCGACTCCTGCTGACTGCCGGTTTGCAGGCCGAGCCGCTGCCCATCCGGCACCTCGGCGGCGCGCGCGCGATAGCGGTCGAGGTTATAGAGGAACGCCCAGCGCGGCAACTCGGCCCAGCGCAGCTTCTTCTCTGGGGCCTGCCCCGCTAATTCGTTGCGTACCAGGGCCACGCGCACGCCGCGATAGAAGTCGGGCAATGGCACCGCCTCCGCCCGACCCTTGCCGCCGCGCTGCCACGTCGCCCGCTCGCCCGCATACGCATCGCGGAAGGTGGTGGACAGCGAGTCATCCGGCAAGGCGATGCCGTGCAGCAGCACCCGCGCCCGCTCCTCCAGCGCTGCGAGGTCGTCGGCGCTACCGATCGGCGACCAGGGGGTCAGCGCCTCACGGTTATAGAAGAAGCGGGCGCGCGCCTGCTCGCGCTGCAACCCGAGTTCGAGCATATCGACCCGCCAGCCGCCGCTCCGCTCGCGTAGCTGTTTCCCCGCCGCGCGGCCCGCGCGAACCCACTCGACTTCGAGCGGACGGAAGGCGGCGATCCGCTCGTGTCGGGCGGTGTCCAGGAAGCGCTCGGTGCGCTCGCGCAGTTCATCGAGCGCGGGGCCAAGCGTGGCCCCGGGCGGCACCCGCTTCAGGGCTGCGGCGAGCCGTTCAAGGGCGCGCGGATCGGTCGGCCTGATTTTGGCGAGCGCCCCGAGCGGACCGGCAAGGCGGCGGTACTCGGCCTGGAGTTGCGGCAGCTCCTCTACCGTACCACCCTCGGCGCGCACCTCGTCGGCCAATTCCTCGGCCTCCGGCGGCCCCGCGTCCGGGACGAGCGACTCCTCTTGCTCCGCCACCACCACCGCAGCCGGTTCCCAATCGTGCATATAGCCCCCTCATCCTCTCGACGCTGTCTGACAGCGTTCTGACAGCGTATAGTTTACCAGGACAGGGCATATTTGCGATGGGTAGGATCCCGGATGCCGCTGGCAAGCCTTGCCTGAGTGGTGCGCTGTCAGCCCGATGTGCCGACCAGCGTGGTAAATTGTGGGCCACCGGGTTCGCGCGGGGCATCCTCGCGAGCTAGGTGGCTACCCGATGGAGGTTGAGCCCGGCGGCGTGGCGCCCCGGTGATCGCGTATCGGCGCGGCGCGGATCCCGGAGGTCATGGACGAGGGGGAGACCGGCTACGTTGTCGGCGACAGCCCTGAGCGGCGGCATCTCCCGCCCCTCCGCGCCTGCACGCCCCCCTTCTCGGCACCAGGCACCTTTCCTTGATAAGTACCCTGTAGACAGCCTACGGGGGAGGTGCTAGAGTGGCATCCTCCCGCAGATACGTGGCGGGAGGACCAGCGCAGGAGGCTGGAGGCAGTGAGGATCAGCCCTTACTCTGTCGCTACAGCGCTCACGCGGTGAGCGTTGCCCCTGGACAACCAGCGCCCTTGCTTCCTCTGCTTCCCCTTGAAAATCAGTGTGATAGCATACGTTCGGATCGGTGTCACGATCCGGCGGACCGGGATCGATCTCGTCGCGGTGATCGAACACCGTCGGCTGGCACTTGGCAGCGACGAGTGACGCGGACGCTTGCTGATCCCAACGCGCATACACTCGCATACATTGGACCGGACGCGCGTACAGCACACGCAGGTTGAGCGAGAGCCTATGGCACCGATTTTCTCCTCCCGCGCAAATACCATCTCGCGCGCCAGCATCGTCGTCGCGCTGGCGGGGCTGGCGGGTTTCGCCGTGCTCCTGGGTGCCTTCGTACGCTCGCCCTACGTGACCCGCGCGCAGACGCCGATCAACCAGCCGGTCATGTTCAGCCATCAGCACCATTCGGGCGATCTGGGGATCGACTGCCGCTACTGCCACACCTCGGTGGAGGATTCGAGCTACGCCAGCCTCCCCGCCACGGAGATTTGCATGACCTGTCACTCGCAGATCTGGACCGCGAGCCCGATGCTCGAACCGGTGCGGCAGAGCTTCACTTCCAACACCCCGATCGCCTGGAACAAGGTCAATACCCTGGCGGACTACGTCTACTTCGACCATAGTATCCACGTCCAGAAAGGGGTCGCCTGCGTGAGTTGCCACGGGCAGACCGATGAGCAACCGCTCGCCATGAAGCAGCAACAATTCCAGATGAGCTTCTGCCTGGACTGCCATCGCGATCCGGGGTCAAGCCTGCGCCCCGCCGATCAGGTGACGAACATGCACTGGGAGCCGACGGGCGATCGGCAGGCGATCGGCCAGCAGCTCATCCGCGACTACCACATCCTCGGGCCGGACATCCTCACCAGTTGCTCGACGTGTCACCGATGAGCGAAGGAAGGGCGCGCGATATGTCCGAGGACGCGACGAACGAGCAAAGCGGGAGCGCGCGGCGGGCCGTTTTCTGGCACGGGCTGGAGGAGTTAGCCGACACCCCGGACTTCCGCTCCTTCCTCCACCGCGAGTTCCCGCGCGGAGCCTCGGAATGGGTCGACTCGCCGAGTCGCCGCGAGTTCCTGAAGTTAATGGCGGCGTCCTTCGCCCTGGCGGGGTTGACCGCATGCGGCGGCGAAACACCGGAGAAGATCGTCCCCCCGGTATACCAACCCGAGCAGCGCACACCGGGCCTTCCGCTCTACTATGCCACGGCCTTGCCCCTCGGCGGGTACGCGCGCGGGGTGGTCGTGACGAGCCGGGAGGGTCGCCCGATCAAGATCGAGGGGAACCCGCAGCATCCGGCGAGCCTCGGCGCGACCGACGCCTTCGGGCAGGCGTCGATCCTCTCGCTCTACGATCCCGACCGCGCCCAGGCGGTGACGAGTGCCGGGACGATCCGCTCCTGGGACACCTTCCTCGGCACCTTGACGCGCGAACTCGCCGCGCGCGATCGCGATGGCGGCGCGGGGCTGCGGATCCTGACCGAGACGGTCACCTCGCCGACGCTGGCCGCTCAGCTCCGCGCGCTCCTGGCGCGCTACCCGAACGCCCGCTGGCACCACTATGAGCCGCTGAACGACGACAACGCGCGGGCGGGGATCCGCCTCGCCTTCGATCAGGAGGCCGATTCGCTCTACCGTTTCGACAAGGCACGGGTCATCCTCGCCCTCGACGCCGATTTCTTGCTCACCCCGCCGGGACACCTGGCCTACGCGCGGCAGTTCACCGCTGGGCGGCGGGTGCGCGCGGGGCGGAGCGAGATGAACCGGCTCTACGTGGCCGAGGCGACCCCGACGATCACCGGCGCGATGGCCGATCACCGGCTCCCCCTGCGCGCGGGCGAGGTGGCGACGCTGGCCCGCGCGGTCGCCCGTGGCGTCGGCGTCGAGATCGGGGCGGACACCGAGCCCGCACTGCCCGCCGCGCAGGCCCGTTGGGTCGCGGCGCTCGTGCGCGACCTGGTCGCACATCGGGGGGCGAGCCTCGTCGTCGCGGGCGACGAGCAACCGCCGATCGTCCACGCCCTGGCGGCGGCGAGCAACGCGACGCTCGGCAATCTCGGGCAGACGGTCAGCTACCTGGACCCCGTGGCGGTGGCCCCACCCGGCGCGACCGGGCAGCTCGACTCGCTGCGCGCCCTGGCCGCCGACATGGCGGCGGGACGGGTCGATACGCTGATCATCCTCGGCGGCAACCCGGTCCTCACCGCCCCCGCCGATCTCGGTTTCGCCGCCGCGCTCGATACGGTGCGACTGCGGATCGGGCTCGGTCAGTACGAGGATGAGACCGCAGCGCGCTGCACCTGGCACATCCCGGAGACGCACACGCTGGAGCAGTGGGGCGATTTGCGCGCCCATGACGGCACCGCGACGATCCTCCAGCCATTGATCGCGCCCCTATACAACGGCAAGTCGACCCACGAACTCCTCGCCGCCCTCCTTGGCACACCGGGGCGGAGTGCACACACGATCGTGCGCGAATACTGGCAGGGACGCGCGGGCGGCGACTTCAACCGCTTCTGGCGCACGGCGCTCGATGCGGGGATCATCGCGGACACGGCGGCGGCAACCCGGACGCCGAGCCTCCGCGCCGATTTCGCCGCACGCCTCCCGGCCCCCACAGCGGCCTCGACGGGCCTGGAACTCATCATCCGGCGCGACCCGACGATCTGGGACGGGCGCTTCGCCAACAACGCCTGGCTGCAAGAGCTCCCGAAGCCGCTGATGAAGCTGACCTGGGACAATGCCGCCTTCGTCAGCCCGGCCACCGCCGCGCGCCTCGGCGTCGCCACCGAGGATCTCGTCGAGTTGCGCCTCGGCGAACGCGCCGTCCGTGCCCCGATCTGGGTCCTCCCCGGCCATGCGGATGAGTCGGTCACCGTCACCCTCGGCTACGGGCGGACACGCGCCGGGAGCGTCGGGACGGGGCTCGGCTTCGATGCCTATGCCCTACGCACCGCCGACAGTCCCGGGTTCGGCGAGGGGTTGGCGGTCCGTCCGCTCGGCGAGCGCTACACCCTCGCCTCGACGCAGATCCACTTCAGCATGGAAGGGCGCGCGTTGGCACGTACGGGCACGCTCGCCCAGTTCCAGGCCGATCCGGCATTCCTGAAGGAGGAGACCGATCGCCCGAGCCTCTACCCGGAGTACCGTTACACCGAGAACGCCTGGGCGATGTCGATCGACATCAATAGCTGCATCGGGTGCAACGCCTGCGCCGTCGCCTGCCAGTCGGAGAACAACATCCCGGTCGTCGGCAAGGCCGAGGTGCTGAATAGCCGCGAGATGAACTGGCTGCGGATCGACGCCTACTACGAGGGGGAGGCCGACAACCCGCACACCGTCTTCCAGCCCCGCGCCTGTATGCACTGCGAGAAGGCACCCTGCGAGGTCGTCTGCCCGGTGATGGCGACGGTCCACGATGCGGAGGGGCTGAACACGATGGTCTACAACCGCTGCGTCGGCACGCGCTACTGCTCGAACAACTGCCCGTATAAGGTGCGGCGCTTCAACTTCCTCGCCTATAACGACGACACGACGGAAGTGTTGAAGCTGCGGCGCAACCCCGAGGTGACGGTGCGGATGCGCGGGGTGATGGAGAAATGCACCTATTGCACGCAGCGCATCCAGGCGGTCAAGTACACCTCGCAGAAGGAGAATCGCCCGATCCGCGACGGCGAACTCCTGACCGCCTGCCAGCAAGCCTGCCCGACCGGCGCGATCATCTTCGGCAACCTCAACGATCGCGCGAGCCAAGTGGCGAAGCTGAAGGCCGAGCCGCTCGACTATAGCATGCTCGGCGAGTTGAACACCCAGCCACGCACGACCTATCTGGCCCGGCTCCGCAACGTGAATCCCGAACTCGCGACGGAGTAGCACGGTGGCGACAGAACAGGCGGAAGCACCCCACACAACGAAAAACGATCCGCCGACCATCGTGCCGACGCAGACCTATGAGTCGGTTAATCAGCAGATCGGCGGGATCGTCCTGCATGGTGGGGTCAGCTTCGGCTGGGTGGCGAGCCTGCTGCTGGCCTTCGGCCTGCTGATGATCTTCATGCTGGCGGTCACCTGGCTGCTGATCCGCGGGATCGGCACCTGGGGGGTCAACATCCCGGTCGCCTGGGGTTTCGCGATCGTCAACTTCGTCTGGTGGATCGGGATCGGCCACGCGGGGACGCTGATCTCCGCCTTCCTGCTGCTGATGCGCCAGGATTGGCGGACCTCGATCAACCGCTTCGCCGAGGCGATGACCCTCTTCGCCGTCTCCTGCGCCGGACTCTTCCCCCTGCTGCACCTCGGACGTCCTTGGCTCTTCTACTGGTTGCTCCCGTATCCGAACACGATGTCCCTCTGGCCGCAATGGCGGAGCCCGCTCGTCTGGGATGTCTTCGCCGTCTCGACCTATCTGATCGTCTCGCTGATCTTCTGGTATGCCGGGCTGATCCCCGACGCGGCGACCCTGCGCGACCGGGCGCGCTCGCGACCGGGGCAGCTCATCTTCGGCGTGCTGGCCCTCGGCTGGCGCGGCTCGGCGCGGCACTGGCAGCGCTACCAGCGCGCCTATCTGCTGCTGGCCGCGCTGGCGACGCCGCTCGTCGTCTCGGTCCACAGCGTCGTCAGCCTCGACTTCACCGTGGCGATCGTCCCCGGCTGGCACTCGACGATCTTCCCGCCCTACTTCGTGATCGGCGCGGTCTTCTCCGGCTTCGCGATGGTCCTGACCCTCGCGATCCCGCTGCGCGCGATCTACCGCTTGCAGAATCTGATCACGATGCGTCACATCGAGATCATGGCGAAGCTGCTGCTGGCAACGGGGCTCGGCGTCTCCTATGGCTACCTCGCCGAGATTTTCAATTCCTGGTACAGCGGCGATCAGTACGAGTGGGCGACCACGATCAATCGCGCGTTCGGCCCCGATTGGCCGGTCTTCTGGCTGGTGATGTTCTGCAACGTCCTGACGCCGCACGCTCTCTGGTTCCGGCGCGTCCGCACAACCGTGCCGCTCCTCTTCCTCGTCGCGCTGATCACCAACACCGGCATGTGG
>JAABUZ0100008081.1_pt1 | contig 12492 bp, 15 predicted proteins | sample 5562091 | NCBI WGS metagenome assembly JAABUZ01 (sample SAMN12813069, study PRJNA571459) | rock metagenome | isolation source: Antarctica rocks | place: Antarctica: Victoria Land, Linnaeus Terrace sud | collected 2015-12-21 | reverse complement strand
AAGTGGCTCTCCTGTCGATTCCGTGGGTCGTCGTTGGCCGCTTGAACGAGCAACACGCCGTCCCCGCTTAGGTTCTGGGCTGTCGAAGGTCCACAACCAGAGAGCAGAGAACGGCGTGCGCAACAGCACGGTATGGGCAGGCATGCTCGGGGTCGAGAAGTCGACCGTGATCGACGGCGTCGAGTTCGAGGACGAGACCGAGTCGATCGTGGTGTCGGTGCGGCCTCGTAAGGGCGCGAAGCAGCGGTGCGGGCTGTGCCAGCGGCGCTGTTCGCGGTATGACCACGGGGAGGGCCGGCGGCGGTGGCGGGGTCCTGATCTGGGCTTGCTGCGGAGCTTCCTGGAGGCCGATGCGCCGCGGGTCGCCTGCCGTGAGCATGGGGTGGTCGTGGCGTCGGTGCCGTGGGCGCGCCACGGTGCCCGGCACACCCGGGTGTTCGAGGACACCGTGGCGTGGATGGCCACGCGGACGTCGAAGTCGACGTTGGAGGTGTTGCTGCGGATCGCCTGGCGCACCGTCGGGGCGATCGTGACTCGGGTCGTCGCTGAGGGTGTCGCGGCCCGCGATCCGCTCCAGGGGCTGCGCCGGATCGGGATCGATGAGATCAGCTACAAGAAGGGCCACCGCTACGTCACGATCGTGGTCGATCACGACACCGGCCGCCTGGTCTGGGCCGCACCCGGCCGGGACCGCAAGACCCTCAAGGTGTTCTTCACCGCCCTGGGTGAGAGTCGTTGCGCTGCAGTCACGCACGTGTCTGCCGACGCCGCGCAGTGGATCGCAGACGAGGTCGCGCTGCACTGCCCGAACGCGGTCCGGTGCGCCGATCCGTTCCACATCGTGGCCTGGGCCGGCGACGCCCTGGACCAGGTCCGCCGCGACACCTGGAACGCCGCCCGCAAAGCCGGGATGAGCGTGCACGCCCGCGACCTCAAGGGCGCCCGCTACGCGCTGTGGAAGAACCCCGAGAACCTCACCGACCGGCAGCAGGCCAAGCCCGCCTGGGTCGCGAAGGTCAACCATCAGCTGTTCCGGGGCTACCTGCTCAAGGAGCAACTCCGGGAGGTGTTCCGGCTCAAGGGCGAGGAAGGCAAGCAGCTGCTGGACTCCTGGCTGAGCTGGGCTCGCCGGTGCCGCATCCCGGCGTTCGTCCACCTCGCTCAGCGGATCGCCAAGCACCGTGAGGCCATCGACGCGGATACGGGGTGTTTACCCCGCTGATAATCGGTGGCGACCTTGAGGAGATCAAACAGGGGCGCGGGGGGCCGGACGAGACGATAGCGGAGGACCTCTACCCCGGGTTGGCCGAGCAAGGAGCCCTCTTCGTGGATGCGAGCCCGTTCCAGCAGGTCGGCGAGACGCCATCGCCAAGTTCTGGGCTGCCGTCGATGAAGGTCAACACCAACTACCTCGCGAGGTTTCCCATCCTCGACGAGCGCGGGCGACGGTGCAGATTGATCCGAATGACACTTCGTGGATCGTCCTGGCGCCGGCGAGCATGAGGGATCGCGAACGGGAACTGCGGGCGCACTTTCAACAGTTGCGTACCGGCCCGCAGGGCGCGTCCAATTTGGAGGCGAGCCTTGGTCGCCCGGTTCCGGCACCGCTCCAGCACCAAGGGGTCACCTTGGTCTGGACCGCGACCGGTCAGCGGATCTTCACCTTCAATCCCAATGTCACCCCGGGCGGAGGCAATGCCCTCACAGATCCAATCATCGAAGTACTCACCACGTCGAACAGCCTGGGTATCGACCGCATCCGGGCGGTGACCGGCGATGCGGACGGCGCGCTCAAGGTGAAACTGGGTGCCGCGAGTGGGCTGTCCTGCCGTGACTCGACCGCGGGTCAGGCACCCGCGCTGGCGCGGCAGCAGGGCACCGGAGCCTGGTCATCGATGATGGTCGTTGACCACCCGCGGTCCCTGTCGCTCCTCGGGCTGGTCCGCGGGTTTCATCGTCGTGTCCGGGTGCCGCGCCTCAGGGAGGCCCCCAGCAGAATGATGACCGCGGCCGGGACGATCCACCAGGCGGCGATGCTGGTGGTCACGACGACGGCGGTCACGGCCAGCGCGAGGACCACGCCGGCGGCGATGCGCCAGTCGTCGCCGACGATGAAGTCCCACCAGAACAGCCCGAACCCGCGGGCCGCGGCGCCCACTCTGTTCATGGCTGGCCTGTGGTTGCAGCCGAACCAGTCACGCCGCCGGCGTCCCGCCCGACCGTGCGCTCGTGGACGCGACGGAGCCCGGCGGCCGCGGCGAGCGACCCCGCGAGGGTGACCACGACCAGTGCCAGCAGCGCGACGTCCGCGCCGGGCCACTGCACGCCGGCGCCCTCGACGGACCAGAACATCCCGAACGAGGTCAGCAGCACCCCAACCGCGAACTTCAGGCTGTTCTCCGGCACCCGCGCCAGCGGCGCCCGGATGGCGATACCGACGGCGGTAACCAGGAGGACGGCGGCGACGGCTCCGACGACGGCGAGCGGGATGTTGTCCTGGTTGGCACCGAAGGTCACCACAATGAACACCACCTCCAACCCCTCCAGCAGGACCGCCTTGAAGGCGAGGGTGAACGCGTACGGGTCACCGAGCAGCCCGCCGCCGGTGGTCCCGGCCCGCTCGGCGTCAGCGCGCTGGCGGGTGTAGATCGCGTCCTCGTCGTGCAGCGCCTTGAACCCCGAGGCGCGCAGGATGGCCTTCCGCAGCCAGCCCAGCCCGAAGATCAGCAGCAACCCTCCGACTACCAGCCGCAGCGCGTCGATCGGGATCAACGTCAGCGCCGGACCGAGCACCGCGATCACCAGCGCGAGGACCACCAGCCCGGCCGCGGCCCCGCGCATGGTGGCCTGCCAGCCGCGGGTCACCCCGACGGCGAGGATGATCGTCAACGCCTCCACCGACTCCACGACACAGGCCGCGAACACCGCCAGAACCAGCAGCACCTGATGCACGATGCAGTGCTCCCTTCCCGTGTGATGGGCCCGGTCGCCGGCCCCGGCCTCCACTGTGCCGCCTCGTCCCGGGCTGGGCAAACGCGGACGGACAGCCACCGCGCCGCCGTGGTCACCTCGCCCATCGTGGGTGCTCTCGACATTCGCTCCACCTGCACCCTCAGCGTGGGTCGCGGTGCGTCCCGCCGAGGAATGGCGCGCCCCCGCGCGCCCGACCCGAGCAAGAGGCAGAGGGCAGCTCAGGGGCGCGCAAGGTGGGGCGGGCGGCGCTGACGATGAAGTGGCCGACATCGTTGAGAGCAGCGGCGACGTAGGCGCGGTCCTCCAGGAGCCGGACGGTTTCGAAGCTGGCGGTGCTGAAGGTGGTGTAGCCGCCGAGCAGCCCGGTGCCGACGACAGCTGCCACTGATGCGCCAGGAGCTGGCGGCTGGCTAGGCCGGTGACCAGCACGAGCAGCAGGGAGCCGCTGACGTTGATGACGGTGGTTCCGACCGGGTGCGTGGATCTGACGCGGCCGGGATCAGCCCGGCCAAGACGAACCGCAGCTGCGGCACCGAGGCCGCCGCAGGCGCAGACAAGCAGCGCCGTGAGGCCCCCCGCCCGTCGTCATCGCTGGTGGCTGTCGTTGACCAGGGAAGGGCGTAGGAAACGTCGGGACAACCAGATGCCCACCAGGGAGGTGGCCGCTCCGAGGGTCACCGTCGTCATGCTGTGGCGGATGGCCCGGCCCGCATGGCCGCCGGCCAGAGTCATGGTGTCCGTGGGAGGGCGCTGTACGTGGTGAACCCGCCGAGGCCGCCGGTACCGATGGTCAGCCGGATCCGTGGGCTCCATCCGGCGTCGATGATGCGATCCGCTAACAGCTCCAGCAGAGCTCCGAGCACGAACGCACCGACCACGTTGATGACCAAGGTCGCCACCGGTACCTGCGCCCACGGCGGTATCAGCGTCGTGAGCAGGTACCGCAGGCCGGTGCCGGCCGCGCCGCCAAGCACCACGAGCGCGGTGTTGGGCCAGGACAGGTGCACGGGTCGGGCGCGGCCGGCAGGGTCTTGACTGGCTTCGAGGTCGCTGTCCAGGGGCAGCGCTGGGTCGTCGGTGCTCACCGGTAGCGGCCTTCCCAGGGCAGCTGGCTGTCCGCCGGCACCAGGGACAGCGGGATAACCACGACCGGGCGCGGTTGCCGGTGGACCAGGTGCACGGCGACGGATCCGCCGAAGAAGTCGTGCACGCCTGTCTTGAACCCGCCGCGGCGGCTGCCCACGACGATCATCTGGGCGTCCAGCACCTCGGCCAGGCGGCCTAGGGCATGCCCGACCTCACCGGCCAGCGCCCGGAAGATCACCTCCACGTGCTCCTCGCCGGCCAGCGCCCGGATCCGGGCAGCGAGCTCTCGGTTGAACACGACGGTGTTCCAGTCGGCCTGGTCGGGGTTGATCGGCCGGGACTCGACGGAGCCGTCGGGATGCTCCGACACCACGTAGCTGCCGGGGTCCACGTTCGCGCAGACCAGTACCGCGTCGAACTGGCGAGCGAAGCGGGCCGCCTGCCGTAGCATCGTCTCCCGATGTTTCCGGGTCACCCCTACCACGATGTACCGCTCGGACCTGCCCATCATGATTCCTTCCGCCGGCTTTCCGATTCTCCTACTGTGGCTGCTTCTATCGCGGCCGGGTGCCTTGATCGTGGCTGCGGCGATCACCTTCCAAGAGACGCTCAGCTGCGCTGACCGCCGACGTCGTCCTCACCCTAGTCAAGCGCCGAGCGGTCGAACTGCTGTGCGAGCGCAAGCGGGCCACCACTGAAGTGTCTGGACTTCGTGCCGTCGACGTACGGGCTGCTCCTCGATGGTGCGGCAGCGTCGTGGGCTTGCGCGGTCTAGTTCAGATGGCTGCGCCACAGGTTGCCGAGGATCGGGATGATGGCGGCCTCCTTCTGTCGTGCCAGGGCGCGCACGTGCCCGGCAATGGGTGGCCGTAGGGGCATCTGCTGCCACACGTCGACCGGCATCCAGACGGGTCAGGTGCGCCTCGACCCACCCACCGGCGGTCTGACCCGGTCTCCCGATCGACGTCTTTAGTAGGGGGTCAACATCTGGGTCGAGCTCGAGGTCGACGTTGAGCGCCGGCCTACGGGTACTCGGGTGTGAAGGGTGTCAATGCCCAGCTCTCGACGCTGTCGTCCGAGGTGCGCCCGGTCATTGCCGCGGCCCGGCTCCGGAAGGGCGACGTCGTCTCCGGGCACGGCGCCGACCGGTTGATCCCCGGCGCGGTCGGCGCCGCCCGCGCTGTGGGAGCCACCGGACAGGTCTTGGTGCGCGCCGACCGGGTCCTGAGCGACGCACCCATTCGTCGGTCACCGAAACAGGTCTCGCCGGGAAGGGGACCGCCGCTACCCAGTAATGTTGGGCGGGACGGCGGTGGGGCTCGCCGATAACCGCGACGACTCGCCAACAGTCCCTACCCGTAGGTAGGAGGCTGCATGGGCAGGGACGAACGCACCGACGTCGCGACTGAGCCGCGTCAGGGAGGGCCCCGAGTACCCGTCCCGGCCCCTGAACCCGGTACAACACTGCGCTTTGTGGGCAATCGGCCCATCACGCTCGCCCCCAGCGCTGAGGAGGACTCACTGGTGTCCGACGACAACGAGGGGGCCGCGAGTGCTTCGCTACCGGTCGATGCGGATCTACCGATTGACCCGGATCTGCCGGTCGAGCAGCCACGGCTTGGACACCGGGCCCGCGGGGTCGTGCGAGATCGGTGGGACATCCTTGCGGTGATCGCTGGTGGTGGTGCTCTCGGCAGCGCCGCCCGCTACGGCGTTGCCGAGGCTCTGCCTCACGACGTCGGTGCGTTCGCCATGTCCACCGTTGCGGTGAACCTTTGCGGCGGCTTCCTGCTCGGGTTCCTCATGGTGTTCGTCATGGACGTCTGGCCGCCCACCCGGTACGTGCGACCGTTCCTCGGGGTTGGGATCCTGGGAGGCTTCACCACCTTCTCCACGTACATGGTCGACACCCGCGCCATGCTCGCCTCGGGACCGCCCACCGGGGGCGTGCTGTACCTGTTCGGCACACTCGCCCTCGGGTTGGCGGCGGTGTGGCTGGGCATCGGCGCGGCCCGTGGTCTCGTCCAAGCCCGTCATCGGCGTCGAGCTGCATCACACCTGAACTCCGGCAAGACAAGTCACGGATCGACGGACAGGAGCCAACCATGATGCAACGCGGACCGGCCACTCGCCTCACGATCCTGATCAAGGAGTCGGACCAGTGGCATCACCGTCCGGTGTACACGGAGATCGTTCACCGGGCGCACCTGACCGGACTCGCCGGTGCCAGTGTGTTCCGCGGCATGGAGGGGTACGGGAAGTCCAGCCACATTCACACCAACCGGATCCTTTCCCTCAGCGAGGATCTCCCGATGTCGGTCGTCATCGTCGACACCGAAGAACACATCCGAACGTTCCTGCCTCAGCTGGACGAGCTCGTCACCGAGGGCCTGATCATGATCGACGACGTCGAAGTCATCAAGTACGCCAGCCGTAGCTATCCCCACGCGCAGGGCACGCCGTGACCCTTCTTCTGGTCCTGGTCGGGGGTGCCGTCGGGGCGCCGTTGCGTTACCTCACTGACTTGGTCGTCCAGTCCCGGCACGACTCGGTCTATCCCTGGGGGACGTTCACGGTGAACATCGTCGGTTCGGCACTGCTCGGGTTCATGGCGGGGGCCACGTCCACCTCTGCGCTGCCCTCCTGGGCGCTGGCCCTGGTCGGCACGGGATTCTGTGGCTCGCTGACCACCTTCTCGACCTTCGGCTTCGAAACGGTTCGGCTCGTCGAGGAGGGTTCCTTCGCGGAGGCGTCGATCAACGCGGCGCTGAGTCTCGCCGTCGGGCTGGCCGCCGCGTTCGGCGGCTGGGCCGTATCAGGCCTGGTCACGTGAGCGCTGCTCTCGGCCGGAAACCCAGGCCCAACCCCTCCACGTCGACGACGGAGCAGCCATGACCTTCCACATCACGTCCGTCCGTGCCTTGGAGATCCTCGACTCCCGCGGCCGCCCGACGCTGGCGGTGCGACTGACCGCGAGCGACGGGCATACCACGCAGGCCCGGGTGCCGTCGGGTGCGTCGACCGGCGCGGGCGAAGCCGTGGAGCTGCGCGACGGCGACCCGCGCCGCTACGGCGGGGCCGGCACCAGCCAGGCGGTGGCGAACGTCGAAGGGCCCATCGCGGATGCGCTGAACGGGCGCACCTTCGCCGACCTGGCCGAGGTCGACGCCCGGCTCATCGCCGCCGACGGGACGCCGAACAAGGCGGCACTTGGGGCCAACGCGATCATCGGCGTGTCGATGGCCGCCGCCCGCGGCTTCGCGGATACGGCGGGCATCCCCCTGTGGACGTTCCTTTCCCCCGATGGCGGTCGGCCGGCGCTGCCAGTCCCGCACTTCAACGTCGTCAACGGCGGTGCGCACGCCCCCAACCGCCTCGACTTCCAGGAGTTCATGATCGCCCCGCTCGGCGCTCCCTCGTTCGCGGAGGCGGTGCGGGCCGGCGCCGAGGTTTATGCCGCGCTGCGCCACCGTCTGGCGGCGGACGGCCATGCCACCGGCTTGGGTGACGAGGGAGGCTTCGCACCTGATCTGGCCCGCCCCGACGAGGTCCTCGAGACGCTCGTGTCGGCCATCGCGGACGCCGGCTACGAGGCCGGACGCGGTGGCGTCGCGATCGCCCTCGACCCCGCTGCGAACGGGTTCTACGCCGGTGGGCGCTACACGGTCGCCGACAAGGTGCTCAGCTCGGCAGAGATGGTCGAGTACTACGCCGACCTGGTGGACCGCTTCCCGATCTGGAGCATCGAGGACGGTCTGGCCGAGGACGACTGGGACGGATGGGTCACCTTGACGCGTCGGCTCGGAGAGCAGGTCCAGCTGGTCGGCGACGACATCTTCGTCACCGACCCGACCATCATCCGCGATGCTTCCGGCCGTGGCGTCGCCAACGCCGCACTGATTAAGCTGAACCAGATCGGGACCGTCACCGAGACCCTCGAAGCCCTCGCCGTATGCCGGGAGATCGGCTTCGCCGCGATGGTCTCGCACCGTTCCGGCGAGACCGAGGACGCGTTCATCGCCGACCTGTCCGTCGGGTCCGGGTGCGGGCAGATCAAGTCTGGGGCGCCCGCACGCGGTGAGCGGGTGGCCAAGTACAACAGGCTGCTGGAGATCGCTCATGACGAACCCGGCCTGCCCTTCGGAGCTCAGGCGAGGTAGGAGCCGACATGCCCGCGAGCGAGTTCTCGGCGCACCTCGAGGACCGCGGGGTCGGGGTCGCCGAAGGGCGCTCCGCCGAGGACCTTGCGGGGATCCTCCAGGATGCCCGGCGCCTGGCGTCGGACAGGAATGCATTGAGACTCGACCGGCTCCGGCAGAGGCTCGCGGACCTGCGGTTGCGTGTCCTCGTCGTGGGCGAGGCGAAGCGGGGCAAGAGCACGCTGGTCAACGCGCTGCTCGGCCGGGACCTGCTGCCTACTGGGGTGACGCCCCTGACCTCGGTCGCCACTACGGTGACGGCCGCGCCGGACGGCCAACCGGAGGACGCCGTCGCGATCGGCCTGGACGGCTCGCATACCGGCGTCGCGTTGGCCCGCTTGCCGGACCTCGTCACCGAGCGCGGCAACCCGGACAACGCGCGCCGGTTGGCCGAAGTCGTGGTCAGGGTGCGCAATCCGTTGCTCGACCGGTACTCACTCGACCTCGTCGACACCCCCGGCACGGGGTCCGTCTTTGCCCACAACACGGCCGATGCGCACGCGGCCTTCGCCACCCTCGACGCGGCGGTCCTCGTCCTCACCGTGGATCCGCCCATCTCGCAGGCCGAGCGCGAGCTGCTCGAGCGGATCTCCGAGATGTCGCTGCGGACGTTCGTCGTCCTAAACAAGAGCGACCGCCTCACCGACGAGGAGGTCGCCGAGGCCGTCGGCTTCACCGCACAGGTATGCGCGGAGGTGACCCGCCATCCCGTGCACGTCACTGCCTGCTCCACGCGACACGGGGGAAACGACCCCGGGTTCGCCGCGTTCGCTAAGTCGTTCGCGGCATACCTCGCCGAGCGCAGCGTCGCCGACGCTGCGCTGGCCGTCCGCTCGCAGGTATGCCGGGTGGTCGCCTCGATGCTGGACGACGCCCGCGTCCGGCTGCGCGCCGTCGAGCTGGCCGAGCAGGGAGACGCTCGGGCCGGTATCGAGCTGCAGCGGGTCCTGGCCGGTGTCTTCGCGCGACGTCGGACGATCACCGACCGGTGCGCCGGCTCGGTACAGCGGCTTCGACGCGACCTGGACGGGCGAGCAGCGGCTGCCGTCCGCGAGATCACGCGAGCGTCTCGGCGAGACCTGGAGCACTGGTGGTCCTCGCATGCCGACCAGGTGCCCGTCGACGACCTCGAACGGGTGACCCGTGCCGCTGTCGCGTCGATGATCACGAGGCACGTCGAGGCGTGGCGAGCGGCGGCCGCGCAGCTCCTCGAGGCGGGCCTGGCCACCATCGCCATGGAGGGCGCCGCGGACGTCAACGCCCAGCTGCGGCTGGCCAGCGATGCCGTCGAGCGGGTCCTCAACCTCACGCTCAGCGCCCGTGCCGATGTCGCTGACCTGCCGGTGGATGAGCGGTTCCACTACGACTACACGCCGGCGAGCGGGTGGGACCCCCCACTTCGGGGGACGTTGTCCCGGCTTGCGACGTCATCCCGTCGGCGCGCCCGGATCAGGCGGGCGATCGATGCCGAGGCCGCTGGACTCGTCGACCGCCAGATCGGTCGAGCTCGTGCCGACCTGCAGGACCGACTGCGAGAGGCAGCGCGTGAGCTGTCACGGGCCTTGGAGGAGCAGTGTGCCGACACCCTCGGTCGGCTGTCCGACCTCACGGCGGAACTGGCGCGTGACGCTACCGGGCTGCCGGGCGACGATCGGCGCTCGCTGGGTCGGGAGCTCGCGGCACGCGTCGACGCCCTCAAACGGCTTCAGCGCCGATGCGACGAACCGCGACGTGTGGACGCGGCGGGCCGCTGACGCGTCTGCGCTCCAATGCGGTCCACCATGGGCAGCGACCAGAACAGGGCGGCGGCGCACGCCCCACCGAAGACGACGAAGAGGGTCGGCAGAGGCAACGGCAGCACGCCTCCCACGCCCAGGGCGGCTGCGGCGACCACGGCACCGAGAATCGACGGGCGGATGAGAGAGGACCAGGCGCGGAGTTCCCCCGTGCCGACCCCCGTCTCCTGGGCGTCGAGCAGGAGGAAGTAACCACCGAGCAACAGAGCACTCGTGATGTCGAGCACCAGCGGGCCGGCCTCCGGAGCAGGGCCAGAGCGACTACGCAGACGCCGAAGGCGGTGCCCGTCCCTGGCCACCGGGCCACGCTGGACAGCACGAATGCCGCCACGGCGACGACGAGCAGGAACACGGTCGTCGTGGTCAACCCCGGGGTGAGTGGGAGGAGGACGGCCATGCCGGCGCCGCGGGTCAGCCACCTCATGAGGATCCGCTTCGCCAGGTCCAGCGACCGCCGGAACGTCGAGCCGAACACCTCGTCGAGGGGACGCTGGCCGTTCCATGGCGTGACGTGGATGCCGGCCTCCCAGAGCCGATGAATGGTGGCCCGGCGGTCGAGTCGCCACAGCCGATGGCTGAGCCGGTCCACGTGGCCCGGTCGAGCGGGAAGCGCCGTTCGGCGGTCAAGACGTCAACCACGGCGATCGTCGCACCGCGCGCGGAGAGCTCCTCCACGGCGGCCCCGGCGCGCTCGTCCAGAAGCGGGTTGAAAAGGACGACGAGGGCGGTCGGTGCCAGCGCGCGATGCGGCAGTCGGTGCACGGCGGGGGCAACCACGCATCGTCCCGGCGGACGTCGAGGACGGCGTCCACGAACCGGTAGAAGGTCCGCTGCCCGGAGTCGAGCGGCAGCCGTCGCAGGGCGCCGTCGAGCACGAGGAGACCGACGCTGTCCTGCGCCCGGAGGTATGCGCGGGCCATGCCGGCAGCGCCGCGGATCGAGCGTTCCAGCGAGCCTCCCACGTCGCTGAACGCGTCGACGGCCAGAAGGACGTCGGCGCTCAGCTGCGCGGCGTGCTGGACGACGTGCAGCCGACCGTGGCGCAGACTCGCGGGCCAGTGAACGTCACGCAGCGTGTCCCCACACGTAGTCCCGGATCCCGGCGAACTGGACACCGGGTCCGACGGTCCGTGACACGTGCTGCCCCGTCCTGACCGGCAGATGGGTCGGGGCGACCAGCCGGGTCAACGGGGCGGGCAAAGGGTAGACGATCAGGTCACCGATCGGGCAGGAGGACGTGGCCTGCCGCAGGCCACCCGCGTCCCGGACCACTACCGACAGCGTCCCAGCGGTCCACCTCCCCCACCGTCGAGGGGCCACCCTCCACCGCGCCCCACACTCGCGCGCCTGGAGTGCGGTGACCGGCGCGGCGTCCCGCGCCATGACCATTCCGGGGCCCGGACGGAATTCAAGCCGCAGCCATCCCACCGGCATGTCGCACCGGACCCAGATGTCCAGGACCACGTCCTCGCCCTCGACACACCGGCCCGGACTCGGGTCCAGGCCGACGTGCACCCGAGCAGGGCGAGGACCGCGGCCCGCACACACGAGCATCAGCATGGGGACCGCCGCGAACGCCACCAGCCCGGCCCGGCCGCTGCCGTGGTGGTCGCGAGGGGCGCCACCGTCAGCAGTCGCCGAAAGTGTGGCGACGGGACCCAGTCGAGGTCGAGGTCCATCAGAGTTCGACATCCGTCCGCGGCACGGGCACCCGACCCACGACCTCCTCGACGATCTCTTTCTGCGGCATTCGGCGAGCCCAGACCTCCGGACGCAGGCCGAGACGGTGTGCCAGCGCGATCGCAGCGAGCCCCTTGACGTCATCGGGCAGGACGAATCGCCGCCCGTCGAGCACGGCCGCTGGTGAGCCAGCTGGATCAGGTCGAGGGTGCCACGGGGGCTCGCCCCCAGGACGAGCTTCGGGTGGTCTCTCGTGGCGGCGAGGATGGCGACCGCGTCGCGTGCCACCTCGACCTCCTCGAGCGAGGCGCGCATCTGCCGGAGCTCGCCCGCGTCGGCCACCTGGACGGCGCTCGGGAGCGCGGAAGTGCGCCGATCGATGCGCCTCCGCGCCATCTCCGACTCCCCGGATGCTGAAGGTAGCCCAGCCGAACCCGGAGCATGAACCTGTCCAGCTGGGCCTCGGGCAGCGGATACGTGCCTTCGTACTCGATCGGGTTCTCGGTCGCCAACACGACGAAAGGGTCCGGCAGCGCCAGGGTCTCGCCGTCGACCGTGACCTGCTGCTCCCCATCGCCTCCAGAAGTGCGGACTGGGTTTTCGGTGGGGTCCGGTTGATCTCGTCGGCCAGCAACAGGTTCGTGAAGACCGGGCCCCGGCGGAAGGAGAAGTCCCCGGTCCGTCGGTCGTACAACGACGCGCCGATGACGTCGAAGGGCAGCCGGTCCGGTGTGAACTGGATCCGGGTGAAGCGCAGA
>JAABUZ0100008079.1_pt1 | contig 12496 bp, 7 predicted proteins | sample 5562091 | NCBI WGS metagenome assembly JAABUZ01 (sample SAMN12813069, study PRJNA571459) | rock metagenome | isolation source: Antarctica rocks | place: Antarctica: Victoria Land, Linnaeus Terrace sud | collected 2015-12-21 | reverse complement strand
TCCTGCCAGACACGTCGCATCTCTTCCGTATTCATCTTTGGGTTTCCTCTCACAAACTCTTCTGTTCGGTTCTGCTTGTCTTTATGATACCACTTGAGCAGGGTCTGCAAAAAAATAAATCACACCCCATGGGTCTGTACAACGTCCAGTCTTGCACTGTATTGGCAGAATAGCATATACTTTGGCTTCTTCCACCGGGTGCGAAGGAGAAACGAAACAGTTGAATTCTCGCTGTACTAGCAAAGGAAGTGTCTCTCATTCAAAACAAGGAGCTTCTGTCCTGATGGGTGAAAAAAATATGTTCACCACCACGATTGCGTCTACTCGTCCCACCCCTGGCACTGTCTATCTGATAGGTGCGGGACCTGGTGCTACAGACCTTATTACGGTCAAGGGGCTTGCGATTCTGCGCCACGCAGACGTAATTTTATATGATTATCTTGTCAATCCGGCTTTGCTACAGGAAGCGAACGCAGACGCTCAGAAAGTATATGTTGGGAAGTCAAAAGGGCGACACACCCTAAGCCAGGAAGAGATCAACCAACTGCTCGTTCAACATGCTCAAAATGGGAAGATCGTTGCCCGTTTGAAGGGAGGCGACCCCTTTGTCTTTGGGCGTGGTGGGGAAGAGGCAGAAACACTCGTGAAGCATGGTATTCCCTGGGAGATTGTTCCTGGAGTTACCTCAGCAATAGCTGTTCCAGCATATGCTGGAATTCCCGTTACGCATCGAGAACATGCAGCTGCATTTACTATTGTCACAGGACATGAAGGTCAGGAAAGAGAGGAGCCATCCTTTGACTGGGAGGCTCTTGCTCGCCTCAATGGAACCATCGTCTTTCTCATGGGCGTTGGCACGCTCCCGTTTATTACGCAGCAACTGATAGACTATGGTCGTGCTGCGTCTACTCCGGTCGCAGTAATTCGCTGGGGCAGCATGCCAGAGCAACAAATGGTAATTGGCGTACTCAGCACAATCGCTGAACAGGTGCGACAAGCTCACCTGCAAGCACCAGCTGTGATTGTCGTTGGAGAGGTCGTGAATCTCGCGTCTATCCTCCAGTGGTTTGCGCCTGAACGTGGGGAATAAACATAACTGGAACTAAGGCATTCCCTTGTGGGTCAGGGCAATTGTATCTTAATAAACTCATCCACAAAAAGTTCTTGAAAGGAAACATGAAAGAATATTTGATCGAACTGTCAGGTGCAGAAGCCTTTCTGTATGAGCACTTTGGGGCAGATGTCCAGCATATTCAGGAATTAGGCAGAGGCGAATGGTCTGTAGCCTTCGCTTATCGTTTAGCCGGGCACGAATATGTCGCACGCTTTGGGTTATTCGATGAGGACTTCATGAAGGATCGGATCGTTGCAAAATATACCTCGGAAAGGTTACCCATACCGCGAATAGGAGAAATTGGACAGTATAAAAACGGCTTTTTTGCCCTATCCGAGCGTGCCTATGGGAATTTCCTTGATAAACTCGATGAAAATGCGATGCGCACTGTGCTTCCCAACTTGCTTATGACATTCGATGTGATAAAAGAAATAGAGCTGAGTACCACAAGGGGCTTTGGTCTCTGGGATGCAAGGGGAATAGCCCCTCACGTAAGCTGGCAGGAAGCGCTGCTGGATGTTGTCAATGACCGGCCAGAAAAACGGATATACGGATGGCGCAAGTCTCTAGAAGAAGTACCTGGAAATCTTGCATTATTTGAGCAAGCCGCAGCTTTGTTTGTGACGAAAGTCCCTCTGTGTCCAAACGAACGACATCTCATTCATAACGACCTTCTGAACCGTAATATTTTAGTTGATACTCATCGTGTAACCGCTCTGCTGGATTGGGGCGATTCGCGGTACGGTGATTACCTCTACGATATTGCACATTTGCTGTATTGGTGGCCGTGGTTTACTCAATGGCGCAATATAGACATTCTGGGAGAAATCGAACAACACTACAAAACAAAGAAATTGGACTTTCAAGACTTTCACGAAAGATTATGGTGCTATCAAATGCACACTGGTTTAGATTCTATGGCATATCACTGCTATACAAAGCGATGGGATAACTTTGAGTGGAGTGCGAAGAGAACATTTGAGATTGCTCATTCACAATGACCAAGAAACGTTCTTGCTTGGGCAAAAGAAAACAAACCGATGGGCTTAATAAGATGCGATTGCCCTACCTTGACATTCCTACTATGCGTACCTCATACTAACATCAGACATTTCTGGTTGTATTCGTCATAACCAGCCTGTGGTAAGTGGGAGAAGACCGGCGAGAGTCCGGCGCTGTCCCGCAACTGTGAAGACGTTCATGTCCAGTATTCCTCTCGTGAGGCGTGTGTGAGCATAACGTCAAGCCAGATCGCCCACTACCAACAGGAATACTATATGCTATGGGCCTTCGCGTGTAAGGGCACCTGCAACAATTATGCTGTTGTATCGTTCTGCTCCTCACGGGTTGGTCTTGACTAGGGCCAATCCGTTTTTTGTTATTCGAGGAGAGAAACCATGCATGAAGATACTTCTGCTTCGCTTACCCCTGGCGATTCTGAGCAAAACCAGAGTGAAATAGAGATCGACGAGTTGAGCGACGAGGGGCGTGCGCGAAAACGCCAGGAACAAGCGGGCGCACGCGCTCGGGGACGTGCCGGTCGCAAAGGCTTAGTTATCGTCAATACAGGCAATGGGAAAGGAAAAACAACGGCAGCCCTCGGTTTACTTATGCGCTGCTGGGGACAGGATATGCGCGTCGTGATGCTCCAATTCTTGAAGGCGAAGACGGGAAAGTGGGGAGAAATTCGCGCGGCACAACGTATGGGTGTCGAGATCACGCCACTTGGCAAAGGCTTTAGCTGGATGAGTGAGAATATTGAGCAAGACCGCGCGGTAGCTCAAGCGTGTTGGCAGCAGTGTCGTGAAAAGATCGAAAGTGGCCTTTATGATATCGTGATTATGGACGAAATCACCTATCCTCTCAAGTTTGGCTGGCTTCCAATGGAAGAGGTTATCACCACCCTACGTCAACGCGATCCGATGCTTCATATAGTCATAACGGGGCGTGATGCGTCACAGGAACTGATAGAGTACGCGGACATGGTCACGGAGATGCGTGAGATCAAGCACCCTTACAGGTTACAGGGGATACGTGCACAGAAGGGAATAGAATTTTAATGCCACGTAACATGGTTCTCCGACCGGATGGCAAACTCGTCAATGTCGCTCGCAAACAAGGGCAGCTATTTATTTGTGCCACTGGTTGCTGCTGTGGACATACTGAACGAAAGTTTGCGGCAGTGCCAACTGAGCTGTATCACAGCGAGTGGGAACGCAGAAAGCTACGCAATAAAGTTCATCTGACGCAAGCAGGTTGCCTCGGTCCGTGCCCACTTGCGAACGTGATCATGCTGATCTTCGACACGCATAATATCTGGTTTCACTCGATGAACAGCGAAACCCAGGTTGTTGCTATCTACGACTATATCGAGCAGATGCTGGCCGCCAACTCATATCTGCCTCCTCCAGCAGACCTGGCACCATACACTTTCACGTCGTTTGTCTGGGATGGGCATCAACAGGGAAGCGATGTTGTTGCGCCACTTCAGCTGCGCTCCTCGTCTTCCTCACGAGGTAGCGATCAACCGGCGATCCTATTTCTTTCGCACGCGGACACTGATCTGCTCACACTGCACGCGGCAACTGAACACTTGCCATCTGACTTTCCCCTTGTGCGTGCCACTAATCCAGCCTATTTGCAGAATGAGAGCGACATTGACGCCTTTTTAGGCTTTTTATTGCCACAGGTAGAAATGGTCATCGTGCGTCTCCTCGGTGGACGGGCGAGCTTTGCCTATGGCATGGATCGTCTGGTCGCATGGGCGCGGCAAGAAGAAAAATGGCTGGTCTGTTTGCCAGGAACAGAAACGCTGGACCCGGAATTGATGGCCTCTTCAACGGTAGGCGTGCCTGTCGCGCATGAAGTGCTGGCTTACCTGCAATCAGGGGGTGTGCAAAACTACGAGCAGTGTTTGCGCTTTCTTAGCGATCACCTCTTGACAACTGGTTTTGGTTTTGATCCGCCTGTTCCTCAGCCACGACATGGCGTGTACTATCCAGGGATGCAAGGAGTGAACGCGCACGAACTACGCGCACGTCACAAGAGCACTGGTCGTCCCACTATCGGCATTTTGTTTTACCGTGCACACTACCTGTCAGGAAATACTGAATTTGTGGATGCCTTGATACACGCGCTTGAGGCGCAAGGAGTGAACGCTTTTCCCGTTTTTGTCAACTCGCTGAAAGAGGTTGATGAGAATGAGAGCAATGAGAGCAATGAGAGCAACAATGCGCACCTTCCAGCAGCTCTTGCGTACTTTGTTGATGAGCAAGGGCAAACGAATATTGACCTGCTTATCACAACTATGAGTTTCGCACTTGGTAGTGTCGATTCCCATAATGCGCGTGATAATGTGTGGGAAGCATCAAGCTTTGCAGATCTGAATATTCCCGTGCTGCAAGCTATTGCGGCAAGCAATAGTCAGGGACAATGGGAACGTTCAGCACGTGGTCTTACGCCACTCGATACCGCAATGAACGTTGCGCTTCCTGAGTTCGATGGTCGTATCATTACGGTTCCCATCTCATTCAAGGAAACGATAGAAGAGTCTCCTTCGGGTACGTCTCAGCAGATGGTTACGAGCACCACGTCATCTTCCTCAATAGATAAAACGCATCGTTTAGTACGGTATCAGGCCAACGAAGAACGTATCGCTCGTGTTGTCGGGCTAGCTTTGCGGCTTATCGCTTTGCGACATAAGCCTAATGGTGACAAACGTATAGCGATTATCTTGACCAATTCTCCTGCTAAGGCCGCACGTATTGGAAATGCGGTAGGACTGGATGCTCCTGCGTCGCTCATGCTCCTACTTGCTGCCATGCAGGAGGCGGGCTATCAGATCACAGATATTCCAGAGAGTGGTGACGCGCTTATTCATGCGCTTATTGACCGCTGCTCATACGATACAGAACTGCTCACCGAGGAGCAACTAGTGCAGGCTGCTGGTCATGTTTCAGACACACGCTATGCACAATGGTTCGCGGATTTACCAACGCAAAACAAGGAAGAGATGCAAACACGCTGGGGACCACCGCCCGGAGAGGCATATGTTCATGAAAACGCAATTGCACTTGCTGGCCTGACTCTAGGCAATGTCTTTGTTGCCTTGCAACCTCCGCGTGGGTATGGTATGGACCCGAACGCCATCTATCATACACCTGACTTGCCACCCACGCATAACTACTATGCTCTGTACCAATGGTTGCGCGATCCGCAGGGGTGGAACACGGATGCAATCATTCATCTGGGCAAGCACGGCACGCTTGAGTGGTTGCCTGGGAAGAGCGTTGGGCTATCCGAGACGTGCTATCCAGACCTGCTATTGGCTGATTTGCCTTTGATTTATCCTTTCATTATCAACAATCCAGGTGAGGGGGCACAGGCCAAACGACGTACTCACGCGGTCATTGTTGACCATCTCGTACCACCTATGACCAGTGCAGGTGCGTATGGGGCTTTAGCTGAACTGGCACAAATGGTTGACGAGTATTATCAACTTGAGGCACTCGATCCCAGTAAACTCCCTGAACTACAACGTCAAATATGGGAGAAGATCACCGAAGCCAATCTTGATGCAGACCTGAAGGTAATGGTACGCCAAGATCATGGCGACCATGTTCACGAGTGGGACGACGAATTGACCGAGGATGGAACTCCTGCGACCTTGAGCGAGATGCGTGGAAAAGATTTTGCCCATCTACTCGAAGACATCGATGGCTATCTGTGCGAACTAACGGGAGCACAGATTCGCAGCGGACTGCATATCCTGGGACTACTGCCACAGGAGGAGAAGCTTGTTGACCTGCTTTTTAGCCTCTGCCGCTTACCCAACTTAGGGACGCCCAGTCTTCGTGAAGCCGTTGCCAAAGCCAGTGGTTTTGAGCTTGCATATTTGCTTGACGCACCAGGGCGACGTCTTACCGCTGAAGAACAACAATGTCTCGACACGCTCAAGCATCGTAGCAGTAGTGATTGTAGCGACTCAACACAGGTTTCCGCGAGTGCCGCTGATGCGATAGAAAGCATTGAACACTGTTGTCATCAACTGCTTGCCTTGATGCAAAAACACGACTTTCGTCTGGACGCACTTGATGAGGCAATCGCAACCTTCTGGCCTGCTGGGCAAAACGCAACATCTGATGTGTATGCAGTCGTATCTTTTGTGTGCCAGGAAATTCTGCCACGTCTCTCGCATACAGGGGATGAGCTACGACATATCGTGACAGCCCTGCATGGTGAAGCTGTACCTGCTGGGCCAAGTGGCTCTCCGACACGTGGCATGGTTCATGTACTGCCTACCGGACGAAATTTTTATACGCTAGATCCGCGAGCAATACCTAGCCAATCTGCATGGGAAGTTGGTTCTCACCTTGCTCAAGCATTGGTTGATCGTCATTTGAAAGAGACCGGACAATATCCTCAAAGCGTGGGACTTAGCATATGGGGAACCAGCGCTCTACGCACACAAGGTGATGATATTGCTCAGGTCTTCGCCTTGCTAGGAGTTCGACCACGCTGGCAAAAGGAGAATCGACGCCTACTAGGAATTGAAGTCATTCCTCTGCACGAGTTGAACCGACCGCGCATCGACGTGATTTGCCGTATCTCTGGCTTCTTTCGTGATGCCTTTCCGCACCTCATTAACATCCTCGATGAGGCGATATACACTGTTGCGGCTCTTGACGAGTCGCCAGAGCAAAACTACATTCGACGACATGTACAGGCTGACACCACACGCTATACAGAGGTGGGACACGATGTGACAGTGGGGAATGAATACGCCCATTACCGCATTTTCGGCTCCAAACCTGGTGCCTATGGTGCTGGTATTTTGCCGCTCATTGACGAGCGTAACTGGCAAGGAAGTACTGATTTTGCGGAGGCCTATGTGAACTGGGGGGGCTATGCCTACACGCGTTCAACCTTTGGCAGTGATGCACGCGACTCGTTCCGCACTGTGCTTGCACGTGTCGAAGTGGCGGCAAAAAACCAGGATAATCGTGAACACGACCTGTTCGACTCGGACGATTATTTGCAATTTCATGGTGGAATGATCGCTACTATCCGTGCGCTTTCAGGCAAACTTCCACGCCGCTATATTGGTGATAGTGCGGACCCGCAACGCGTTCGTATGCGCGATTTGAAAGAGGAGTCATTGCGTGTCTTCCGTTCACGAGTGACGAACCCGAAGTGGTTGGCTGCGATGCGACAGCATGGCTATAAAGGTGGTTTGGAACTGACTGCGACGGTGGATTACCTCTTTGGTTACGATGCAACATCCGAGATCATGGACGATTGGATGTACGAACAGGTGTCACAGGAATACGCACTCGATTCTCAAACGCAAGCCTTTCTACGGAAGAGTAATCCCTGGGCGTTACGAGACATCGTGACACGCCTGTTCGAGGCTACGACACGTGGGCTATGGAAATCACCCGACCCAGAAAGAATGGATGCATTGCGCGATGTGCTTCTCAATGCGGAAGCCGATATCGAAGGCCGGAGTGAGAAATAAGTATAAAATGGTTCTGAGCTGCTAGTTCCTCTCATCTCCGGTGAAGCGGAGGCACTGGAAAAAGCACAAGGAAATGAAAACTGCACATAGCTCGTTTTTCCTATCTAACTATGGTAAAGTGACAGTAGCCTCTATCTAGCTTATAATATAGTGACGTAGTAGTGACATACCTGAATTTCTTGTCAAACATGTTATTTACTCCAGGGCAAGAATTTACTCAGGAATTGAATTTAGTTTTCTACTTGCATATGATGAGCAGAACATAGCGCGGCTGGTTGTTTATATGTTCCCGCTCCTCTTTGAATAAAAGGCTCTTTCTTTGTAACTCGGTTACACTGGAGATTTATATGGTTGAACAGTTTACACCTGCTTCGGCAGTTTCTCAGACGGACCTGCATCGGGCCAAATCTCATGGTTCCCTTGATGCCGATATCATCATCAAGAACGCGCCGGACCCTGTATTCGTCTCCGATTTGGAAGGTAAGATTTTATCTGCCAACGACGCGGTCTATGGTCTGCTCGGTTTCCGTACCGACGAAGTGTTGGAGCAGTCACTCTCCCGCTTTATCAGTCCGGAAGAGACGCGCGAGTTCACAGCAGCTTTACGTGAGGTCATCGAGCGTGGTGCGACCCGCAATGCTCGCCTCAATCCACGCAGTGCATCGGGAGAAATCATTCCAACCAGCCTCAATGCCTCTGCTCTGCGTGATACCGACGGCAAGGTGATCGGCGCGATTGGTATTCTGCGTGACATGCGTGAACTGGACAAAGCGCGCGCATACGCGGATAGTTTGATTAAGAATGCGCCGGACCCTGTGTTCGTCTCTGACCTGGAGGGCAAGATTTTGTCCGCCAACGACGCGGTCTATGAATTACTCGGTTTCCGTACCGACGAAGTGTTGGAGCAATCTCTCTCCCGCTTCATCAGCTCGGAAGAGACCCGAGAGTTCACGGCAGCTTTACGCGAGGTTATCGAGCGCGGCGTTATTCGCAACACACGCCTTAACCCACGCAGCGCGTCAGGAGAAGTTATTCCGACTAGCCTAAATGCCTCCGGTTTACGCGACGCTGATGGCAGTGTTATTGGTGCAATTGGTATTTTACGTGACATGCGCGAACTGGATAAAGCCCTGGCCTACTCTGATAGCTTGATTAAGAACGCCCCAGACCCTGTGTTCGTCTCTGACCTTGAGGGCAAAATTCTCCAGGCTAATGATGCTGTCTATGAACTACTTGGCTTCCGACCTGACGAAGTATTGGAGCAATCGCTCTCCCGCTTTATCAGTCCGGAAGAGACGCGCGAGTTCTTGGCGGCTTTGCGTGAGGTCATCGAGCGTGGCGTGACGCGTAATGCCCGTCTGAATCCACGCAGCGCGTCAGGAGAAGTTATTCCGACTACTCTCAATGCCTCCGCTTTACGTGACACCGATGGCAAGGTGATCGGTGCGATTGGTATTCTGCGTGACATGCGTGCCTATGAAAAAGTGGTACGTGACCTCCAGGAATCCAAATCCGAGCTACAGGAAAAGATTCTCGACCTGGAGAAGTTCGAGGAAGTCGTCGTGGGACGTGAACTCAAAATGATCGCACTGGAAAAAGAAATCGAGAATCAGCGGCGCGATTTGGACAAATATCGGCAGGGTCAGAGTCGATGAAAGCCTTTGTCACTCCCGCATCTGACTCCGTGTTCGGCTCTCGTCACGAACCGGTGGATATTGAAACGATGAATCGAGCGCAGCTTGAACAGGCTTATCAAGACCTGTATAACAAGAAACAGAAGCTTGAAGAGCGTATTCTCAAGAGCGAGGAGCGACGTCGTGCCTTTATCCATATCTTGAGTGACCTCAAAACGGTTAACAGTAAGCTTGCAAACCAACGAAAGGCCATGATTCACATTTTGGCCGATTATGAACAAGACCGCAGTCATTTAGCCAGGCAAAAAGAGCGTCTAGATAATTCACGTCGTGCTCTGATGCATATTCTACAAGACTCGCATCAATCCAATTTTCGACTTGAAAATAGCCGCAAAGCCATGATTCACATTATGAGCGATTTGAAGGAGACGACGGAAGCGGTGCAGCGTCGAGAACAGGAGCTGCGGGAAAAGCAGGAACAGCTTGTGCAGGCAGGCAAGCTTGCAACACTGGGAGAACTGACCACAGGCGTTGCACACGAACTCAATAATCCGCTCAACAACATCGGGTTATTTCTCGGCAATGCAATTGACCTCATCGAGTTAGGTCTGGCAGATTCCAAACCAGAGCAGATTTTGCAAGAACTCGTCAGTGCGATGCAGCAAGTGCGTAAAGCGACCGAGATTATCTCACATCTACGCACATTCGGTCGAGCGGCCTCGGTCAGCTACGAACCAATCGTTATTGAACAGGTAGTACGCCGGTCAATCTCATTAATGCACGAACAATTGCGTCTGCGTCAGATCGACGTGCAACTCCATTTTCCTGATAAGGAGGTTGTCGTACTGGGCAACGCGATTCAGATAGAGCAAGTCTTTCTCAACTTGCTCACTAACGCTCGTGATGCTATGCTTACGACTGCCCAAAAGCTAATTGTCGTTACTTGCCGCATCAGAGAGCAGATGGCTGAAATTAGTGTAACCGATACGGGAACAGGAGTTCCTCCTGAATTTGAACAGCGAGTCTTCGATCCCTTTTTCACAACGAAAGATGTGGGAGCAGGTACAGGTCTTGGCCTCTCCATCACTTATGGTATCATTAAAGATCATCGGGGGACGATTGTATTAGATAACCATCCTGCTGAAGGCGCAACCTTCATGATCGCATTACCTCTCTATTCACAGGAGAAGCTTCAGGAGGGAGGAGTATGAACCATTCGCGTGTACTCATTGTCGATGACGATTCAGCCTTGCTGCAAGCCTTGCCCCAGGCAGTAGCGTTGCGTTTGGGCAAAGAGGTTGAGGTGCAGACATGTGAGTCAGCTATACATGCTTTGACCTTGATCGAAGTGCAAGACTACGATGCTATCGTGACTGATATCAAAATGCCAGGTATCGATGGATTAGTCCTGCTCTCTAAGATACAGGAACTACGCCCGGAAACACCGACCCTGCTGATCACAGGGCACGGAGACCATACGTTAGCAATCCAGGCATTACGTGGTGGGGCCTACGATTTTATTCAAAAACCGATTGATCGTGACTATTTCGTAGCAGCCCTTCGTCGAGCAATTCAAACTCATCAGTTAAGGGTGCAGGTCTGTGAGCAGCAAAAAGCACTCTACGACCGAGCGGCAACGTTGGAGCACCTGGTGGAGGAACGCACGCGTGAATTGGTAGAAGCTCACGCCGTGAAGGACGAATTTTTGAGCATCGTCTCACATGAATTGAAGACCCCCCTTACTATCTTAAAGGGAATGATACAACTCCTCCGTCGGCGGCGGCAGGAGGCAGAAGAAACGGAACAGATCGAACTGAAACCTCGGGAATTGCACAATATGGAGCGATCAGTACGACGGATGGAACTTCTGGTACGTGATTTGCTGAACACCTCGCTTATTGAGGCAGGCTTCTTCGCCTTACACAAAGAATGCCATGATCTCAACACTCTATCGCAATCCGTTATTGAGGAGTATGTAGGAGAGCGAGATGGAACATTACAGATACATCACTCTGAGACGCGAGTAGAAGTGAACGTTGACGTTGATCGCATCAGCCAGGTGGTGCTCAATCTGCTCTCCAATGCCCGTAAATATTCACCCAAAGGAACTCCAATCTTAATGACTGTCAAACGTGTAGGAATGACAGGCGTCATTGAGATCAAGGATCAAGGACCAGGAATTCCTGCAGAACAACTCGCCCACATCTTTGAGCGGTTTTATAGAGTACCAAGTATTGCAGTACAAAGTGGTTCCAATATTGGCGTTGGATTAGGCCTTTACATTGCACAGCGGATTGTGCAAATGCATGAAGGACATATCGAGGTTCATAGTACTCCAGGAGTAGGCAGCACGTTTTCTATAGTGCTTCCTCTTGCTACTCAAACAGCTAGAAGTTGCTTGAGTGAGAAACTCTCTTCCTCTCTTCTCTTAGAAGAAGCAGGTAACCAGACAACGCTGTCATAAAAATGATAGGTTGACAAATGTTTTGGTCGAGTTAAGGCGTAAGAAGGAAACGTTAACGGCGATACAGGATGATAAGCATAAAGAAAGAATAAGCCTCGAAACGTTCTTTGCTCTTGCCGTGAGTGATTCTGAAAAACCCTACAATTACATCGACGGCTATGCCCACATGGTACTCTGCTGAACATTTGACCACTCTATCATAAGGGCCAAAAATCGCCAAAGAGTATGTGCTACTTGGCGATTTTTGAAAATCCCTGGCACATATAACCACTTCCCAGAAAATAACGCCATTCTCTTTCCTATAAGTTTATATTGAACGTACGCTCTTCAGTAGAAGAATTTCATTGTCTCAAACTGATTCGTCTGCATATGTATTCCTGGTATAGGATTCGCTGGAGGACTGTGTATACGATTGTGTTTCCTCTTTCTCGGTTGTCATCCTGGTGGGCCATACCGTTTTGTAAACCATCGGAGACATATACAATGCCTCAATGCATATTGCAATGACATAACCAAGACTCAACCCAGATATACCGCCCAGTTGTGCTCCTAGTGCTGCTACCCCTACTTCAAGTAGAGCACCTATTGTGAGAGGAAGCAAAGCATGTACGACGCGATCTTGTATACGGCAGATCGCTATGTAGGAGTGCGTTTCGTAACATGCTTTACGCCGTTGGGGATTCCAAATTGGCAAACGGTGAAGCCCAAATTGGCTACAATTCCCTCAAATCCTTGCAAAGAGGAAAGGGAACGAGTACGCTTGAAGC
>JAABUZ0100008078.1_pt1 | contig 12497 bp, 11 predicted proteins | sample 5562091 | NCBI WGS metagenome assembly JAABUZ01 (sample SAMN12813069, study PRJNA571459) | rock metagenome | isolation source: Antarctica rocks | place: Antarctica: Victoria Land, Linnaeus Terrace sud | collected 2015-12-21 | reverse complement strand
AACAATTACGCGCACGGCATCATCAACCAACTAGACGGCACGACCTAACCTGCTCGTATGGGCACGGCTGAACCGGACCCCTCGGTGGCCCAGCGACAGGCCGCAGCGCCGCGGGCGCTGACGATCAAGCGCCACACCGAGGAATCCGCAGCAGCACTACGCAAGGAACCTGCCCACCTCGTCGACATCTCGCCCCGCACCTTCGCTCTCCGGCTGCCGTTCAACACGGTTTTACCGTCAGGTACAGAGTTCGTGCTCCACCGCTCGCTACTTCCAGACGAGCCAACCTGGGTCTCCATGCGGTTCATCCAGACCAAGGTTGATCCAACCGCGCTGATGCGGCCGTACGAAGCTGGCCTCGCAGCTCTCCTCGGCGAAGAGCAGCCTGACCTCACGCTCGGGAGCATGGGGCAGACGTGGGTCCTCGCCGAGACGCTCCCAGTTCTTTTCGACAATGAGGACGCGTCGATCGCCAAAGATCAACTTTTGAGCTTAGGCTTCGAACGCTGCCTGGACGCGGTGAATCGTGTCATCGCCGCCGAGCAGGTGATCACCAACAATCCGGTACAACGACCCCTCGCGAAGGAGTCCCTAGACGAGGTGGTCGCGGTCTTGGCGTACAACAGCCAACGAGTTCTCACTCGGACCGCGATCCTGCGGCTACACTTTCGACCAATCAATCCGGTGTTCCAGGACAAGCGGGGAGACGTTCGGGCCAAGATCCAGGACGCTGTCTCCCGCGGCCTTGAGTCGGACGCGGCTGCTTACCCGCATCCTCTAGTGCTCGCAAGGACACTCTCTGCGCAAGCGAACTCACTTCGCCTGAGCGGGGACCACCGGGATAGCGTCGTCGTCCTGCAAACGGCGGCGGAGACCTACCTTCGTGGTTTGCACCGCATCCTTCTCGTCGACGAAGGACTGACTGATGCAGAAATCGTGGCGGCGGCCGATGCGCCCTTTGAGACGCTTCTCACCACGCACCTGCCGAACCTCGTCGGCGGTAACTGGAGCGGACCACGGTCGCCAGCCGTGCGCTACCGCAAGACCTTGTACGAAGTCAGGAACCGCATCACCCACGCGGGCCGTTCCCCGCACTGGCAGGAGATCCGCCCAGCCTTCGAGGCGTACACCGCGCTCATTACTTTCACCGAGGATCGAGTGCGGGTGGGATGGCGCACGCGGACCCGGACACTGACCGCGGTCACGGAGGAATGGGCGGGCGGAACCTTGGCTGTCCCCCCCGCAGCTCGTGCGACCGTGAACGCGCTGCGGTTGGAAGCCCGCCCGTACTGGCTCCCGTCGGACACGGCAGGACGATGAACGAGCGGGAGAGGCCACCCGGGCTATTCGCCGCGCCCTTCGTTCTTAGTCAGGATATTGCCGCCGCCGCTCCACGCGTGGAAACCGCGTTCGAAGTGATCGAAGACGCGCTACGCCTGTGGTTTCCCGTGACAAACGTGCCACAAAGCAGCTTCAGCAGTGCCGAGCACCTAGCGTCGACTTTAGCCTGCAACGACTTGTCCGACCTCTGCTTTGATCTTCTGAGCGGTCGCGGACGATCGGCGGCGCGGACGATGAGAAGCCTTTTCGAGCATCTGCTCACCATTCTGGACATCGCGGGTGATCAGACTGAAGGTGCGCGCTTTCTGGCGCACAACGCCGTTGTTGCCGAGAAGTGGGCGTCGGTCCCGTTCGAGATCGACGCTCTGACCGGCACCGCCCAGAAGAAGGAGAAGCAGCGACTCCGGAAGCTAGCACGCGACACGGCTAACGCCCGCGCTACAGCGATCGCGACCTACGGGGAAGGATTCCGGCTGGGCTGGACATCCAAGTCCGTGAAAGCCCGCGCTCAGCAGCACGGGCTAACGGCTGACTACGAGGTGTACCGGCTGACCTCCGCCGTTCTTCACGGCTCCTCTGGAGGGGCCGTCGGCAGCGTCAGAGCCCGAGGACCGCACGGATACCCAGTACACCGACTTGGAGTGGCGCTGCAGCTATGCCCGCTTGCCTACCTACGGGGCTTAACGTACTTCAGGATGATCGTCGAACGATTGAGTCTGCTCTGGCCGTCGACGCAGGCCCGCGCAGCAGCAATGCTTGCTGCTCTGGACGGGGCGCTCGCGGTGTGGCCCGAGTACCGGCAGGCGATCCTCAATCTTGACGAACAGTGGTGGGCAACAACGCGGCCCATCTCCTCGCTGCTGACAGTCCTCACGCTCAACCGGTCCGGCTTCTCTTCATGGTGGTTGTGGGGCCTCGACGCGCAAGAGGTCGTACCCGCTGTGACCCCTGCCAGTCCAGATGCCAGGTCAGCGGCTGTCCGCTGCGCCGAACGCGGTAGCGAGCTAACGCCCATGTTCTGGAGTCGGCGCGACTACGCGACCTTCGTGGTCGGGCACGTGATCGTGGTCCCCAAGCCACCCCAAGCCAGCAGCCGCATGGCAGCCCCAGGCGAATCTGGTGTACGACGGTCGGCCCGACGCCACCTGCGACGCCCAGAACGTGTCCTGGGTCAGCAAGGACGAGTACGCCCCGCCGAAGATGCTCGCCGCCTTCGAACCGGAAGGTGCCAGCGCGGCGGAACGGGCAGCGGTAGCACGCGAGCACATCTCGATGAGACCACCACATCGACGTCCCTGACAACGCGACAGTCAACGGCCGCCGCGGGGCAGGTCATAAGGCGAGACGTGGGCCTTGTCTAATGCTGAACAACACCGGCGGCCGACCGCCTACCCGGCCCTCATGTCAGGAGTCCGGCCTACAAGTGGCGGGCAGGCAGCCGCACACGCAACTCGCGCATGCCAACTCCATTGGCAAGTTGCATGCCAACTCCTGTGTCCTACCGCAAAACGCGTGCCAACTCCAAAGGCACGAAATCCGTGCATGCCAACTCCAATGGCATGAACGCGTGCCAACTCCATTGTCCGCCGACCCACTCAGGCCGGCCAGGAGGGCCGATTGCATGCCAACTCCAGTGTCCGAGCCACATGCCAACTACTGTGTCAGCTTTGTGCCAACTACAGTGTCCGGTCTCATCAGTCGCTGCTGTCGGAGATCTTGCCGCGCAGCTGCAGGACGGCCTTCGTATGCATCTGGCAGATGCGGCTCTCGGTGACCCCGAGGACCTGGCCGATCTCGGCAAGGGTCAGGCCCTCGTAGTAGTAGAGCGTGACGACGATCTTCTCCCGCTCGGGCAGGGTGTTGATCGCCTGGGCCAGCAGGACCTTGGTCTCCTCCGACTCGAAGGCCTGCACCGGGTCCTCGACCCGGGTGTCCTCCAAGGTGTCGCCGAGGCTGACCTTGTCGCCGCGCTCCCCGTTGACGTTGAGCAGCTCGTCCAGGGCGACCACGTTGACATAGCTGACCTGGCTGAAGATCGCGTGCAGGTCCTCCAGCCGGATCCCGAGCTCGGCCGCGACCTCGGGCTCGGTGGGCGAGCGGTGCAGGCGGGCCTCGAGGCCGGCGTAGGCCTTCTCCACGTCGCGGGCCTTGCTGCGCACCGAGCGGGGGATCCAGTCGATCGAGCGCAGCTCGTCGATGATGGCGCCTTTGATGCGGCTGATCGCATAGGTCTCGAACTTGATGGCGCGCTCCAGGTCGAACTTCTGGATCGCGTCGATCAAGCCGAAGATGCCGTAGCTGACGAGGTCCGCCTGCTCGATATTGGGCGGCAGGCCGACTCCCACCCGGCCGGCGACGAACTTCACCAGCGGTGAGTAGTGCAGGATCAGCCGCTCACGCAGCGCCTGGTCGCCGCTCCGCTTGTAGTCGCGCCACAACTCGGCGACGGCCGCGTCGACGCTGGCCTTGGTCGCCGCCTTGTCCGCCGCCGCCTGCTCGGCCGCCGTGAGCTGGGGCGCGTCGCCGTTCAGCGGCTCGGCGAGGGCGGTCGCGCCGTCGGGGGGGGACTTGTCCACCGTCTCATTCTGCCCTGTGCCCATCACCGTGCGTGCCCGGTTGGCCAGGGTCGTCGGGACAGCCTCACGCCCGGGGGTGCGCGCGCTCATAGGTGGCCCTCAGTCGCTCGGCACTGACGTGGGTGTAGATCTGCGTGGTCGCGACACTAGCGTGACCCAACAGCTCCTGGACGGCCCGCAGATCGGCCCCGCCTTCGAGCAGATGGGTCGCCGCGCTGTGCCGCAGCGCATGCGGCCCGACCCCCGCGGTGCCGTCGCCGGCGGTGGCGCGGTGGACCGCCGTGCGGACGGTGCGCGGGTCGACCCGGCCGCCCCGCGCCCCCAGCAGCAGCGCGTCCCCGCTGGCGGCGCCCACGAGCACCGGCCGCCCCGCGCTGAGCCAGCGGTCGATCGAGCCGCCAGCTGGTACGCCGAAGGGCACGGTGCGCTCCCGGCCGCCCTTGCCCAGCACGCGCAGAGTGCGCCGCCGTTGGTCGACGTCGCGGATGTCGAGGCCGCAGAGCTCCGAGACCCGCACCGCGGTGGCGTAGAGCAGCTCCAGGGCGCACCGGTCGCGCAACGCCACCGCTGCCGCGACCGGGTCGACCGGGGTGCCGGGGGTGCCGGGGGTGCCGTCGCCGTTCGGCGGCGGGGCCGCGTCGAGGACGGCGGCGGCCTCCGCAGCGCCCAGCACCCTGGGCAGGTGCCGCTGCGCCCGCGGACTGGCCAGCCGCGGGCCGGGGTCGGAGCCGAGCCACCCCTGCCGCACGCCGTACGCCGTGAAGACCCGCGCGGCGGACGCCCTGCGGGCGAGCGTGGCCCGGGAGGCGCCACCCGATCGCAGCCGCGCGAGCCAGCTGCGCAGCACGGCCAGGTCGAGCTGTCCGGGGTCGGCGCGACCCATCCTGGCCGCGTGGTCCAGCAGCCCCGCGACGTCGCCGGCGTAGGCGCGGACGGTGTGCGGTGAGCGCCCCTGCTCACTGGCCAGGTGCCTGGTGAACTGCGTCAACGCCTCGGTCGCGGCGGGGGTCAGCTCAGCAGTCACAGCGGGTCGGTCACCGGGACCAGCGGGTGGATGCCCGGCGCCGCCGCGAGGTGGGCGCCGGCAACCTGGAACGCGGTGGCGATGTGGGGGGTCTGCAGGTGGGCGTCAACGGCGGCCTGGTCTCGCCAGCGCTCGAGCGTGATGAACGTGCGGGGGTCCGCGGCCGACGCGTACAGCTCGTAGGACAGGCAGCCCTCCTCCGCGCGGGTCGGCGCCACCAGCTCGGCAAGCGCCCCACGGACCACGTCCTCGGAGCCCTCCGTGGCGACGAGCACCGCGACCACCTGAAGATCTGCCATGCGACCGACGGTAGCCCCGGGGGTGAGGCCGGGTGGGTGACGCCGGGTGGGTGAGGCTGGGTGGGTGAGGCCGGGTGGGTGAGGCTGGGTTGGTGAGCCCCGCCGTGCCCCCTGCCGGGCCGCCCCTGCCCACCGACGCGACCCGGCGGCGGGACCTGCGCCGGGCGAAGGGTGGCGCGGCCGCCCTGCTGCTCGCCGCCGCCGCGGTCTTCGCCGGGACCTACGCCGGCGGCGGCGGGGGGCGCGGCGTGATCGGGTTCGTGCGGGCGGCGGCCGAGGCCGCGATGGTCGGCGGCCTGGCCGACTGGTTCGCGGTCACGGCGCTGTTCCGGCATCCGCTGGGGCTGCCCATTCCGCACACGGCGCTCGTCCCGCGGCGCAAGGACGCCATCGGCGCCAGCCTCGGCAGCTTCGTCACCGACCACTTCCTCGCCGGCGACGTGGTCGCCGCCCGGCTGCACGACGCCCGGCTGGCGGACCGGGTCGGACGGTGGCTGGCCGACCCCCGGCACGCGTCCCGGGTCGCCGTCGAGGCGGCGGGGCTGCTGCGGGCCGGGCTGCGGGAGGCCCGGCGAGGCGACGCCGGACGTATGGTCGCGCGCGCCGCGCTCGGCCGACTGGCTACGGCTGATCTCGCGCCGCTGACGGGGCGGGCACTCGCCGGCCTGGTGCGGGAGCGCCGGCACGTGCCGGTGATCGACCTCATCGTGCTGTCCTCGGGGCACTGGCTGGAGCGCAACCGCCCCGAGGTGCTGGCGGCCATCCGGCGGGTGACGCCGGGTGGCATCCCGTGGTTCGTCAAGGACCCGCTCGTAGAGCGGGTCTACGCCAGGGCGCTGGAGCTGGCCGAGGAGGTGCTGGTCGACGCCGAGCACCCGCTGCGCGCCAGCGTGGACCGGCTGGTGACCGACTACGCCGCCGACCTGCAGGCCGGCACCCAGGCCCGCGCCCAGTTCGAGCGGTTCCTCGCCGACGTCGCCGACTCGCCCCGGGCGGAGGTCGCGGTGCGCGAGCTGCTCGACCGGGTGCTGGCGCTGCTGTCGGATCTGGCCGGCGAGCAGGGCGGCGCCGTGCAGACCACGCTCGCGGACACCCTGATCGAGCTGGGCGGCCGGCTGCGCGACGACGCCGAGTTCGCCGCCAGGATGGAGGCGCGCGCCGAGCGGCTGGTGCGCGGTGCCGTCGACCGCTACGCCGGTGAGTTCGCCCGGCTCGTCAGCGACACCGTGGCCCGATGGGACGCCGAGGAGACCACCCGCAGGATCGAGCTGCAGATCGGCCGCGACCTGCAGTTCATCCGGGTGAACGGCACCGTGGTGGGGGCGCTCGCCGGGGTGGGCATCCACGCGGTGGCGGTGCTGGCCGGCGGCTGATGCGGGCGGCACGCCGGCCGCCGGGCGTCACCCCCCCACCGGGGCGTCCCGGGCGGACGGCCGCCGTCCCATCGCCGTGAGTCGCCAGCCGCCGCCCGCGTGCTCGACGAGGCCTGCCTCCTCCAGGCAGGACAGCTCCACGGCAGCCTGCCGGGCCGCCACCCGGGCGATCGCGGCGATGCGGTCGAGCGGGGCGGGGCTCCGGCTCGGCACCGCGTCCAGCAGCCTCGCCACCTCGGCCCGAAGCCCGTCCCGGGGGTCTCCTCCTCCCGGTTCGAGCGCCATCTCCTGCTGGCTGCCCACCGCCAGCGGCGACCCCAGCGGCATCGCCACCCCCAGGACGTCATCGGCGTCAATGGCCAGCAGGGCGTGGCCGCTGCGGATCAAGCGGTTGCAGCCGACGCTCATGGGGCTGGTGACGGGCCCGGGCACGGCAAGCACCGGACGCGCGATCGCGCGGGCGTGCCGGCAGGTGTTCAGCGCGCCGCTGCGCGGCCCCGCCTCCACCAGCACGGTCGCGCGAGAGAGGGCGGCGATCAGCCGGTTGCGCCGCAGGAAGTGCTGGCGGAACGGCGCGTACCCCGGTGGCACCTCGCTGACCAGGGACCCCTCCCGCCGGATCCGCTCCAGCAGGGCAATGTGGCTGCGCGGATAGGGCACGTCGACGCCGCCGGCGAGCACGGCGACCGTGGGGCCGTCGCCGGCGATGGCGCCCTTGTGCGCGCCCGCGTCGATCCCGAACGCCGCGCCGCTGACCACCACCGCTCCGCGCAACGCGAGGCCGGTCCCCAGCTCCGCCGCGACGTGCAGGCCGTAGCCGGAGGCGGCCCGTGCCCCGACCACTGCCACCGCCCGGGCCGACGCGTCGGCGAGCGACAGCGGGCCGAGCACCCACAGCGCCAGCGGCTCCCGCATCCACTCGTGCGGTGGCGCCTCCTCGTAGTCCGCCGTCGCCAACCGGTCCACCGGCAGCGGCCAGTCCTCGTCACCGGGCACGAGCAAGCGGCCGCCGAGGTGGGCCACTCGCGCGAGGTGCCGGGCCGGCATCGCCGCCGCCCGGACCTCCGCGTCGAGGGCCCACCACACCTCGACCGCCCCGTGCTCGGCCACGCTCCTGGCGGTCCCGACGTCGCCCGGCTCGCAGACCGCGGTGAGGCCGGCCCTGGCGAGCCGCTCGTCCTCGCTCACCGGTGTCATGCCGCCTGCTCCCCCACGGTGGCCTGGCGACGCAGGCTCAGTGCCGCCCGCACGTGGCCCTGGTCAGGACGGGCCACCCCGTCGAGGTCGGCCAGCGTCCACGCGACGCGGAGCACGGAGTCCACGCCCCGCAGTGACAGCTTGCCGTTGCCGGCGAGTAGATGGCTCGGGCGCTGCGCCCCTCGCGCCGGTGGCCAGCGGTGCTGCAGCACCGGACCCGGCACCTCGCCGTTGGTCCGCCAGGGGGTGCCCTCCAGGCGCGTCGCCGCGAGCCCCCGGGCCGACGCCACCCGGGCCGCCACCGTCGCGGTCGTCTCGTTGGCCGACGGTCCGGCGGCGAGGTCGGCCTGCGTCACCGGGGCGAGCCGCAGCTGGAGGTCGACCCGGTCGAGCAGCGCGCCCGAGATGCGACTCAGATAGGTGCGCCGCGCCTCGGGACGGCAGCTGCAGTCGAGCGGGCCGGCTCCTGACACCGCGCAGGCGCAGGGATTGGCCGCCAGGATCAGGCTGAACCGGGCCGGAAAGCGCGCGCTGCCACCGGTGCGGGCAACGTCGACGTGCCCCTTCTCCAGGACCGTGCGCAGCGCCTCGAGCGGTCCCCTGCCGAACTCCGGGGCCTCGTCGAGGAAGAGCACGCCGCGGTGCGCGAGCGAGCAGGCCCCCGGGCGCAGCCGCGTGCTGCCACCGCCCACCAGCGCCGTCGCGGACGTCGTGTGGTGCGGCGCGCGCATCGGGGGCCGCACCACGAGCGGGCTGCCGGCGGGCAGCAGGCCGGCGACGCTGTGGACCGCGCTGACCTCGAGGGCCTCGGCCGCGGAGAGGTCGGGGAGTAGTCCGGGGAGCCGCTCGGCCAGCATCGTCTTACCGCACCCCGGGGGCCCTTGCAGGAACAGGTGGTGGCCGCCGGCCGCCGCCACCTCGACCGCCCACCGACCGGTCGCCTGACCCGCGACCTGGCAGAGGTCACGGGCGAGCGCCGCCTCGGGGTCGGGCGGCGTGGGACGGGGCGCCGGCTCCGGGTCCTCGACCTGCTCGCCCCGCAACCGGGCCACGAGCATGGTCAGCGAGCTGACACCGGTGACCTGCGCGCCCGGGACCAGCCGTGCCTCGGCCATGCAGGCCATGGGCACCACCACCCGCGGCACACCGGCCCGCACCGCGGCGAGCACGGCTGGCAGGATGCCGACCACCGGCCGGACCCGGCCGTCCAGACCCAGCTCTCCCAGCACCACCAGCCCGCTGACGGCGGCGGGGTCCAGCGCCCCGGCTCCCGCCAGCACGGCGACGGCGATCGCCAGGTCAATGGGACAGTGCAGACACGCCTACGCTGCGGTCACGCGTGACAGGGTGGCGCTGTCACGGCCACGGACAGCGCGCACCCGTATGGCGACCCGGCTGCCGAGAGGGGGCCGCGGGACGGTCAACGAGACGAGGTAGGCCGGCGTGCCGCGGTCCCGGGTCCGGGTGCCACGACGCGACCGCAGGACCTTCACGACGGAGGCGCCGCGCCCGAGGACGACATCGACCATGGGTGGCGCGCCGGCCGCACTGGCCCGTGCCGAGAGCGTTTGTAGTAACGCCGCACGGCCGTTGCGGCGCAGGTCGAGCCGGGTCAGCGCGGCCCTGACCGCGACCGGGACCTGCGGGGCCGTCGCGCCGAGGGCGGTCGCGGTGACAACAAGACCGGAGCCGGAGCGGGTGGTCGCCGTCCACCGCCCCGCGCCGTCGGTGCGTGGGCTGCCGCAGTCGACGGCCGACCCGTCGGCGCGACGGGCGGTCAGATGGACGGGTACCTCGACGCGCGCGGCGCATGCGGTCAGGCGGGTCACGCGACCGTACGCGTGATCACGGAGCCCACCGTGGTCGCCGACGACGCCGCAGGGTCACGACGGAGGGCACCATTCTGGGCGTCAGGTCGGCTGCCGCGCTGGCCGCGCCAGTGCCCACGCCATTGCTTGCAGCGACGGTGACCGGGCGGGCACCCGGTCGTCGAAACCGGGCAGGGGTGAGCGATGGTCCGGGCCCGGTGGCCGTCGTGAGTGGCGCCCACGACCTGGCCGGTGACGGGGCTGCCGCCGTCGTCCGAAGGAAGACCTGGGTGGCGCCGGGGGAAGTCGATCCCGGTGGCGGCCACGACGTCGATGAAGCATTGTTGGGTGCGCCCCTGGCCGCGGGAGCGGGTGTTGTGCCTGGGTGGCCGGTCGACGCGCAGCTGCTCGTGATGGCGGTGCGCAGGCCGGGCTGGTTGCCGTTCATCTTAGGTCGTAGCCGGCCCCGCTGGTGTGGAGCCGGGTGGCGGTACCGTGCTGGAAATGCAGGTCTCGCGGGGGATCTGGCCTTGCGCCAGCACCACCGCTGGCAGCCGGTCGCTGGGGTGGGTGCAGGCCGCCAACAGGTGCGGCGCGGCCCGGTCCTCCTCGCGGGCACCGCCCACGGTCTTGCCGTCCACGGCGACCGCGGTGCGACCGGCGCCCGGCCGCCAGCTGGGCGGCAGTCCAGGCCGCTGCGACCGCCTCCAACACCTCGGCGTCCACGATGCTGGGGATCGAACGGATGGTGGCCTCGCTCGGCGAGGTGGACCACCCCGGTCCGCGGGTCCGGGACCGCCCTCAGGTCCAGCGTTATATCCCGGCCGGCGGCCGCGGCACGCTACGCGGCTCCGTGACGGACTCGAACCTCGCGCCGGCGAAGCTCATCACCAGCCCGCCCAGCACAAACGCGGTCGGGTGCCGGCGGCCCCGCCCCGCCGCGGATCGGGCACCGTGCGCAACGCCGCCAGCAGGTCATCCGCACCACCCGAGAGTCCGGCACCGGGCGGGGACCCGGCAGAGGAAGATGACGACACGGGTACGGCTCCTTCCGACGATGACTGGCCAGACACCGTGATCATCAGCGGGGCCGTGCCCGCCTCCGCGCAACACGGGAAACACAGGTTCTCGACACTCCAGTCACATCACTCCCAACAGCTACAAAGCCCCGATGTTGACGGAGCCCTGGTCACCAAGCCGGGAGGCAATAGTGGGTCGCCCACTCTGGAACGAATCTGCTTGATTCCGCGGTTGTGCCGTCAGGCGGCGCGGGGCGGCTTTCTGCTCCCCGGCCTGTTGGTTGCCTCAGCCCGGATGCACCGCTGAGTATTTGATCTAGCTCGGGTGATCTTGTGTCGTTGCATTTCGGGTTGTGGGCGTGCGGGGGCCGGGTGGGTGTGCTCCGGTTCCTCGGGTGGTGGGCTGTCAGGGGGTGACCGGGGGTCAGGTGGTCAGGGGGAGGGCGTCGATGCGGCGCTTGAGCCACGTGAGGGCGGTCTGCCAGGGCCAGCCGACAGGTAGGTGCAGGTGGTAGCGGCGGGCCGAGTGGGCCAGCCGAGCGGGGACCGCGAGCAGGGTGCGTTGCAGGGTGGCGAGGGTGGCTTCGCCGAGGCCGTGCCCGGCCAGGGTCGCCATCGCCCGGCCCATGTTGACGGTCATCGCGGCCAGGGTCAGCCAGGCGGCGTTGGCCCAGAAGTCCCCGGAGGGCAGGTGCGCCAACGGGCCGCCCTTGAGCTCGGCGATGCTCTGCTCGACGACGGCGTGCGCGCGGTGTTCCCGTTCGAAATCGAGCAGCGGTTCGATCCGGTCGGTGAGCACCGCGTGGTGCCGCCAGACCGGGACGGGCAGGGCCTGCTGGTCCAGCGGCTCACCGGTGGCTGCCTCCCGCAGCCGGCGGACCCGGCGCACGACCAGCCGGGCGGTCACCGGGGCCTTGGTGCTGGTGAACGCGGTGTAGACGGTCTCGGCGACCTCGGCGCTGCTGGCCACGATGATCCCGTCGTCGTCCTCGACGGCGTCCCAGTACGGGATCGGCTGCCACGCCTCCTCGGGGATGCTGGCGATCGCCCGGGCGACCGCGGCATCGTTGCGGGCGGTCACGCTGAACCGCGCGCCGGCCTGTCGGCAGCAGGCGATGAACCGGCTGTCGTAGCAGCCGCTGTCCGCGCGGACCAGCAGCGCCCCGGTCGAGCCCGCGGAGCGGACCCTGGGGATCGTCTCGGCCAGGAAATGCGCGCCACCCCGGCCCGCGGCGGCGTTGCCGCGGCGGAACCGGGTGTGCGCGATCCACCCGGGCTGCCCCGGTTCGCTGACCCGCGCGATCAACGGATGATGACCACGGACCCCGGTGTAGCCGAAGAAGGCGCCCTCCTTGGCCAGCCCATGGGTCTCCACGATCGTGGAGTCCAGGTCGAGGTGCAGCAGCTCGTCCAACCGGTGCGGACCCGCCCCCGCGGCCCAGCACACCAGAAGCAGCTGCCGGGCGACCGCGTCCAGCTGCCGCAGATGCCCGTAGGTGAAGCTCCGCAGCCACGTCCCGATCGTCGACGGTGCCTTCGCCGCACCCAGCAGCCGGCCCGTCGCGCCCGCGCGGAGCACGTCCAGGTCATCGATGCTGTCCGCCCCCGCCAGCATCCCCATGATCACCGTGGCGACCTTCGCGTCGCTATTGGCCCCCACCGACCCCGGCAGCCGCAGGCCCCGAGCGATCACCCCCGGCATCCCCAACCGCTGCCACAACGACGCGGCCTGCAACAGCCCCGCGTGCGACACCAGATTCGGGTCGTCGAAGCTCACCCCGACCCGGCTCAACTCATGCGATGCTCGCATCCGGCAGATGCCCTCTCCTGCGCGACGGTTTGGTCCCTCGACAAGACCAA
>JAABUZ0100008077.1_pt1 | contig 12499 bp, 10 predicted proteins | sample 5562091 | NCBI WGS metagenome assembly JAABUZ01 (sample SAMN12813069, study PRJNA571459) | rock metagenome | isolation source: Antarctica rocks | place: Antarctica: Victoria Land, Linnaeus Terrace sud | collected 2015-12-21 | reverse complement strand
GCCGATCTGACACAGCAGGTCTTTGTGAAAGCGTTCAATGGTCTCCCGCTCTATCGGGAGCGCGGTCAGCCATTCGGCGCGTGGCTGTTTCGGATTGCACGAAATGTAGTCGTCGATATCCACCGTCGGCGGAAAGACACCGTCTCCTGGGATCTCCTGCCCGAAACGGCACAGGCAGTGCAGACAGCTGAGGTGGAAACGTCTCTGCTCCAGCAAGAGGACCGTACCCGCGTGTACACCCTCCTCAACTACCTGCCCTCAGACAGGCGCGAATTGATCGTGCTGCGGTTTATCGCCGAACTCACCCTGCGTGAGGTCGCCGCAGTCGTGGGCAAGAGGGAGCCGGCCATTCACAAACAGATCAAGCGAACCCGGCAGATTCTCCGGGAGCTACACCATGATGGCCAATAATCCGCGGCTCGCGAGACCTACGGCGATGTGCTGCACCGGGACCCGGATCTTGCGGACATCGTTGGCGTCCTCGATCGTGATCTTACCGCAACCCACGTGATTCCGGCGCCGGCAACGGTAGCAGCGGCGATCCAGATCACTTCACCGATTTGCATTACACACCGCAGGTTTACAAAGGAAGTATGCACAACACGTCACCCGTCCCATGACCCAGTCGTAATCTCTCCACGAATCGGGACAACTCCAAACCGGGTGAATCGCAGACGTACCATGCGACCCGCTCCCGCACCGCCACCTCAATGGTGACAGCCACACTAGCGAGCAGGAGCCACTCGACTGGCTTCTTGGTACCGAGCGGGTGTCAATTCCCTGACCAGGATGACCCAGGCAGGAAGCGAGTCGCCAAGGATGTTCTTTGCACGGGAGATGGAAAAGGAGTACGATCGAAATACCTTGAGGATGCTCCACGCCGCTCGCGTCGCACCCTCGTGGATGCCTACCTCTACTTTACTTTTGCGCATTCCACCACTGCAGCATTCATTGGACCAAGCTCTATGTCTCCTATTAGGTGGACACTCAGTTTGCCGCGAATGAGCGGACATGAGGAGGTGCGGCGTTGGCTCTTTACGTAGCCCGTCGACTGGTAGCGCTGGCGGTGCTGGCGTTCGCCGTCTCCGTGCTCGTGTTTCTCATTCTTCGGCTGATACCAGGCGATCCGGTGATGGCGATGCTGGGAACAAACGCGGCAGACGCCAATGTTGTGGCTCGCCTTCGCAACGAACTCGGCCTGAACGAGACGCTTCCTCAGCAGTATGCACTCTGGATTGGCGGTGTAGTTCATGGCAATCTTGGCTACTCGTTCGCCCAGAGTCTTCCCGTGTCAACGCTGATCCAAGAGAACTTCCCCTATACGCTGCAACTCACGCTCTGCGGTCTGGGTCTCTCCATTGTCCTGGGGGTTGCTCTGGGAACCCTAGCCGCCGTCAAGCGCAACACGGCATTCGATACTGTTGCCACGGTCCTCGCCCTCATAGGATTATCCGTTCCCGGCTTCTGGATGGGGTTGCTCCTCATCACACTGTTTTCCGTAACCCTTCATTGGTTTGCCGTCTTCGAGGGTGCCTCACCCAAAGGTCTCATCCTGCCATCTATTGCGCTCGGAATCGAGGGTGCTGGGTATATCGCGCGCTTCGTGCGGACCAATATGCTGGACGTTCTTCGTCAGCAATACGTGGTGACAGCGCGCAGCAAGGGGCTATCCCGCTTCCGTGTCCTCGGTAAGCACGTCTTTCGAAATGCTCTGATTCCGATTATCGCCCTTATTGGCCTCCAATTCGGCAATCTCTTGTCGGGCACGGTGGTCATTGAAACTGTCTTCTCACGTCCCGGGATTGGCCGGCTCCTGGTTGATTCCATCATCGCTAAGGACTATCTAACGGTCCAAGGAATCGTACTGCTGATTGCCATCCTGTACGCACTCGTGAACCTGATGGTCGACCTGTTGTACCCGTTGATCGATCCACGCATCGCATATTAAGTAACTATTCGCCGCGGAGAGGCTAGAGCGATGGCGCAGTCACCAGTAGACATAGAGGTTCCCGCGAGGCTACGGCCTGTCAAGGACGAGCTTGAGAGCGAACCGCAGCCCGGTACCCAGGCGCGTCGCCTCCTGCGCAACGCCAGTCTCGTCACGGGCTTGGTCATTGCGGTAATCATCGTGTTGATGAGCGCTGCCGCTCCGCTCATCACGCATTTTGATCCAACCGCGCAAGACCCGAATTCTGTATTCCTTCAGCCGACACTGCAGCACCTCATGGGTACGGACCAATTTGGCAGGGACCTCTTCGCCAGGGTGCTGTACGGTGGCCGGTACACAATGGTGGCTAGCTTCCTGGCGGTGTGCATCGGCCTGCTCTTCGGCGCAGCCTCGGGCGTAATAGCGGGTTTTTTCGGGGGCGCGATCGAGATGCTTATCATGCGCGTCATGGACCTTCTCTTGGCGTTTCCAGGAATTTTGCTCGCATTGGCCATTACCACGATCCTCAGCCCGGGATTGGTCAGCGCGGTAATTGCTATCGGCGCCGCTTCGGTGCCGACGTACGCCCGAGTCTTGCAGGCGGCAACATTACGAGTTCGCGGGTTGCCGTACGTAGACGCCGCTCAGGCGTTGGGTGTGTCAAGAGTCGGCATCATTTGGCGGCACATTGTGCCGAATGTGCTGTCGCAAATCGTAGTGCTTGGGACCGTGTGGTTAGGAACGGCGACACTGTGGGTTGCGGCTCTCGGCTTTTTGGGCCTTGGGCTTCAGCCTCCAACGCCCGAGTGGGGCGCTATCCTTAATAGCGGGCGTGACTACATCACCCTAGCCTGGTGGATCTCTGTTTTCCCGGGTGTTCTAATCGCGCTGTACGTGATCGGGGTGAACCTGATCGGAGACGGGCTGCGTGATGTTCTCGATCCCTCGCTCGTGTAGATGGGTCTCAATAGTGGTGGGTTAGGAAGGATAGTACGATGATTCGCGGATCTAGATTGGTGGCAGCCGTGCTGGTGGGGGCAGGCGTATCCCTCTCGGCTCTACCCCATGCTCAGCCGGGCGCGGCGGCAACGCCAAAAGCGGCGGGAGGAAGTCTGACCATTGCCTTCCCATATCAGCCGGATACGCTGGACCCAGTAGTGGGCAGTCAAACGATTCAAAGCCAGATAGATCGGCACATTTTCGATACCCTGGTCTGGGAATTGCCGAATGGACAGATTACACCATTGCTCGCAACAAACTGGACGATTAGTAACCAGGGCAAGACATACACCTTCTCCCTGCGCCACGGAGTGACGTTCCAGGATGGCAGCCAATTCAACGCCGCAGCGGTCGTTGACAACCTGAACCGCATCGAGGCGCCATCATCGCACGCGGGATCCTCGCTAGCGGCACTCGGACCATTTAAGTCCGCGAAGGCTGGCGGCGCCTATAAACTGATCATTTCCATGAAGAAGCCATACTCTCCTTTCCTCACAAACCTCGGACAGCCCCCGCTCGGCATCGTTTCGCCCGCCTCCGTCAAGAAGTACGGGTCGACAGTGGGAGAGCATCCGGTGGGAACGGGACCTTTTGCGCTATCAAAGTGGAATAAGGGTTCCAACCTGGTTCTCGTGCGGAATCCACACTACTCCTGGGGGCCCCCAGCACTACACGTCCATGGTCCAGCAAAGCTCGCGCAGATTACTTACGACTTCATCCAGTCGGGACAGACGCGGGTTCAGGAGTTGCAGACCGGCCAGGCACAGTTGATGGACTCGACGCCCGCCCTATACTTCAAGACGTTCAAGGGTAACCCGTCCTACCATACGATCGCGGCCTCTCTGGGTGGTTCCGGTGAATACGGCATTCTCAACAATAAGAAGTGGCCCACCAACAGCTTTGCCGTTCGCCAGGCCATTCTCTACTCGGTGGATCGAGCTGGAGTCATCAAACTCGCCGATTCTGGCGTCTATCCAGTCCTTGGAGGTCCGCTACAGCGAGGAATGCTGGCGTACGACACCACCTTCGACCACTGGTATCCATATAACCCGAGTCGAGCGGCCAAGATTCTTACGGCGAACGGTTGGAAGAAAGTCAACGGCATCTGGACCAAAAATGGGCGTCAGCTGTCGCTGGTACTGAACGGTATTTCTGGTGTTGAAGACCTTCCCACCCTTATGGAGGCAATCCAGGGTTACTTGAACAAGGCTGGCTTTGTCACGAAGTTGGAAGAGATGGCCGAGCCGGCATGGAATGCGAACTGGGAACGAGGCGTTGAGAACATAACGAGCACCTGGTTTACCGGGGTCGATCCAGATATCTTGCGCGAGACCTGGACACCGAGCCAGCCCTTCGACTGGAATAAATATAGTAATCCAACTGTTACCCGCTTGCTTGACGCAGCATCGACCAGCACCAATTCGTCTCGCCGTGCCACGATGTACCGCCAGGCTCAGACAATCATCATGTCACAAGCGGCTACCATGCCCTTGCACGAAAATGACGATCTCATCGTCATGTCATCCGGGCTCACGGGAGTGACGTTTAGCGGCGGTATCATGGTTCTCTATACCGCCTCCCTCAAGTAACCCCCTGGCGCGAACTATGGGAAAAGCCCCCCGATCACGTGAGTGAACGGGGGGCTTGATCGACGAGGCTCAGGGTACGTCTCTTAGCCAAAACACGCCTGCCGAGCTCATGCGGGAATGGTCAGGCTGTCCAGATCGCGAGGGTAGTACGTAATCATTTCGACCCCGTTCTCTGTTACCAGCACGGTGTCCGAGTGGCGGAACCCGCCGAGTTCCGGGGTGTAGAGGCCTGGTTCCACCGTGAAGACCATACCGGGTTGGATCGTGGTACTATCTCCCACGTCGAGAAATGGCCCTTCGTGGTACCGCAGACCAATAGCGTGCCCGGTATGGTGCTTCCAGTAGGGCATCAGGTCGTGTTCCTCGTAGTAGGCGCGGACCGCAGCATCGACATCCGAACAGGCGGCTCCCGGGCGGATTGCATCAAAGGCCGTCTGCTGAGCATTCAGCATATGGTCGAACATGCGGCACTGCTCCGCGGAGGGAGGCCCGACAACCATCGTCCGTTCAAGCTCGGAGTTATACCCCCATACCGGTGCGCCCGCGCCGGTCACCAGAACATCGCCCGTGCGAAACTCGATATTGTTGGCCAGCGCATGGGGAATCGCGGCGTTCCGGCCGATCTGTCCCCGGTAGCCGGCCGTTGCCCCGTTCGTATACATGCTCTGGGCCTTGTACAGAGGACCGAGAGCGTCGACCATCGCGAGGGTCGCTTCATCGCTCGCTCGTAAGCTTACTTGGGTCTCGGTTGCTCCAACCTGGGTGTAGCGCTGAAGGAGACGATGGGCCAGGTTGCCCCATTTGGCGCTCTCACGGATGAGGGCAACTTCGGCATCACTCTTGATCGCCATCAGATCTTCGATGAAGCCGGCAACGCGTGTCACGCTGGTGCCGGTCAGGTCGCTGATTGAGGGTCCGCGGTACCCGAAGATCCAGGGGTAGCCGTCCAGGTCTGCTCCGATGGCCTCGGTGATACCCATGCCCGCCAGAGTGTCTCGCAGAACATCCATTGGATGGGGATGATATGGGTACTCCTGATAGGAATCGACGTGATCGATACCAGTTTGGATCTGAGCGTGTTCGACCTCCAGACGCGGCACAAACATCGCCTTCTCGCCCCGCGAATTCATGACGAAGGCGATGGGACGCTCCGTTGGAATAAAGGCGAAGCCGCTAAAGTACACAATGTACTGGCTGTCGAACAAGACAACGCCGCTGAGCCCTTGGTCTTCGATGTAGGCGCGTAGATTGGCGGCCCGTTCGTCGAACTCCGTCCTCGAGATGGGATTCTCTCCACTCATACCGTTCTCCTTTGATCACCCGTGGTTTCTTATCCTGCCGCCGAGGGGCGTCGCCATACCCGGTGCACCACGTCCCATTGAAGCACTCCCGCGGCACAGGAGCGCTGTCACAACTCAGACCCGCTCAAGTAGAGGGATGCTGACTATGCCATGCCGTTCTCTCCTGAAAGGCGCGTGCCGCATCCAACACCCTATTGTCGCCGAAGGCTGAACCGGTAAATTGAAGGGCTGTGGGCAGGCCGCCCTCTCCGAAGCCGTTGGGGACGGTTATCGTGGGTGTCCCGGTCAGGTTGCCCATTAGGTTGGTTGGCTCAGGAAATGCCCCGGGAACCATGAACTGGAAGTCTTGGTCTAGTCCCGACGCGACTACGCCGATCGTTGGCGACACAAGGGCATCGTAGGAACTGGTGATGGCACCCACGGCCACAGATATTTGCCGTCGGATGCGCTGGGCGCGGAGATACTGATGAGCGGGCAGGACCATTGCCGCTAAGCGGTGGACCCGCCCCTGCTGCGACGTCAATTGGAGGATGTGGCCCTCTTCAACGAACTCTTGGAACGCACTGTACGACTCCGCCGCCAGGATCGTGTCAAACACCTCATCGTAGGGGTAGATGGGTAGCCGGACTTCCTCGATCGTTCCCACATCGCCGAGAATCCGTAATGATCCCTCGAAATTCTCACGTACCGCCGGCTGTATCCCATCGGTCGCTCCACCGATTATGGCGAAGCGGAATCCATGGTCACGCCGCGGATGCTGCTGGTACTCGTATGGACGGTTCACCGTGGAAGGATCGCGTGGATCCGCACCAGCGATGGTCTGGAGGACCGATCCGCAGTCATCCGCTGTGCGACAGAGCGGGCCAAGGCGATCCAGAGTCCAGGAGATCGTCATGGTGCCATAACGACTCACGCGCCCGAACGTGGGGCGGAAACCGGATACACCACAATAGGCAGCCGGGATTGTGATCGATCCGCCGGTATCTGAGCCAATAGCAAACGGGACGAGCCCTGCCGCGACTGCCACTGCGGGGCCGCTTGATGAGCCACCCGCCCATGCCTCACGATTCCAGGGGTTGATCGCCGGGCCCGTGAAGGACGCATTGGGATGGCCGTATGTCATCCCCCCGGCGAGTTCCACTGTTGCCAGCTTGGCAACAAGAATTGCGCCGGCATCGTGCAGACGACGAACAACGGCGGCATCGTACGGGAAAACCTGCTGCTGAAACGGCGCGGCCCCCCATGTAGTAGGAATGCCCGCGGTCGCGAGGATATCCTTGGCTCCGTAAGGAATGCCGTGTAGCGGGCCTCGATCGATTCCAGCGCGCAGCTCTGCTTCCGCGACCATCGCCTCTCGTTCGGCCCGATCAGGAGTCAACCTAACCACCGCGTTCAGAGTGCGACCAATCGAGTTGAGGCGTTCCAGTGAGAGTCTGGTGAGTTCCGTTGGGGATATCTCGCCTGCTCGCAAGAGGCGCGCGAGTTGGCGGATGGTCTGGAAGGGTCGTTCTTGGTCTTCCAATCAACCCTCGTCCGGGTACGCGACAAAGACAAAATCCGGCGCGTCGGCATTCGTGAGTTGGCAGGCGTTCAGGCGAGCGCCCGCGTCCAGCATACTTCGGACAGCGGCGCGAACAAGTTCAATCTGGTGTGCCGACAGCCGTCCTTGCTGCCGAAGCATGACTAACTCGAGGAGAGTATCTACAGCATCGGATGGTGCAGTCTCGCTCGATGGTTCTGGCTGGGGGCTCGGTGGCATCACCATGCGATCCCGACTTCCTGATGCAGAGGGGCCATGCGCTGGAGCCACTCAGTCTACCAGGTGACGACGCGGCCCTCCTTCGTTCCCGCCCGGGAATCACCGAATCCGCGAAGCCAAACGTGCGCGTCTGCAACAGTAGGTTGGGCCCGGCATAGTAGTCTTGGGCGGTGTTGTTCCGCCGCTGTGCTTGACTCCCGGCGGTGATAACCCGCGGGAATGGGTGGCAGAAAGCGCCGAAGCGATTCACAGGGTAGTTTTGGGCAAGACGAAACAAGTGCAGCGGACCGTCAACCAAAAGCAGGAGGGCAGAAGAAGATGGGCTTTCTGAATCACAACGTCTACCGACACCGAATGTCGCGCTTGACCGAGTTCATGGAGGTACACGGACTGGATGGCGTGGCGATCCTGACTCCCGATAACTTCTTTTTTCTTACCAACTACTTTCTGGATGTAGCTCCGTGGGAACGTCCGGTGGCGGCCATCTTTCCGCGCTCTGGGAATCCCGCCGTTATCATGAATGAACTGTCCACAAACGGGATCCGCATGGCGAAGGAGAGAGGCACGCTATGGGTCGATGACATCACGCTCTACAGCGAGCATCCTCGGATCGCTGATCGCTTGTGGCTGCTGCCCCAGTGGTCCCAGATGGTTGCATCGGAACTGCTCCGACATGGCCAATCCACTGGCCGGCTGGGCGTCGATGCCGTGCCGCCGGTGATGGCTCAGGTTGAGACGCTATTGCCCGATCTGAAGTTGGTCCCCGTCGAGGAGTCTTTGCGTCAACTCCGTTGGGTGAAGACCGCTGAGGAACTACATCTCATCCGCCAGGTGGCAGTTCTCTCGGATTGGGGACAAGAGCGATACCGCGAAAACGTGCGAGGTGGCCGGTTTGTCCAGGAGCTGGATCTGTTTACAGCGTCTCAGCTCGCCGAAGAGGCGTGCAGGCGCTTCCCTAATGAGAATGTTGAGATTCGAGTAGGGTCTGAACGTGGACCGGATTCTGCGGCCCCACATGGCACCGGAGCGCCAACAGGAGCTGTCGTCGAGGAGGCCGATGGAATCGTCAATGTTATCATCGCCAGGCTCAATGGGCTGGTCGTGGAGAACGAGAGGACCTGGTTTTATGGTGAGCCGAGCCAGCCCCAGGTCGAAGCGTTCGAAGTGGCGAGGGAAGCACAGGAGGCGGCTATCGCGAAGCTTGTTGCCGGCGTGCGCGTCTGCGATGTGGATGCGGCTGCACTTGAGGTGATTGAGCGAGCCGGTTATGGTCGCCACGTGATCCATCGCACCGGTCACGGCCTGGGAACGGCCGGCCACGAATTCCCTGACAATATGGCCTTTAATCAGCGCCAGTTACTAGCAAACGAAGTTTATTCGGCCGAACCTGGCATTTACGTCTATGGTCTGGGCGGGTTCCGGCATGACGATACCGTGATTGTGGGTGACAAAGAGCCCGAGGTTGTGACTCATGCTCCCAAGGATCTGGCCAGCCAGACAATTCGGGTGGAGGTTCGCTGACCTCGGGCATCGGTCTGACCGCAACTATTGAGAGGGCATCGCAATAGCGTTCCGTAATAGCCCTCTCGTCCCACACCAACCCATGCGAAGATCCAATTCGTGGAGTTGATGTTGTCGGAGTGCACTCAGCCTACGCGGACCTGATCCGGCACAACAGAGGGGCAGCGACGCTCGCACACTCTCTGGGACTTGGCCGTGGCCGGCAAGGCGGTCGCCATGGAGCCTGCCCGCTTGCCATCTGGCTATGGGGAGACAAGCCCGGATTGTAGGAGGACAAGGCCAAGACTGTGGAATGGATGCGGGTGTTGTGGCAGACACATGGGGAGTGGGCCATTGGATAACACCGGATCACTCCTTCACCAAAGGGTTCAGTCAGCGTCAAACGTGATGACCGTGGCCTTTTGCATCGGCCCACTCTTACTGGAGAACGCTTGGAGGAACGACGATACATGTAACCGGCCATCTCGTGGACGGTCGAGCATCAGTGAGTCGCCATGATCGCTTTCCAGAGAAAGCGGCCGAACGGGACGGCAAGACCGGTTTCACTAGCGTGACGCTGAAAGACAGCCGTTAGCTGGGCACGGACCTGCTCGAAGGGCGGCACCTCGCCCGGAGCGAACCCCCACGAGCGCCAGAGGTAGAACTGCTCGGGGTCGGGAAAGACTTCGGGCACCTCGAACGTCCAGCAGCTATCAAGCCTCAATCCTGCGCCGGCCAGCCGTTCCTCAACAGTACGGCGAATTTGTGAGCGTTCGAGGTAGCTGACTGGAGAAGTGGGGAGACGAAGCGGCTCAGGCAGTTCGTTGTTCCATGTCGGCGGTGGGACGTCCATCGGATTGAGCTGCAGCACGATGGCGCCTGGACGAGCGATGCGGGGCGCATCAGCGATCCAGTGCAGTGGTCCACGACGCGACGTGAGCAGATCAAACGACTGGGCTTCGGCGGGAATCCTCACCCGACCGCCATTGGCTTCCGCCGAAGAATCAGCGCAGATGAAGGCAGCATTCACGATTCCCAGTGTGGTGGCTGCCTCCGACGCGAGTTCGATGTATGACGGAACGCGATCGTACCCGACCACGCGCCGACACAGGGGAGCGATATCCAACGCGACCACACCGTGTCCGCACGCTACATCCAGCACGTCGGTATCCGGCGTGAGGTGTCGATGCAGCAGATGAAGATACACATCCTCACCGTTGAAGGGAGGCAGAACTGACTTCCACGGATAGAAGTAGCCGCGCTGGAGTCGTGCAAGGCGGTCGTACCACTCCGGGCCGTGAGGTGTGAGCATGAACTGTCCCCTTGCCCCAACGCGACGGGGGCAGGCGCAGGCCCGTCCACTGCGTGGGCACCCGAATGCTACAGCTTACGGCCCACAACCACACCGAGTGACAACCACCGCCCCGCGTCGCGCCGGCTCGATTCTCGCTCGGCAGCGCGATCGGGCGCGGTAGCTTGCGCCGCATACGCTTCCCACCATGTCCGAGCCTCGGGGAAGTAGTACGCATCTTCGATGTGAAGAGCGGCCTGTGTGATGAGGACTCGGTTTGATTCGAGAGCGCGGAAGCAGAATTGAAAATTGAGGTGCCCTCGTTCGTCCAGTTCGACAAGGTCTGCCGGCATGGGCGCGGTGAGAGCCATGGATTCCGCGCCCGCACCCCGTGCTCCAGGTTGAGCAACCCTAACCAGCTCTGCCAGAGGTCGCTGTTGGTTGCCGGCAATCGCAATCATCTCAACCGAGTTGATGCAGACGGGTCGTTGGATATGGAGTTGTAATCCCAACTGAGCACCCAATCCTGCATCGCCAACGTGATCTGATTTATGTTTATGAGGCTCTAGGCCTAGAGTATCCAGTCTGCGAGGAAGGCACGGTGGAATGGAGAGGAGTGGGACGCTGTCTCTGACCCTCCGGCGAATGGTCGAGACCATGCTGTCTGTGCATTTTGATGCGCGCGTCCGCATTGCTGGAGTGCAGGACTTCCCCTATTCGACGGTATCGCGATGCACACTCGACGCGGGTGGCAGCAGCGTCCCTCAGACCGTCGTCGTGCGGCTTCTCCGAAAGGACACTGCTCGCTCCCAACCAACTCGCTTGCACAACGAGCAGGCGGCGCTCGAGTTTCTGAGTTCGATCGGCAGTACCCTGGCTCCGCGCTTCATCGTGGGCGACGCGAGTGCCGGAATCCTGATCACTGAGGACCTCGGACCCCATCCGTCGCTGCTGGATCTGCTGCTGGGGAATGACCGGGCGGCTGCATGTGAGGGACTCCTCGCCTTCGCACGCAGTCTCGGAACGTTGCATGCCCAGACGGCCGGGTGTGCGTCCACCTACGATGACCGCCGTGCGCGACTTGGTCGGGCGGACCCAAATGCCGAGCATCCCAGCGTCTACCCTTCCGTCGCAGAAACCTGGCGGCAAGTTCGGGATGCCGCGGTTCAGCTCGGACTCCCTCATCCTCGGGGCGTGGACGACGATGTCCAGGAGATCGCGTATATGCTTGCCGAATCTGACGCCTACGTTGCCCTCTCGAGTGGGGACCCGTCGCCGGTCAACTGCATAGTTGGGAACAGGATCGTCCGATTCTTTGACTTCGAAGATGCCGGCTTCCGACACGCGCTGATTGATGCCGCCGTCCTGCGGTATCTCTACCCGACAGGTGGGCCGGTGTGGCACCTGCCGCCCGGAGTGGCCGGCGCGGTCGAGACGACATATCGGGACGAGATGTTGCGCGCGTGTCCCGTCGCTCTCCCCAATGCTGAAACATACGAGAGAGGCATGGCTGCCGCGTGCGCCGCGTGGACGATCCTGAGGATGGCGCGGCTGGTGAAGGTGGACGCCGGACCCGACCGTGACTCCTGGCTGCTGCTGCCGGCCGGCTGGTCGGCGCCGATCCCAACGCGTTCGCGCCGGCGACAACTGGTGGCGATCATGGAGACGTGCATCGCATCGGCAGACCGCGCGGGCACGCTGAAAGCGCTCGCCGCCTGGTGTGAACTCATGGTTGATGCATTATGCTCGCGCTGGCCAGAGGCGACGGAGGAGGTCCCGCTGTATCCGGCGTTCAAGTAATGGAGGCACTACAGCGATACTTACACAATGCATCCCACTGTGGAACTATCGAGCCCTATCGGATTATCCTGGGTGAAGGCCGTGGGCGCGCTGGCGCAACGGCTGCTTGCCGGGCACGAGCGGGCACTGTGTTGGGGCGTCATCGAAGCAGGGGATACCCGCTTCCCCAGTACAACTCGTCGTTCGGCAGCCGATGCACCTCGACGATCGAAACCCGGTGCCGGTTCAGATATGCCCGCACGATCCGAGCGCCGGTTTCATAGGCGGCGTCGTGACCCATGTATGTCATGTAGGCCTCCAGGCCGCGTGCCTCCGGATCGACCATCGTCCAGA
>JAABUZ0100008075.1_pt1 | contig 12501 bp, 7 predicted proteins | sample 5562091 | NCBI WGS metagenome assembly JAABUZ01 (sample SAMN12813069, study PRJNA571459) | rock metagenome | isolation source: Antarctica rocks | place: Antarctica: Victoria Land, Linnaeus Terrace sud | collected 2015-12-21 | reverse complement strand
CAGACATTATAAACAAAGTTCGCACCCTTCTTTGGCAACATCAGTGTTCTCGAATTGCTGCCGGGCATTGCCTAAAATCTGATTCAATGTTTCGTCATCATGGCTTGGATCGTGATGAAATAAGATCAACTTCTTAACCTTTGACTCGCGGGCCACTCGCGTAGCCTCCTGCCAGGTACTGTGCCCCCAGCCCTTCTTGCTTGCGTACTCTTCAGGCGTGTACTGCGCGTCATAAATCAGTACGTCCGCGTCTTGAGAGTAATCCCGCAGGGTGCTGTCAAATCCATTATGACCGTGTTCGAAATCACTGGCGTGGACGATCACAAACCCATTGCTTTCGATTCTAAAACCTGTCGCGCCCTGAGGATGATTCAAGGGAAAAGGAGAAATGGATACGGCAGCCGCGCCGCAGCCGCCGCGCCCGAGATCAACAAACTTCCTTTTCGCGGCGAGGAACTCGAAACCGACGGGAAAATAGGGAGTGGTCATTTGCCCTTCGAGTATTTCGCGCGCCTGCTCGGCGGGGCAGCCGGAACAGAAAGTGACTTCGTTGCCCGGCGAGTAAAGCGGAGCGAAAAAGGGCAGCCCCTGGATGTGATCCCAATGAAAGTGAGTCAGGAGGAAATTTACGCTGATATTCGAGCCCTTAAACTCTTGTTGAAGGCACAATCCCAGCCCGCGCGCGCCAGTCCCTCCATCGATGATCAGGATCTCCCCCGCGAAGCGCAATTCAATGCAGGCCGTGTTGCCCCCGAAGCCGAGATGAGTGGGAACCGGCGTCGGTATGGAACCGCGAACTCCCCAGAACTTCAAGCGCGAATCAGAATCGTTGTTCACATGTTTCCTGGTTCAGGGCGCCGACGCGGCGGCGGACGTGTCAGCCCAGCGAGCCGAATAGATGTTGAGCTTGTGCTGGCGTCCCTTCAGTTCTTCTTCGCCAAGATACTCCACGTTGCCGGGACTTGGCAGCGCGCGCCTGACATCCTCGGAAACGATTATTTGATCGGGCGCCGCGCGGCTCACCAGCCGGGACGCGACGTTGACGGTGTCGCCAATGGCCGTGTATTGAACGCGGTCGGACGATCCGATGTTGCCCACGACCGCCGGACCCGTGTGAAGCCCGATTCCGATGCGAGTCTCCGGGAGATTCCGGGCGGCTCGGCTGGCATTCAGGCGCGCGGATTCGCGCTGCATGGCAATTGCCGCTCCCAGCGCTTGTTCCACCGAATTCTCGCACTCCAGGGGAGCGCCGAAAAGCGCCATGATACAGTCGCCTATAAATTTATCAAGCGTTCCGCTGTGCTGGAAGATGATTTGACTCATGGTGGTGAAAAGCTCGTTGAGCATCTGCACCACCTCTCGCGCGTCCATCTGCTCCGACATGCGCGTGAATCCTCGAATGTCAGCGAACAGCACGGTTATATTTTGCAGCTTTCCGGCAAGATTGATCGATCCGTCCGAGGCCAGAATCAGATCGGCCACTTGCGGCGGCAGATAAGCCTTCAAAGCCTCCCGGTGGATTTCGCGTCTTAGCAGCTCCTTAGCCGCTATGGCATTGGCCAGAGCCAATCCGGTTTGAGCCGCAATCAAGCTGAAAGTGCGAAAGTCGGTTTCAGAAAAAGCATCCGGCTCGGCAAGATTATCGGCATACAAAATACCGAGAAAACGGCCTTGAAAGCTCAACGGAGCGCAGCAGGCGGCTTGAATGCCTGCCCTTACGATGCTCGCGGCGGACCTCAGCGCCGCCTCGGACTTGGTGTCGCGGATCAGCAGCGGCCGATTATCCTGTCTGACCTTGTTGAGAATCGTGCGGCTCATCACCACCGTGCGCGGATCATACGCGCCTGTTTCGGAAGTTGCTTTCTGACCTCCGCGGAAGTGCAATTCAGGGTTTGGGAATGATCGCTGTTCTTCGTTCCACAGCATCACCGTCGCGCGATGCACGTGCTCGATTTTGAAGAGCAGTTTCACCGCCGCCGCCGTGACCTGATCAACCGAATGAGTTCCCGCGAGCGTCATCCCCACTTCGTAGAGAAGTTCAAGGTTGCGAAGCTCGGCGGCGCTGGCGAATTCCTTGGCGCGCGGAAAAGCAAGCAACTGAGGCTTCCGCTGCAACTCATTCAATTCAATAGCGCCTGTCTCAATAGTGAAGGGGGCGTCCGCCGCTTCCTCGCGGAAAAGCAGAACGAATTTTCCGATGGCAATACTGTCATCGGAGCGCAGTCGAACCGGACCAGTCACCGGTCTGCCGTTGACAAAGGTGCCGTTGGCGGAACTTAAATCTGAAAGAACAGCGGGCGAGTCAGGCTCATTCGTAATGCTTGCGTGCCGCCTTGAAACGCTGCGATCCGGATCGGCAAGGATCAGATCGTTGTCATCGGTTCGCCCGATTTTCACCACCGGCTTCTCCATGGTAAAGACCTGCGTGGACGCATCCGGCCTGTTTATCTGCAATGATCGCGGCTTCATGGCAATAAGCGGATCGCCACCACTGTCATGTCATCATACTGATCCGCGCCGGCTGAGTAGTCTTCCACGCGTTGAACGATGGCCTTAACAATGTCGCCCACGGGACTGTCGCGGCGCCGCAGCACGACCTCCTCCACTTCTTTCTCTTCCCACATATCGCCCGCGGTATTCAATACTTCCGAGATCCCGTCCGAAATACAGATGATGAGGTCCCCAGACTCTACCTCAATCGTCTCTTCTTCATAGCGGACCCCCGGAAAGATGCCGATCGGAAGCCCGCTCGCGCCTGCGGGACGCTCGATCCTGCCTCCAGTGCCCCGTACAATAAGCGGCGGCGGATGCCCCGCGTTCACGTAGGTCAATTTCCTCCGTTCGGCGTCCAGCACGCCGCAAAACAAAGTAGAGTACCGATCCGAACTTGAGCAAAGATAGACTGTGTGGCTCACTTCGCTCATGAGAACGGAAAGCGGCAGCGCCTGCCGGAGCAAGTGGCTGCGCAGCAGAGTCTGGATGCTGGCCATGAGAACGGCTGCCGGGATTCCCTTTCCGGACACATCGCCAACCGTGATGCTGAAAAGACCGCCGGGAAGCTCCAGGAAATCATAGTAATCGCCTCCCACGAATTTCGCCGGCCGACAGAAAGCCGCGTAATCCAGCCCTGCAACGGGTTCACACCCGTGGGGAAGGAGATTTCGCTGCACATCGCGAGCCAGATCCAGCTCGCGGCGCAACAAACGCGCGGCTTCCGCCTCCTGCCGCAGTCTTTCAGTTTGGATTTCGGAGGCCGAGTACAACGCCATAAAACTCAGAAGTTCGGCGTCGTGTTCCGAAAACCCTCCGGGCTTGTTCAACACCTGCATGGCGCCGATGACCCGGTCGCCAGCCCGCAGCGGTACCGCCAACACCGATTTGGTTCGATAGCCGCTGGAATCATCCACACGCCGCAGAAAGCGCCGATCAGACGCAGCGTCGTTCACGATAACAAAGCGATTCTCTTCCACGCACGATCCCACAATGCCCGCGCCGGCCGGGATTCGAATCTCATTAACCCCATGCGCGACCTTGGTCCACAGTTCGCCGGCGGCTTCGTCCAGCAACCAGAGGCTGCACCGGTCCGCGCCCGTCAGATCGCGAGCCAAGTCAGCGTTGAGTTGCAGCAGCCGCGAGATGTCCTTCTCCTGGCTAATGCGCGCCGCATGCTGGAAAATAACTTGGCTGATCCGTTTTGCGGTGGCGTTGCTTTCCGCCGTGTCTTCCTGGTTCATCGCCGTGCCGGAAGCGCATCTGCCGGCCGCGCCCGAGGGACACAGCATTCATCGCTCTCTGTCCGGATCTGTTTCATGATACATCTTAAACGGGCTGATTCGGAGCCCTCCGCCGCGTTTCCGCTCAGTTGACGCGAGCGGTAGCGGTTAATGGTATGCGTGTCCAGACGTTCACAATCGCGAGATATCGCGACGCGAAAGGCGGACCGGTCCACCATATTTGGCCGCTAGCGAAACAGCCTCCATCCTGTGATCGATCAACGGAGATGTAATACCGCCCTGGCACGTTCGGCACATTGATGACGGCAGTCCCTGATCCCGTTTCCCCCGACGGTCCTGGAAAGCCGTTGTAAGCGCAGGCCTGCGGCGCTGAATCCGTATTCAATCCAACTTCGATTTGGTCGATGCAGCCAGGGCACGCGCCATCGACGATGTAGTAGTTGAAGCGGACGGTGACTGGAATGGAACTGCCGATTGCCTGCACTCCGATATCGAGCACATTGGGGGCATTCTGGAATTGGGCGTTACTGGCGGTGGTAGTGACGGAGGCAGCCGAAAGCGTGAAATTCGCATAGCTCAGTGTTGCCGATAGGGCGTCAACCGAGTCGATGACCAAAGGCGCGGGATTACCGGGGAATGCGGTGCCTGCCGGCAAGTTTGGTTCGCGCCGTCAAACAAAATATCGTAGCGGCCCGGCTGCGGCGCGGTGAGAGAAACAGAGGAACTCGCGGCAGGCGCAGTTTGACAGAACGACGGCGCGCCGCCTTTAAACCCGAACAGGAAGCTGCCGCTGAACGGCGGACTATTCGCGCCGTACGCGCCAGGACTGTAAGCGAAAAGTTGCCCGGGCGTGACAACACCCTGCTGATAACCGCTCGGCGGCAAGTTGCTGACGCCCCCGGTCTGCGCGTAAAAAGATCCGTTACTGAATCTGTCCTGTCCGACCACATGCAGCGGCAGCGTGAAACTGGAAGCCGCGCCGGTAGACGCGGTGAAACTGATCGGATAATCACCCGTGGGAACCGGGTTGGTGGGAGCAGCGCCGCCGGTCAGGCACCCGATCAGGATGTTGCCCTGAAGCAAGGACAGTTGATTCGGGTTGGGAAGCGAGGAAGTATTAATGCTCCAGGATGCCGTGGCAGGATACAGCGGGGTCGCCGGATAAGGCATATAACAATTGCTGCCCCCGGCATAGGCCGTGGCGAGACCGATGGTCAGCGGCACGTTTACTGTTTGTGTCGCGGCTGGAGTTCCTGAATCCGTTACCGTAATAGGTACGCTCCAAATACCCGCTTGGGCCGGTGCGCCCGAGAGAGTTCCGGAGCTTGGATTCAGTCCCATTCCCACCGGCAACACGCCGCTTGGCGCGATGGACCACCTGTATGGCGGCGTACCATTGGCCGCCGACAGCGTCGAGGAATAAGGAGTGTTGTACTGGCCCGACGGCAGCGTCACGGTGGCAATCGCCAAGGGCGGAGTCACAATAAGAGTAAGCGAACGCTGCGCGGTTTGACCGCTTCGATCGGCAACCTGAACAGGAACAGTATAGGTTCCCGCCGCTGTCGGCGATCCGGTCAGCAATCCCGCTGGCGATAACGCAAGGCCGGGGGGGAAGAGATCCGGTGGGAGCGCTCCACGTGTAAGCGCCGAAACCGCCCGCCGCCCCCAAAGCCACGTTATACGTTCCGTTCGCCGGGACTTGCGGCAAAGCGCTGGTCACAACCGAGAGAACAGTGAGAGTAGCGGGCGGCGGCGGCAACCCGGTGTTTATGCCTTGACTGGCAACTACGGGTGAAAGACTGGCGACAGGATTGTAGTCCTGAAGTGCCTGGGCTGGCGTGCTGGCATTTGGGTCATACACGCGCAACGTGACCAGCGCCTGCTCGCCCGGCTGTAGCGTAAACGTGGGAGCTAATGCCGAGAGAGGACCGCTCGGCAGCGTGGCTCCGGGAGTGGTAAACGCCGGGTTCGGAATGTTTGCAATCGGAATGTAATGCGCCTGCACGGCCAGCGTGCAGGCGTTCGCGACGGGGGTGAGATATACCCCGGAAATAATGAGCTGGACCGTGATGCCCTGCGGAGGCGGCTGGTATTGCACAAGAGTGAGCGCGTAAGAAGAAGCCGTGTTGCCCGAATTGGTGACGGTGTAGGAGGCGTCCGTTATTTCTCCAGAGATGGCGGTATTGGAGATGTTGGGGTTGGAAATGTTCGGGTTCGAGATGTTGGGGTTGGAAATGTTGGGATTAGCGAACGCGACATTCGAGATATTCGGATTCGAGATATTGGGGTTGGAAATGTTGGGATTAGAAATATTCGGATTCGAAATGTTCGGGTTCGAGATATTCGGGTTGTAAATCTCTATGTTCGAGATATTCGGGTTGGAGATATTGGGGTTGGAAACATCGCTGTTGAGGACCACGCTGCTGGTCAAGCCATTCGCAATGGCATTATTGTTTAGGTCTGTCTGAACGGCGTTGACCGACACGGTGGCAGCCGGATTGGATGACGTGATAAAGACCGAGCGGGAAGCCGTGGAGAATGGCGGAATGCCAACAGTAATCTGGGTCAGTGGATTGGGCAGACCGCTGACCGCAAACTGGAGGAAAGAAGCGGCTCCTCCCACTGGTTGTGACTGGATTGTAAGGCGGTAATAGACCGTCTGGTTTGTGGGGTTTTCAAGCGTCACGGGAAACTCGCGCTGGAGTGAAGTCGAGAGTTGCTTGGAGTTTCCTTTCGCTCCCATAATAATTCCGGGACTGAGCGCGGCAGTATAGATGTCCTGGTTGCGAATGCCGGTCTGACCGACGACGCAGGCCGAGACCCATTTCGACGGATCGTAGATGCTGCGTGAGTCTTTCGTCGCTCCAACCGGTGTGTAGTGGGCCCAGTTACCGTCCATGGGCTGCACTACATTGCGATTATCAGTCCAGACGACGTGCGTGTGATCAGGGTCCGTGGACCTGTTGTTGAAGCGCCAGGGCAGTGTTCCCGCCGAAGGATCATAAACGAAAGTAGGACCCGCTACGTCGATGTAATCTCCGACAAAGGGCACGGTTCCCAATTGAAACAAGGGCAAGTTCGGCGCGTCGAAGTCGAGTTGCTGGATATTGTCAGGATTGTTTGCCAAATTCGTTGCCGTGCTCGGGTCGAAAGCGGGCGTGCCGTAGCTGTATTGCGAAACCAGAATCGACGCGTTAAATTTCGGCGGCTGGCCGGGGGGCGCTTGGGCCACACGGATGTCTACCGTATGCCGCCAAGTGTTGCTGGAATAAGGAGAGGATGGATCAGCTACTTGCGTCGAGAATACAGGATTCACTCCCAGGGGCAGCTCTTCCCGCGCGGAATAATTGCCGCCCCCCGTAGCGGCGTACACGGTCACTTGATCGTCATTGCGGAAGTCATACCACGATACGGTCAGCTTGCCGCTGGAGAAGGCCATGGCGGGCATGATTTGATGACCCCGCCCCAGGTAAGCGTCCACAGTCACCGGGCCGGCGAATTGCATCCCGCTAATCTGGTTTTTGCCGCTGTACCTGGGTGTTCCCGCGATCACCTGGATACGGGCGTCGCCGCCGGTTGTGTGATCTGGGATCAACCCCCGTTCGGACCAAGCGACATACAGATCTCCTGAGGCATCGACCGCGATGCTGGGGTATGCGTTGGTCCGGAATGAGACGTCCGTCGTGCCCTGATCGAACGGGTAAATCGGAGCTTGCACGATTTGCGTCAGCGTTGTATTTCCATACTGGAAAGCCACGCCGGCAAGTTCATCCGGATTCTTTTTATCCTTGAAGATCCGCCAAACAACGTACACGTTGCCGGTCTTCGGATCGATGGCAAGCGCGGCGCCCTGATTGGTGCTCTCCGTTCCACTCACCTGGACCGGGGTGCTCCAAGTGACTCCGCAATCACCGGAATGGGTCAACATAATTTTCGACAGATTGGACGATTCCGGGCCATTGAATTGGGTATATGCCACGTAGATGCGACCCGCCGAAATCGTCGCGGCCGGCACGCTTCCATCGGCTGAAGCCGGAATAATGCAGCCCAGGGAGCCATGACGCGGCATGTCAACAGCTATCGCCGGTTTGTCAAGAAAGTGGTTGGCATCTCCAGTGGCGACCACGCTTGTTCCGAGATAGCGGATGGTGTTCGCGCCCTGGAAATTGTTGTCGTCGACGTAGCGGGCGACAAAGATAGCGCTGGTTCCATTCGATTCCCGGTTAAAAACCAGACCGCTGTAGTAGAACAGCCCGTTGGTTCCGGCCCTGACCATAGGGTCCGCCACGGCTTCATAGCCCTTTATCGGGGAACTCGCGCCGACAGCCGAGTTATCCTGCGGGTATCCAGGAACAAGAACGCTTTGCCAGACGTTACCCCATTCATCGATGTAAATAAACCGAGCCACGCGTCACCGGTAGGCTTACCGCTGCTGACGCCCGGTAGATCAACCGTACGGTAATCATTGTTGCCCGCCAACAGATGAAGCGGATTTCGAGACGATACCGCCATGGACGGCTCATTCTGACGCTCCAGGAATGGATCACCCCCCGGCCACTCGGTTCCCGTTACCATGTATACTTTGCCCAGCCACTTGGCCTCTGGCAGGTGTGAGAACAGCCGTGCCGGTGAGCAGAAGAAGGAACGCGAGTCGCATGTGTTTGTCCGAATTACCGATTGCTGTAGCCTAACAAATAGGCTCCCGTAAAAGTTACGGGGTGTCTACGCTGCTGGTGCCGCAGGCCGAAAATCTCAGCGAAGTCCCGGACGGACATATTACGACGGAACTTTGAACAGCCGCTTTCCGTTTTCCCAAGTAATCTTACGAAACACCTCAGGTGAAGTGATCTGCTTGGAAAGCTCCAGGGTAGCGCGTGCAACGCATTGGCCAGCTAACCTGCTTGCTTCCGGATTGTTTCCCTGCGAAACGCCTCCCCCATTTCCGTCGACACAACTGCAATCACTGCCGAAAACCAACTTGTCCTGATGGCGGACGACAAAGCCTTTAGAGAAATCGCGATCACGGGACAGGGCATTGTTGCCTGAATTGGCTGACATGTCGGCATAGAGATTCGGGAAGTCGGACAGCCATTTGTCGGTCAATCCGCCGGGCTTCACAGGACCGGCGGGATAGCCGCGATCCGTGGGAACGTCCGCGCTGATGTGGGCCCAGAACAGGTCTCCGTGTCCGATGAAATTCGTCTTCGGATAGGCGCGAAGAATTCTATCGAAATGTTCGTAGCCTGTGTTGTACGGGAGTTCGCCGGCAAAATGCGGGAAGTTCTGGATATGCATCATGACGGGCACGCGCGTTTCGGCGGCAATGTCATAAACGCGGCGCATCTCCGGTGAATCCAAGGCGAGGTGATACTTCAACTCACCGATGCTTACGGCTCCTCCACGGATTGCTTTTCGAAAGATCTCTTCCGCATTCGATTGTGACGGATCGGCTGCGACGGAGCGTACAAAACGCCCTGGCCGTTTCTCCATTTCGTCTTTCGCCTTGTCTTCATCGACATCGCGGGTTAGCAGGACAGCATTGGTAACGCCGCAGCCTTCCATGTGCGTAAAGCAACTCTCCGGATCGCGCCGTAGATGGAGATGTGTGTCGAGCACCGACCCGCCCCACAGGAGTTCTGACTGGGGCCAGAGACTCGATGCGGTCGCCAGGGAAACGCTTGTTTTGAGAAAAGTTCTTCGTTGCATGGGCAGGAGCCCGTGGGCTATGCGGAAATATAGGGCAAACGTCCCGTGCTATCGCCCAGGCGATCCGCTTTTACTTCCAGGCAGTCGAGCAGCGACAGATACAAATTCGTCATCGGCGTTCCCGTCTCATATTGAATGTGCCGTCCGCCTGGGATCTGGCCATTGCCGCCGCCCGCTAGCAGAACCGGAAGGTCCTGGTGGGTGTGGCGGTTTCCGTCACAGATGGCGCTTCCGTAGACAATCATCATGTGGTCCAGCAAGGGTGAGCCGTCGCTATCCTTCGTGTTTTGCAGCCGGTCCAGGAAATAAGCGAAGAGGCTCACATGGAATGTGTTGATCTTCGAGATCTTGTCCATCAGTTCCGGAATGTTGCGGTGATGCGAAATCGGGTGGTGCGGGTCGGGAACGCCGATTTCCCCGTAGGTCCGAACGCTTGCCTCGCGGCCAAGCTGGAGACTCGATACCCGCGTGATGTCTGCCTGGTAAGCAAGCACCTGGAGATCAAACATCAGCTTCACGTATTCGGAGTATGTTTCCGGGATACCCGCCGGCTTGTCCATGGTCGGCGTGAACTGCTTGTTGTCGTTCTCCGCCATTTGAATGCGGTGCTCGACTTGCCGGACACCGGTCAGGTACTCGTCCATTTTGCGCTTGTCGCTGGTGCCTAGATTGTTCATCAACTTCTGGGTGCGTTCCTGCACAACGTCCAGGATGCTGCGGCGTAGCAGGGCGCGTCGAGCGCGCAGCGCCGGGTCTGCCGAAAAATCTTCCGTTCCGAAGAGACGCTCGAAGGCGAGGCGCGGGTTTGTTTCCGGCGGCATGGGCGTCGTAGGAGAGGCCCAGGAAATGCTGTTCGTGTACGCGCAACTGTAGCCCGAGTCGCAGTTCCCCACAGTCCGTGAATCTTCGCAGCCAAGTTCCAGGGAGGCCAGCCGCATCCGCGCCGCCATGCTCTTCGCGGCAATCTGATCCACGGAGACACCCGCATGAATATCTGCGCCCGCAGTTTTCTTCGGGTGTACGCCTGTCAGAAAGGAAGCGCCCGCCCGCGCATGGTCGCCGCCGCCGTCGCCCAAGGCTTCCGCATTATGTTGCGCAAGACCCGTCAGCACATTCACGTGAGCACGAAAAGGCTCAAGCGGCTTCAGGATGCGTGTGAATTCAAATTCGGCACCGGCTGCTTTCGGCGTCCAGTCCGCAATGGTGACGCCGTTCGGCACGTACGTAAATGCCATTCGCAAAGGCGGTGCGCTCGCGGCGCTGGTTGTCGCGGCGCTGGCGCCAGCCGGTACCATGGCATCCAGCATGGGCAAGGCCAGGGCTGCTCCCATGCCCTTCAGCAGTGATCTCCTGTGCAGGTGCTTCCCGGTAAGAACGTTCATTACGTGCGATCTCCTCTTCTGCGCATTTCGAACGGCATGCTGTTTACGATTTCCAGAACCAGGTCTGAGAACCGATAATCGCGCGCCGAGATTTTCTTGACAATGTCCTTCACCGTGGGCCGGTCATACCGCTCAAGACCACGCCCCAAGGCGTACGTTAATAGTTTTTCCGTGACGCACTCCGCGAACTGCTGCGGCTGGTTGCGGTAGATCTGTTCCAGTTGCAAAGCGCCGACGAAAGCACGCCCGTCCGGCAGCTTGCCCGAAGCGTCAATCGGCCACTTGCCGTCCTGATCGCGCCACTCACCGATTGCATTGTAGTTTTCAAAGGCAAAACCGATTGGGTCCATTTTCTGATGACAGGACGCGCACATTGGATTCTTGCGATGCTCTTCCATCTGCATGCGGATGGAGGCGCTCAATCCGACACTATCCTCATTCAACCGGGGTACGTTGGGCGGAGGAGGAGGAATCGGCGAGTTCAACATGTTTTCAAGAACCCACTTGCCGCGCAGGACGGGGGATGTCCGAGTTGCGTAGGAGGACACCGTTAAAACGCTCGCTTGCGTGAGAATTCCGCTCCGAGGCATACCTTCCAAGCTAACCTTGCGGAACTCGGTTCCCTCCACGCCAGGAATGCCGTAAAAATCAGCGAGCTTTTGGTTGACGAAGGTTGACTTGGAATTCAGAAAATCCAGAATGCTTCGATCATTGTGCACAATGTCCTCAAAGAATAATTCGCTTTCCTGGCGCATGGACATCCGAAGATACTCATCGAACTGCGGGAACTTGTCGTGGTCCGGATTGTCGGACTCCAGTTTACGAAGCTCCAGCCACTGGCCGGCAAAGTTGTCAGCCAATGCCTGTGACCGAGGGTCCTTCAGCATTCGCTGTACTTGTGCCTTCAGCACCTCCGGACGGCGCAGCAGTTGCCGATCCGCATACCGCATCAACTCGTCATCGGGCATCGTCGACCAAAGAAAATAGGAGAGGCGCGAAGCAAGAGCGTAATCATTTACTTCCTGAATGTCCGGATCAGCCGGATGCGCGGCTGGATTGTAGGAAACGTTGTGCAAGGCGCTCGCGCCCGCTCGCAGCGGAGCTGGGGTTTCAATGCGGAAAAGGAAATCCGGGGAAACCAGGATGGCCTGAAGCGCGACACCGATCGAGTCGTCGAATTTTGAACCCCCCTTGCGTGCTTGTGCGTACAAGTCCAAATACGGCTGTAAATCCGCCGAACTCACCGGACGCCGGAACGCGCGCCGTGCAAAATGGGAAAGAATCAGCCGCGGACAATTGTCCGTGTGCTGATGCTGGTGGCCGCACACGAAGATCAGCTTGCGGCTTTCAGCGGACGGGCCCAGTTTCTCGTTGTAAGGACCTACAATCTCCAGGTAATGCACATACACGCGGTTCGCCGGGACATGATTCTTCTTTATCCTCTCGGCGGCAGCCTCAATTGCTTTGGCAGCCTGCTCCGGCGTGGCGTTCGGCGGGATTTTGGCAAGCTTCTTCGGATCGGGCGGCGGAGGTTCAGGGCGGGTGGACGGGTTGGGTCCCCCATAGCTTGGCGGGAGACCTTCATAAATCCGCGGAATGGAAGCCGCCAGCCAGTGCTCTCCTTGCGGAACATGCATCTTGAAACTAGCCTGCATTCCGAACAGGTCGATGCTGCCACC
>JAABUZ0100008074.1_pt1 | contig 12502 bp, 15 predicted proteins | sample 5562091 | NCBI WGS metagenome assembly JAABUZ01 (sample SAMN12813069, study PRJNA571459) | rock metagenome | isolation source: Antarctica rocks | place: Antarctica: Victoria Land, Linnaeus Terrace sud | collected 2015-12-21 | reverse complement strand
GCGATGTGCGCGATCGTGGAGGGCAGCTTCTCCCCACCGGCGACCACGAGCAGCCCCCCGAAGGTGCGCTGGTCCACAAAGCGCAGCTCCCGGCCGCCGTCGCTGAACTCCAGCCGCACGCGCAGGTGCGTCTCCGGCGGCGTGTCCGCCGGCACCACGAGCAGCTGGCCGCTCATCCCGAGGTGGCCGGTGAGCGCGTCGCCGGAGTCGAGGGGGAGCCAGAGGTATTTGCCCCGGCGCCTGGCCGCAGTGATCGTGCGGCCGGTCAGCAGCGCGACGAAGTCGGCCTCGCCCGCCTCGTGCCGGCGGATCGCCCGCGGATGGGCGACCTGCACGCGCGACACCGTGCGGCCGACCACCCCGCGCTCCAGGCCCAGCCGGACCACCTCGACCTCGGGCAGCTCGGGCACCAGCTCAGCCCGCCGTCACTCGGCCGCGGCGGCCAGCGGGTCGGCCGGCACCACGATCGACGCCGGCGCGAGGTCACGCAGGGCGGCGTAGGCCTCCCGGGCCGCGCGCTGCTCGGCCTCCTTCTTGGTGCCGCCCTCGCCCGAGCCGGCCACCTGCCCGCCGTCAGCACCGTCGACCCGCGCGCGCGCCGCGAAGCGCTTCGCGTGGTCGGGCCCGGACTCCTCCACCGAGTAGTCGGGGGTCGACCGCCCGCTCGCCGCGGCCAGCTCCTGCAGCGAGGTCTTCCAGTCCAGGCCGGCGCCCAGCGTCGCCGCGTCCCGCATGACCGGGTCGAACAGCCTGCGCACCAGTGCCTCCGCCGCACCGATACCGAGCGAGGCATAGACCGTGCCGATGACAGCTTCGAGCGCGTCCGCGAGCAGGCTGGGCTTGTCCCGGCCACCTGTCGCCTCCTCGCCGCGGCCGAGCAGCAGGTGCTGGCCCAGGCCCAGCTCCCTGGCCACCCCCGCCAGGGCGCGCATGTTGACCACGCTCGCGCGCAGCTTGGCCAGCTGCCCCTCGGCAAGGTCGGGGTGCGCCCGGAAGAGCGCGTCGGTCACCACCAGTCCGAGCACGCTGTCGCCGAGGAACTCCAGCCGCTCGTTCGTGGGCAGGCCGCCGTGCTCGTAGGCGTACGACCGGTGGGTCAGCGCCCGGCTGAGTGACGCGTCGTCGGCGTCGACCTGCAGCGCCGCGCGGAGGGCGGCCAGCTCGGGGCCGGGTCCCCGGCTCACGGCCGGTCCAGCCACTCCAGCCGAGCCGCGGCGTAGTCGACAGCGAGGCCGACGGTGGTCAGCCCCTCCAGGTCCTCGTCGTCGATGGTGAAGCCCGGGGCGCGCCGGCGCAGCTGCTCCTCCACGATCTCGGCGATCTCGACCAGGCCGAGCGAGTCGGCGCCCAGGTCCTCCACCAGCCTGGTCTCGCGAGCGAGGGTGCCTGGCTCGACCTCGAGCACGGTGGCCACGGCGGCGGTCACCACGGCGAAGGCCACGGCGGCCAGCTGCGCCACCTCAGACCGGGGTGACCTGGCGCTCGTTGTAGTAGCCACAGGTCGGGCAGGCGGTGTGCGTGAGCTTGGGCTGACGGCAATGCGAGCAGGGGGCGACCGACGGCAGGGTGGCCTTCCACTGCGAGCGGCGGTGCCTCGTGTTGGAGCGCGAGGTCTTGCGCTTCGGAACGGCCACGGCGGCGGGTCTCCTGCAGGTCGGGCGTGCGGATGGGTCCGGATCAGATTACCGGCTCTGGTCGGCCGCTCGCGCCGGCCCACCGTCCAGCAGCCCCTGCAAGGCAGACCATCGCTGGTCGGGGTGGGCTGCCGGAAGGGGCAGCGGCGCCTCCCGGCGTACGCCCCGCTCGTCGAGTCCGGGGCAATCGTCCTCGCAGAGCGGGGTGAGCGGCAAGGCGAGCACCACCGCGTCGCGCACCGACGGCTCGAGGTCGAGCAGATCGCCGTCGACCCGGCGCACGTCGTCGTCCGGATCGGGCCCGAGCTCGGCGGCGCGCTCGGGGTAGAGGAACAGCTCCTGCACGTCGACCTCGAGCTCGTCGGCGAAGGGCTCCAGGCAGCGGCCGCACTCGCCCTCCAGCGGGGCGGTCACGACGGCGGTGACGAGCACCCCCTCGACGACGGACTCGAGCCGCAGATCGATGCGCAGGTGGGCGCCAACGGGCACCCGCACCAGCGGTGTCCCGAGATCGGCGGGCGCCGGGGCGCCGATACTGACCTCGCGCATGCTGCCGGGACGGCGGCCGAGCTCGCGGGTGTCGATCACGAGGGGGGCGCGCGGGTCCAGGGTCGACCGGCCGCGGGTCGCGCTGCTCACGGCTCCCATGTTAGGCGGCTAGACCGAGACGGCGTCGGGGTCGACGCCGGCGAGGTCGTCCAGATCGTGCCGGCCGCGCAGCTTCTCCCGCCCCCTGTCCACCGTCACCAGCGTCTTCTGCAGCACCACCTCGAAGGTCGCGAGCTTGCCGTCGACGTAGTCGTCGACCTCGCGCCGCAACTGCTCCGCCGAGGCCCGGGCCTCGGCCAGCACGGCCTCGGCGCGCTCGGTGGCGGCGGCCAGCACCGAGGAGCCCCGCACGAGCGCCTCCCGCTCCTCGCGGGCGGCGGCGAGCAGTCGCTCCGCCTCGGCGGTGCCCTCCGCGACCACGCCGTCCCGGTCCTCGACCACCGCCCGCGCGTCGACGACCGCCTGCGGCAGCTGGTCGCGCAGGGCGGCGAGCTGCCCGAGCAGCTCGGCCCGGTTGAGCACGCAGCTGGCCGACATCGGCAGCGAGCGCGCGGACTCCACCAGCTCGGTGATGCCATCGAGCGCGTCGGTCAGGTCGGGCATGGGGCGAGGCTACGACGGGTCCCGCCGCTCCTCCAGCCGTCGCAGCAGGGGCGCGAGGGCCGACTCCGGCACGAGGTGCGCGACGTCCCCGCCGTAGGTCGCGACCTCCTTGACCAGGCTGGAGGACAGGAAGCTGTAGAGCGGGTTGGTGGTCATGAACAGCGTCTCCACGCCGGCGAGCGAGTGGTTCATCTGCGCCATCTGCAGCTCGTAGTCGAAGTCGCTGACCGCCCGCAGCCCCTTCACGATCGCCGGCACGTCGTGCTCGCGGCACCAGTCGACGAGCAGCCCGTGGAAGCTGTCGACCGTGACGTTGCCGTAGTGGGCGGTGGCCTCGCCCAGCATCTCGATGCGCTCGGCCACCGTGAACAGGCTCTGCTTGGTCTTGTTGATGAGGACCGCGACGATGACCTCGTCGTAGAGCCTGGCGGCCCGGCCGATGATGTCCAGGTGCCCCTGCGTCACGGGGTCGAAGGAACCTGGGCAGACGGCCCGTCTCATGATCGCGCACCGTACCAGAGGGTGGCCTCGCCATAGCGCCGACTTCGCCCGTGCCGCAGTCCATCCGGCCAGGTCAGCTCGGCGTCGCGGGTGGCCCGCTCGACGACGACCCGGTCGGCCGCCCAGGGCACCACCGCGGCGAGGACGGTCGCGACCGGATCGGCGTAGGGCGGGTCGAGGAAGACCACGTCGAAGGGCCCGGCGTACGCCGACGGGTCGCCGGTGAGGAAGCGCCCGACATCCTCGCCCACCACGGTGGCACCGGGGAGCGCGAGGGTCTCGACGTTGGCCCGGATCGTCTGCAGCGCAGCAAAGTCGCTGTCCACCAGCGTCACCAGCGCCGCCCCGCGCGACAGCGCCTCCAGGCCGACCGCGCCGGAGCCGGCGTAGAGGTCGAGCACCGACAGGCCGGCGAGGTCGCCGAGCGAGCTGAACAGGCCCTCGCGGGCGCGGTCGGCGGTGGGCCGGGTGGAGCGGCCGACCGGGACCCGGAGCGAACGGCCGCCCGCCGACCCGGCGATGACCCGGATCACCCCTTCTCCAGAAAGGCCGCGTGCTCCTCGGGCAGGGCCTCCCGCAGCGCCCGGGACAGCGGGGGGTGGCGCAGCAGGCGGGGGTCGTCGGCGACCAGGGCCACCGCCTCCTCGCGGGCGGCCAGGATCACGTCCTCGTCGCGCAGCAGCGACAGCAGCCGCAAGCTGCTCGTGCCACCGGACTGGCTGGCGCCCAGCACGTCTCCCTCGCGACGGGCCTGCAGGTCCAGCCGCGCGAGGGCGGCGCCGTCGCTGGTCGCCGCGACCGCCTCGACCCGGCCGCGTGCCGGGCTGTCCGGCTCCGCCGCGGTCTCCAGCAGGCAGGTGCTGGCCGCGTTGCCGCGCCCGACCCGGCCGCGGAGCTGATGCAGCTGGCTGACGCCGAACCGGTCCGCGTCGAGCACCACCATGACGGTCGCGTTGGGCACGTCCAGGCCGACCTCGACCACGGTGGTGGCGACCAGCACGTCGATGTCGCCGCGGGAGAAGGCGGTCATCACCGCGTCCTTGTCCTCGCCGCCCATCCGCCCGTGCAGGCCGCCGACCCGCAGGCCGGCCAGCTCGCCGGCGCGCAGCAGGGGCAGCACCTCCTCCACCGCGGCCCCGCCCGGTCCTGCCGTCGCCTCGGCCTCGTCGTCGCGGGGGCTGATCCGCGGGCAGACCACGAACGCCTGCCGCCCCTCGGCCACCTGTTCGCGGACCCGCTGCCACATCCGCTCGAGCCACCGCGGGTTGTCCGCCGGCACGACGTGGGAGGCGATGGGCTGCCGGCCTCCCGGCAGCTCGGTGAGCGCGCTGACCTCCAGGTCGCCGAAGACGGTCATGGCCACGGTGCGCGGGATCGGCGTGGCCGTCATGACGAGCACGTGCGGGGTCGCGCCGTAGGCGGCCCCCTGCGAGCGCAGGGCGTCGCGCTGCTCGACCCCGAAGCGGTGCTGCTCGTCGACCACGACCAGCGCGAGGTCGCGCCACTGCACGGTGACCTCGAGCAGCGCGTGGGTGCCGACGACGATCCCCGCCTCGCCGGTCGCGATCTCGTCGAGGGCCGCGCGGCGCTGGCCCGCGGCCTGCGACCCGGTGAGCAGCGCCACCCTGGTGGCCCGCTCCGCGCCCTCGAGCTCGCCGGCCCGGCCGAGCGGTCCCAGCAGCGCCCGGATCGCCCGGGCGTGCTGGGTGGCGAGCACCTCGGTGGGAGCCAGCAGCGCCGCCTGACCGCCGGCATCGACGACCTGCAGCATCGCCCGGAGCGCGATCAGGGTCTTGCCACTGCCGACCTCGCCCTGCAGCAGCCGGTGCATCGGGTGGTCCCTGGCGACCTCGCGGGCCAGCAGGTCACCGATCTCGCGCTGGCCACGGGTGCGGGCGAACGGCAGCGCGGCGTCGAAGGCTGCGAGCAGCCCGTCGGTGCGGGAGGGCCTCGGGGTGGCCGGGAGCCGTTCGGCCGCCGCCCGGCGCCGGGCGAGGGCGAGCTGCACGACCAGGGCCTCGTCCCAGACCAGCCGCTCCCGGCCCCGCGCGTGGTCACGGTGGGTGTCCGGGCGGTGGACGAGGCGGAAGGCCTCGCCGAGACCCGGGAGCAGGTGCCGCTCGCGCAGCCCGGTCGGCAGCGGGTCGTCGTCCGGCGGGAAGTCCACGCTCCCGAGTGCCAGGTCGATGGCCCTGCGGATCTTCCAGGTCGCCATGTCCTTGGTGGCCGGGTAGATCGGGGTCAGCGCGCCGGCGAAGGTCGCGGAGCCGGCGTCGGCGTCGGCGTCGTCACCCCCGCCGACGACCTCGACCTCCGGGTTGTCGATCCGCTTCTGTCCCCGGAACTCCCCGACCTTGCCGGCGAAGAAGGCGGTGGTCCCGGTGCGCAGCGACTGGGCGCGCCACGGCTGGTTGAAGAAGGTCAGCGTGAGCCGGTCGGGCCCGTCGGTGATGACCACGTCGGTCTTGGTCCGCGGCCGGGCCCGTGGCTGTCCCTTCGGCCGGTACGACGAGGACGTCACCTTCTCGACCCGGGCGATCACCGTGACCTGCTCGCCGAGCGCGAGCGAGCGGATGCTCGTCAGCTCACCCCGCTCGGCGTAGCGACGGGGCAGGTGGCGCAGCAGATCGCCGACCGTGCGCACCTCCAGCTCGGCGAGCGACCTGGCCGTCTTGTCGCCGACCACGCGATCGACGCGGGTCCCGAGGCCGACGTGGTCCACAGTGCACAGCTTTTCACCCGGCGCCGGCCCTCCGTGTCATTCCACGCCCAACCAGAACGGCGCCGCCTGGCCACCCTCGACCACCACGACCTGCACGGTGGGGTGCGCCGACACCAGGTGCTCCCCGAGCTGCCCGGCGAGGGCGGGGACGGCCTCGGCGCCGGCAACCACGGTGACCAGCTCGCCGCCGGAGAGCAGCATGCGGCCGGCGAGACCGGCCGCGACCTCCACCGGGTCGCTGCCGACCAGCACCACCTCACCCTCGACGAGGCCCAGCAGGTCCCCCGCCCGGACCATGCCCTCGCTGGTCAGCGCCGCGCCGGTGGCCCGGACCACCTCGGCCCAGCGGCAGGCACCAGCGGCCTGGGTCATGCCGATGACGTCGTCGGGCAGCCGGCGCCCGGGGTCGGCGACCGCGACCGCGGCGAGCCCCTGCACGGCTGCGCGGGTGGGTAGGACGGCCACGGTCAGCGCGGGATCGCTGTCCCGCATGGCCTCGGCGGCGGCGCGCACCGGCACGAGGGCGTCGTCGCCGTTGGGCAGCAGCACGATGCTCGCCGCTCCGGTGGAGCGGGCTGCCTGCTCGACCTGCGCCGGGGTGGGCACCGCGCCGGGGCCCACCTCGAGCACGGTCACGCCGGCGGACCGGAACAGGGTCGCGAGCCCGGCCCCCTCGACCACCACCACGCACGCGCGCAGGGGGGTGCGCCGCTCGGCCGCCGGCCCTGCCGCGGCAGCCTGGGCGGCCACCTGGTCGCCGAAGTGGGTGACGGTGATCCGGTGTGGCCGACCGGCAGCGACGGCAGCCTCGAACGCCGCGCCGACGTCGTTGACGTGCACGTGCACGTTCCACCCGTCGTCCCCGCCGACGACGACCAGCGAGTCGCCGAGCCCGGCCAGGGTGTCGCGCAGGGTGGCGACCGCCCCGGCGTCGGCATCGAGCAGGAACTGCAGCTCGAAGGCGAACTCCTGACTGCCCGTCTCCCGCTGCGGCGCAACGTGTGTGGGGCCGGGAGCGGCGGCAGCAAGAGGCGGGGTGGCGTCCTCGCCGGTGACCACCGTGGACAGCGCCTCCAGCAGCAGCACGAGACCACGTCCGCCGGCGTCGACGACCCCCGCCGCGGCCAACACCGCGAGCTGCCGGGGGGTCGCCGCCAGCGCCGTCGCCGCCCCCGCCGCCGCCGCGCGCACCACGGCGCCCAGATCGTCGGCGGGTTCGGCCCGGTCGGCCGCCTGCGCGGCGGCCCGTGCCACCGAGAGCACCGTGCCCTCGACGGGCGCGGCGACTGCGCCGTAGGCCGACTCCGCCGCCCGCGTCAGCGCCGCGGCCAGCTCGCGCCCGCCCACCAGCCCGGCGCCGCCCAGTCCGTCGAGGCCGCCCAGTCCGTCGAGCAGCCCGCGGAGCAGCTGACTGAGGATGACGCCGCTGTTGCCATGGGCACCCGAGAGGGCACCCCTGGCCATGGCGGCGAGCACCCGGCGTACCCCTGCGCCCTCGCTGGCGTCCTGGCCCGCGTCGACCTCCGCGTCCACCGCCTCGGTCACGGCCTCCCAGGTGCGCAGGAAGTTGGTCCCCGTGTCGTTGTCCGCGACGGGGTAGACGTTGAGGGCGTCCAGCTCCTCCCGGTGCACGGCCAGCGTCACCAGCGCGGACCGCGCCCAGCCCACCACCGCTGCGCCGTCGAGGCTGTCGTGCACGGGAGGACAGTAGGCGAGCGGGTGTGGCGCGGGTCACGGACTGTGCACCTGTAACCTCAAGAGCTGCACCGCCCGGTCCCCCACACGTTCAGGAGCGTCCCGCCATGGCTGCCGTCTGCGACATCTGCGCCAAGGGGCCCGGCTTCGGCATGAGCGTCAGCCGCTCGCACCGCAGGACCCGTCGCCGCTGGAACCCCAACATCCAGCCGGTGCGCGCCCAGGTCGCCCCCGGGACGGTCAAGAAGCTCCAGGTGTGCACCAGCTGCCTCAAGGCCGGGAAGGTCCAGCGCGCCGGCTGACCCGCGTCGTCGCAGGAATGGCTGCTCGACCCAGCGATAGCCCAGGTCGGCCGCGAGCAGCGCGACCGCCGTGACGGCAGCCAGTCTGACGCCCAGCGGCCGCAGCCACGTCAACTCCCCCAGCACCAGCAGGTGCAGCAGATAGCAGCTGTAGGACCGACGGCCGACCCACCTGGCCGGGGCGGTCGCCAGCACCCGGGTGAGCCAGCCGTCGCGCGTGCCCGCGTGCGCGACGAGCAGGTGCACGGCGACCGCCAGCGCGACCAGCCGGGCCAGCGCCGGCACCAGCGGCCGACCTCCCGGCCGACCGGAACGCCGGAGCCGGGCGAGCAGTGCGAGCAGCGCGGCCGGCCAGAGCAGGTAGAACTGCTCCTCGATGGACAGCGACCAGGTCAGCGCGAAGGGGCCGCGGGTCCCGCCGTACCCGAGGAACAGGTCGTCGGTGTAGCTCAGCGCCCTGGCCGCGGCGGCGGCGTACGCACCACTGAGCCTCCCGTGCACCCCGAGGACCACCGTCTGGGCGAGGACCAGCAGCACGAGGGCCGGCATGAGACGGCGCAGCCGGCGGGCGTAGAAGCCGCGCAGGCGCACGGTGCCGGTGCGCGCGTGCTCGGCCAACAGCAGCCGGGTGATGAGGAAGCCGGAGAGCACGAAGAAGACCTCGACACCGAGCGAACCGCTGGGGACCAGCGCCGGGTCGACGTGGAAGGCGACCACGGCCAGCACCGCGAGCGCCCGGACGCCGTCCAGCGCCGGCAGCCAGCCGGTCCCGGGAGAGCTCACCTCAGGGGCGCCAGCGCCAGCCGTGATCCACCGGGCCGATCCCCGCTCCGAGCGGGAAGCCAGCGGTGATCGCGCCGCTGACGAACTCCTTCGCGGCGCGCACCGCCGTCGGCACGTCGTCCCCGGCGGCCAGCCGGGTCGCGATCGCGCTGGCCAGGGTGCAGCCGGTGCCGTGCGTGTGCCGCGCGTCCCGCCGGATGGCGCTCAGCGTCAGGCTCGTCGAGCCGTCGGTCAGCAGGTCCACCGACTCCCCCGGCGGGCCGGCCGCCCAGTGCCCGCCCTTGACCAGCACCCAGCGCGGCCCGAATGCGAGCACCGCCTCCGCCGCCTGCTCCAGCCGGCCCTCGGTGCGCACGTCGACGCCGGTGAGCAGCAGCACCTCGTCGAGGTTGGGGGTGGCGACGGTCGCGACGGGCAGCAGCTCGCGGCGCACCACGTCCAGCGCCTCCGGGGCGAGCAGCGGGTCGCCGTGCTTGCTGACGCCGACCGGGTCGACGACGACGGGTACGCCGAGCCGGCGCAGCCGCTCGGCGACCGCGGCTACCACGGCCGGGGAGGAGAGCATGCCGGTCTTCACCGCGTCGGCGCCGATGTCGTCGAGCACGCTGTCTAGCTGCGCGCGGACGGCCTCGACGGGCAGCTCCCAGACGCCCTGCACCCCCAGCGAGTTCTGCGCCGTCACCGCCGTGACGACGCTCATGCCGTGCCCACCGAGGGCGAGCACGGTCTTGAGGTCGGCCTGGATGCCGGCGCCGCCGCCGCTGTCGGAGCCGGCGATGCTCAGCACGAGGGGTGGCGCCATCAGGCCAGTCTGCCGTCAGCCTGGCCTCAGGACCGGAAGTGGTCCCAGCCCGCCGGTCGCAGCCGCCCGCCGTCGAGCCAGACCCCCTCGCCCGCCAGCACCCGGCCGATGACCGGGAACGGCGTGCCGCTGCCCGCCGGCACCGTCGCGACCAGGGCGTGGTCCTCCCCGCCGTGCAGCACATCGGGCAACGTGACGCCACGGTCGGGACGCAGCGCAGCGCCGGAGAGCTCGACACGCACGCCGCTGGCGGTCGCGAGGTGGCCCAGGTCCTGCACCAGCCCGTCGCTGGTGTCGACCATCGCGGTGGCCCCCAGCGAGGCCAGCAGCGGCCCGGCGTCGTAGCGCGGCTCGGGGCGCCGGTGCGCGTCCTGCAGCTGGCCCTCCAGCTGGCCACGCTCGAGCAGCGCGAGACCGGCTGCGGCCCAGCCGATCCGGCCGGCGAGCACGACCAGATCTCCGACCCGGGCTCCCGCCCTGGTGACCGGCCCGAGCCCCCGCAGGTCCCCGAGCGCGGTGACGGCGATGGTGAGGGTGTCGGCGCGCACCACGTCGCCGCCCACGACGACGGCGCCGGCGCGGGCGGCCTCGTCGCGCAGCCCGTCGGTGAGCCCGTCGGCCACCGCCAGCGGCAAGTCGGCCGGGGTGGCGAGCCCCACGAGCAGGGCCGTGGGCACCGCCCCCATGGCCGCGACGTCGGCGAGGTTCTGCGCGGCGGCCTTGACCCCGACGTCGTACGCCGAGGACCAGTCACGCCGGAAGTGCCGCCCCTCCACCAGCAGGTCGGTGGTCGCCACCACCCGGCCGTCCGGTGCCGGCACCACGGCCGCGTCGTCGCCGGGCCCCGCCGGTGGTGGCGGCGCCTGCAGCCGCGCCACCACCCGCGCGATCAGCCCGAACTCGCCTAGCTCCCCGACGGTCACGAGGGGTGAGTCTGCTGCGCTACGTTGCGGTCTCCGATCGAGCGCGCCGACGCACCCGCCCGGCGAGCCTCACCGCAGGGAGCCCTCCGTGGTCCAGGCCTACATCCTCATCCAGACCGAGGTCGGCAAGGCCGCCCAGGTCGCGCTCGAGATCGCCGCCCTGGAGGGCGTGACCCAGGCCGAGGACGTGACCGGTCCCTACGACGTGATCGTGCGCGCCGAGGCCCGCAACGTCGACGAGCTCGGCAAGCTGGTGGTGGCCAAGGTCCAGTCGGTGGGCGGCATCACCCGCACCCTGACCTGTCCCGTCGTCCACCTCTGACCCGGCTCACCCGGCTGCTGCCGACGGTCCCCGCCGTCCTGCTAGCAGCGTCCGCGGCAGCGCTCTGCGTGGGCACCAGTCCGCCGTACGTCGAACCCCCCACCCCCTCCCCCGCGCAGGCCACCGCCTGCACGTCGCTCGGGGCCCGGCTGCCCGCGGAGCTGCGGCTGCCCTTCACCCCCACGGTGGGCCGATCACCGGTGGCGCGCCGCACGGCGGTCGTCCCGGCGAGCCCCTTCACCGCCGCGTGGGGCAGCCCGCCCGTGGTGCTTCGCTGCGGCGTGCAGCCGGCGGGCGTGAGCCAGGCCCAGCTGCCGCTGGAGGGGGTGACGTGGTTCGAGGACGCGGTCGACGCGACCCGCTGGGGCACTCGCACCCCGCCGTACCTCGCCGTCACCATCCCTGCCGGCAACCCCACCGGCATCACCGGACCACTGCTCGGGATCACCGACGCCCTACTCGCCGGGTGACCGACGGCGCTCAGATCCGACGGATGGTCGCGGGGTCGGCGGCGCCCGCGAAGTACTGGTCGAGGACATCGCGGAAGACCGGCTCGGGCGGGTCCGCACGCGCGAAGAGCGTCATCGACGACTGCAGCTTCTGCGCGTCGATGGGGCCGAGGACCAGCACCGGGTCGGTGCCCGGTAGGTCGGTCAGGGCGCGTGCGCACTCCAGCAGCCGCGGGCCGAGCACGGGGTGCGCGGCATAGGCCTGCGCTTCTGCGAGCCCGCTGACGGCGTACCGCTGTGCCGTCGCGCTGTGGCCGAGGCCGGCGAGCTGCGGGAAGACGAACCACATCCAGTGACTGCTCTTGCGGCCATGCCGCAGCTCGCGCAGGGCCGCGTCGTAGGTGTCACCCGCATCCTGCGCCGTCACGAACCGCTGCAGGTCGACCTCGTCGCCCATGCGGCGTTCCTGCCCAGCCCTCTCGGGGTCAGAACGGTGGGTCATCGTCGCCGGTGCTTGCCGGTTGCGGGGGTGTGGGCGGTGGGTCTGGTCCGGGTTCGGGGTCGTGGTGGAGCAGGTGCCACCAGTCGGGGTCGGTGGTGCTGGTCTGGCCCCAGGGGCTGGTCCAGGTGACGGCAGCGGTGTGGGGGTCGATGGTGGGGGTCCACCCGTGGTGGGTGTGGAGCTGGTGGTGCCGGCGGTCGGCGGGGTGGATGTTGCCGATGTGGGTCAGGCCGGGTCCGAGGTCGGCCGGCTGCCAGGGCACGGCGTGGTCCAGATCGGCGCCGGTCCCTGCGGTCTCGCGGCTGTGGGTGCTGGTGCATCCGGGGAAGGTGCACCGGGTGTAGCGGGCCAGCGCGAGCCGGCGCAGCTGCTCGGGGATCTGGTGGGCGCGGCCGACCCCGAGCAGCAGCCCGGTCTGGTCGTGCAGGAACCGCTGCCATTCGGTGCCCGGCTGGGTCAGCAGCACCCGGGCGGTCGCCGCGGGGGTCCAGCCGTGGTCGGTGCTGCCGGCCGAGCGGCCGTCGGTGCTGAGCCGGGCCGGGTCGTCGGTGAGCGCGAGCAGGGACTCGATGCTCATGGTGACCTGCACCCGGGCCACCACCCGCCCGGCCCACACGGCGACGCACGGATCGACCGGCCCACCCCCGCACCACGGGCACGACCCGGGGGCCGACCCGGACGGGTCTGGCTGGTCGTGGGCCGGCTGGCCGTGGGC
>JAABUZ0100008067.1_pt1 | contig 12513 bp, 11 predicted proteins | sample 5562091 | NCBI WGS metagenome assembly JAABUZ01 (sample SAMN12813069, study PRJNA571459) | rock metagenome | isolation source: Antarctica rocks | place: Antarctica: Victoria Land, Linnaeus Terrace sud | collected 2015-12-21 | reverse complement strand
CGCCGATAGCCTCCGCCAAGCTGTGTCCGTGACGTTGCATTGTCGTGCCGAAACTTCTGGAGGCTCTACGACAATTCCGTGCGGGACGGTGCCCTTTCGAAAGAGTACCTCCAGAGCATGAGCCCGTATCTTGCCGCCTTGGTCGATCGCGTTTTGGTGTACGACGGCGCCATGGGAACCGAACTCATGGCTCGCGATCTCACCGACGTCGATTTCGGCGGCGCTCGCTATCATGGATGCAACGAAGCGCTCGTCCTCAGCCGTCCCGACCTCGTACGTGGGATCCATGATGCGTTTCTGGCGGCTGGTGCGGACGTGGTGGAAACCGACTCGTTCACGGCTTCCCGTCTCAAACTCGAGGAGTACGGACTCGGCGAGCGGACCGCGGAGATCAATCGCCGGTCGGCGGAGATCGCACGTGCCGCTTGCGATGCAATAGCCACCCCCGGGCATCCGCGCTTCGTGGCGGGTTCGCTCGGGCCGACGGGGATGCTCGTGTCGTCGTCGGACCCGATGCTTTCGAAGATTACGTTCGACGAACTTGCGGCCATCTACGGCGAACAGACCGAGCACCTCGTCGGCGGCGGCGTCGACCTCTTGCTGATCGAGACGAGTCAGGATCTGCTCGAGATGAAGGCGGCCATTGCGGGCATCACGCGTGCCTTCGCTGCCGGCGTCAGGCGCGTGCCGATTCAAGCCCAAGCGACGCTCGACGTGACTGGCCGCATGCTGCTCGGGACCGACATCCGGGCCGTCACGGCGACGCTCGACGCGCTGCCGATCGACGTCATCGGCCTCAATTGCTCGACTGGTCCGACGCATATGCGCGACGCGGTCCGGTATCTGGTCGAGGCGTCGCGTTGCTTCGTCTCCGTCATTCCCAACGCCGGTTTGCCGCTGATGGGACCCAAGGGGGAAACGATCTATCCCGAGTCGCCGCAAGAGATGGCGCGCGAACTCGTAGCGTTCGTACGGGATTTCGGCGTCAACGCGATCGGCGGATGCTGTGGCACGACGCCCGCCCACATTGCCGCCTTCGTCCGCGCGGTCGATGGTTTGCACGGCAGAATGCCCGAACCCAAGCCCCTTCAATTTGCCGCTTCGGCGATGACCGCGACCGCGCTCAAGCAAGACGGATCGCCGTTACTGGTCGGCGAGCGCATCAACGCGCAAGGGTCGCGAAAGATCAAGCGGCTGTTGTTAGCCGATGCCTACGACGACATCACGCTCGTCGCGCGCGAACAGGTCGAGGGTGGCGCCCATCTGCTCGACGTCTGTACGGCGCTGACCGAACGTAGCGACGAAGACGTGCAAATGGCGACGATCGTGAAGCGCCTCGCGCAATCGGTCGAGACGCCGCTGATGATCGACTCGACCGAACCCAAAGTGATCGAAGCGGCGCTCAAGATGTACGCCGGACGGCCGGTCGTCAATTCGGTCAACCTCGAGAACGGCCGGGACAAGATCGACGTCGTGCTTCCGCTCGTCAAGGAAAGCGGCGCTGCCGTCGTCGCGCTTACGATCGACGAGGCCGGCATGGCAAAAACGGCGGCACGTAAGGTCGAGGTCGCGGAGCGAATCTATCGCATCGTCGTCGATGAATACGGCATCCCGCCGGGGGCGCTCATTTTCGACGCATTGACGTTCACGCTCGCGACCGGCGATCCGGAATTCGCACCGTCGGCGGTCGAGACGATCGCCGGTATTCGCGCGATCAAAGAACGGCTGCCGGGCGTTCTTACCTCGCTCGGCGTATCGAACGTGTCGTTCGGCCTTAATCCGGCGGCGCGCGCCGCGCTCAATTCGGTAATGCTTCATCATTGCGTCGCTGCCGGACTCGACATGGCGCTCGTCCACGCAAAGGAAATAACGCCGTACGCCGAGCTGGATGCGCACGACCGGGAGTTGTGCGACGATTTGGTTCTCAATCGCCGGCCGGACGCGCTCCAGCGTTTGATCGAACGCTTCGAGAACGTCGTTACGTCGGCCACCGCGGTCGTCGTCGACGACGATGCCGATGCGACGCCCGAGCGTCGCGTGCACGATGCCATTTTGCGCCGACGCAAAGACGGCATCGAAGCGAAACTCGATGCGGTCCTCGTCGGCCGGGATCCGGTCGACGCGCTCAATAACGTGTTATTGCCCGCGATGAAGGAAGTCGGCGACAAATTCGGTGCGGGCGAGCTGATCCTGCCTTTCGTGTTGCAGTCGGCCGAGGTGATGAAGAAGGCGGTCGCCCATCTCGAGCAGTTTTTGGAGAAAAGCGACGATACGACCAAAGGGACGGTCGTGCTCGCTACGGTGTTCGGCGACGTGCACGATATCGGCAAGAACCTCGTCAATACGATCTTGACCAATAACGGCTATACGGTGCACGACCTCGGCAAACAGGTGCCGATGAACGCGATTCTCGAGAAGGCGGTCGAAGTCGGCGCCGACGCGATCGGCCTTTCGGCGTTATTGGTCTCGACCTCCAAGCAGATGCCGGTTTGCGTAGCCGAGCAGGACGCGCGGTCGTTGTCGTTCCCGGTCGTCATCGGTGGTGCCGCGATCAATCGTGATTTCGGACGGCGTATCGCGCTGCTCGACGGCGGCGAGCGCGTCTTCGCGCCGGGCGTGTTCTACGCGAAAGACGCCTTCGAGGGGCTCGACATCATGGACCGGCTGACGTCGAACGCCGCACGGCGAGACGCCTTCGTCGGCGAAATTCATAGCGAGATCCTGCGTGCTCGCGACGATGCGCGCCGTGCCGCAGAGGCGCCGGCGCGCGTGGCCACCGTCGACGCTCGACCGCGCTTGGAGCGCGTCGCGCCGCCGGCCGCGCCGTTTTTCGGCCCCCGCACGGTCGACGTCGCTCCGGAAGCCTTGTGGCGGCACTTCGATCTCAAGAGCCTCTACCGGTTGTCCTGGGGCGGCGCCAACGTCAAGGGCGACGCGTGGGAAGCGCTCGTCGCGAAGGAGTTCGATCCGCGTCTGCGACGCTTTCAAGAGGCGGCGGTGCGCGACGCGACGATCGTCCCCACGGTCGTATACGGGTATTTTCCGGCTTCCGGCAGCGGTAACGACGTCGTTCTCTACGATCCGCGCGACGCGTCGCGTGAGATCGCACGCTTGAACTTCGCGCGTCAGGCCGGCGGCGAGCACCTCTGCCTGGCGGATTATCTGCAAGAACCGGGGCCGCAAGGCGCGAGCGACGTCGTCGCGTTGCAAGTCGTAACGGTCGGTCGCCACGTCTCCGAACGTATCGATGCGTTGCAACGCGCCGGGGACTACAGCGAAAGCTACTTTCTGCACGGCTTTTCGGTGCAAGCTGCCGAGGCGCTGGCCGAGCATACGCATCACCGCATTCGCGCGGAGCTCGGTCTCGAACCCGGACGCGGCAAACGCTATTCGTGGGGTTACGGCGCGTGTCCGGACCTCTCACAGCACGAAACTGTCTGGCGTTTACTCGATGCCGAGCGCGCGATCGGTACGTCGCTAACCGAGGCGTATCAGATCGTCCCCGAGCAATCGACCGCCGCGATCGTCATGCACCATCCCCAAGCCTCGTACTTCAACGCCGCCGCCGTGCGGGAACTCGTGACCGCGTAAGGGGTGACGCGTCAACCTTGGCGATAACTCCGATTTGACATCACGATGCTTTCTAAATAGCATCATGATGTGAGGACGACCATTACCCTCGACGACGATGTTGCTGCAAACCTCAAAGCGAGATGCGACGAACGGGTCGCTCGTTCAAGGCCGTCCTCAACGATGTCGTACGGCGCGGGTCGACGCGGCGTCCCGAGCCGGAGCAGTCGCCGCCTTTCGAGGTGCGGGCGAAATGCTTAGGTCTGCAGCCTGGGCTTTCGTACGACAACATCGAGGAATTACTGGATATCGTCGAATCGCCGATGCGGCAATGAACCTCGTCGACGCCAATCTGTTGCTTTATGCGTACGACACGAGTGCCGTGCGCCTTGTCGTTTGCGACGGTTCTCGCATTCGTTCGAATTCAACGACGCCGCGCATCTTCGCAGAGCCGTTTTCGATCGAGGAAGCTTGCGACATCGTGAACGATTGGTTGCGCCTGCAGTCGGTGGTGCTGCTGGAGCCGACGCGCCGGCACTGGCAACTATTTAGCGACGTTGCGCTACGGTCTCAAGCTCGCGGGCCGCTCGTTCCCGACGCCGACCTCGCAGCTACGGCTCTCGAACATGGCGCAACGTTGTGTACGCACGATAGATTTTACGCGCTTTGAGAGGCTTCGGGTTGCGTTCCCGCTAGCCGAGTGACGGCCTCATCCTCTGCCACGCCGGTACGGCCGTGTGGTCGCCGTTTGGTATGCAATACGCGCACCGATAACGCCTCCGATTGCGCCGCAAGCGACGTCGATCGCGTTCCAGAGCAACCCTTCCCGAGAGCCCGCGACGTATTGGCCCAGCTCGATGAGGCCGCTATAGACGGCAACGGTGACGGCGGCCGTGCCTACGAGCGAGGTATTGCGGCCGTGTTCGCGTGATGCACGTGTCGCGAGATAGCCGACGACCGTGAAAGCGACGATGCTGTAGATTTTTCGCAGGAGGACGTGCCACGAGAGCTCCGGCGGCGACGTGAGCCGATAGAAATCATCGCGGCATGCGAGGACGAAGAGCACCGCGGCGGCAGCTACGGTAGCGTACGTCCAGCGTTTCATGGCGACGTCTCATTTCGGACGTCTATGTTCGATTCTCCCCGCTACGTCGCCGCGACTCGCCCCTACGCTATCATTCGAAAAGGGTTGCACTTTCGCCGAGGGTAAGCGCGAGGCGATGCATGGGATACGATCTTCGTGCGCGTTGGTGGCCGCGTTATTCGCGGCGTCGCTCGTCGCGTGTTCTTCGTCGCGGACGGCGAACGGCGGCGGCTCTTCCGCGAATGGCAAGACGGTCGCCAAGATCGGCATCGATCTGCCGGTGAGCGGAGCCGACGCGTCGACGGGCATCCCGACGCGCAACGGCGCGATCCTCGCGATCGAGGAGGCGAACCGCGCCGGCACGGGTCTGCAGTTCGCCGCCTTCGATCTCGACGACGCGGTCGGCGGCGCTCACGATCCGGGACAGGGCGCGCAGAACGTGCGGCAATTCGTCGCCGACGCGAGCGTGTTGGCAATGATCGGTCCGTTCAACTCCAACGTTGCGGCCGCCGAAATACCGATTACCAACGACGCGGGTCTCGCGCATATCAGCCCGGCGAACACGCATACGGGTCTTACCAAGGGCGACGAAGCGAAGCGGCTGCGCACTTCGCATCCCGATACGATTGCGTTCTTCCGCGTCTCGACGACCGACGAGCATCAGGGCCCAGCGGCGGCGCAGTACGCCCGCAAGCTTGGCTTATTGAGAGCGTACGTGATCGACGACGACGAGACGTACGGTACCGGCGTGTCGGCGGCGTTCGTCGATGCGTACCGGCAAGCGGGAGGCACCATCCTCGCGCACGAGCACCTCTTCAAAGGGCAAACCGACTTCAAGGCACTGCTGACGAAAGCCGCGGCGCTGCACCCCGACCTCGTCTTCTTCGGCGGCACGACATCCACGGGCGGCGGGCTGCTTCGCAAACAGATGGGCGACTCCGGTATGGGCGACGTCGCCTTTATGGGCGGCGACGGCATCGGCGATGCGGAGTTCGTCCGTGCTGCGGGCAACATGGCGAACGGCTCGTACTATACGGTCGCCGCGCCCGACGCAACGCATCTGCCGAGTGCGAAGGCATTCGTCGTGACGTACGAGCGGCGCTGGCACGAGCCGGTGGGACCGTACAGCGCGAACGCCTACGTTGCGACGGAGATTGCCATCGCTGCGATCCGCAAGGCGTACGTGCGAAGCGCTCCAAACCTACCGGCGCGCGCCGACGTCTTGGCGGGCGTCGCATCGACGCACGGGTTCGCTTCTCCGATCGGAACGATCGGCTTCGACCGCAACGGCGATACGACGGCGGGAATCCTCAGCGTGTACAAGGTTTCCGGCGGCGCGCCTCGCTTCGTCGATCAGATTACCTACAAGTCTTGATCTGCGTGCGCTAAGCGTTGCACGTTTTCGTTCAGCAGCTGATCAACGGCCTGTCGCTCGGCGCGATCTACGCGCTGATCGCACTCGGCTACACCATGGTCTACGGCATCGTCGAAATCATTAACTTCGCCCACGGCGACATCTATACACTCGGCACGTTCTTCTCGCTCGCAATTTTGACGGCGCTCGGCGTGACCGACCAAGTCCATGGCCCGGCTTTGCTGCCGATCGTTCTCGTGACGGTCCTCGCCGCCATGGTCTTGTGCGGCATCGTAGGGATTGCCATCGAACGACTTGCCTATCGCCGCTTGCGCAACGCGCCGCGGCTCGCGCCGCTCATCACGGCAATCGGCATGTCGTTCGTGCTCGAGAACGTCATGCAGCTCTGGCGTGGACCATCGCCCGTGCCGTTCCCGCAAGTAATCCCCAACCCGTCGGTTTCCCTCGCGGGCATCGACGTCTCCGCGAAGCAAGGACTCGTCATTGCGCTCGCCCTCGTCATGATGACGGGGCTGCAACTTTTCATCGCCAACACGAAGACCGGCAAAGCGATGCGTGCGACGGCGCAAGACCGAGACGCCGCGCGGCTGATGGGCATCGACGTCGATCGCACGATCGCCGTTACGTTTCTGATCGGCAGCGCGCTTGCCGGAGCGGCGGGCTTCGCGAGCGGCGTCTATTACGGCACGACGTGGTTCTTCAACGGCTTCAACGCCGGGCTCAAGGCCTTCACTGCGGCGGTTCTCGGCGGCATCGGGAATATCGCGGGTGCGATGCTCGGCGGCTTCACGATCGGCGTCGTGGAGGCGATCGCTACGCAGTACGTGCCGCAGGGCGCGCAGTGGTCGAACGTCGTCGTCTTCTCGGTACTCGTGCTCGTGCTCGTCTTTCGGCCGTCGGGCCTGCTCGGGGAATCGCTCCCCGATAAAGTATGACGCGCTCGCGAATCGGCTGGGCGGTTTTTGCGGCGTTTCTCGTCGCGTTGCCGTTGCTGGATCCCAATAACGCGCACGTCGACTTCCTCGCTAACGCCGGGACCTTTATTCTGCTCGCGCTCGGCCTCAACGTCGTGGTCGGTTTCGCAGGTCTTCTCGATCTCGGCTATGCGGCATTCTTCGCGATCGGCTCGTACAGTTATGCGATGCTCGCGAGCCCGCAGTTCGGCGTACACGTGCCTTTTTGGATCATGCTGTTCGTCGCGGCCGCCATCGCTGCCGTTTTCGGTATCCTTCTCGGAGCGCCGACCTTGCGGTTGCGCGGCGATTATCTCGCGATCGTGACGCTCGGCTTCGGCGAGATCGTTCCGCAGACGTTCCTCAATCTATCTCAATACACCAACGGACCGAACGGCATCAATTCGCTCGATCCGCCGTCGCTCTTCGGGCACCGGTTCGGCTTCAGCGCGACGCCGTATTACTACGTGTCGCTCGGCTTGATCGTGCTCGCCGTCTTTCTCGTGACGAATCTGCAGCGCAGTCGCCTCGGCCGTAGTTGGATCGCCATTCGTGAGGACGAACTCGCCGCTCGCCACATGGGAATCAACACGACGAACGCCAAGCTTTCGGCGTTCGCGATTGGCGCGTCGTTCAGCGGCCTCGCGGGCGTGGCCTACGCCGCAAAACTCGACCTCGTGTCGCCCGATCAGTTCGGCTTCAACGTGAGCGTGCTCGTACTCTCGATGCTCGTGCTCGGCGGCATGGGCAACGTCGCGGGCGTCATCGCCGGCAGTTTCGTGCTGTCGGCGCTCAATAGTTTCGTCTTGCCGCAATCTACCACGATCGCGCATTCGCTCGGCTTCGCAAGCGTCGATTTTACGAACTACCGCTTCGCGCTCTACGGCGGCATCTTAATCGCAATGATGTTGTTCCGGCCGGAAGGGCTCTTGCCGAGTCGCGCGCGTAAAGCGGAACTGCACGGAGCGTGACGCCGCTCTTCGAAGTGCGCGATCTGCGCCGGTCGTTCGGCGGCCTCGTCGCCGTAGCGGGCGTCTCGTTCGCCGTCGAAGCCGGTTCGATCGTGGCGCTCATCGGACCCAACGGCGCCGGTAAGTCGACGGTGTTCAACCTCATCACGGGCGTCTATCCCCCGAGCGCTGGAACGATCGCGCTCGCCGGCCGCCCGATTGCGGGGCTTCGCACGGACCGCATCGTGACGCTCGGAATCGCCCGCACGTTTCAAAACATCCGCCTCTTCGCGTACATGTCGGCGCTCGATAACGTGATGGCCGGCCGTCACGCGCGCCTGCGCGCAAGTCTGGTCGATTCGTTGCTGCATTCGCCGCGTCAACGTCGAGAAGAGCGCATAGCGCGAGAACGTGCTCGCGAACTGCTTGCCTTCGTTGGTCTCGAGATGGAAGCGGAGCGATATGCTCACGCGCTACCGTACGGCGCACAGCGTCGTCTCGAGATCGCCCGCGCGCTGGCTAGCGATCCGACGCTATTGCTGCTCGACGAGCCGGCAGCCGGCATGAATCCGCACGAGAAAACAGACCTGCTCGCCATGGTGCAACGCGTCCGCGCGATCGGCACGACCATACTCTTGGTCGAACACGATGTGAATCTGGTCATGCGCGCGAGCGACCGCATCGTCGTGCTCGATAACGGCGAAAAGATTGCGGACGGGACGCGCACAGAAGTTCGCCAAAACGCGCGAGTCGTTGAAGCGTACCTCGGTCGTGCGGACGGCTGACGTCGCGGTACCTCGAGTGCGGCCGCATACGACTCGCTGAGCCACTCACGGCTCGTGCTCATTGCGCCGTTATTCAATACGCTGCTGCTGCGACGTCGGTCATGACCTTTGCCGCATAAATCTCGTTAGTCGTCCTAGAACGTTACGCACGTCGTCCGCAATCCTCAACGCCTGCCAGTCGCCCAGTTCGCGTCGAACGCACGTTGCTCTACGGCAGGCGGAGAGCCGCGCTAACAAAACATTACAGGCTACGATGGCCGGTGGGCAAGGCGCCGCAGCTGCTTTGCCGTGGATTCATCCCGCGCGATCTGCAGCACGAGGACGCGGCCGACCGGAACGCGTCGTCCGGGCGCTTCAACGAAACTCACGTAGGTAAGGTTCAACCTTCCGACTTCGGGGCTTTCGAGTGTCGCAGAGGTGGGTAGGAACGGCCGCACTCCATACGCTTCCCACCAGCCCACGAACGGCTCGTGCTCACGCAACCTTGCCAGCAGGGCCGTGATGTTTACGTCGTTCACAGCGTTTGCGTACGCGTCGTGAAATATCTCCGTCATCTGTATCGCGATGCGCGCCCACTCGATGTGTAATGCGCGCAGCGCGGGCTCGGTGAACATACGCACGAGCAGATTTGCTTCGGTCGATGCGCGGAAGCCGTACAGCGCGTCGGCGATGGCGTTATACGCGTAGACGTTCCAGAAGCCGTCGGCGACGAAGGCCGGTCCGTGTGTGAATCCGTCGATCGTGCTTTGTTCGAACGCGGCGCCCGCGTCGGGCTCCGATTCGTCCGTCGTCTTGCGCCCCGGCTTCGCAAGCGTGTTGAAATAGTGTCGTTCCGCCGCGGATAGCTTGAGCGATTGCGCGACGCGCTCCAACACGTCTTCGGAAACGCGAATATCCTTGCCGCCTTCGAAGGCGCTGTACCACGTGAGGCTAACGCCGGCGAGCGCGGCCGCTTCTTCGATACGTAGGCCCGGCGCGCGGCGACGGCGCTGAAGGGGTGGAAGACCGACGTCGCCGGGTCCCGAGCCGAGCGCGCATTGCGCGCAAGAATTTCTTCAACTCAAGCTTTCGCTCTTCAGCCATCGAGGTATTATAAGCGCGTAACGGCTCACGACAAGTCTTTTCTGTTTATGACATCACTTTTTGTGATGGTACTAATCATGACGCGCACTTTTAGGTATGGCGGGAGAACGCGGGAACCGTTATCGTGTTACCGGATCCAACTGGTGCGCGAAGGGAACGGACAATGTTCGTGACCGTCCCGTTGGGCATCGCAGCCTAAGTCGTCCAAGACCGCGTCGCTGCGATCCGGAACCGTATCGGTGTGCCGCACGCGTCTGTCTCACGGAGCGATCGACGAAGAGTTGTCAGAATTTGCCGGAAATTTTGGATCGAGCAAGACGACCCGGCGAGCGCAGGCCGTCTTCGAGGGCGGCCAACGGCTACGCGGCGCGCGTCTGGCACGTAACTTAACTCAAGAGCATCTTGCGGAGCTTGCGAACGTCAGCGTGAGAACGCTGATCGATCTCGAAGCGGGCGCCGGCCGCCGCGTTCGCCGCAAGACCTTCGATGCCGTCTCTTCGGCGCTCGGCTTCTCTTCGACAGAAAACGATGAACTCTACGACTTACTCAATCCGTCCGCCGTTGCGCCCCGTGTTGCGCAGAGACTGTCTCGTCCGCACGACGGCTTTTTCGGCCGCGAAGACGATTTGGCAAGCGTGCGTGCCCTATTGGGCGATCCCGACGTAAGAATCTGCACGTTACTCGGCTCGGCAGGCGTCGGCAAGACGCGCCTCGCGCTTGAAGTTTTGGCGGAGGTACGCTCGTCGTTCGACGTGCTCGTCGACGTGTCGCTCGCCGAGCTTTCGCGGTGCGGCGACGTCTTATCGCTCGTCGCTGAGAATTTGGGGCTCCAAAAACGTCGGGATGCAACGGATCTCCAGCGAATCGCCGAAGCGTCTCGACAGTCGACGATACTGCTCTTCCTCGATAACTGCGAACACCTGGCCGAACTGTCCGACGTCGTCCTCGACCTGCTGAACGCGACGAACGTCAAGCTGCTTACGACGAGCCGAACGCCGCTGCGCTTACGCGGCGAACGGCGCTACCTCGTTCGCCCGATCGGTCCGCTGGCAGCGCGCGATCTTTTCGTGCGTCGCGCTCAGGAGGTCCGCGCCGACTTTCGCGCGGAGGACGACGGGTACGTTACGATCGATCGGCTCGTCTTTCGCGTAGACCGCGTGCCTTTGGCAATCGAATTGTTAGCCGCCCGCCTTGCCGTCATGACGCCGAAACGGTTGTGGGCGGAGGTCGAGCACAAATCGATCGAAATCGCGAGCGATCGCAAGGACGCTCCGGCCCGTCATGCTGACATGGCCTCGGCCATCGCTTGGACCTACGATGCGCTTTCGCCGAGCGAGCAGCGACTGGCTCGCTATCTGTCGGTGTGGACGGGCGGCGCAACGCTCGAACATCTGGGAGGCGCATCGGATGACGGCGCCGCCGCCGGACTGCGGTCGCTCGTTGAAAGCAGTCTCGTAGAGTTGGATTGGGAAGGCGGGCGATATTGGTGTTTGCAAAGCGTGCGCGAGTTTCTCACCGAGCGTTCGATCGCCTCGGGCGAGTATCAGCTCGACATGCTGCGATACACGGCGGTCATCCAGCGGGCCGCTCGTGCTTCTCTGGCTACTGCTGAACCAACGCGGCTGGCTCGAACTCACGGCCGACGACCTCGAGTTCGCCGATGCACGCAATTCGGCAGATCCGAAACTCTTTGCCGTAATCGTTGGCTATGGGGGCATCTTCGCACTCGTGCGGGGCGGCCTCGTTGCCGCTCGAGCCGACTTCGAACAGTCCAACGTCATGCTCGAGCGTCTACGCTCCCGTTCCGACCTGGCGCACCAATGCACTGTCTTCTGGTTGGCGCGATTCGTCGATTTCCTCAACCTCGAGGAAGGGCGGTTGCCGAAATGAGGCTCTATCGAACGATGCTGCGCTTGGTGCAGCGGCGGAAAGGATAGCGTTTATGGAGTTGTGTACGCGGCTGCTCTAAAGTTAACGATCGTAGAAGAGGCGCTCCTTACGTGCGGCGCTTGCAAGTTTCGCGTCAAGGGTAGCGAGCGGATGGGATGTCGCTTTAGCCAATGCAAGATACGCTGCATCGTAAGCGCTTAGGCCGTGATCTTGGGCAAGCTGTAATTCGGAAATGGCGCGCCGATCCTGACTGTACGCCAGTAGCTCGACGTCGATCGGCAAACGAACGACCTCGGAGTACGTCGCTACGGCATCCTCGATCCGTCCTTTGCGCTCTAAAACGAGTAGCGTATTGCAAACTTCCCAATGCCAGATACCCGGAACGATTGCTGAATCCGCCCCAAAAGCGAGAAGGGTTGCGTCTGCATACTCGTTATGCTCGTCTTCGACAAGCCACGAGATTGTGACGCTGGCATCGACAACGAGAATCACCGACGCCCTTCGGCAACGAGTTCGGCTATGTTCAGGCCGCTGATACGAATACGATTCTGAGAGCGAAACGCGGCGACGGCTTCGGCCATCGTCGGCTTAACGATTGCTCGCAGTTCGGCGATGGGTTCTCCATTGCGCGCGATAACGACGCGGCCCCCGCGCTCGACTTCGTCAAGCAGCTTCGACAACGTGCTCTTCGCCTCGTGGACGTTTACCGTTCGCATGCGGCTAGTTTAGCATGCTAGCTAAGCAAACTGCAAGACGGCCATGCAGCTAGTACGACGGCCGAAGCGAGCTCGTTGTGAAATCTGCAATTTTACAAATTGCCTGG
>JAABUZ0100008065.1_pt1 | contig 12514 bp, 10 predicted proteins | sample 5562091 | NCBI WGS metagenome assembly JAABUZ01 (sample SAMN12813069, study PRJNA571459) | rock metagenome | isolation source: Antarctica rocks | place: Antarctica: Victoria Land, Linnaeus Terrace sud | collected 2015-12-21 | reverse complement strand
TGAGCGGTTCATCCCTGCTGCTCCAAAGCCCGATCTGAGTGGGCATTGCACTCACCGGGTCACTTATGGGAACCTTGTCTACATCGCCCCTACCATTAAGAACAAGAGCCGTCGCGCACAGAACACCTACTACTATCCAATAACGAATTTTGTTCATAGAGCCTTCCGTACGGGCCGAAAGAGGTGCATTGCCCGATGCACAAGGTAAAGGAAGCTGAGGGAAATGACGAACATGACCCAGCCTGAGAACTCGTGGAAAAATCCTTCTCCCTTGGCGGGATCCCAGTATTGAACGCATAATCCTGTTCCCACAATTCGAAGTGCGTTCGCCGCCACAGCTATTGGAATGCTGGCCAAGGCCAGCAACCAACGCCGCCCAGTAGTCTTTTCCAAGAAATAGCCGTAAAAGACAGCGAGTGTGAATAGGCTCATGAGGGATCGAATGCCACTGCAAGCTTGTGCAACCTCGAGTTTCATCACAGGCAACTGAATCACGTTGCCTTCACGAAAAACGGGGACGCCTAGCAAAGGGAGAATGCCGCTTGCTACCCTCGACGCAAAGAGCTGGAGGGGAAACGTGATCTGGTTGAAGATTATCTCCGGGAAGGGGATAGCGAGCAGCAGCACAGCTAAAGGCAGCCGTACCTCCCGGAGAACACCCCAACCGAAAAACGTCCATATCATCCCTGCGACGATTAGAACAAAAGAGAACCGTGAGAGGAACAGTTCTGCACCGTAAATCCCAAAGAACACGAGGATGACCCCGAGGATTACCAAGGGGAGGCCTTTCCACGTGGGATTGGTCCGTATTGTTTTCAGCGAGTTGCGTTTGTCCCAAAGGATGAACGCCGCGAAAAATGGAACCAGGAAACCATGAGAGTAGTCCGCAATCTCATACCAATCCTTGACCAACTTGATCCCGATACGAAAGTAAATGGCTACGAGCAGCGCAGCGATGAAGGCGCCAGCTGCAAGTTGCTGCGGCCTTACTGAAGAACGGAGCCGCGATATATGCAGCGTGTTCTCGTCCGCAGAACTAACGAAAGTACCCTTGTAGCTGTCAGCCTCGACACCGCCCGTTGCCATCGTCACTATACCTTCACTCACAACTCTACCGTTTTACAATCAAAGTGCCACTACGGTTGCAATCTCGAACGTCGATAAGCTGCTCGAACACGAAGTATACGCTCTGGCGATGGTGACCAATTCCTTTTTTTCACCTGCACTTTGTGCACTTAAGTTGTAGAAACGGGAACTCTATCCCGCTCCTAGTCGCCTATACTAAGTGGGAATCTTCGGTGCTGCGCCGACGAAGATTAGGGATTGGCCATCGGCGCTCTGACGATGTTTGTCATGACAATTGCATTGCAACATTGCACGGAAGTTCACGATCGCGGTCATACTCCAACGTCCCGGATTTCTAGAAATGCGGTGCGGGAGGTAATTAGATGAACTTGGCTAAACAGATCAGTTGCCTACTCGTTGGGGTATCCACGATTGCCGCTGGAGGTCAGCAGCCAGCGGCTAACCGTGGCGAGAGGATCAGCCCTTCCTCTACACAGTCCGGACAGTCCACTGCGACTTCACCGGGGGGAGTTGTCCCCAGCCAAGCGCCAGCGGTGTCCGAGTCTCAACAAACGCCCACGCCCCAAATGCCTGGGGCGAGCGACTTGAGCACGGCTGTGTCTGGCGTTGATGGTTCGCGCTATATCATAGGGCCAGAAGACGCGCTCCAAATAACTGTATGGCGTGAGCCTACTCTTTCTGGGACTTTTCCTGTGCGCCCCGATGGCATGATTTCGATGGTGTTGCTCGGCGATCTTCGCGCTGCGGGTGTCACCCCCACCCAACTTAGCTCCGATATAAGCCAGCGACTCCATAAATACGTTCAGGATCCGAGCGTTACCGTCCAGGTGATGGCTGTCAATAGCCAGAGGATTTACCTGGTCGGCGAGGTGGGCCATGTAGGCTCGGTGGCTCTTACCGCCGGCATGACGCCCTTGCAGGCAATCGCTTCCGCTGGCGGACTCTCACCCTTCGCCAATGCGAAACACATTTACATTTTGCGTGGCACCGGTCCATCGCAGCAGAAGATACCCTTCAATTACAAGCAGGCCCTCAAGGGCGATAATCATCAACCGATCGTGCTTCACCCCGGCGATACGATCGTTGTCCCATGAAAGGTTCAATGGTCAAGCGCACACTGTTGCTGATATTTCTTGCGTTGCCGTGCGCTGGATTGGGCCAAGCAACCCCGACAGCGACAGTTCAGACGTACTCGTCGGGCTTAAACCTGCCCCCCCTCAACGGAAGCTTCCAGTACGGGCTAAGCACCTCTGAGATAGTCGGACGGGGCTATTCCAGCAGTGGTGGCATCTACGAGCAAACCAGCATCTCAGGTGAGGCCGCTTACACCGCAAAGAGTGAGGTTAGGCCGTTTAATCTTCTCTATACAGGAGGTGTTCAACTTGGAGGCCAGTCCGGCTATTCAAACACTGCCTTCCAGAGTCTTGCGGTCTCACAGGGATTCGTTACGCGTAGTTGGATTTTCGGCCTGTCTGACGTTGTTAGCTATCTTCCGCAATCGCCGACGGTTGGGTTGTCCGGCATCCCTGGAACGGGCGATATCGGCTTCACTCCCATACAAAACGGCAACAATCCATCGCAGAACATCCTCTCAGTAGGTAACAGCCGTGTGAGCAACTCTGTAAACGGCACCATTCAGAGGCAACTTGATGCTTTCACCTCTATCAGCGGTGGCGCCAGTCATGGAATACTCCGCTTTTTGGGCAACGGAGGTCTGGACAGCACTCAGATCGTTGCTGATATTGCAGTCAGCCGTCGAATCGACGCTCGAACTTCGGCATCAGTCTCTGCAACCTACGGGACCTTCAACTACACCAATCTCGGAGACGGAGCATCGTTCGCAACTCGCGGCCTAAGCGCAAGTTTTCAACGCCGACTCTCCCGTTCGCTTGACGTCAATGTCTCCGGAGGCCCGGAGTGGATCAGCAGTTCGAGCAGACTCGGTATACCTTCTCGCCTCACCTTCTCTGCGGGAGCAGGTTTGACATACACCGTTCGCGTTTATAGTGCGGGTCTCACGTACAGCCGCGGAGTAAATGCCGGCTCCGGCCTTCAGCCTGGTGGAATTTCAGACAGCGCTGTCGCTTTCTTGCAGCGGCCATTTGGGAACACGTGGTCCACATCCGCTAATTTGGGCTATGCACGAAGTCGGGGCTTGTCAAATCAGCAGACTCCAGCTAGCTTCGTCCTTCTGGGACTGACCAATTCTGGCAATTATGACAGCACCTACGCCGGATTGCAGATCTCGAGACGGATAAGCCGGTCCTTCTCAGCGTTTACGAGCTACACAGCGATGGATCAAAGCTACAGTCAATTACCGGTCTCCCCAACCGCACTCAACGGATTAGTCCAAAGCTTTGCGATTGGAATCTCGTATTTCCCACACTCTATTCACTTAGGACAGTTGTAAGGAGCTGCCATGCTTGGTCATAGAACTTTAGGCCTAGAGGACTACACGTCGATACTCAGAAGGCGTTGGTGGATCATCGCCGTACCGGCGGCGATCCTGCCTATAGTCGCTTTTGCCGCCAGTTACCTGGTCGATCCACAGTATCTTTCCCAAACACTCGTTCTTGTCGTACAGCAGAAGGTTCCTGACAACTACGTCAAACCTGTCATTGCGGAGGATTTGACCGGTCGCTTAGCGTCCATGAGAGAACAGATCCTCAGCCGGTCGCGCCTCGAGCCCATCATCACGCGCTTCAACCTATTTACTGGTCAGAAAGCGACCATGGACGACCGGTTGGATGCTATGCGTAAGGCGATCGATATCAAGCCGATCGAGTCTTCAATGGCCCGTGGCGTCCCCGGATTTTTCATCACCTTCAAAGCCAGTGATGCGCGTACAGCGCAAGCTGTATGCGGCGAAATTACATCGATGTTTATCAATGAGAACCTAAAATCCCGTGAGCAATCTGCCCAGGGCACGACAGACTTCCTCAAGCGCCAACTCGATGAAGCCAAAACTAACCTTGACGAACAGGATGCAAAGCTCGCGAAATTTCAACAAGAGTACGTCGGCCGCCTCCCAGGACAGGAGGAGCCGAATATGAATATGCTCACCAGTCTAAATACCCAACTCGACGCCGCAACCCAAGCGCTAGCCCGGATGCAGCAGGATCTGAGTTACGGTCAGACGATCCTGGCACAACAAAGCCGGGAGTTTCAGACCCCTGAGACACAGAGGATCGCACCGCAGGCGCAGCAGCAAGAATTGCAGGCTCTACTTGCCCAAGAGGCAGATCTAACGGCACGCTATACCGCCGACTACCCGGATGTTGTCACGATCCGGCGTAAGATTGCCGATCTTCGGCATGAGATGGCTCAAACACCACCCGCTGCCGCGGCGCCCTCCCCGAACGCCGGGCAGCGGAATGAGCCGGCCTCCCTCCTGCAACTCCGTGCTCAGGTCCACGCTGAAGAGTTGGGCATAGCGCAGAAGAAACACGACCAAGCAGCGATACAATCCCAAATCAAGATGTATCAGGACAGAATTTCATCCAGTCCACTAGTGCAGGAGCAATACAAGACCCTCACCCGCGACTACCAGACGGCCCAAGATCATTACGACACGCTACTAAAGAATATGCAGCAAGCTAAGATGGCTACCGATCTGGAGCGGCAGCAACAGGGAGAACAGTTCAAGCTTATGGACGAGCCAAATCTTCCTGACGCTCCAACATCCCCGAAGCGTCCTGTCTTCGCTGCCGGAGGCCTCCTCTTGGGCCTGCTGCTTGGGCTGGGCATCGTTGCCCTTCTGGAGTATCGCGATACCGCCCTTCGCTCGGAGCGGGACATCTGGGCTTTCACCAAGCTTCCCACTCTCGCCACCATTTCGCTGTTAAACGAGGTGGGTCTCCCGTCGCCCAAGATCAAACGATCGCTCTTCGGCCGTTCTCCCAATTCTTCACCGACCACTAGTCCCGTTCTAAATGCTGGCGGATAACTCTTATGTACAACGCTTTCTTCAAACTCCAGACCAGTCCTTTCGGCACAAGTCCTGACCCGCGCTTTTTGTACATGATGCCGCACACGCGTGAGGCGCTCGCTTGCCTCGAGTACGGCATCTCTGCGCGGAAAGGTTTCACGGTTCTTACCGGCGAAGTTGGAACCGGGAAAACAACTCTACTCAGGCGCGCTCTCAACTCGTTTCGCGACCGGCGCGTTTCTACGTCCTTTGTCTTCAATCCGAGGCTGGATGTGATTGACTTTCTAGAATTCGTCCTCACTGACTTCGGACTGAACCCGGCGTCCCGTACTAAGTCCGGCATGCTTCTGCAACTCAATCGCTGGCTGATCGAGCGGTATCGGATGGAGGAAACCTGCGTCGTTGTAGTCGACGAGGCGCAAAACCTCTCTTGGGATCTCCTCGAAGAAATACGCCTGCTTACTAACTTAGAGACGTCCTCGGAAAAACTACTCCAAATCGTTCTTTCAGGCCAACCTGAACTCGAGGAGAAGCTTCGCCATCCCAGTGTGCGCCAGCTTCGTCAGCGTGTTTCTCTCTGGTGCCGTACGCAATCTCTCACGGATGCCCAGACCCATGCCTATGTGGCCGAGCGCCTGCGGATTGCTGGCGCATCATGGCCACTTTTTTCACCAACTTCACTCGATCTCGTTCACCGGTATAGCCGAGGCATCCCGAGATTAATTAATCTGATCTGCGAACATGCTTTGATCGTCGCTTACGTTGAACAGGCTCGCCAAGTGACGAACAACATGGTTGAGGGGGTGGCATTGGAGCTAGAACTTGAGACCCAGCCATTCCTGATATCCACGGCTGCAATGGGCGGAAGTATTCCAACAGTACGTTCCAATGAAACACCAAATTTTTCAACCGCGCTAGGGCAAGAGAGCACAGGAAGACGTGACCGATGAGCCGCATTTATGAAGCACTCCAGAAGGCAGAGTCGGAGCGTGGGACCGATCCACAAAAGCGAATGGAGCAGAATCAACCCGTCGCTGTCGCAGATTATGATGTCTCCTTCACGACTGTAGAAGCTCTCGAGACGGAGACAAGGTTGCCGCCCGTTTCGATGCCTTACGCTTCTGATTCGACGTTCGATCTAAGCAGTGTGCACACCATGCCCTGGTCTCCGGACCTGAAGCAACTTCCGGCGCTCCTCGAAAGGGGTCCTGCTGTTGAGCAGTTTCGAAGTCTGCGTTCCCGAATTTACGAACTCCGTGAAATCAAGCCCCTCAAATCCATTCTCATCAGCAGTGGAATGCCTCAGGAAGGCAAGAGTTTCGTCGCTACTAATCTCGCCATCAGTCTCGCTCGGAATAAAAATGCGAAGGTGTTGCTCATCGATGGCGACATGCGCCGGTACACAGTGCATCAACTCCTTGGATGTAAAGCCGAGCCTGGCTTGGCGGATTACCTCGCAGGCAGATCCACGATCGCTGAGGTTATGCAGCGGCCAGAAGCGGCTTCGGTCACCGCCACCGCGGGCACCCGGGTGGGAGGCCTCTCGTCCCTTGCGTTCATCGCCGGAGGTAAGGGCGGCGATCGGGCAGCCGATCTTTCGAACAACAACCGATTCGGAGCACTTATGGCCGAAGTCTCTCCCCTCTTCGACTGGGTGATTGTCGACTCCTCCCCCGTCCTTCCCGTATCCGACGCCGTCAACTTGGCGCGCTCCTGCGATGGTGTTCTGCTTATTGCACGTGGGGGTGTGACGGAATACGTTGAAGCCCAACGTGCCCAGCACGAACTCAAAGGTGCGAATGTCCTAGGCTTTGTCCTCAACGCAGTAGAGAAACCGCCACAGGTCGACACCTACTACGGATATGACGCGCGCCACGAAGGCGAGTAGGCGGAGAGAAAGCTCGATGATAAGGCTATTCAATGTCTACTATCCCACTCGTACGATCGTTTTGCTTCTTTGCGAGACCCTCATTGTCAGCGGTTCATTTCTGCTGGCATCCCGCATGGTCTTAGGCCAGGATACCTACCTTGTACTGAACTATGAGTATGGATTTATTAAGATCCTAACACTCACCATCCTCACTTTGCTGTTCTCCTATTATTTCGATCTTTATGAGCCTCAGCGAATCTCGGAACGTTGGGAGATCTATTTCCGCCTCCTCCTGGTACTTGGCTTCCTTTCCTTTTTTCTGTCAGCTATCACCTACTTCTTTCCCGAGGCGGATATTGCGCATTCAGTCATTCTGCTCGGGCTTGCATTCCTGACGGCCGCTCTCGTACTTTGGCGAGGCGCGTACGAGTGGATCATCGGCCAGAAGGCCTTCCGGGAGCGGGTCTATGTTCTCGGAGGGGGGGAGCGCGCTCAGACCATCGTCGAGATGCTCCAAATGCGACGCGATGCTGGCATGGAGGTCATTCGCTGGGATCGGATCCCGGCGGAGACGAAGGAGACTCGGGAGTTGTTCGCTCCGATCCTCGAAGAGTTCCGCGGCCCGAAGCCCAAAGTCGATCGCGTCATTGTCGCAATGCAGGATCGTCGTGGGTCTCTTCCTGTTCGCGAGCTTCTGAATTTGCGTTTTGATGGTGTAGTCATCGAAGACGCTTGCGATCTTCTGGAGCGCCTTTCAGGAAAGCTTTTATTGGACGGTCTCCGCCCTTCTAATTTCATTTACAGCGAAGGGTTTCGGGTAAAACCGTCGCAACAGATTGCCCGTCGTCTTGTGTCAACCTTGGCGGCTGCGATCGGTCTGTTGCTGTTCGCACCGTTCCTGCCCATGGTCATGCTGTTGGTCCGTCTGTCTTCACCCGGCCCTATTTTCTTCAAGCAAATACGGGTAGGCCTGGGTGGACACACCTTTGAAGTCGTCAAGTTCAGGACAATGCGGACCGACGCCGAGGCAGCGGGGGCAAAGTGGGCCACAAAGAACGATCCTAGAGTTACTCGGGTTGGGATGTTTATGCGTAAAACGCGGTTAGACGAAGTTCCTCAACTTTGGAATGTACTGCGAGGCGACATGGGGTTTGTCGGGCCCCGCCCGGAGCGTCCTGAATTTGTTCCGTGGCTCTCCGAACAGATCCCATACTTCGATTTGCGTCATATGATTCGTCCCGGCCTGACTGGCTGGGCTCAGGTCCGGTACGGCTATGGAGCTACACTCGCCGAAACCCGTGAGAAGCTCGAGTACGATCTTTACTACATCAAGCACATGTCACTTGGTCTAGATTTGCTCATTATGTTTGAGACGATCAAGACAATTCTGCGACGTCGAGGCGCTCAGTAGTTTTTCTTTACCTATTTCCGACACTGTCGGTCTAGAGGCGAAAGGTCTGCACACTCTTCGTGAGTATGCAGGCCATTTCATGAACACAAACGAAGCAAGCAGGACTTACTCAGTCCTCGCCCCTACGAGTTCGTGTATCTCCTTTTCCTGGAGGTACCAGGCTACGGTCCTCTCAAGCCCTTGACGGAAGTCCGAGTTCGGCTTGTATCCCAACTCGAATGCCGCCCGGTCTATGCTCGCCAGAGAATGTTGGACATCGCCGGCGCGAGTGGGCCCGTAGTTCGGCTTTGATCCGAATCCCAAGATCTGGGCCAATGTGCCATACAACTCGGAGAGGGTATGGCTGCGCCCCGTCCCGACGTTGAACACACGTCCCGTCGCAACCTCTTTCGGAGCCACGCAAGCAAGCAGATTTGCGTTGACGGCGTTCGCTACAAATGTGAAATCTCGGCTGGTAGATCCATCCCCGTTGATCGTAGGTGTCTCTCCAGCCATCATCTTGTAGATAAACTGCGCGATCACGCCCGAGTAAGGCGAGTCCGCCGCCTGACGCGGACCAAAGATATTGAAGTAGCGCAGGCACACGCCTTCCATTCCATAAACCTTACAGAACGCCTGAATGTAGTACTCGCAGGTGAGCTTCTGTACAGCATAAGGAGACAACGGCTGTGGGATCATTTCCTCGTGCTTTGGCTGAGTAGGTTGGTCCCCGTAAGCTGAGGATGAAGCCGCGTAAACGATCCTGCGGACCTTAGCGTCCCGGGCAGCGAGCAGGATGTTCAGGGTGCCGTTTACGTTCGATTCGTGCGAACTTAGCGGGTCCTTCACCGACCGCGGAACTGAGGCCAGAGCCGCTTGGTGCAGAACGTAGTCGACACCCTCGCAAGCTTTTCGCATTGCCGGAAGATCTTGAAGGTCTGCCTGCTCAAACGAGACTTCGTTCCGGATGTCAACGAGGTTGTCCAGATTTCCCGTAGAAAGATTATCGATGCCTCGAACAGTATGCCCCTGCTGTACGAGCGTGTGCGCGATCGTCGAGCCGATAAAGCCAGCTACTCCTGTAATCAAATAGATTGCCATGTACGTCCTCCCCCGAAGCGCAATGTTTACGCTGGGTTACTTCAAATAGATATATTCAGGGTTTGCTGGCCAACCACTCAGAACACAGTTGACCGCGACCTGCTTCTAAGCTTATCCCCTGCCGGGGTTCCTCAAGGCAATGCAACTTTCGTCTCTGACGCCTCATCCCGGAACAGGATTTGCAGTTGGCGCCAGCTCTCAATGGGAATTCGACCGCGGGGCCGGAGTTTTGTCGAACCGGGACAATACGACGAATGTGGCACAACATAAGGACTCCAAGGATCGTGCACGGGTGCAATAATAGCCCACATGTTGACAACCAGCCCCGACACCCTTCCTCAAATTGCCGCAGAGCGTCTGGAGCGACTCTCTGCTCGAACCGCAAAGATCGGAGTCATTGGACTCGGATACGTCGGATTACCGCTCTCTCTGCTGCTCTCCGAGGCGGGATTTAAAGTTACTGGGTTCGACATTGACGAGAAAAAGATTACAGATCTCGAGAGCGGCCGGTCGTATATCTTCCGCATTCCCGAAACAGAGATTCAAGAGGCACGACACCAAGGCTTCCGGGCCACGACGGAGTTCGCGAAGCTTTCTGACCAGGACGCCATCATCATGTGCGTTCCAACCCCCCTCACCGGACACCGCGAGCCCGACCTAAGCTACATCGAGAACACCGCAAAGGCGACTGCACCTTGGGTCCAAGAGGGGCAGCTGATCATTCTTGAGAGCACAACGTATCCCGGAACTACCGAGGATGTTCTCATCCCGATACTGGAAGCCGGAAATCAGCACTCCCTCAAGGTGCAGACCGCCGGAGCACCCTCCGAGCGCGGGGTCTTTTATGTCGCATTCTCCCCGGAACGCGAGGATCCCGGCAACACCTCTGTTGCGCGTCGGGACATCCCTAAAGTCGTCGGTGGTCACGAACCTGTCGCTACGGAGCTCGCGGCTACGCTCTACGAGGGGATTTTCACCCGCTCCGTCCGCGTCTCCACTACACGTGTAGCCGAGATGACCAAGCTTCTCGAGAACATATACCGCTGCGTGAACATCGCATTGGTGAACGAACTTAAGGTTCTTTCGCTCCGTATGGGCGTCGATATCTGGGAGGTTATAGACGCAGCCTCAACCAAACCATTCGGCTTCCACGCATTCTATCCAGGACCGGGTCTCGGTGGCCACTGTATTCCGATTGATCCCTTCTATCTCAGCTGGAAGGCAAAAGAGTACGACTTCAATACTCGCTTTATTGAGCTCGCCGGTGAGGTCAACGAAGCGATGCCGGAGTTCGTGACGAAACAGGTCACCAAAGCGCTGAATCAGCATAAGAAAGCCGTAAATGGCTCTAAAATTCTCATGCTGGGCATGTCTTACAAGAAAGACATCGACGACCTCCGTGAATCCCCTTCTCTCACCATCATCGAACTACTCCGTGAAGAGGGCGCAGAGGTCGTTTACAACGACCCGTATCACCCCAAAGTTGGTCAAGGACGCCACTACAGCCTGAACATGACCTCCACGTCGCTTGACAACCTAGAACAGTACGATTGCGTTCTGATCGTCACGGATCATTCTGACTACGATTATCATGACATCGTAAAATGTTCTCGGTTGATCGTTGATTCTCGAAATGCTACCAAAGGCATTCAGTCTTCAAAGATCGTCCGTTGCTAGAAAAGTTACGAGCTTGTTCACATGCGAACTGTAGCCCGCGCAGAAAGCCCGCTTAGAAGCGGGCTTTTCTGTAGTCGCTGGTTAGGCACGACGTAGCTTGCCATACATTTGACGGAGTGCAGGTTCAATCCCTCCAAAGCGGCTACTCAGAACAGCGTCAAGCCGAAAGCTCCCGGACCGGGGATCCGGCGATGTCCGCAGTAGGTTGTAGGGTTCGCTCCAGTATTGACGATTGATGCCGCCATAGAACGAGAAAGCAGTGGTGTACCCAGCCTCCTTGACCAGCTGCAAGGTACCGGCAGTAAAGTCCCTCGAAGATCCGTTCGGATAGGCCAGCGACTCCACCGGTCGGCCAAGTTGCTCCTCGAGAATCGCCTTTGATCTCTGGAGTTCATCGCGTTGCCGCTCAGGCGACAGCTTACTGATGATCGGATGCGAGTGTGTGTGAGCGCCCATCTCCATACCACCAGCCGCCATCTCCCTCGCCTCATCCCAGTTCAGAAATCGTCTCTTTTCCTCCGGGATCTCCACCTCTACTTCACTCCGGAGCTCCTCCAGCGCAGCGACGGGATCTTGGTTCAGATCAGACTTATACCCTGCGACCACCGTATACACTGCCGCCTCCCGATCGGGCTCCAGTATCACGGGCTGCTCCTCGCAGAACGAGAGATGCAGAAATTTCTTCTTGGAATGACGCACAAGGTAGGCCACCTCATCCCACCAAGGAAGAAAGCTGGTTCCCACGAAACTCGAAACCAGATAAAAGGTGGCGGGCACTCCATACTGAAAAAGCAGCTTGTACGCGATTGTGTAATTGTCCAGATATCCGTCGTCCAAGGTGATCATCGCGTGCATGCGCCTTAGCTTCTTCTTTTTCGAAATCATCTCTGCAAGCTCATGCGGCAGGATAACCGGATAGCGACGTTTGATGTGTGCCACTTGGAATTCGAACTGCTCGGGTGATGCAGAAAAGAGCTCGCGATCATAGTTGCAAGTGTCCCGATACCCGATGCGGTGGTGGTTGAAGACGATAACACCTGGCTGGGTAGGGAGCTGCTCCAGGGCACGCAAGACCCCCGCGCGAGATAGCAACAGAGCAGCGTTCTCCTTTACCGACATTCCTTCTCCATCGAGTTCTCTCTAGGATCAATCAACAGTTAACTATAACTTTCAACAACCGCGCTCAGGCACCAAAGGGCCGAGCGCGATTGAGTACCATTCAGCGTCATTGCGTTACCCGGCAAGCTGTACGGGATTTACCACAGCTCGAGACCCTCGACTTACTGGCTACATCGCATGGTAAGCTTGAATTCAGAATCCATACCTTACCTAGCCTGTACTGATTGTGACCCCAAAAGAAGCTCATCACGACTGGCCTCCTGTCGTAATTGGCAGCGTGTACCAAACCGGCCTGAACCTCATGCGTGACCTCCTTCGACGGGGCGTCCGCGCGGTGGGCATC
>JAABUZ0100008064.1_pt1 | contig 12514 bp, 14 predicted proteins | sample 5562091 | NCBI WGS metagenome assembly JAABUZ01 (sample SAMN12813069, study PRJNA571459) | rock metagenome | isolation source: Antarctica rocks | place: Antarctica: Victoria Land, Linnaeus Terrace sud | collected 2015-12-21 | reverse complement strand
GCGTTATCAGGATGGGTGCCCCAGCGGTTCTGTGCGCTTAGCTTGTCACCTCTCGTGACTTGCCTGGACACAGGGCATAGGTATAGACGATATCATCACCTGTACAGATTGTGTTGTCTGTGGTAAGGTAAACCCATGGATAGAAAGCCTCTCAAAGGGACAACACGTATCAGTCTAGCCCGAGCCGCAGAGATTCTCGGCTATCGCAGCACGAGTACCCTGCGCCAGGCCGCGATAGACGGTGACTTGCCTGCCGAGCATATCAGCCCGAAGCTCTGGGTCACCACAGAGGATGACGTCCGCGACTGGGACGAACAACGGCGGCAGATGCCTATCCCCGCCCGACGTGGGAAACCACGTCCAACACATTCAGTCGAGGGTGCTCAGCGGTAGATACCACCGGTGACGCACGACCATGTAGACCAATATTTGTTCGGGCTATATCCTAACCCCCAGGTAAAGCGACGGGGCGTCGATCGCTACCAACGATCAACGCCCCTCAGCCACAACGCAAATGGAGTGCGACAATGGCCTTATTTCAAGCATATCAGACCACACAGCAGGCGCCTAGCCGCCGCACACGATCGCGTCGACGGAGGGGGGTAGGCTAATGGTCAAGCTTACTCAACCATTTGCCGGCTTCCACTCGCCTAGTTACACACAGGTGCCAGACGACCTCTTCGACCAGTTGCTGCCGGATCTCACTGAGTCAGAGTTGAAGGTGCTTCTGTATATCGTGCGCCGCACGTTCGGCTTCAAAAAACGAGCTGACGCTATCACTCTGGAACAACTGTGTTCTGGCATTACACGGCGCACCGGTGAGGTGTTGGACCGGGGAACTGGTCTCAAACGGCCAACGGTCCTGCAGGCGCTGCGCGCACTGAAGGAAGCGCACATCATCAACGCACTACCAACGGTGGCGGCAGACGGCGGCTCTGGGCCGACACTCTATTCTCTTAACGTCCTGTCGGCACATCCTGGAGAGGACGACCCACGCACCGGCCCTGCTATGCCAAAGGGGGTACGTGTGGACATACCCCGGGGTATGCCTGGACATACCCCGGGGGTACGCGTAGATAGACGAGGGGGGTCTGCCGACGCATACCCACAACAAACAGGTCAACAAACAGATAAACAAGATACCCCCCTAGGCCCCCCCAGGGGGGGGCGCACAAGACGACAGCGTAGCACTGAGAACCCGCACGACCCTGAGCGATACACCCGCGGCGCATATGGAGTGTGTCCGCAGTGTGGTTGCAGCCCACATGACGCAGAGTGTCCGCTCCTGGCACAGGAAGAGGCGACCACAGTACAGGGACAGCCGGTCCTGGCGAAAGGAGACAGCCAATGAGTAGCACAAAACACCTAGTCATCAGTGTAATCGGGCGAAAAGGAGGCGCCGGGAAGACGACGACGGCCATGAACCTAGCCGGCGCGCTGATGGAGAAGGGGTGTATCGTAGCAATGTTCGATCTGGATCCGCAGCAATCGTTGAGCCGCCTCTTGTCGGCGCATGACGGCGCGGTCCAGGCCCTGGGCAGTACTGCCCAGCAACATGTCGCGCAGGGGGATGTAGAGGAGTGGTTGCGTACCCTCCTTCCCCACAGCGGGTATGTGGTCATCGACACCCCACCGTTTGAAGGCGCTATCATGGACGCCGCCATCGCCGTTGCCGATCATGTCATCATCCCGACGCGTCTGGCCCAGCAGGACATCGACTCGCTGCTCGATACGCTCTCGCGTTGCCCCGGTAGCGCCACGATCGTGCCCAATGCTTTTTCGGTGCGTCGCGCGCTACACAAGGCCACCGTCGCTGAGCTACGGCGGATCTATGGGACCGCCGTGAGCGCGAAAGAGATCCCAGATAGCGCGGTCATCGAGGAGTCACTGAATGCGGGAACCCCGGTGGTCCGTTTTGCGCGCCGCTCAGCGCCGGCGACGGCGTATCGCGCTCTGGCCATGCAGGTGTTGGCATGACGACATCGCGCAAGCGCTATGCGCCTCAGTTTGCTAACAGGCCTTCGACGGAGGGTCCGCGGACGCCGCCCCTTGCTGGCGCCCTGATGGTCCCCCTCGCGTGTGTGCTCCCCGATCCCGACCAACCGCGGCAGAACTGGACACATGGTGACGGCGCCCAGCGCCTAGACGAACTTGTAGCCAGCATCGAAGAGTTCGGCGTGCTTCAGCCTCTCCTGGTACGTCGGGACGAGTCCTACACGGATGCCACACCCCGATTTCGTATCATAGCTGGCGGCCGTCGGTGTGCAGCAGCCGCGCGAGCCGGCTTGGCGACAATCCCCGTCATCGTCAGCAAGGAACCGGCTGAGCGTGTGCTGGTCCTGCAACTTATCGAGAACCTGCAACGCCAGGATTTGGCGCCTATGGACGAGGCCCGTGCCTACGAGGCGCTGATGGATCTAGAGAAGCTCTCGCCACCAGCCATGGCCGAGCGCCTGCATATCTCTGCCCAGAAGGTGCGCGAACGCTTACGGCTCCTCGCCGACCAAGTTCTCGCCGACGCGGTTGAGCGGCGCCAGATCTCCGCCACAGCCGCCCGCGACATCGCCCGCCTGCCTGATGAGCAAGTCGCGCAGTTTCGCAAACGTGTCGCTGACGGCGAGGTCCTGCAGAGCAATGACGTCGCCTTGGCCCGTGCTCAACTCGCCGCGCAGGGAATTGTTAACCCGCGCCGCAAGGGGCCACCCACCCTTCTTTCTCCACTGAAAAAACAAGCGTCGCTTGTTTCCACACCTATGACGCTCCCCCCACCAGCCACACAACCGGCTCGTGAATTGATAGGCGTGGAGATGTCAGGCGGGGGAGCTGTGGCCCAGGAGCCAAACAGCACGGGTGGGCCCGACGACGCCTACACCGTAGGCGCGGCGCTTGCAGACACGGGAGTTGTAGTGCAGGCGGGTACTCAGCCTGCACCGGTGCCGTCCCCTCATCCTATAGCCAATTGCGCGGCCGAACTGGTGGCCTGGCTTACCGAGACGCTCATAGCTAGCTTGCAGAAAGCACCTGATAAGCTGGTCACCTTAGAGGAGACCTTAACGTACTCAGATGCGCCATCTTGGAGCTTGAGTGTGTTGGCGCAGACGGCACAGGGCGCACGTGATAGGCTGAGTAAGCATACGTAAGCCAATCTCTGGTGACGCGGCAGAACGTCACCCCTGGGGTAACTGGCCCAGACGGCATTTGCCGTAGTGTAGGGGAAGCGCGCAGAAACACGGGGGCAGGGAGCGTCCGAGCATAGGCCGGGGCTGATCCGGCAGGCCTGTGCTGGCCGCGTCGATCATCCGACGCGCCGACGCGATGGTCGACGGTCACCGCGAACGGTCCGGAACACTGTGACATGGCTGCTGTACAGGTCCTGTACAGCAGCCAGCATGCAGCATCTTGCAGGCCGCATACATCCCTACGAAGCGGACGGATGACCCAAGCGGCCAGCACAACGGGGTGCGACAACAACTGAGCCGGTCGACAGTGCGGCCCTGACAGCGCATCATACGTGCGTAGCGCGCGCGAGACTGGACGGTCCGTTCTGCCGCACCGCCTAACGCACGCGAAGAGAGGCGTGACGATGTTTGATCTTATCAGTTTGCTGATCGGCTCTGGGCTGACGGCGACCGTCGGCGCGGGGACGGCGCTCCTGAACGACCTGCTGCAACGGAGGCGCGATACAGTGGCGCGCGATCTCGCCTCCCGCACTGCGAAGGACGAACGGTTGCGCAGGCTATACACGGAGGCACTCGCAGGTGCCGATGCACTGATACTAGCCCACGGCCTGCTTCGCGCAGGCCAAGTTGACCAGTTCAACGCCCTGATGAGTACCAAGGCTGACACCTTCAAGACGCTCGCAGAGCTAAGCCTAGAGTCCGACGCCCTAGATGTGCTCGAGAAGTTACTGCAGGTCGAGCACGCTTTTGTGGCCTGCCTAGCCCAGATAGCTAACGCAGCGCAACAGCACAGAGAGGAGCCAGCGTCGGTGGCACAGGATGCCGCCGTCTTGCTAGCCCAGATACAAGACGCCTCGTTGGAACTGAAACGCGCGGCGCGCAGTCACCTGGAGAGCCGGGCGCTGGTGCCGAAGAAGCGCACGGCCACATAGTGGGGAGTGTATCGCGAACACCCGTCCTAATAGAAGTTAATGTGACAGTGCCCCTCGTTGGCATACGTGACCCGCTCCAGCACAGCCTCCAGGGTGGCCAGCGGGATCGGCGGTGGCGACGTGTTCATGGAGGCAGGGTGCCACCACCGGATCGGCGGGCGATCCTGGGCTATGGCAACCATGCGCTCCACCAAGGCCATAGACATGCTGTGCTGTGGCTGGCCCGCTGCGGCACCGCACCCAGCCTGCGCGAGCTGGGCCGCCGCGAACCCGTCTTCCCCCGGATCACAACTAATCATTGCCCACATCTCAGTGGCTCACAGCCCTGGGAGCGCCCCAGACCCACAAAAACAGGGGTACGATCTTGTGCAGGAGAATAGAACGCCGCTTTTCGGCCCTGCCAAGTCGGCATCAAACAAGATGAACCGAGATCAGAGCCGGAAGCCGTGCGCCCGGTCCCACAGACGGTGCACGATCACGGCCAACTCCGTCGTCACGGCATGATAAAGCGCAGCCGCCAGTAGCCGTGCAGGATGCCGAGCTGACCATGCGGTCCTATACGGCGCATACCTGTGAGGGTCAGGATGAGGGGTGTGCCGCGTGGCGGGGGCGCGAAGGTCCACGACGACGTGCAGCGCTGTCCCGTGTTTGCCTGGCCGCAGGTGCCGGCCCATCTATGCAGGGAGAGAGGCAGGCCATGTGTATCGATGAGGTACTCCATCGGGAACAGACCCTGGCCCGCAGGCAGGCGGGCAGTGACTACCTGTGTGAGTTGGGCGACTGTGGTCCCGCGGGTCACCTGCGCCAGCGCGACCGTGATGGCCGCCGCAGTGACCACTAGCCGCGACGCGCCCGTGCGCCACGTGCGCCGCAGTCGGCGCAGGTCCAGCGGAATGCGCACTGTCTCTACTATCCGTCCCTGCATATCGGCGAAGCGGACTACGACCGTGTGGACACTGTCGGGCAACGGCGCGAACTCAGCAAGCCCCTGGTCCACAGCATGCCATGGCAGCGTCGACTGGACACCGCCTGGGCTCGTGCCCCAGCCTGCCTGTAACATATAGTCATGGCCACGCTCATCAGAGAGAGCGGCATAGAACATGCCAATGGCGTCGGGGATATGGTAGGCCACGTAGGTCGTGTCCAGGTCAGGGAGGACTGCGTCAACCATCGCCGGCCGCGTCGGCTGACCGGGGGCCGGATGACCAGCCAGTCCCCTGGTGACGGCCTGGCCAAAGCTCGGCATGCCGGCCGCGCGTGGCATCATCGTCCACTGCACCACGAGCGGCGGTGGGGTGGGGCGTGTCACCACGAGGGCCAGCACGAGCGCCGTGTCGCAGAACCCGGCGATGGCCACGCCCCTGATGGTGTCGCGCCAAGGCTGGCGCTGCCGCACGAGCACCCCAGCGGCTATCCAGAGCGAAAGCCCTGCGCAAGCCAGGATGACCAGTCCCGGCGCCACAAACTCGAGGAATGGGTCGAGCAACTGCCACGGAGAGGAGTATGTCCCGGCGGCGACCTCGCCAAAGAAGGGCACGGCGCCGATCCCGTGAGTGGCTGCTGTGACGAAGGTCTGCACGATACTGACCGTGAGCCCAAGACCCATCAGGCCGGCCAGGGCGACCAGGAGGGCCGCCCCCTGCAACGGCGCGGGCGCGCGGCGGTGCGCCCGTTGCATCGCTCTAGCCAGGCCTCCTGCGGCGGCAAAACGGCGTACAGCCGCGGCCTCGGCCTGCTCGGGTGCGTAGCCCTCGGCCCGCAGATGCGCGACGAGGTCCTCTAGCTGGCCGCGCACCTCGGCTACGATCGCCCGTGTCTCCTCCGCATTGAGGCGTAGTCTGCGCTCGAGCTCGCGCAGGTAGGTGTCCATCAGTGCTCACCTCCAGGCTGCATGCTGGACATCTGACGCGCCAGAACACGCCACAGCCGTGCCCGCGGCTCCGCCAGCCAGAAGACCAGCCAGGCTCGCCGTCGTACCCGGCGGCCGCGGGCGCTGAGGTTGTAGGCCCGGCGCAGGCCCGGTGGTGCGGGCCGCCAGCGAGCATCCAGCAGGCCTGCGGCCTCCAACCGGTGAACGACCGGCAGCAGCGCCCCCTCGCGGGGACAGGAGCACCCCGCCGCGCGCGCCAGATCCTCGACGCGCCGCGCCAGGGTGAAGCCGTCCATCTCGCCATCTGCCAGCAGGGCTAGGGTGAGGTGGCGCAGGTCACCACGGCGTAGCAGGGTGCGCAGCTCAATGGGCAGGCGCTGAAGGGACGGCGCGCTCCCGACCGGACGTGTCAGGCACGCCTCAAGGCGCGGCCACAGCGTGCGGGGTGGCCACAGCTCGCCGGCCTCCTCGCGCAGCGCTGCCTGCAGCAGCACCTCCATCTCCTGGTTATCACGCGCCATGTTGGTCCTCCCCCGGGTCTGCGACCGCGTCTCCTAGTACCCTCCTGCTGTGCACGACGTCGCCGCCATCCCGTTCAGCCACGCCAGCGGCGCGCAGACGGCCCAGTGCCTGATGCAGGGTGGCGCGCACGGTGCCGGCCTGGCAGCCCAGCGCAACCCCAATCTCCTTGGTCGAGCAGTCGCCGTAGTAGCGCAGGACAATCATAGCCCGTTGCCGCGGCGCGAGTGCGGCCACTGCGGCGCGGAGCCGTCTGTGTTCCTCCTGCGCCGCAACCTGGAGATCGGGCCCGGGTAGGGCATAGTGCTCTTCCAGGGCGTCACGGCGGTCCGGCGGCAGCGTCTCCAGCGGTAACTCCCATGCGCGGCGCGTCTCGTTCAGGCTGAGGTTGGCCGCGACGCGTCCCAACCAGGAACGCAACGGTCCCACCTCCAGGCCCGGCAAACGTTGTGCCAGGATCAGAAAGGTCTCCTGCGCCACATCCTCGGCACGTCCAGGATCGTGCGTGATCAGATAGGCCGTGCGATAGACATGAACGGCGTGCAGCTCGAAGAGCACGGAGAAGGCCGCCGCGTCGCCGCGCTGATACGCCCGGATCGCCTGCGCCTCGTCCATGCAGTTTCCCGTCCTTCCACGCGTCGACGCCCTCGTTCTACTCTCTACACACGCGGGGTGACGTAAACGTGTAGTCCTCTACGCGGTGGCGATAGCTCCGTGCCGGTTTTTTGGGATGAGAGCTGGCTACATCAGGGGAGCTGGAAGTGGAACGTCCATGGGCCGCCGGGGAGTTGTCGATCTGGCGGCATGCCCTTATGCGGCAGGGCGTAGGCCTCGTTGCCGGCGACAGACAGGGTAAGATCGGTCGCCTCCAGGATAGGGCCGGGCGTGCGCGGGCCTTTAACCTGTAGGGTGCCCTCCCTGGTCCGTGTCATCCTCGTCCGGCTGCTGCTCTCCCTCGGCATAGGGCATGGGCCAGCCGTAGGTACGGTAGGCCCGCGCCGCCTCCTGATAGACCTGCTCATACTCGGGCTCGTCCGGTTCCAGGATGCGCCACCCCGTCGCCACGATGGAGGTGCCATCACCCAGGTCGCCGCGCGCCGAGACACGGACACGGATGGGCAAGCGTGGCGGGTTGTACGAGGACGGACTGTCTGGCGTGTTGTTCATCGGCGTCGCGTGGAATCCTTGATCTAGCTCCGCTTCCGGCGTGATCCAGATGCGGGCGCGCTCTGTGGCTCGGCGTCCGGTGACGCGTCTTGCTCAGTGCTGGCTACCTCAACCGGTGCGCTATCTATCGCGTCGGTCTTCTGGCGCACGACGATCTTGTTCCCCTGGTAGCGCATATCCAAGGTCAGCCCCTGCTGCTTGGCACGACGGCCCATTGCCATGCGACGCCCGCGAAGCGCACTCTCATCGGCAAGTGTCATCTCAACGGTCTTGCCCGCTGCCACCAGCGCAATAACCGCGTCTATGTTATCCGGTCCTTTGATGGGTTTGGGCGAGGGATACTCCTCGAAACGCTGGGGATCAACTTCCGTCCACTCAATCACTGCATGGTCCTTCTACGGGTTGCGTCGCACAAGCCTGTGCAATTATACGCTACTGTCGCGTGGGATCAACCGTGTCCATTATGGACGCGGTTGATCCCGTGTTCGCGCGAGCCAGGACACAGCGTATCATAGAGGGAGCAGGGGAATCCCAGGACTTCACGCTGCTGGCCAACCGTGTCCCTTATGGACACGGTTGGCGTGGGTGCTGAGGTGTAGACCAACAAGGCGAGGTGGTGAGAGTGGACGACAAGCAGGACAGGGCGCCGCGCCGCCGCCGCACGCAACCCAGCGCAGAGGCACCGGTCAGCACGGCTCTTGTGCCGCAACGTGAGCGCACCGTCGCCTTCTACGGTGATGACATCCCCGTCGCCCAGACAGAGGATGGAACACTCTACGTCGCTCTCCGCCCGATCACTGACTTTCTTGGCCTCTATTTCAGTGCCCAGCGGCGGCGCGTCCTGCGTGATGATGTCTTGGCAGAGCGTATGCGCCCTGTCCTGATGACCGCAGCCGATGGACGGCAGCGCGAGCAGCTGTGTCTTCCTCTCGACTTGCTCCCTGGCTGGCTCTTCGGCGTCACACCAGGTCAAGCCAGGCCTGAGATCATGGACAAGCTCAGACGCTACCGCGCCGACTGCTTTCGCGTCCTGTGGCAGGCGTTCGCCGGCGACGCCAGCGCCCTCACCACAGCGACAACCGCCCCGGTTCCCTCTCCTGATTCTCTAGCGTTGGAACATATCGAACATATGGCTCTGGCGATTGCCCGCATGGCACGAGAACAACGCGGCTTTGAGCAACACGTGGAGGTGCGGTTTACCACGCTTGAGACCGACATTGCTGAACAGCGCGATGCTCTATCTGGCCGTCTAGATCAAGCTGCGGTGGTCGTCGGCAGCCTGCTGCGTCGCGTCGATGCCATTGAAGGCGTTGTCTCCCCTAGCCAGGTCATCAGCGAGGCTCAGGCCGCCGAGATCAGCACGCTCGTCAAGGCCATTGCCACGGAGATGGCGGCAAAGGACACCGCGACGGGCGCTAAGGGGCGTAACCCCTACCAGGCCGTCTTCGGGGAGCTGTACCGCAGATTTCGGGTGTCGTCGTATCACAATATACCGCTACGGCGCTTCAACGATGTCATGGTCTGGCTGCGCGAATACCAGGAGGCACTCGACGCAGACACGGAGAAGCCCTCGCCACAGCACGACTAATCATTTTTCTCAGCGTGCCCATTGACGGTCTCTTGGTTGTCGCTCCGTTCGTTAACGATCGACGCGCACACCGCTCAAAAAGGATGTCATATGCCCACGCAACTTGATCTTCCGGGGTTTATTGCCAAGTGGAAGCGGAGTACACTCACCGAGCGGAGTGCGTCCCAGCAGCACTTTCTTGACCTCTGTACTGTCCTCGACCAACCCACGCCTGCAGAATCTGATCCTCAGGGCACCTGGTACACATTCGAGAAAGGGGTGCGCATCACGGGCGGCAGAGGCGGATGGGCCGATGTCTGGCTGCGCGGGCATTTCGGCTGGGAATATAAGGGGCCACGTCGAGACCTGACGGCCGCCTATCAGCAGCTTCAGAAGTACCGGGAGGACCTGGAGAACCCACCGCTCCTCGTCGTCTGCGATCTCGACCGCTTCGAGGTGCATACCAACTTCACCGATACAGTCAAAAATGTCTACGCCTTCGATCTGGATGACCTGGGACGCAATGAGCCCACGTCTACGTGCGCCCTGGCACCTCTCGACGTCCTGCGCGCTGTCTTCGCGCAGCCCGACCGCCTCCGTCCGACCCGGACCACCGCCGGCGTCACTGAGGATGCAGCAGGTGAGTTCGCTATACTCGCCGACAATCTGCGTCACCGTGGCGAAGACCCGGAAGCAACGGCCCACTTTCTGATGCGTCTTCTCTTCTGCTTGTTTGCCGAGGATATCGGACTCTTGCCAGACCGACTATTTACCACGCTTGTTGAGCAGACACGCAGACGGCCTGCTGCTTTTATAACCCGTGTCGCGGATTTGTTTACGGCTATGGCATCGGGCGGCTACTTTGGGGCCTATGATATCGCCCATTTCAATGGCGGGTTGTTCACGAATGCGGCCGTGCTGACCCTGACCAACGATGATATGGCGATTCTGGCGCGTGCCGCCGCGTTGGATTGGGCAAGCATCGAGCCGGCTGTCTTCGGGACACTCTTCGAGCGCGGTTTAGACCCGACCAAACGCTCACAATTGGGTGCCCACTACACCGGACGTGACGATATCCTGCTCATCGTGGAACCCGTCTTGATGGCTCCGTTACGCCAGCGATGGTCTGCCGTTCAGGAACAGGCGCGGGCCGTTATTGCGCGCCGCGATGCAGCAACGGGAGGAGCGCGCACCACACACCAAAGAACCCTTGAGCGTCTCCTGCTTGCCTTTACGGATGAAATTGCGGCGACGCGTGTCCTTGATCCTGCCTGTGGGAGTGGCAACTTCCTGTACGTCAGTCTGAAGCTTCTGCTGAACTTATGGAAGGAAGTCAGCATGTTTGCCGCATCCAGTGGCATGTCAGGACTCCTTCCCTATGCCGTCGGTCCAGGTCAGCTCTATGGTGTCGAGTTGAACATCTACGCCCATGAACTCGCATCGGTTGTTGTCTGGATCGGCTACATTCAATGGCTGTACGACAACGGCTTTGGCATCCCTGAAAGCCCCATCCTCAAGCCACTGCATAACATCCTGCACATGGATGGTGTTCTCGCCTACGACGACGGTCGCCCGGTCGAACCGGCATGGCCGCCTGCCGATATCATCGTCGGCAATCCCCCCTTCTTGGGGGGCAACAAAGTGCGACAGGAACTGGGTGATCGCTATGTCGATGATTTGTTTCGGTTGTATCGGGGCCGTGTCCCTGCGTTCTCGGATTTAGTGTGCTACTGGTTTGAGAAGGCACGAGCCGCCATTGAACACGGGACTGTGAAACGCGTGGGGCTCCTGGCGACACAGGGCATCCGCGGCGGTGCCAACCGCACCGTCCTTGAACGTATTAAGCAGACGGGCAATATCTTCTGGGCCCAGTCAGACCGCAATTGGATACAGGATGACACACTTGTTCATGTCTCGATGGTCGGTTTTGACAACGGAACCCAAAAGGAACGGTCACTCGATGATGTGGATGTCCCCGCGATCAATTCCGATCTCACGGTCGGAATTGACCTGACCGGTTCCCGTCGGCTAGTAGAGAACAGGGGCCTGTGCTTCATGGGTCCATCGCCCAAAGCTCCCTTCGACATCGCGGAGAGCATCGCTCGTCCGATGCTTGACGCTCCCCTCAACGTCAATGGTCGCCCGAACTCTGATGTTGTGCGCCCTGTGGCAAGCGCTGTGGATTTGGTGAAGAGATCCCGACGGAAGTGGACAATTGACTTTGGTCACATGCCCCTCGACCAAGCAGCCTTCTATGAGGTGCCTTTCGCCTATGTGCAAGCTCATGTCTATCCTATTCGATCTCAAAACAGACGCGTCGCCTACGCTGAGAAATGGTGGCAGTACGCCGAGGCCCGACCGGGGATGCGCGCCGCGCTGCGCGGCTTGCCGCGCTTCATGGCAACACCCGGCGTCGCGAAGCACAGGATATTCGTCTGGGTGAAGCCCGAGGTCCTGTGTAACCAGGGGACGCTCGTCGTTGCCCGAGACGATGACTACTTCTTTGGGGTTCTGCAGTCACGCATCCACGAGTTGTGGGCGCGGGGGACAGGAACCCAACTCCGCGAGGCCGAGAGCGGCTTTCGCTACACACCCACCAGTACCTTTGAAACCTTCCCGTTCCCCTGGGCACCGGGCACAGAACCGGTGACTGACCCCCACGTGGGGGTCATCGCCAACGCTGCCCACGAGATCGTGCGGTTGCGCGACAACTGGATCACGCCATCCGATGCATCAGATGCAACGCTACGAGAGCGCACCCTGACGAACCTGTACAATCTATCTCCCGCATGGCTCATCACTGTGCACGCTGCTCTTGACCGTGCTGTCTGCGATGCCTATGGATGGCCCTATGACCTGAGTGACCAGGAGATCCTAAGCCGACTCTTGGCACTCAACCATGCGCGGCCGCCTCGAAGCGCGACCCCCGTGAGTGGTGAGAGCGATGACGAGACCGAGGACGACGAGGTGTAGGGAGAGCCGCGACCATCACACGTTTCCCAGCGCCTTCATCATTTCTCTGCCCGCACACATCTCCCACGCCGCCACTGCTCTCGGCCTCCCCCATTCGCGATGTTATGTCGCTCTCTCGTCAAAATCGGCATTTTGAAGAGAAGTGTGGTCTGCTAGGGAGAGCTGCAGAAACAATCAGGGTGTAGGTTGCCAGAGAACCTGCGCCGTTTATCACAGAACCTGCGCCACAATTACCACAGAACCTGCGCCACGCCAGTACACAGCGTTGTGCTCTGATCATCAGGCCGACTTCTGATAACTCTCCTAA
>JAABUZ0100008062.1_pt1 | contig 12516 bp, 11 predicted proteins | sample 5562091 | NCBI WGS metagenome assembly JAABUZ01 (sample SAMN12813069, study PRJNA571459) | rock metagenome | isolation source: Antarctica rocks | place: Antarctica: Victoria Land, Linnaeus Terrace sud | collected 2015-12-21 | reverse complement strand
GGGAGAAGGGCCTCTTCCGCTACGCTCCAGAGCCCCTTCTCCCCCGAATTACCCAACAACCTCACACCCAACTACTGGCCTACTTTTACTCCGCCACACTGGCTTGGTTTTGCTCCGCCCTTGACAAGGGGGAACGGGCTTGGACGAGACGGGGAACTACTGGGTGATCCGGCAGGGTGTGGAGGAGGTGCGGGATCTGGAGAGCGCGCCGGCGGTGAGTATGGCGGCGTACCTGGTGGAGACGGGGCAGGAGGACCTGTTTCGGGAGCTGAGCGTGTATGTGGAACGGGGGGCGTCGCGGGATGAGGTACGGCGGCTGTATATGAATGAGGTGGCGATGCGAATCTGGCGGGACATGGGGAAGGTGCCGGATGTGATGGGGCGTCGGCACCGGCCTCCGCAGGGGGCGGAGCTGGGGTTTGGGTTCCGTTTAGCGAGTGAGAGGGGGGGCGCTGAGCTGCCGAAGCTGAGCGGCTGGGCCTGGGCGCACGCAGCACTTCGGGTGGTCTCGAGGCACGAACCAGCTACATGGCGGGAGGGTGATGGGGATCGATGGCTTCGTCGATCTCCTTTTCGAGCTTGGGGGTGAGTTGAACGTCGATTTCGCCGCCGTGGGTCTTCTTGTTGACGGTGTCGCGGAGCTCTTTAGAGGGTTTGAAGAACGGAACCCGCTTTGCGGGGACCTCGACCTTATCGCCGGTCTTCGGATTGCGACCGACGCGGGCTTTTCGCTGCCGCGTCCGAAAGCTGCCGAAGCCGCGAATCTCGATCTTGTCGCCAGACTTGAGGGCACCGATCACGGCCTCAAACAAGGTGTCAACGATGACCTCACCGTCGCGGCGCGTGAGGTCACCGAGGGCGGTGACTTTGTCCACAAGATCGGCCTTGGTCATCGTAAGGTTCCTTTCGCGTTGAGAGATCGGCGCCGCCATCTGTAGTACCCCTTGAACAGAAAAAGAGACTCAGCGAATTGAGATGTGCGGAGGGTGAACATCGGCTGCCTGCACACGAAAAAGTCTTGTGCGTTGTGTGAGATGCGAGATGGTGGGGCGATCTGAGCACACAGGGAGTGAGCAGAGTCCGATCCCTGCGTTCCGGGAGGCAGGACTAAACGCCTTTCGAGATGCGCGTTACTTCCACATGAAGTAGAAGCCGGGGGCGTGATTGAGAAGTTGGCTGGGGTTGGGGAAGAGGTCTTCGGTGTTTGAGGTGAGAAGAGAGAGCAGGCCTTTCTTCTCAGGGGAGGTGCGGACGATGGCGGGCTCTCCGGAGATGCCGACAGTGCGGGCAGTCTCCATGAGTGCGATGCGGAAGCCGCCGACCTTGTCGATGAGGCCCAGGGGAAGGGACTGCTGGCCGGTCCAGACCTGACCGGTGGCGAGTGGGCGGATCTTGTCGTCGGAGGTGTGGCGGCCGGTGGCAACGTCGTGAACGAACTGGGCGTACATGTTGTCGACGAGCGATTGGAAGTAGGCCTGCTCCCTAGGAGTGACCTCGCGGCTAGGGTCTCCGGCGTCCTTGAGTTCACCGGCGTGGATGACGACATTTTTGAGCTTGGCCCAGCGGAGGAGGTCGCCGTAGTTGGTCCATTCCATGATGACGCCGATGGAGCCGACGACGGAGGCGTCGTTCGCGTAGATTCTGTCGCAGGCGGAGGCGATGTAGTAGGCGCCGGAGGCACCGACGCTTTCGACGGAGGCGATGATCTTTTTGTGCTTCTCCTGCCGAACGCGGATGACCTCGTGATAGATCTCCTGCGAGGCCGCGGCGCCGCCACCGGGGGAGTTGATGTGGAGGATGATGGCCTTGACGGAGGAGTCGTCGCCGAACTTACGGAGTTGGGTGTCGATCTTCTCTGCGTCGGTGATGACGCCGTCGAGGTCGATGACGGCGATGGTGCTGGTGGCAAAGGCGGGGACGCCATCCCGATTTGCGGAGCGCATCGCGGCCCAGAAGGAGAGGGAGAAGAAGAGCACGGCTGCGGCGACGGATCCGCCGATGACGGCGACGTAGAACCAGGGGGAGCGGCGCTTCGGAGGGGTGGCGAAGTGAGTGCCGTAGGGGTAGCCAAAGGGCGGCTGGGAGGAATAGGGGGCGTACTGGGCCGGGGGCGGCGTCTGTGGCGGTGGTGGGGGCGGGACGAACTCTTCCGACATGGAGAGGAGTTTAGCAGGGCAGCACGGGGGCCGGGCTGGAATGCTGCTGGGGGCAGGGCCGCCCTGGAGCAGGGGAGATGCCCGGTTGAGAACGCCGGCCGAGTTCTTATGCCGTGGTCAACCGTCCAATAGTTGCAGTATGATAACGGCGGCGCGTGAGCGTCTTCCAACATCTGGTTCGAGTAAGACAGACTGAGGCGTGACGATCGACATGGCACACCCGCAGCTCAGCATTGTAGTTCCTGCGTACAACGAGAGCGCACGTATCGAGGCGACGCTGGAGCGCGTGATGGGATGCGTGCTGGACCGTGAATGGGATGCCGAGGTGCTGGTGGTCGATGACGGATCGAGTGATGAAACAGCGGAGATCGTGGAGCGGTGGGCGGAGCGGTATCCGCGCCTGCATCTGGTGCAGAATCCGGGAAATCGCGGTAAAGGGTACTCGGTGCGGAATGGCCTGCTGCAGGCTGCGGGCGAGATTGTGATGTTTACGGATGCGGATCTATCGGCTCCGATGGAAGAGGCAGAGCGGCTGATTGCCGCCATTGCGGACGGCGCCGATGTGGCAATCGGATCGCGATGGATGGACCGGACGCGGCAGACGATTCACCAGCCACTGTATCGGCAGTTCTTTGGGCGCTGCTTCAACTGGATTACCCGGACAGTGATGGGTCTGCCGTTCAAGGACACGCAGTGCGGCTTCAAGGCGTTCAAGCGTGAGGCGGCGCAGGTGATCTTCCGGCTGCAGACGATTGAGCGATGGGGGTTTGATCCGGAGATCCTGTTTATCGCGCGCAAGCTGAAGTACGTGATCCGCGAGGTGCCAGTGACCTGGGGGCATGATGAGCGGAGCCGGATGAGCTATCTGAAGGATGGCATGAAGATGCTGGAGGAGATGGCCGTGATCCGGGGAAACTCGATGGCGGGACGGTACGACGAGGCAATTGCGGCGCTGAAGGATACAAGCAAGATGGTGACGCCACAGGTGGAGCATGGGGTGAAGCCGGCGATCGAGGTTCGGCAGTAGGCGAAGGGCATCCTCCAATTCTGGAGGGGAGCCAACTCTCTGCTACGTAGACCACTACGCCAGAGCCCTATTGCACCTTATAGACGCGCGCCTCCCAGCCGGCGAGGTGGAGGTTTCCGGTGCGTGCCTCGGTGGTGGGAATGTTGGAGAGAGCGAGGGCTCCGGCTTTGACGTTTGCGGGAAGGTTGTAGGTGGTGGGAGCCTCCGAGAAGTTGAGGACGACGAGATATCGTTCAGGGCCGAGGGTGCGGGTGTAGGCGAAGATGGACTTGTTTGCGGGGTCGAGATCCTTGTAGTCGCCGTAGACGAAGGCCTGGTGGGCGTGGTGCAGAGCGATGACCTGCCGAGTGTAGTTGTAGACGGAGTTTGGGTCGGTGGACTCGGCTGCTGCGTTGATCTGCTTGTAGTTTGGGTTTTCGGCGAGCCAGGGTTTGGAGGCGGAGGTAAAGCCACCATTGGCAGAGCTGTCCCACTGCATGGGAGTGCGGGCGTTATCGCGGCTGGTGTGGCGCAGACCGGAGAAGAAGGTGTCCTCGGGGATGTTGCCGGTGAGGACGTCGGCCTTGTAGGCGTTCTTGACCTCGATGTCGTTGAAGTCTGCGATGCCACGGAAGGGGTAGTTGGTCATGCCGAGCTCGTCGCCCTGGTAGAGAAACGGAGTTCCACGAAGGGTGAGGAGCATGGTCTCAAGGAGCTTGGCGGAGGGGACGCGGAAGTCTGGCGAATCGTCGCCGAAGGTGGAGACCAGGCGCGGGTTGTCGTGATTGGAGAGGAAGACGGTATCCCAGCTGTGGGCGTCAAGGTGTTCGGCGTGGTCGGTGTAGATGGCCTTGAGCTTGACGAGATCGAAGGGTTGGAGCTGCTTGCCATCGCGGTTGGAGCGGATGGCGTCGAAGTTGAAGATCATGTTGAGTTCGTGCCGGTCGTCGGCGACCATGAGCGGGGTCTGAGCGAGTGAGATCCCGAGGGCCTCACCGACGGTCATGACGTCGTACCTGGCCATGACGTTGCGATTCATCTCCTGGATGTATTCGTGCATATGGGGGCCGTTCGCGTAGGCCTGCCCGATGTCCTTAAGCTGGTCGGGTGTGAGGTTAGGGAAGGCCGGGTTCTTGGAGATGAGGGGAATAACGTCCATGCGGAAGCCGTCCACGCCCTTGTCGAGCCAGAAGCGCATGAGGCTGTAGACCTCCTTGCGAACCTTGGGATTGTCCCAGTTGAGGTCGGGCTGCTTGACGGCGAAGTAGTGGAGGTAGGACTGGTTGGTGGCCGGGTCGAATTGCCAGGCGGAGCCGGAGAAGAAGGACGGGTCGTTGTTGGGGGGAAGAGAGGTCGGCTTGCCGTCAGGACCTGTGGGGCCGCGCTCCCCGTCACGCCAGATGTAGAAGTCGCGGTAGGGATTGGACCCGTTCACGTTGAGAGACTTGCGGCTTTCGACGAACCAGCGGTGCTCATCGGAGGTGTGGTTGATGACGAGGTCGATGATAAGGCGCATGTGGCGCTGCTTGATGGCGGCGAGCATGCGATCGAAATCGGCCATGGTGCCGAACTCGGTCATGACCTTGCGGTAGTCGCGGATGTCGTAGCCGTTGTCGGCGTTTGGCGAGTCAAAGTGCGGGCTGAGCCAGATGACCTTGACCCCGAGCTGCTGGAGGTAATCGAGCTTGGAGGTGATGCCGGGGATGTCGCCAATGCCGTCGCCGTTTGAGTCTTTGAAGGAGCGGGGATAGACCTGATAGACGACGGCCTCCTTCCACCAGGTGGGCTGGTAGCCGTTGATTGGGGCCCGGGCGGTTCGGGCGGGTGGCAGTGCAGGAGGGGCCGCAGTAAGGGAGATCGTGGCGAGGGCGAGAACGAAGGGAGAGAGGCGGGATAACTTCACCGCCCCATCGTCTACACGGGGGTTGCGGGCGTCAAGCTGACCATGCGAGAGGAGAGGTAGAGATTGGAATCCGGACCAAAGGGGCCGGCCGCTGCGGCAGGTCTCAGATGTCTGGATGTCGGATGAACGATCGGTCGAGGAACGTGTGTGCGAGGGGACGCGGCGGCGCGCAGCGTGGGAGAATACGGTTGCCGGGAGCCTGCGCAGGAGCGGGACCGGAGCGGGGTGTGTTTCGGTGTTGCGATCGGTGTTTCTCGGGCTCAGTCAGAACAGGCGGATGCGGGCGTTTTCGGAGCGCTCGGCGGTGGGAAAGAGGCTTTCCGGGCGGTTTGTGGCGGGGATGTCGGTCGCGGACGCGCTCCGGGCTTGCGAGGGTCTGAATCGGGAGGGGATCTCGGTGACGCTGGACTCGCTGGGGGAGAGCGTGACGGACGAGCGGCAGGCACGGACGAGCGCGGAGGTCTACCACCAGTTGCTCGATGCGATTGCTACGCGAGGGCTCGAAGCAAATGTGAGCGTGAAGCTGTCGCAGGTAGGTATGGACATCCATGTGGGCCTGGCGGAGAGCATTGTGGGGGAGATGGTGGAGCACGCGGCGGCGGGCGGGTCGTTTGTGCGGATCGATATGGAAGGAGCTGCGTATACGGAGGCGACGATCGCAATGACGGAGCGGCTGCATGCGCGGCCAGGGATGCGGGGGCGGGTAGGCACGGTGCTGCAGGCCTACCTCTACCGGACGGCGGATGACGCGAGGCGGTTGGTGGAGCAGGGCATTCGCGTCAGGCTGTGCAAAGGGGCGTACAAGGAGCCGGCGGCTATCGCGTTTCCGCAGAAGCGCGACGTGGATGCGAACTACCTGGCGTTGATGACGTTTCTGGCTTCGAGCGGCGTGTTCTGCGGGATGGCGACGCACGATGAGGCGATCGTGGGGGAGATGCGGAGGTTTGTGCGAGAGACGGGGCTGCCGAAGGACGCGTTCGAGTTCCAGATGTTGTACGGGATCAGGCGGGACCTGCAACGGAAGCTGGTGAGCGAGGGTTATGGGGTGCGGGTTTATCTGCCGTTTGGGGCGGAGTGGTATCCGTACTTTATGCGGAGGCTGGCGGAGCGGCCGGCCAATGTACTGTTTCTGGCGAAGAACTTTCTCAAGAGCTGAGGCGGGTTTGGGCCTTCGCTGGCAAGCAACAGTGTGCGATGTTCGCTTGGAAGTGAGAGCGCCGATTCTGCACAGCGGATACAAGGGTCTCCACTCCCACTTCCGGCTCCGGTCGAGATGACGGTGAGGGTTGGTGACACCTGACCCAGTTTGCTCTAGCGCGGATTGAGGCTAGTGGGCGGGGGGAGATAGGGCTCGATGGTGACGAGGTTCGAGAGGGTGGAGCGTTCCTGGTCGGAGAAGCTGTTTCGGATGCGGTCTGAGTTGAGAGCGGCCTGGCGTTGATCGGGCGGAAGGCTGCGGAGGTCGTGGAAGGCATGAGCGACCGCATGACGGCGGTCGGGCGGGAGGCTGGCGAGCTGGGTCATGGCGCCCCGGACCTCCTGACGCTGCTGCGGATCGAGATGTTCCATGGCCTCCGTACGGGCGAGGACGCGTTCGCGCTTATCAGGCGGCATGCTGTTGAGCTCCGTAAGGCGGTTGCGCATGCGCTGCTGGACCTCAGGCGAGAGGTCATGGAAGCCGGGCTCATGCTCCAGCGCACGCTGCTGGTCGGGGAGAGCGAGGCTGCTGTGATGGCTCATCCACTGCGCCAGGTGCTCCTGACCTTTTTCCGGGCCGAGAGACGGGTGGGAGGGGGCGGTGGGTCCTCGACGCGGCCCGGGTTGGGCCACGGCAGCCGTAACGGTAATGACAAGGGCAAGGAGAGCGCCCTTGAGTGCGTGCCGCAGATGCCGGGATGTGAGATAGAGATGCATATGGATCTTGAGCTGCCAGGGCTGCGGGACGATGGGTTGAGGCTACCGACGTGTTGCTGAGAGTACCCGGTTCGACCTCCCTCCCTTGCTATTGTGACCCATCTGATTCGGACGGAACAGAGCTTTGCAGCAAGCAGCGGTTAACTGGTGGGGGAATCGGCGGCGGTTCCCTCGTCGGCCGGGCTGTCGTCCTGCAGGATATCCATTGCCTGAAAGGTCTGGTCGTTGCGGTCGAGAATCTGGAGGTCCTGCACTGCTGCCGAGACCCCCTTATGCTTTGCGTCGAGGACCCCGGAGATGCTGGCTGCGGTTCCGCCGCCGACCAGCAGTGCAAGCGCAAGGGCGCCGGCGAGGGCGGGTCGAAGTTGCCGGCCGGTGCTGAAGAGAAGACGGGACCTCATGCGCTCGAGCCAATCTTCAGGGCGGGCGGCGATCTCCTGACGGAGGCGGATGGAGAGGCGCTGATCGAACCAGGGCGATGGTTCCGGAGCCTCCCACGCGTCGAGGAGATGGAAGGTGGCCTGGAGCGAATCGAGCTCTTCCAGGCAGATGGGGCAGCCGGCGAGGTGGCTCTTAGCGCGAGCGGCGCAGGCCGATGCGGGATCGAGCAGCACGTCGGGCAGAGCGGCTTGGCAATCTTTGCAGTTCATGGGCACCCTTTCTGTAGTTTCCAGATTTAGTTCTGTCCGAGGCGGGGACGATTTAGACGAAGTCTTTGAGCTTCTCGCGCAGGGTCTGATAGGCGCGGAAAAGGAGCGACTTGGTAGCGGACTCGGAGAGTTTGAGGACATCGCCGATTTGCTTGTAGTCCATCTCCTCATATTTATGCATGAGAACGGCCGCACGCTGCCGCTCGGGAAGTGAGAGAACGATGTCGCGGATGGCGTTCATACGCTCCCGGCGGAGCATGGTGGCTTCGACATCTGGCGTCGAGTCCGCAAGGTCGGGGGTGGTGCCAGTCTCGGAGTCTGCCTCGTCGAGATAGATGGTGGAGGCGCTGCGTTCCTGCTTGGTATCACGGGCACGGTTGACGCCGAGATTGGTGGCGATGCGATACAGCCAGGTGCTGAAGCGAGCCTCGGCGCGATAGGTCTCGCGGGAGCGGTAGACGCGAAGAAAGACCTCCTGCGCGAGCTCTTCGGCGACGGCCTGGTTGCGCACCATGCGGAACATGAAGTTGACGATGGGCTTGCGGTATTTCTGGATGAGGAAGTCAAAGGCAGCCATATTGCCGGCACGCAGCTCAAGCATGATGGTGGCGTCATCGAGGTCAGTGAAGTCGCCGTTAGCATGGAGGTGCGCCGGATCGGCGGGGGTAAATGGGCGAGTATGGATGGCCGGATTATCCGAGAACGGCCTTGGATTGATCGCCAGGGTTGCCATATCTTTCGTAACCCGATCCCCGGTCGCAGGTTGCGGTTGCGAAAGGCTTTCGCTTTCAAAATCCAGCGGCCGGGTGGCGGCGCTGGGATGCGGCTGACCGAGGTTGTGCGGAGGTTGGGGCATGAGGCTCCGCTATTCTACCGTTTGGCGGGGCGTCCGAGCATCTTTGGGAGAGGCGGGCAGGGGTACCACGGTGCCGAACGGATGATATGCTGGAGCCAGCGCTGCGGGAAGCTGCACAGCTGTCCGGCACGTGTCATCCTCAGGGCGCATAACTCAGCGGTAGAGTGCCACCTTCACACGGTGGAAGTCGTAGGTTCGAATCCTGCTGTGCCCACCATCTAAATCATTGAATCTGCGTCGTTACGAGTGCGATTCCATCGCTCCACGAGGCCAACTCGTCACCATTCGTCACCAATTCAGAAAGCCGGTCCATGGCGTCCCTTTGGTGCTGCGGTGTGGGTTGGGTGTAGATGTCCATCGTGGTTGAGATGTGTGAGTGTTCTAGCTGAGCCTGAGCATCATTGGGAGGAGGCTCAGGACTGCGAGAGCAGGGTTGCAGGTCCGTCTCAAGGTGTGCCAGCTTAGCGACGGAGCGCCGATCTGCTTGCCCGCGGGTTTCAGGTACCGGGCGAGGAGGTTGGTATCGCTCTGTGGGTTGCCGGTGCGAGCACACCTGGTTGACCGTCCAACACTTTTAGAGAATTAGTAGCAAGATTGGCTTTGACACGTTTCGCTCGGCGATAGGCTTTGCGATTTGCACGAAGTGATAGGTCGGCATTCAAGAGTCGACTGTGTCCATAAATTACAGACTGTACCTCCGCGTCCCGGCTTGACCTGAACGGTTCCCACTCGATCTAGCCCATGACGTTATCGGAGATCATGCCTATGATGAGCATGATAAACGTATCGTCCTAGCAGCCAGCCTGCTGCGCTTCCTACCAGCACGTCGGCAGGGAAGTGTTGTTGGCCCAGGACCCGGGTGAGACTTACGCCACTTGCGAGCGTATAGACGCCGAGTTGCGACCAACGAGACGGGTACTCACTAGCGACAACAGCCGCCGCCGACCATGTAAGAAGGCTGTGACTTGATGGAAAGGAAGAATCCGTGCCTGCGCTTCCTTGGAAAAACAGCCCTCGAGCGTTGTCTTGCATTGGACGTTCCCTCCAAGCAACGAGCTTCAGCCCTTGCTCTACCACCAGGCCGTTTAGTATTGCCTCGCCGCCAAGGATGCCGGTCTCGCGAGCGTGCTCATTGCCTTTGAGATAGCCGATTCCGTAGAAAGCGGCGGGGGCCGCCAGAAGTCCACCTGTGATGACGTTTGAAGCATCCACGTTCTTTTGATTGAAGTAGACATCATGCGAAACGACCGTCTGCATCGTGTGGTGGTCCGTCGCAATGCTCGCTCCGGTCGCTGCCGCCAAGGGGACAAGCCACTTGAGGTCGGAGGTCTTCAATCTAAGGGGACTCGTCCATATGGCTTCCTGATCTTTGAGGATGTGGATTGGCGTGTTTCGCAATGTCACAACGTTCTTGTCCGTGTTGGGCTGAGGTGCGTCTGGCAATGCCAATTCACCTCCGCCGTCTGGACCTGTTGCGTTTGCTGTCTGTGCCTGCAATGTGAGAAAAGGAACACAGAAGATCAGGCAAGCGCAACTTGTGCGGAGCCATCGAAGCAGGGAAGTATGAGACCTGGAGCACATAAGAGACCTCGCAAACGAAGTGGTTTGCTGCTGTTTTAGAACTGTCGTTCGACTTCGTAGTCAAGAGAGAGTTGAATCCTGCGTGCTGAAGACGCGCCCATGGGTCGAGCGAATCTTTGTTGTGCTCCAACGCCAGAGCCATAGGTCGTGTTGAGGAGGCTGATGTTGGGGTGCTTGAGCAGGTTGAACGACTCCGCAACGATACCAAAATGCCCTGAGCGACAGGAACCATCTTGAGGATGCGAAGGTCGAGGTTGCTATTGGGAGAGGTTGAGAGGGAGTTGCGTCCATAGCCTAGCGGGCGAGCCGCAAAGGGGCGAGATATGTTCCCGGGTGCTATCCAGTCTTGTGATCGGATTGACTCTACAGCCGGTGATGCCAGTGTTGGTGTAACACTTGGGCTACTGCGACACAGCACAGCGGCGTCAGTACCCTCTACGATCTGAATAAATCTCTAATTTAGGAATCTCGGTCTAATTCCGGATAGGGATCAGATTGGCCCTGCTGTGAGGCGGGCCGTTCTTGCCTATCCAGGTTGATGGCCTCTTCGCTGGCCCCCTTGCCCCTTGCAGACACGCGGCGCTTGAAGCGGTTCAGGGGGTTGACAAAGGTGAATATCGCGCGGATGACACCTGCTTGAAGATCTTCTGTGGAGGTTTCTGTCGAACGCTCGGTGGTCATCTGGTCTTCTCCCGCTTCTTACTCTGTTAGGTGTGATCCAGCATGAAGTTGTACGCCTCTCGGACTTGATTGGATGTCTTCCGGGGCACAAAAGTCCAGAGATGCCTTTTTAGAGGAGGAGTATGGGGCCGGCACAGGCGAGCCAGAGCAGATTTGGCCCTCCCCGCAACATACCGGGGCGAGATTTCGACGCCATAGATGCGTGGGCTGAGGGTTGCTGCTCCTGGGGGCTTGCCAGCAGGCTCCCAAGCTGATGTCGTGCATAGTAGAGTGGGCTCATGAAGCTGTTGAGGGCCCTTGCGGATTGGAAGCGAGTCTTCGGTGTAATGGCGGTTTGCGTTCTGTTTGGCGGGGGGAGTAAACCCGCCCATGCTGCCGAGCCGCGCGTTCCGGTGATTCTTTCAACGGACGTTGGGAACGAGATCGATGATCAGTGGGCGGTCACCTATCTGCTCCTCCAAAGACGATTCGAGGTTCTTGGCGTTATGTCAGCGCATGCACCGTCACTTGCTGCACCGGCGGGCCGAACCTCATATCGCATCCTGGTCGATGTCGTAGAGCGGCGTCTTGGGATGAAGGTCCACCCGCCTTTGATAGAGGGGGGCAGCCTTCCACTGAAAGACGCGCGGTCTCCGCAGCCGAGCGCGGCGGTTGACTTTCTGATCAAGACGTCGAGAGGGTTCTCGGAGGGGAGGAGGTTGACGGTTCTGGTGATCGGGGCCAGCACCGATGTCGCCTCGGCCATCCTGAGGGATCCCACGATCGTGAATCGAATTCGCATTGTGCAGATGGGGTTCAACAATGAGCAGGGTGGGGACGAGTACAACATCCTCAACGACGTGCGTGCGGAGCAGGTGATCGTGGATTCCAGCGTCCCGCTCGTGATCGGGCCGGGGGATGTTTGTCGTCGGGACCTTGCAATGAGCTTCGACCACGCGCGCGAGCTGCTGCTGCCACGTGGAGCCATTGGCGGGTGGTTATGGGGGGAGTTCGAGGCGTGGTACTACCGGGTTGTGAAGCCCCTTAGGGTCGACGACTTTTCAAAACCGTGGTTTATCTGGGACAACATCACGCTTGCGTTTGTGCTTGGTATGACGGAGCAGCACACAGCGCCGCGGCCACATTTACGAGAAGATCTGACGTTTGAGAGAGTGAACACAGACAAGAGCGTGACCTGGATCACGGCTGTTGATCACGATCGGTTGTGGAAAGACTTCGCGCGCGTCATCGATGAACGCCAACGCTAGCGCGATGTTTTTCCACTGCCAGTTGGGAATGCCGGGACGGAACATTGGAATGCCGGTACGGACCTGATGAGCGAAGAGGAATTCCTAGGCCCGGACGGATGAGGGTGGTCGCGACAGTGGGCGATGACGTCTCCGGACGATGAGGAAGATGACCAACGCCGCTGCGGAGATCGCCTGACCGACGATCTGGTCTTCAGAGCGGGCATAGGCGATGTCAAGGCGCGACAGCCCGGCAGGGATCGGGATTGCGATTAGACCGTCGTCTCGCCCGAGCCTGATGGTGATGAGCTGGTGATTGAGCGTAATGCGCCAGGCGGAGTAGTTGCGGAGGTTGAGGATCAGTGTCTGGGGTACAGGTGAGGTGATGTCCACGGGCCAGCGCAGGGGACCGGCCTGTGCGGTCGCAGGTGCCGGTGCGCCGGGGTCGGGGGCCAGCCAGAAAGGGGGAGTGTGGTTACTGAGGTTCTCATTGCTGGCGCCGTTTGGCGTGTACTCGTCGGTGGCATCGCTTCCCCGGTGGGC